>Ga0209278_1001417_pt1 | contig 14639 bp, 7 predicted proteins | sample JI81BgreenDNA_FD_187504 | JGI IMG/M metagenome (GOLD analysis project Ga0209278, IMG submission 187504) | Wastewater effluent complex algal communities from Wisconsin, to seasonally profile nutrient transformation and Carbon sequestration -... | ecosystem: Engineered > WWTP > Effluent > Algae... | reverse complement strand
TTTTTTACACGCAGTTTTCCCGATTTGCCCGACCATTATGTGTGGGCAATTCGCCTCGGAATAGTGATTTTTGTTGTGTTCTCGTTTCAGGGATTTTTGATGGGAAGCCGCATGAACCATTCAGTAGGTGCGCTGAACGACAACTCGAATTTATTTATCGTAGGCTGGAGCCGACTTGTGGGCGATTTGCGTATCGCGCATTTTGTGGGCATGCACGCGCTACAGCTCCTGCCGTTACTGTCGTTTTTCGTATTTCGAAGTACCCTATGGACGTGGGTATTGGCAGGAGCCTATGCTTTGCTGGCCACCTTTACCTTGGTGCAGGCCTTGCAAGGCAAACCTTTGTTGCCGGCAGCGAAGAACGCGCAAACGGTAACTGTAGACCCTTAATTAGGGGACAGCCTAACTAAACCTGGCTACCAGTTGTGGTCGTGGTTTTTGTTTTCAGCCCCATAATTTTCGATTTAGTCGCCATTTCTTCTTTCGATTGTTAAATGCTGTTAGAAAAGATTCATTTTGACTTGCAATTAACAGCCAAATACGTACTTCGCGGTACTTATTGCTTTTATAGATGTTAAGATCATTCGTGCTGCTGCTTTTTTTCACAGGCATGCAGCTTACGGGCCTGGCCCAATCCCTCACGGTAAGTGGCTACGTACGCGACGCCAAAACCGGTGAAACCCTCATAGGGGCAACCGTTGCCGTGAAAGAGCGCCCCGGCACGGGCACGGTCACCAATGCCTATGGCTACTACGCCCTGAGCCTGCCTCCGGGCAACTATACCCTCGTTTTTGGCTATCTGGGCTATGCTCCCCGCGAGCAGGCACTGCGCCTCAGCGCAGCTACCAAACTCAATGCCGAGCTCGACATGGCCGGGCAGCAGCTGCAGGAGGTGGTGGTGACCGGCGAGTCGGAGACCGAACGGCTGCGGCAAACCCAGATGGGCGTGGAGAAGATAAGCATACAAACCATCAACAAGCTGCCGGTGCTGCTGGGTGAGCGCGACTTCCTCAAGTCGATGCAACTGCTGCCCGGTGTAAAAAGTGCCGGCGAGGGACAAAGCGGCTTCTCGGTACGGGGAGGCACTCTCGACCAAAACCTCATCCTGCTCGACGATGCACCCGTGTACAACGCCTCGCACCTCTTGGGTTTCTTCTCTACCTTCAACAGCGACGCCCTCAAGGAGGTGACGCTGCACAAAGGCACGGCCCCCGCGCCCTTCGGCGGCAGGTTGGCCTCGGTGGTAGATGTGAAGATGAAGGAAGGCAACAACCAGAAATTCGACGTATCGGGCGGCATCGGCCTCATCGCCTCGCGCCTCAACGTGGAGGGGCCCATACAGCAAGGCAAGTCGTCGTTCCTGCTCTCGGGCCGCCGCACCTATGCCGACGTATTTTTGCGGCTCACCGATGAGTTTGCAGGCAATTCGTTGTATTTCTACGATTTCAACGCCAAGCTCAACTACCAGCTCAGCGACAAAGACCACCTCTTCCTGTCGGGCTACTTCGGCCGCGATAAGTTTGGGTTGCAAGACCGCTTTGGTATCGACTGGGGCAATGCCACCGGCACCCTGCGCTATACGCGCCTGCTAAGCGACAAGCTCTTCCTCAACAGCAGCCTCATTTACAGCAATTACGACTACGAAATAAGCATCTCGGCCAACGAAAACGAGATCAGCATCCTCTCGGGCATCGAAGACTGGAATTTCAAGCAGGAGGTGCAATACTTTGCCGGCTCCGGTAGGCAGTGGCGTGCGGGCTACAACCTCATCTACCACACCGTAACGCCCGGCACCATCCGCAGCAATACATCTACCACACCGTAACGCCCGGCACCATCCGCAGCAATACCGCCAATATTGAGGCACCGCTCCGCAATGGCCTCGAGAGCGCCGCGTGGTTCAGCTACGACTGGCAGCTGCGCGAGCGCTGGAAAATCACCGCAGGCTTACGGGTGAGCCATTTTGGCGCCTTTGCCCGCAACGGCAACTATTTTACCCTCGATGCCGACAACAACGTAACCGACACCCTGCCCACCACGGGAGGTTTTGTGGCGCAGTACTTTTATCCCGAACCACGCCTGGCGGTGCAGTACACCCTCGACGCAGTGAGCAGCCTCAAAGCCGCCTATACCCGCAATACCCAAAACTTACATTTGGTGACCAACTCGGTGACCACCAGCCCCACCGACCGCTGGTTGATGAGCACCAACAACATCCGCCCCGAAGTAGGCGATCAGTTTTCGTTGGGCTATTTCCGCAACAGCGCCGACAACAGCTGGGAGTTTAGCGCCGAAACCTACTTCAAATGGATGCAGAACCAGGTAGACTACAAGGACGCCGCCGACGACCAGTCGCCCGTGATAGAAACGCAGCTGCTATACGGCGATGGCCGTGCTTATGGCCTCGAGTTGTTGGCCAAGAAAAATAAAGGACGTTTTACGGGCTGGATTGGCTACACCCTCTCGCGCACCGAACGCCGCATACAGGGGGTAAACAACGGCAGCTGGTACCCAGCACGGCAAGACCGCACCCACGACATCTCGATTGTGGCCATGTTTGCCATCACCAGCCGTTTCGACGTATCGGCAGCCTGGGTGTACCAAACCGGCAATGCCGTGACCTTCCCCAGCGGCAAATACAACGTAGCCGACAAAACCATTTGGCTGTATACCGAGCGCAACGGTTACCGCATGCCTGCCTATCACCGCCTCGACCTGGGCGCCACCTACCAGCTCAAAGAACGCCGCTGGTACACCAGCGAGCTTGCGTTCAGCCTCTACAATGCTTACGGGCGCCAGAATCCATTCTTGATTGAGTTTCGGGAAAACCCGGCCAACCGCAACCAAACCCAGGCCGTACAAACTGCCCTCTTTCGCTGGGTACCTGCCATTAGCTGGAACTTTAATTTGAAATAAACATGCGCCACCTCTATATCCTCGTTCTTGCCATCACCTTCACCGCTTGTGAGAAGGTTATTGATATTGATCTGAACAGCTCATCGCCAAGGGTGGTGATTGATGCCCAGCTCAGCAACCTCCCCGGCGAATGTACGTTGGAGCTGAGCCGTACCCTCAATTTCGACGATACCGTAGCCTATCCGCTGCTGAGTGGGGCCTTGGTTACCATCACCGATTTGGGCAGCGGTAGCATCGACACCCTGCGAGAAGTGAGCGCTGGGCGTTATGCCCACCCGCTGCTTGCCGGTATACCCGGCCGCAGCTACGAGCTGCTGGTGCAGTACGAAGGGCAGCAGTATAGCGCACGCGCTACCATGCCGCCAGTGGTAGAACTCGACTCGCTGTTGATAGACAGCACCAACTTCACCGGTCCGCGTGGCCCCGCCAACCCCGACGGTAGCCAGCCGGTGAACCTGTTGGCCTTCGCCTTTTTTACCGAGCCCGTGGGGCAGCGCAACAACTACTATTTTGAGGTTACCCAGCGCGACACCCTGGCCGACGACTTTTTCATTTACAGCGACCTGGGCGCCGACGGACAGCCCCTGCTGCGGCCCATTTTTGTGAGCACCTGGGTAGGCGCGGAGGTAGTGATTGATTTGCAGAGCATTGACGAAGCCACCTACGAATACCTCAACGGCTTAAACCTGAATCTGGGCCAGAACAGCGCCACCCCTGCCAACCCCAAGGGCAATATTACCGGAGGCGCACTGGGCCACTTTAGGGTGCATACCAGCAGCAAACAACGTTTTGTGGTGCGCTAGCCGCAAATTGAGCACCGCCACCGGCGTTTTCTAAGCATTTCTTTAGCGCACTGGCCCCGTCCCAGCAGGCAGCCCCCAAGTTTAACACAAAAGGGCATGGGATTTTTGTGGGCAAGGCTGGTGGACAGGGCTCATTCGTATGGGCATGAAGTAATTCTTAGCAAGCTTATGGTAAATCCAAATTCTGGTTTTATCATTGTTAACCGAACATTAATATTATATGCCACTATCAGTTAGAAAGCCTCAACGCATTGCATTATTAGCAATAGGTATGTTGTTATCAATTAGCGCCTGTGCTCAGTTTTTCCAAGCAGGGGAGTTGGATACATCATTTAGTTTCGGTGCTCCACATAGTTTTTTAGCGAATAGTGATCTAGAGCCTGGCCAAGGTGTCTCTGGTGGTAGAATTTATTCATCGGTACTTTTGCCGGATGGGAAGTTTCTAATTAGCGGAGTGTTTGCATTTTACAATGGAATAACTCGTAGGAACATTGCTCGCGTCAATTCGGATGGGAGTTTGGACACTACTTTTAATCCTGGAAATGGGACGAATTACGATATAAGTACGATAGTTGTTCAACCAGATGGTAAGATACTAATAGGAGGAGCGTTTTCTCAGTATAATGGTATTTCTCGAAATGGAATAGCTCGTTTAAATGTAGATGGTAGTCTAGATACTACATTCAATCCAGGAACAGGTGTCTCAACTGGTGGTTCGGTAAAATCTATTGCAATTCAGCCTGATGGCAAAATCATCCTTGTAGGTGACTTTTTTATGTTTAATGGGATAATACGTCGTACTGTAGCCCGACTTAATGCCAATGGAAGTTTAGATTTGACATTAAATCCAGGCTTAGGTGTAGATGGAGGTTCTATTTTTTCGGTTGCACTTCAAACCGATGGTAAAATTATAATTGTTGGATATTTCAACGAATACAACGGCACACCTCAACCTAGAATAGCACGACTTTTCCCGAATGGAAATCTTGACACTTCACTTCAAATAGGGTCAGGGCCAAATGGCTTGGTTTCTTGCATTACTCTTCAAGCAAACGGTAAACTGATTCTTGGTGGGGGATTTACCGAATACAACGGCATTCCTATCAAACGAGTGGCACGTTTAAATCAAAATGGCAGCTTAGATACCACCTTTAATCCGGGAGGTGGTGCTTCAACATATGTTTTTTCGTTGGCATTACAAAGGGATGGCAAGTTGCTTGTAGGTGGCGAGTTTGAAATTTTCGATAATTACTACGTTGATCGCATCGCACGTCTGCACCCTAATGGAGGCTTCGATACAACTTTCAAACCTGCGATACGAATAAGCTCAGTCGTACATTCTATCTCTATTCAAAATGACAGCAAAGTACTGGTATGTGGATATGACATTACCTTTGGCGGTGCTATTCAAGTTGGATTAATACGGCTCAATTCCAATGGTAGAATTGATCAGTCTTTCAACCCAATTACGGGTACCAACGGCGATGTGTATGCTGTAGAATTGCAGGCTGATGGCAAGATTATATTAGGTGGTGGATTCAGTGCTTGTAATGATGTGAATACAGGGGGTATAGCACGACTTTTGGCAAATGGTGTAATAGATACAACCTTTAATTTGGGCGGTATGGGTATTTCTGGAGGATTTGTAGAAACATTAAAAATTCAACCGGATGGCAAGGTATTAATTGGTGGTTCTTTTCTAGAGTTCAACGGAGCTTCTCAAAAACGACTGGCACGATTAAATGCTGATGGTCGCATTGACACTACTTTTAATATAGGGATAGGGGCAAACCAAAGCATCAATAGTATAGATATTCAAACGGATGGTAAAATTCTTATTGGTGGCTTATTTACGAGTTACAATGGTGTTTCAAGAAATCGAATTGCTCGATTAAATACAGATGGTAGTTTGGATTTATCTTTTAATCCCGGAACTGGAGCGAATGGACAAGTTTTAGCGGTAATGGTCCAAGACACAGGAAAGATACTCATTGGCGGTAGTTTTACGAGTTATAACGGTATCACAAGGGGTAGAATCGCACGGATTAATGCAGATGGGAGTTTGGATATCACATTTAATCCTGGTTCAGGAGTCTCGAGCGTTGTAAACTGTGTCGCTACACAAGCCGATGGAAAAGTGATTCTGGCTGGTGATTTTAGCATGGTTAACGGCTTGCAAAGAGGAAAAATAGCACGGCTCAATCATGATGGAAGTGTTGATGCAACTTTTCTATCGGTAAACGGAGCGAATAATCGAATTTTTGCTTTAGCTATTCAGCCAAATGGAATGATAATCATTGCGGGAAGTTTAACTGAATATAATGGTATCATGCGAAACAGAATTGCTAGATTAAATACGGATGGGAGTTTGGATAATAGTTTCAACTCCGTTTCTGGTCCTTCAAATCTTATTCGAGCAATTGTTTATCAATCTGACGGCAAGCTGGTTGTAGCAGGAAATTTTGAACGCTATAATAATATTTATAGACGAAGAATTACTCGCATTTACGCGCCTAGTTGTACAACCTCTGTAACCAACACTACATCTACTGCTAGTATTTGTAGCGGCGACACCAAATCGTTGGTGGGCACCCCGGGTGGTAGCTGGGAAATTGCCTATGGTCCGGGCCAGATTACCGGAAACACCTATACCGCCAATGGTGGCAGTGGCACGGTTAGCCTCTATAACCGCGTAGGAAGCTGCTACAGCCCGCTGGTAACCTTCAACGTAGATTTTCCGGCCGCCCCACAGCTACGCGATACCGCGGTTTGTGCCGGTATTGCCGGCATTGCCGTAACCTTAACGCCCCTGGCAGGTGGTGCAACTTATCGCTTTTATGCCGATTCTACCACCACCAGTCCGTTAGCCGGCGGCAACAACGTAAGCAGTTTCACTACGCCTATACTCAACACCACCACCACCTTTTACGTAAGTGCCGTTAGTGCCGCGGGCTGTGAGGGCTCTGCCCGCCGTGCCGTAACGGTGCGGGTGAATGCCTTGCCTGTGGTGAGCATCAGCCGCAATGGAGACACCCTGGTGGCAACGGCCGCCTTGGGCGATTACCAATGGTTTAAAGACGGCAATGCCATCGTTGGAGCTACCACAAGTAGCCACCGTGTGGTAGAATCAGGAGTTTATACCGTTACCCTAACGAGCCCCGAGGGATGTGCTACCACCTCAAACGCAATTACCATGGATGTGACCAGCGTTGAAGATGTGGGCAATAGCTCAGCTTTGCGATGGAACAGCTACCCGGTACCGTTTTCCTCGGAGCTAATTGTACAAGCCGAAGCCGCTTTTGGCTACCAACTGCTCGATATCCGTGGTGCCGTACTCTTACAAGGCCAAAGCGAAGGCACACAGGCTTCCTTAAATACCAGCGAGTTGGCCAGCGGTATTTATTTCGTGCGCATAGCCATGAACGGCCAAACCGCCTTCCGCAAATTGGTAAAGGAATAAGTATCGTCGTGTAGTATTTGGTCGGGGCCAACGTCAAGCTCTTTCCCAAATCCTGCGCCCAAGTAAGCAGCCCCCAAGTTTAACACAAAAGGGCACGGGATTTTTGTGTGCCAGGGTGGTGGACAGGGCTCATTTGTATGGGTATAAAGTAATTCTTAGCTTGATTATGGTAAATCCAAATTCCGGTTTTATCATTGTTAATCCAATAATTATACTTCATGCGACTATCCGTTAAAAAGCACCAACTCTTCGCATTATTAGCAATAGGTATGTTGTTATACAGCAGCGCCTATGCTCAGTTTTACGAGGCAGGCCAGCTGGATACTACATTTAACTTTGGGTTACCCCATAGCTATTTTGTGAATCATTTTGGAACAAATGGTACAGGCCATGGAAAAACGATAAACAGTGTTGTCCGCCAAGCAGATGGCAAATATGTGCACGGTTGTTTTTCATCGAGTACATCTCAACCAGCTGACCCGTTGGTAGTTCGTGTGTTACATGACGGAGGTATTGATACAAGTTTTAATATCGGAGGGGTTGGGCCCGATGAAAGCGTGAGTTGCTTAGCCCTTCAGGCAGATGGAAAAATCCTAGTAGGGGGCGGATTCCGAAATTTTAATGGTCGCCCAAGTAGGGGCATTGTTCGCCTGAATACCGATGGTAGTCTCGATACGAGCTTCGCATCTTTAACCAGTGCTTCTTTTCTTCGAGTTGCTGAAATTGTAGTTCAACCGGATGGAAAAATCCTCATTGCAGGCACACTGCCCAATATTAATGGCAGCACGATGAATAATCTGGTTCGTTTGGATAGCAATGGTAATCTAGATGTAGCATTCAATGCGAATTTAGTGTCGGGCCAAGTGATTGAAGATGTAAAACTGCAAAGCGATGGTAAAATTCTTCTAGGAGGTTTATTCTCCAACATCAATGGGATTCCTAGGCAAAATCTTGCTCGATTACATTCGAATGGAAGTGTAGATACTTCGTTTAATACAGCAATGGGTGCCAATTCCTACATAACGGATATGGCGATACAAGCAGATGGAAAAATTATAGTCGGAGGATTGTTTACGACTTATGCAGGGATGGGGAGAGGCAGAATTGCCCGCGTAAATGCTGATGGAAGTTTAGATGCTTCTTTTTTTCCAGGTATTGGTTTTAACAACCCAGTAAATCGTGTGGTTTTACATACTAATGGTAGCATACTAGTAGTTGGATCTTTTACCGCATTCAATGGAATTTCAGCACCAAGGATAAGCTGTTTGGATCAGCAAGGAAGGCGTGATACGTCCTTTAATGTGGTGATTGGACCAAATAATGAAATTTATGATCTGTTGGTAGAGCCGGGAGGTAAAATAATGCTCGGAGGATTGTTCACCATATTCAACAACCAAGTCCGCCGTAAACAAGCGCGCTTACTTCCTAACGGTGACCTTGATTATACCTTCCTACCAGTTTCGGGCACTTCAACATCTAGCACAACGAGCGCTGTGGTTCAACAACCCGATGGCAAAATTCTCGTCGGTGGAGTTTTTAGCAATTACTGCGAGATTCCACGCAAAAATATCGTGCGAATTAATCCCGACGGCACTCCTGATCTCAGTTTTAACCCTGGTTCGGGGGCTGATTTTGGAGTAAATACTATCGTTGTACAGCCCGATGGAAAGATCATCATTGCAGGTATGTTCACGCAGTACAATGGTATTCCGCGAAATAGAATAGCTCGTTTGAACGCTAATGGCAGTTTGGATACCACCTTTAATCCGGGGTCAGGAACCGATAATTGGATTCATCATGTTGTATTAGATGCGCAAGGGAGAATTCTCATCGGAGGTAGGTTTTTCGACTTTAACGGTGTTAGCAGGTACTTGATTGCCCGTTTGAATTCGGATGGCAGCTTAGATACCACTTTTAAAACCGTTACAGTAGGTGTGCCAGGCGCCATTATTCGCTCAGTAAATCTCATAACATTGCAGGGAGATGGTAAAATCATAATCTCCGGCGATTTTGATAATTTTGAGGGTTCAAATCGTAAACATATTGCCCGGTTGCATCCAAATGGACAAGTAGATACCACGTTCGGCATTCCACGTCCCGATTTAAGGAGATGTTTTACCTCGGCCCTTCAAGGCGATGGTAAAATTTTGGTTGCTTACAACAGTATAGATCCTAACTCGGGTTCAGAATCAGGTATCATGCGTTTAAATGCCGATGGAAGTATAGATACTACCTATAGCACCTCCACACTAACAAGAAACGGCTCAACAATAAAAACTATAGTCATTCTTCCTACTGGGAAGGCAATTATTGGAGGTGAGTTATTGTTTAATGCAAGTTCAAGGCAAGAATTTGTAGCTATCTTAAATGTAGATGGTACGCGCGATACTAGTTTTTCGAGTCGGCTTAGTTCCGCTGTCAATGCCATGTATTGGCAACCCGATGGTAAACTAATCGTTGCAGGAACGTTCAATTCCTTTGATGGTTTCATACGGAATGGGGTAGCGCGGATATTCGCACCGAGTTGTACCGCTGCAGTAACCAATACCACTGTTGCTACTACCATCTGTATGGGCGATACCAAATCGTTGGTGGGCACCCCGGGTGGTAGCTGGACAATTGCCTATGGTCCGGGCCAGATTACCGGAAACACCTATATAGCCATTGGTGGCGGCGGCACGGTTATCCTCTACAACCGCGTAGGGAGCTGCTACAGCCCGCTGGTAACCTTCAACGTAGATTTTCCGGCCGCCCCACAGCTACGCGATACCGCGGTTTGTGCCGGCAGTGCCGGCATTGCCGTAACCTTAACGCCCCTGGCAGGTGGTACGACTTATCGCTTTTATGCCGATTCTACCACCACCAGTCCGTTAGCCGGCGGCAATTATGTAAACAGTTTCACGACACCTATACTCACCTCCACCACCACCTTTTACGTAAGTGCCGTTAGTGCCTCAGGCTGTGAGGGCTCTGCCCGCCGTGCCGTAACGGTGCGGGTGAATGCCTTGCCTATTGTAAGCATCAGCCGCAATGCCGATACCTTGGTGGCAACAACCGCCTTGGGCGATTACCAATGGTTTAAAGACGGCAATGCCATCGTTGGGGCTACCACAAGTAGCCACCGTGTGGTAGAATCAGGAGTTTATACCGTTACCCTAACGAGCCCCGAGGGATGTGCTACTACCTCAAACGCAATTACCATGGATGTGACCAGCGTTGAAGATGTGGGCAATAGCGTAACTTTGCGATGGAACAGCTACCCGGTACCGTTTTCCTCGGAGCTAATTTTACAAGCCGAAGCCGCTTTTGGCTACCAACTGCTCGATATCCGTGGCGCCGTACTCATCCAAGGCCAAAGCGAAGGCACACAGGCCACATTAAACACCAGTGAACTAGCCAGCGGAATTTATTTCGTGCGCATAGCCGTGAACGGCCAAATCGCTTTCCGCAAATTGGTTAAGGAATAAGAATTTCCGTGTAGTATTTGGCCGAGGCCAACGTAAAGCTCTTTCCCAAATCCTGCGCCCAAGTAAGCAGCCCCCAAGTTTATCACAAAAGGGCACGAGATTTTTGTGGGCAAGTAGATTGTTGTTATATTCAACACGGCCATGTTGCACAGCCCTCACCAGCCCCCGAGCCTGTGACCGACATGCCGAAGGTGTGTGGTGAAAAACTAGCTTAACTGTATTGCAGATTTGTACTGTTTGGCCAGAACAGTTTTTTCAATTTTGTTATTTGTTTAAAGCATAAGTTTTTACACATCGAAATTGGAGTTTCTCGGAATTTTGAGATTGCCTATTTTGACCAAAAAACAAGATGCAAAGTGTGCATATATCTCGAATCCGACATCGAAATGCAGATTGGTGGGCTTTACAGTTTAAATACGACGATACGTTAATTCAACGCGTGAAAGCGCTCAAAGGAGCCTATTGGAGTACAAGCCATAAACAGTGGCTGGTACCTCTCGACGTAATCACCGAAGCACAACTCCAATTGGTTTTCTCTGGCCTGCCACCAACCAACTGTTATACGCAAGCAAAAGCAGAAAGTACTTCCGAATTAGAACCTTTAACTGCTGATCAACAAAATGCACTCGTAATATTTACAAAGTGGCTACGCACCCACCGGTATAGCGAAAATACCATCAAGACTTATACAGAAGCGTTGGTGGTGTTTATGCGCTTTTATGCCGCAGAAAATCCCGTTGATTTAGGTGCGGCCGAATTGGAACAATTTAATCACGACTATATTCTTAAAAACCAACTGTCGTATAGTTACCAAAATCAAGTAATTAATGCGATTAAGTTGTATTACGGTAAAATGTTAGGCCGCAGGCTCGAAATGGAGCAAATTGAACGGCCTCGTAAACCACATCGACTACCGCATGTATTGAGTGAATTGGAAGTGAAGACCATACTACAACGTACCACCAACCTAAAACACCTTTGTATGTTAAAGTTGACCTATGGGTGTGGTTTACGCTGCAGTGAGGTGCTGGACCTACGATGGGACGATATTGATTGGGAACGTGGTATTTTATGGGTTAGAGGAGGGAAGGGACAAAAAGACCGCCGATTGCCTTTGCCCGATTCGCTTCAAACTGCGCTTAAGCAATATCGAGCAGCTTACCCTACACAGTGCTTTGTATTTGAAGGACAAAATGCAGGAACAGCCTACGATGCACGTAGTTTTCAGTTGGTATTTAAACAAGCGTGTCAACGAGCAGGTATTACGGCGAAAGCCACTTTACACTGGCTTCGACATTCGTATGCAACACATTTGTTGGAACAAGGAACCGATTTACGTTACATACAAGTGTTACTTGGTCACAAAAGCAGCAAAACCACCGAGCTGTATACTTGGGTAACACGTCCAGCTTTTGACCGGTTGAAAAGCCCGCTCGATTCTTTAGGACTTTAGCCATGTGTGTTTTGTACTTTGTAAAAGGAGAGCTACATTGCAATACGAAGGAAACCTTCGCTTTTGTTCCAGATTTGGGCGTATATGCGATATAAACCTTCGCCAATAAACAAGTTAGCTGCAAGGCTACACAACACCGCTAATAGACAAACATCCCTTGAAATAATAGGGAGCTGACCCGATTAAGGTGTCAGCCCCTACTAAAAAAAATCTACTCAACACCTAACTGTAATTTTGCAGAACTAAGATGAATTTCATCTTGTGTTTCTAAAGCAAAATATCCATAAGCTAGAGGTGCGGCAGCAGCTCGTTCAACTGCTTGTTCAAACAGTTTATCCCATACTTCTCCACCTTGTTTTTCGTATGCCGAAATTAAATTTTTCAGACTTTCTTCACCGAAAACAGTAACGTGACCTGAAAAATCTTGTGCTATATCGCTGACTTGTGCAGTTGACCAATCAATAATTCCACAAACTTCTCCATTATGATGAGTAAGTGTATGACCTGCATACAAATCACCGTGAATGAATTTTGTAAAATTCGGCCATAAGGCATCATTATCCAGCCATTTTTGGTACCGAAGTTCTAATTCGGCATTTATCCCTAATTCAGATTTCACCAAAATCAATCTTTCAGAAATCTCATTTCTAACCTGTTCAGGTGTCAAAACTTTTAGATTATTACGAAGTACTTCTTCCGTAGGAATTGAATGAAGTTCTATAAGTGCTTTCGCTAATGATGGTATATAAAGGTCGTTTTCTTTAGACATATTCCAGGTTACTTCATAAGTCTCCGCATCATAAGTAAGTGCAGGTTTTCCATCGAGCAAAGGATAGGCTACCAGTTTTTCATTAGCTATACGCCAATCAGGAACTTGAACCGAAAGGTATTTCGACACCAATTGAAGAATGCGTTTCTCATTCGCAATCTGTTCGCCTAAGGTTGTTCTTCTTGGAATACGCAACAACCACTTTGTGCCATCCCTATCTGTAGCGAAACCAACCTTAAAATCAATTCCCATTTCATTAAAACTCATTTCATCCGAAAGAATTAACCCATTTCTTTCCGCTAATTTTTGAATATCTCTATTTTTCATTTTTTTAAATATTTTTGATTTTACCTAATTGCATTAAGTTGCGAGTGCTAAACGAAAGAATACCCACAAGGATTGCCAAACAACCGCTTATGATAAACGTAATGTTTACACCAATAACTTCTGCAATCAGGCCTGTGAATAATAAACCGATTACACTTGGCAAAACTGCCAAACTATAATAAAGTGAAAATACACGTCCTAATTTTTCAGGACTTACCTCTGTTTGTACAATTGCTGTAAAACAGCCATTGAAAACAGACAGGCTGATACCGCCAATGGCTGTTACCATCACAAATCCTACAAACCAACTTGCAGGTAATACACCACTCAAAATAAATGTAAGTCCCAATAATACATACATAACATTGACTGCGACTACTTTTGAGCCTTTCAATTTGAAAATACTCAGGATGACACCGCCAATAAGCATACCTCCGCCCCAAACCACTTCTACAATTCCTATCTCCCATTTTCCTCCTGCAAAATGCCCTGTTGTGAGCAACGGAAACATAATGGCAGCTGGCATTATAACAAAGGTTATCGCCATTGCATAAAGAAAAAGATAACGCAAACCTTTGTTTTTTGAAACAGTCTGAAACCCTTCCGAAAATTCTGTAGCAATAGAATGTGCAGACGATTTTGACTTCGCAACCACATTGGGAATTTTCACCATCACGAGTGAAAGAATAGCCAGCAATGCTCCAATCAAATCCAAGTACAATACTTTTGAAATAGGAAGATAAGCAATGGCTAATGTGCCAATGGCAGGACCACCAATACTGCAAACCGAATGTAACACCTGATTAATTCCTGCTACCTTTATCAATTCATTTTGGGGTACAATCAGCGGAGCAATTGCCTGTAGTGCCGGAGCGTGAAAAGCATTACCAACAGAGCGTAAACCCAATAAAATGTATATCCATATAAGATTAACATTTTCATTTTGTAAAATGACGAGTAACAAAAGGGCACAGAGAGCTATAAAAGCATCCGAAAAAATCATTACATATTTACGATTGAGACGGTCAACATATACACCTGCTATTAAGCCTATCAATGCTTGAGGCAACATAGCTGCTATTCCTGCGTAGGCTAAAACTTCGGCTGACTTGTACTCCAGACTAAGCCATATAACAATAGCAAACTGAACAGCATAACTTGTAAGCATTGAAGCAAACTGTCCAGCCCATATAAACATATAGGTCTTAAACCATTTACGGTTTTCCATAAAAACTTGATTAAATTATACAACAAAATAATTGTAGCATAATACTAATAGAGTACTATACCATAAAAGTGGGTTTTGAAGAGAATTACCCTAATAATTATTTAATCCAAGGCTTTGCCACGTGTTGTATACTTTTTGGAAGTGAAGCCACAAAAGTACAAATTATTATCTCAAAAAATAAGCTATTTTAGCAAAATTAAGCCCAGCAGCTAACAA
>Ga0209278_1001415_pt1 | contig 14657 bp, 15 predicted proteins | sample JI81BgreenDNA_FD_187504 | JGI IMG/M metagenome (GOLD analysis project Ga0209278, IMG submission 187504) | Wastewater effluent complex algal communities from Wisconsin, to seasonally profile nutrient transformation and Carbon sequestration -... | ecosystem: Engineered > WWTP > Effluent > Algae... | reverse complement strand
CCGTCCATCATGCCTTGGCCGTCAGCACCGTGACAGGCGGCGCACTTGGCCGCAAACAGCGCCCGCCCGCGCGCATCATCGGGCGCCTGCGCCGGCTGGGCGATGGCCGGGAAGCCGCGTCCGGGCGGGGAGACGCCGATCCGCTGCCCCTGCGCCAGCCAGCCGGCATAGGCGCTCACCGCCAGCAGCACGTCACCCCCAAATGGCGGCGGCGTGCCGTTGATCGAATAGATGAAACAATCCTGCACGCGCTTTTCAAAGCTGTTGATGCGGCCGTTCTTGGCGCGATACGCTGGGAAATTGCCATAGGCCGCCCACAGCGGCGCGGCACCGGCGCGGCGCCCGGCATCAAGATGGCAGTTGGCGCAGCGCAGCTGGTTGCCGGCATTGGCGGGCGCGGCGGCGCGCGTATCGGTGATGATCGCCAGCCCGCGGCGGATGGCATCGCCTTCCGGGCCGGATGGAATGCTGGCTTCATCAGGCAGGGCGGGGGCCAGGGCGGGGCCGGCGGGTGCCGCAGGCGCGTCGGGCGCCTTCGCCGCTGGCGGGGTGCAGGCCGCCAGCAGCAGCAGAGGCAGAAGGGCGCGGGATTTCATCGCCACCACGCTAGCGAAGCGTGGCAGGCCTTGAAACTCCCGATTGCGTGATCAGTCGTTGGCTGCGCCAAAGCGTGTCGCATAGCGGCTGGTGATGCGATCAACCGGCATCACCACGAACACGTCCACCGTGTTGAACTGGTGATCGACGAAGCCGCCATCGCCCACCATCGCGCCCACCCGCAGATAGGCCTTCAACAAGGGCGGCAGCGCGCGGGCGGCGGCGCGGGCGTCGATGCTGGCCGCCGGCAGGGCGTTCATGTCCACACAGGTCGGCGGCAGCGCGGTGGCGCGCAGTTCCGGCGGGGCGAGATGATGGTGATACAGCCACGAAAGTTCCGCCGCGTGCAGCGCCGGATCGGCGCCATGCAACGACGCGCAGCCGAACAGGTGGCCAATGTTGTGCTGCTGCAGATAGGCGGCGATACCGCGCCACAGCAGGGAAATGGTGGCGCTGGTGCGCCATGAAGGCGCCACGCAGCTGCGGCCCAGTTCCAGCAGCTGCATGGCCGGCGTCGCCTGCGCCAGCAGCGGCGCCAGATCAAATTCGCCAGCCGAATAAAAGCCGCCATTGGCCATCGCCACGTCCTGCCGCAGCAGGCGATAGGTGCCCACCACGCGTGGGCGCAGCGCGTCGGCATGATCGATCACCAGCAGATGATCGCACACCGCATCGTGATCATCGAAATCCCGGCGGAAGCGCGCCATGGTGGGCGTGGGCTGCGCGCCCATTTCATCGTAGAAAATCTCGTAGCGCAGGGCCTGGGCGGCAGCGATTTCGGCGGCACTGGTGGCCAGCCGCACTTCCAGCAAGCCGGCCCGGCAGATGGCCGGCGCGTGCGCCAGCAGCACGGGGGGCAGTTCGACAGCACGGGAAAGGGCAAGTGTCATCTGACGGGCTCCACCGGTTTGCCGGCGTTTACCCTGTGCGTGTGACAGGGCAATGGCCAAGCGGTTACAGCCGCGTGGCCGCAGCATTACACGTCGGTTGCAACCTCTGCCGTGTCGTCGGCCACCACCAGGCCGGCCCGCCACAACCACAGGAAGATCAGCAGCCCCGGCAGCGCCAGCAGCGTGGTGAGCCAATAGAAATCGACATAGCCCAGCGTTTCGATCAACGCGCCGGCAGTGCCCGATGAAAAGGCCCGGCCCAGGATGGCGGCGGCAGACGACAGCAGCGCGAACTGCGTGGCGGTGAAGCGCCGATCACACAGCAACGCCAGCCAGGCCCCCACGGTGACGCCGCCGATGCCGCTGGCCAGATTCTCGAAGCCCTGCACGGCGGCCAGTGCCCACACATCATGGCCGATGATGGCCAGCCCGGCATAGGCAGCGTTCGACACGCCCATCAGCACCAGCGACAGGAACACCGATCCCGCCAGCCCCAGCCGCTTGTAGAGGATGCCGCCCAGGAACACCCCGCCCAGATAGCCGAACAGGCCCAGCGACACGTCGTAGAAGGCCACTTCTTCCTTGGTGAACCCAAGATCATTGTAGAACAGCCGCACCGACAACTGGCACACCGTGTCGCCAATCTTGTGGACCAGCACGAAGGCCAGCACGATGCCAGCGCCGGGCCGGGTGAGAAAATCCTTGAGCGGGGCGAGGATGGCATCGCGCACCACGGCAGCCAGCCCCTTGCCCGATCGCGGTGCTGCCGGCCGCTGCGGTTCACCCAAGACGGCGGCGGCAATCAGCGCCGGCAGGAACAGCAGCACCGCCGACAGATAGGCCAGCGCCCACGATCCCTTGGCGGCCAGCAGCAATGCGCCGGCGCCGGCCAGATAGCTGCCCATGCGCCAGCCATATTGCGTCATCCCCGAACCGGCGCCCATCTGGTCTGCACGCAGCCATTCGATGCGGATGGCATCGATCACGATGTCCAGCGTCGCCCCGGCAAAACCCACCGCCACGGCCGCTGCCGCCACCATTCCCAGATTGGCACCCGGATCGGCCACGCCCAGCCAGGCGATGGCAGCGCTGGCCATCGCAACGCACACCACCAGCCAGGCGCGGCGCTGCCCGATCAGATTGGCCAGCACCGGCACGCGGCCGCGATCGATCAGTGGCGCCCACAGTGGCTTGAAGCTGTAGACCAGCAGCGCGAGGCCAAAGGCCGTCACCGATTTCTTGTCGATGCCGCTTTCGGCCAGCCGGGTGGTGAGCGTGGCCGCGATCATCGCATAAGGCGTGCCCGATGCCATGCCGAGCGCCAGCGCGCCCAGGGGCCCGGCTTCGAAATAGGGCCGTATGGCGGCAATCAGGGATCGGTGGGCAGACGTGGTGGCCATGGCTGCACCATGGCGGCGGCCTATGGGGTGTCAATGCCTTCCGGCACCCGAGCCTGCGCGGCAGATATTGGCCAGTGGCGAGCTGTTTGTTTTGAACAGAAAAATCAAATGACGTTTGTAATTCAAAATATGAAGTAACAATATTCGGACGAGCCAATCTGAACATAAGTCTTAACGGCGAGATTCAGAATTCGGTAACTTTGATTTGATAAATTTAGAGCGAATCGAGACGTTGTTCGATTCGTGCGTTTGAGGCGAGTGATTGTGTCTTTGCGTTTAACATTGGTCGCGCTGCGCCGCGGCCGCAACGGCTCTGTCGTTACCGAGTTCGCCTTGGTGACGCCACTGATGTCGATGCTGCTGCTGGGTACCATCGAGTTCGGCTCGGTGATGTATGCCTATAGCGCCATGCAGATGGGCGCCAGCGTGGCTGCCCGTCAGCTTGCCGTCAATCTTGCGTCACCCGCCACCGCGCAGTCGCGCGCGCTGCAGATCGTGCCGAGTTGGGCGCGTGCCGACGTCAACACCAGCATCACGCAGAGCAATGCCGGCGACCCCGGCACCAACATGATCCGCGTGCGCATGGTGGCAACATCCGATCGGCTGGGCGTGATTGCCCTGATGAGCCGGCTTGCACCGCTGCCGATCACCGCTGAAGTCACCGTGAAGCAGGAGCTTCCCTATGTCGATTGAACCTGGTCGCAAGGGCCGCCGCTGGCCCGGGCTGCGCCGCGTGCGCACCATCGTTCGCAACCGCGTGGGCGGCACCGCAGCCGTGTTCGCCCTCTCCATGCCGATGCTGGTTGGCGGGATGGCGCTAGGCATCGATTTCACCATGTACCGCATGGTGAACAACCGCATGCAGATCGCGGTGGATGGCGCTGCACTGGCAGCCGCCGCCCAGATCGACAAGGGCGGCAACACGGTGGAAACCGCGCTTGCGACCGTGATGCGCAACCTGCCGGCGGATTACGCCGGCATGACCAAAGTCAACGATGTCGCCACCGGCATCTACACCCAGGCCAACGGCTTTCGGCCTGATACCGGGCCGAACGTGAATGCCATCCGGGTGGTGGCGGAACGGTCAACCGCGCGCGGCAATGCCGTGGATCAGGTGCTTTCCTCTGTGCTCGGCTTCGGGCCGCTGCCGCAGCGGGTGGAGGCCATTGCCGCCCGTCCCGCCAACGTCTTCTACCAGCCGCCCGAAAGCGAAACGCTGGATCCGGAAGCGGGCGATTACAACGAAATCTATGTCTATTGCTTCGACACGCGGGGCAGCGGCCCGGCGTCCTCGCGGCGATCGCAAATGACTCTGGTGGCCAACAACATGCCCGCCAACCAGAATATCGTGCAGATTTCCGGCGGCCGCATCCCGGCCAACCCGCAGCGGCCGCCGCCCTGGCCCAACTGCAACCAGGAAGGCCAGACGCTCAGCATCCGGCTGCGCAACATCCGCCACGTGAAGAGCAATCCGGTGCTGTGGAACAATCCCAATGCCACCATCAGCAACCGCCGCCCCGGCCGGCCAGAGCATAATTATTTCACCGATACCCAGCTGGAAAACTGGGTGGAGCGGTTCGACCTGCAGGGCTTCAACATCCTGGAAACGCAGCGCTGCGACAGCGCTGCCCAGTGCACGCCCGGCTCCGGCCAGTCGATCATTCCCACCGGCCGCAATCGTGCCAACACCCGCCGGCGCGAAAACCGGCCCTGTGAACCCGGCAAGTTCATGTATTTCGGGTTCGAGGATCGGCCGCCCGGACAGTCTGGCGCCAACGGCACCTGGCTCGATCCGGCGTGGACCGACACGGATTACGACGACATCCGCATCGTGATGAAGTGCCCGAACAGCGGGCGCCTTGGTGATGCGTTCGTGCGGCTGGTGCGCTGATTTTCGGGCTGGAGGCCGGCCGCCGCGAGGCAATGATCAGGCAAGGACCAGATGACAGGGCAGACCCGGCATGCCAGCCATTGACCGCTCTGCCGCCCATCTCGTCCTTGCCCGCCAGCCCTGTTTGAAACGAACGGAAAAAGCCCATCGCCACGCCCCGGCGATGGGCTTCACTTGCGTTTGTGGTCATGCCGCCATTGGCGGATGATGCCGCTCAGCGATCGGCCACCCGCGGCATGGTGATATCGGCAGAAAGATTGCCCGGAAACGGCAGGAACGGAATCAGTGATGCACGCGCCGCCGGGACCGTGATCTGCACACGCGCCATGCCGGCAAGATCCTCGGTTGCAGTGATGTTGGCGTGGGCCCGCACCCAGCCCGGCAACTGGGCGCGAACGGCGTCTTCGGCGTCATCATCGTCCATGCCGAAGGTCATTTCGCGGGCGCCGGTTCGCGCGCTGCTCATCATCGCGCTGTAGGTGACACCGGCAAAGCCAAGCTGGATGACGGAAAAGGTCATGCCAAGCAGGGCGGGCAGCAGCAGCGCCATTTCAGCGGCAGCCGCTGCGGAGCGGTCCCGCCGGAGCCGTTGCAGAAGTCCCTGCCGGAGATGATTCGGACGCATACACAATTCCTTACAATTTACCGTACTATTATGCAGTATTTTCACATGTTTTTCAAGTAATGCTGCGACAGCCGATTGTTGCAGCATTCCGGGCGATCCTGTCACCTCCGCCCGGTTGCGCGGGTTGCCAAATCACGCCACCATTGCGGCCATGGACAAGCCGTTTGCCCACAAGCGCCCCACCCCGGCCCAGCGGGCACTGGCGGCCGGCATACCGGCCGCTGCTGGCCGCCCGGCGAGCGGCGCCATGCGCCGGGTGCCGGCCAGCGCCTACACCTGTCCGGACCATTTCGCGCGTGAATGGGATCGTGTTTTCAAGCGTTTGCCGGTGGTGATCGCGCCATCGGCACTGCTGCCGCAGCCCAACATGGCGGTGCCGCACGATGGCTTTGGCCTGCCTCTGCTGATCGCCCGCGATGGCAAGGGTGTGGCGCGCGTGTTCATGAACGTGTGCCGGCACCGTGGTACGCGCCTGGTGGAGGGCTGCGACATCCACAAGGGGCCGGCGCTGGTGTGCCCCTATCACGCCTGGAGCTATGGCACCGATGGCCGGCTGAAGGGCCTGCCGCGCCCCGAAACATTCGCCGGGCTGGACAAGGGCACGCGCAGCCTGATCGAGATGCCATCGGTGGAAGCCGGCGGCCTGATCTGGGTGGGGCTGGATCGTGAAAGCGCGCCGGATTTCAGCCTGGCGGCGGGGCCTTTGGCCGCGGATTTCGATGCGCTGGGCTTTGGCGAACAGTTTCTCTATGCGCGGCGCACCCACAAGGTGGCAGCCAACTGGAAGCTGATCATGGATGCCTTCCTGGAAAGCTATCATGTGCTTCGCCTGCACGCGAACACCATCGCGCCCTATTTTCAGGATGGCGTGACGTGCGGCGATACGGTGGGGCCGCACCAGCGCTCCGCCGTGGGGAGACTTGCGGCGCTGGAGGGCATTGATCTGGATGACATGCGCGACATCCGCCGCACCGTCACCTTCGCCTATCAGTTGGTGCCCGGCACCATCATTGTCGCCAGCCCGGACTATATCAACATCATGGTGCTGATGCCGCGCGGGGTGGGCGAGACGTGGGTGGAGGATTTCATGCTGATCCCCGAACCCCCGCGCGACGAGAAGGCCGAACATCACTGGGCAAAAAGCTGGAAGCTGCTGGATGGCGGGGTGTTTGCCGGCGAGGATTTCCGTGCCGCAGCCCTTGGCTTCGAAGGCTTGAACTCGGGCGCGGTCGATCACGTGCTGCTGGGCGGGATGGAGCAGGGGATCGGTGCCTTTCACGACACGCTGACAGCGTTGATGGCCTGATTATTCCGGGCTGTCCCCTTGCAAAAGCGTGTCGCAATCCTAACACAGTAGGCAGGCCGCGTTGGCGCTGATAAGCTGCGTGCAGCAAAGGGATGAGGATTGGCATGTCGGAAGAGGTCGCAATCAAGCTGGAACCCCCGGTGGCAGTGAGCGCCATTGCCCCCACCAAGGCGGCTGGCCTGGTGCCGCTGAAGGATCAGGAAAAGCAGCAGCTTGATGCCAAGGTGGAAGCCTTCATCGACGAGCTGATTGCCACCGATGCCGCCAGCCCGGAATTCGGCAAGAAGGTGGATGCACTGGCCAACCTGGGCGCCACCGAAATTGCGCGCGCCGCCGCGCAGTCCAACCGCTTCCTCGATCGGCCGACCCGCGCCATCAACAAGGAGACGGGGATTGGCGCCGATCTGGTGCAGCTCAGGAAGATCGTCGAGGATCTTGATCCCGGCAAGTCGCTGAAAACCACCGGCCGCCGCAAGCTGTTCGGGCTGATCCCGCTGGGCGGCGACAAGCTGCGTTCCTATTTCGACAGCTACAAGAGCGCGCAGGGCAATATCAACGCCATCCTGGGCGCGCTGAAAAGCGGCAAGGACGAGCTGCTGAAGGACAATATCGCCATCGAGGACGAGCGTGCCAAATTGTGGGACGCGATGGGCAAGCTGGAACAGATGGTCCACATGTCGAAAGCGCTCGATGCCAAGCTGGAGGATCGCGCCGCCGAACTGGACGTGAGCGACCCGGCCAAGGCCAAGGCGATCCGCGAGAATGCGCTGTTCTACGTGCGCCAGCGCACGCAGGATCTGCTGACCCAGCTTGCGGTGTCGGTGCAGGGCTATCTGGCGCTCGATCTGGTGAAGAAGAACAATGTCGAGCTGATGAAGGGCGTGGACCGCGCCAGCACCACCACGGTTTCTGCGCTGCGCACTGCCGTGACGGTGGCCGAGGCGATGACCAACCAGAAGCTCGTGCTGGAACAGATCACCAGCCTCAATACCACCACGGCGGGCATCATCGATTCCACCGGCGAACTGTTGAAATCCAACACCGCCACCATCCATGAGCAGGCGGCGAGCAGCACCATCCCGGTGGAAACGCTGCAGCGCGCCTTCCAGAACGTCTATCAGACGATGGATGCCATCGACACGTTCAAGCTGAAATCGCTGGAGGCGATGAAGACCACGGTGGACACGCTGTCGGTGGAGGTGGAGAAGAGCCGCGCCTATGTCGCCCGCGCGCAAGGCCAGGCCGAAGCCCAGGCGGCTGGCCCGCAAACCAGCCTGTCCTCGCTCAGCTGACGATGGCCACCACGCCGATCACCGAAGCAGAGGCCCGTCGCCGCCGACTGGCGCGCGGCGAGGCCATGCAGATGGCACGCCAGCGCCGCTGGGAAAAGCGCAAGGCCAACATGGCAACGCGGGTGACCCGCGGCATGTTCGCCTTCCTTGCCGCCATCGCTGCCTTCACCGTTTATGGCTGGATGGCGGACGGCATGGGCCTGGGCCTGTTCCTGCTGGCGGTGCTGCTGGTGCCGATGGCCGGCATTGCCGGCATGCTGCTGCCCGTGGGTGGCCCGGATGTGGACGATATCGACAAGGCGGCGCCCGCCGAACTGCCCGCCATCACCGAGGAATTGCTGGAGCGCCAGCGCCGCACCCTGCCGCGCCTTGCCGCGCCGCAGCTTGATGCCATCCAGGTGCAGCTGGCCGCGCTTGAAAAGCAGCTGGCGCGCGTGCCGGCCGATCACCCGGTGGCGCAGGATGTCGGCCGCCTGCTGGCCAATCACCTGCCCGAACTCGTTGACCGCTATACCCGCATACCGCCGCTGCAGCGCACCAACATGGTGGAACATGATGGCCGCACACCGGAAGCCACGGTGATCGACGGGCTGAAAACCGTGGAAGCCGAACTCGCTCGCGCTTCGGCGCAACTGGCGGAGGCTGATCGCGACGGCCTGCGCGTGCAGGGCAAGTTCCTCGAAGCGCGCTATGGCGAGGGGCAGGGGGTTTAGCCCCTAAACGCCCGCGCCAGCACGCCTTCGTAGATCACCGTCAGCCCCTCCACGTCGGCCACGGCCACATGTTCGTCCACCTTGTGCATGGACTGGCCGGGCAGGCCGAATTCGACCACCGGGCACAGCCTGCGGATGAAGCGGGCGTCGCTGGTGCCGCCGGTGGTCGAAAGCTCTGGCGTGCGGCCCGTGGCGGCCTGCACGGCGTCTGACACCAGCGAGGACAGCGCGCCGGGTTCGGTGAGAAAGGCCTCGCCGGAGATCTTCACCTCGACGTGGGCTGATGCTGCGTGGGCCGCCACAGTCTCGCGAATCCACCCTTCGAGCGCGGCGCCCGTGTGTTCGTTGTTGAAGCGGATGTTCAGCCGGGCGCGCGCCTGCGCCGGGATCACGTTGGTGGCCGGGTTGCCCACCGATATGTCGGTCACCTCAAGGTTTGATGGCTGGAACCAGTCGTTGCCCGTGTCGAGCACACGGGCCTTCAGGTCGGTCAGCATGGCGAGCAGCGGTGTGATCGGGTTCGCGGCCCGGTGCGGATAGGCCACGTGCCCCTGCGCGCCGTTCACCGTGATCCACGCGTTCAGGCTGCCGCGCCGGCCGATCTTCATCATGTCGCCCAGTTGCGCCTGCGAGGTGGGTTCGCCCACCAGACACAGATCGGGCACCAGGTCGTTCGCCTCCAGCCAGTCCAGCATCGGATTGGTGCCGAAGGTGGCCGGGCCTTCCTCGTCCCCGGTGATGATGAAGCTGAGCCGGCCCCGGATTCCGCCCGCTTGCGGCCCCTTTGCCAGGTGCCGCGCCGTGGCGGCCACCATCGCTGCCAGTGCGCCCTTCATGTCGGCCGCGCCGCGCCCGACGATGAAACCGTCCTTCACCTCTGCGCCGAACGGGTCCTCGCTCCAACCGGCATGATCGCCCACTGGCACGACGTCGCTGTGGCCGGCGAAGGCGAAATGCGGGCCTGCACCGTCGCTGCGGGTGGCGAACAGGTTGGGCACCGGGCCATCGGGCGGGTGCCCGAAGGGCAGGCGCGTGACGGTGAAGCCCAGCGCTGCCAGCGCATCGGCCAGAAGGCCTTGCGCGCCTTCATCGGCGGGCGTGACGCTGGGGCAACGGATCAGGGCCTGGGTGAGCGCGACAGGATCGAGTGTCATGTCCCGGCTTTGCGCATGGCCACGGCCAGCCGGTCAAGATAGGCGGCGATGCGCCGCGCGTTGGCGCCCAGATCGCTTTCGCCCACCCGCGATTTCGATCGCACGTCCACCCGCGTGCCGGTGGGCGTGGCGGTCAGGCGGATCACCACATCGTCGCGGAAGCCCCACCAGGCGCTCTGCTCCACCGCCTCGATGCGGCCCGCGGCGCGATCGGCCAGCACGATCTGCCAGCCTTCGTCGCAGGCCTGCATGGCCAGATCAAAGGCCTGTCCGGGCGGCACCGGCAAATCCAGCGGGCGCACTTCGGGATAGGCGCGCGCCTGCTGCGGGGCAAAGGCCGGGTTGTAATCGATGGGGCTGGCATCATCGCCGCGCATCGTGGCGGTGATGGCCTTGAAAGCGGGCGGATTTTCGGTGTCGGTGCTGATGTCGTTGATGGGCGGCTTGTCGGCGGCATTCATCACCACCGCCACCGGCACCGCCAGCGCCGCCAGCCCAACGGCGGCGGCAATCACGGCCAGTGTGCCGCCGCGCCGGCGCAACAGATTGGCCAGGCTCCACAGCGCGCCGATGCCGGCGATCAGCGCCGCCATCACGAACAGGCCAAGGCCCGCGGCCCAGCCCAGCACATCGAACCGCACCAGCGGCCCAGCCAGGCCCACCAGCACGGCGGCGGCCAAGGTGGCGCGGGCAATGTTGGCGGGGTTCATCGCCGCGGCACTCCACCGGGGATGTCATATCGGGTGAATTCATGGTTTTCGGCGCTGGCCGCCTCCCGCCATTCCACCATCCACGGATGCGCCAGCACCTGCTCCACATAGGCGCGCGCCACATCGCCCACCGGCAGATGATAGGTGTCGATGCGGGTGCAAACGGGCGCGTAATAGATGTCGGCCGCGCCGAACCGGCCGAACAGCCATGGCTCCCCGGTTTCGGCGCCAAAGCGGCCGCGCGCCTGTTCCCACATCGTTTCGATGCGCCTCACGTCGGCCATCACCTCGCTGCTGGGCTGGAACTGCGGGAAATGCTGTTTCAGGTTCATCGGGCACGCCCGGCGCAGAGGGCGGAAACCGGCGTGCATTTCCGCGCACATGGCATAGGCCAGCGCCCGGGCCGGCACCTCGCGCGGCCAGAACCGGTCATGACCGGCCTTGTCGGCCAGGTAGAGCACGATGGCCAGTGAGTCCCACACCGCTTCGCCATGATCCCACAGCACCGGCACCATGCCCGACGGCATGTCCGTCTTGGCCGCACCCGACAGCCAGTCGGGCGAATCCATGACGCGCAGCTCCGTCTCGAACGGCAGCAGCGATTGTTTGGCGGCCAGCCAGCCGCGCAGCGACCAGCTGGAATAGGCGCGGTTTGCGATGATCAGCTTCATGGCGGCTTCGTTTCCGTTCGACCCGGCGTGCAACTTGGCGCAATCACCGGGCTGCGGCAAGCTTGCCAGTTGCGCGCGCTCGTGCTTTGCCTTGGCGCATGAGCGACACGCCGCCTCTCGTCCTGGTGCTGAACGGCCCCAACCTGAACCTGCTGGGCAGCCGGGAACCGCACATCTATGGCCACGACACGCTGGACGATATCGCCCAGCGTCTGGAAGATCAGGCCGCCCGGCTGGGCCTGGAGGTGGACATCCGCCAATCCAACCACGAAGGCCATCTAGTGGATTGGCTGCACGAGGCCGGCGCGCGCGGGGCGTTGGCGGTGCTGCTGAATGCCGGCGCGCTCACCCACACCTCCATTGCGATTCATGATGCCATCAAGGGCATCACTGTGCCGGTGATCGAGGTGCATCTGTCCAACCCGCACGCGCGGGAGGATTTTCGCCATGTCAGCTTCGTGGCGCGGGCCGCGAAGGGCACGATTTCAGGCTTCGGCGCCGCCTCCTATGCGCTCGCGCTGGACGCGGCGGCGGCTTTGCGGCAGTAAGCCGGGCTTTCAAGGGGCAAGAAACGGGATCGCCATGCCTGACTCCAAGGGAATCGTCGTCGATACCAAGCTGGTGCGCGAACTGGCCGAGCTGCTGGACGCCACCAACCTCACCGAAATCGAGGTGAAGGACGGGGAGCGCATCATTCGCGTCGCCCGCACTGCCGCCAACGTGACGATGGCCGCCGCGCCCAGCTATGCGCCCGCGCCGCCGGCCGGCGGCTGGCCGGCCCCGCCGGCGGCCGCCCCTGCGCCCGCCGCTGCCGCGCCGGCAGGCAGCGATGACGTGCGCAGCCATCCCGGCACGGTCAAATCGCCGATCGTCGGCACCGCCTATCTCACCCCGGAGCCCGGCGCGCCGCCGTTCATCACCGAAGGCGCCACCGTGAAGCAGGGGGACACCCTGCTGATCATCGAGGCGATGAAGGTGATGAACCCGATCACCGCGCCCAAGGGCGGCGTCATCAAGGCCATCCTGGTGAACAGCGAACAGCCGGTGGAATATGACCAGCCGCTGGTGGTGATCGAGTAAGCCGGCCGTGTTCAGAAAGGTCCTCATCGCCAACCGGGGCGAGATCGCCCTGCGTGTCCACCGCGCCTGCCGCGAAATGGGCATCCGCACCGTGGCCGTGCATTCGACGGCAGACGCCGATGCCATGCACGTGCGGCTGGCCGATGAAGCCATCTGCATCGGGCCGCCTTCGGCCACCGACAGCTATCTGAACATCCCGGCGATCATTTCGGCCGCCGAAATCGCCCAGGCCGATGCCATCCACCCCGGCTATGGCTTCCTGTCCGAGAACGCGCGTTTTGCCGAAATCGTGCAGGAACATCGCATCACCTGGATCGGCCCCGATCCGGAACATATCCGCAAGATGGGCGACAAGGTGGAGGCCAAGCGCACCGCAGCGGCGCTGGGCCTGCCGCTGGTGCCGGGCTCCGATGGCCCGGTGTCGAGCGTGGAAGAGGCGCTGGAAGTCGCCGAGAAGATTGGTTACCCGGTGCTGGTCAAGGCCGCATCGGGCGGCGGCGGCCGCGGCATGAAGGTGATCCCGGATGCCGCCAGCCTGCCATCGCTGGTGAGCCAGGCCAAATCCGAAGCCAAGGCGGCCTTTGGTGACGATACCGTCTATATCGAGAAATATCTTTCCGAACCGCGCCACATCGAATTCCAGATCTTCGGCGATGGCCAGGGCGGTGCGGTGCACATGGGCGAACGCGATTGTTCGCTGCAGCGGCGCCACCAGAAGGTGCTGGAAGAAGCCCCGTCGCCGGCCCTGAGCGCCGCCGAGCGCGCGCGCATGGGCGAGGTGGTGCGGCAGGCGATTTCCAAGCTGAAGTATCGCGGCGCCGGCACCATCGAGTTCCTGTGGGAAAACGGCGAGTTCTTCTTCATCGAGATGAATACCCGCCTGCAGGTGGAACACCCGGTGACCGAAGCCATCACCGGCCTTGATCTGGTGCGCGAACAGATCCGCGTGGCCGCCGGCATGCCGCTTTCGGTGACGCAGGATGAGATCCACTTCGAAGGCCACGCCATCGAATGCCGCATCAATGCGGAAGATCCGGCCACGTTCGCGCCTTCGCCGGGCCGGGTGACGGACTTCCACCAGCCCGGCGGTCTGCATGTTCGGGTCGATTCGGCGCTGTACGATGGCTATCGCATTCCGCCTTATTATGATTCGCTGATCGCCAAACTGATTGTCTATGGCGCCAACCGCGATGAATGCCTGATGCGCCTGCGCCGCGCGCTGGAGGAGTTCGTCATCCACGGGCCAAAGACCACGATCCCGCTGCACCAGGCCCTGATCGAGGATCCGGACTTCCTGAACGGTGATTATTCGATCAAGTGGCTGGAACGCTGGCTGGCCGCGCGCGCCGAGGCCGCCCGCGCGTAAACCGGGGCCTAGGCCATTTCCCACTGGAAACGCCGCGCCGGTTTGCGCACCATGACGGCGTGACGCGTCCCATCGCCAACCGGCTTGATCCTGATCTGCTGCTGCGCGCCTATGCCAGCGGCATCTTCCCCATGGCCGAACGCGCCGACAGCCCGGACGTGTTCTGGGTGGAGCCACGCCGGCGCGGTGTGCTGCCGCTGGATGGCTTCCACCTGCCGAAAAGCCTGGCCAAGACGCTGAAGCAGGAACGCTTTCGTTTCACGGTCGATCGTGCGTTCGGCGCGGTGCTTGAGGGCTGCGCCGCGCCGGCGATGGGCCGCAGCGAAACCTGGATCAACCCGCTGATCGCCGAAGCCTATCTCGCCCTCCATGCGCGCGGGGCGGCCCATTCGGTGGAGGCCTGGACACAGGACGGCGAGCTGGCGGGCGGCCTCTATGGCGTGCGGCTGGGCGCGGCCTTCTTCGGCGAATCGATGTTCACGCGGGTGCGCGATGCCTCGAAATGCTGCCTTGCCGCGCTGGTGGTGCGGTTGCGGGTGGGCGGCTTCACGCTTCTCGATACCCAGTTTCTCACCGATCATCTGGCCGGCTTTGGCGCCATCGAAATCCCGGCGAAGGATTATCGCGTGCTGCTGGCCGCGGCGCTTGCGGGCTCTGGTGATTTCTTCGCCGCCGATTCCGGTGGGGACGGTGCAGGCGCACGCGGGGCGGGCCCGTCCGGAAAGCGCATCGTGCAGCTCTTGAGCCAGACATCATAGCGCGGGTGCTGCATCACGTTCAGGCTGGGGCTTTCGGCATAGAGCCATCCGGAAAAGACGCGCCGCACCTGCCCGCCCAGGCGTTCATCCACCTGCAGGAAGCCGCCCGACAATTTCGGCGTTTCCCATGGCGGCGTGGTCTCGCAGGTGCGCGCGGTGATGCGGATGCCGGCGAAATCGACATATTGCCCAGGCTTCAGGGTG
>Ga0209278_1001414_pt1 | contig 14663 bp, 12 predicted proteins | sample JI81BgreenDNA_FD_187504 | JGI IMG/M metagenome (GOLD analysis project Ga0209278, IMG submission 187504) | Wastewater effluent complex algal communities from Wisconsin, to seasonally profile nutrient transformation and Carbon sequestration -... | ecosystem: Engineered > WWTP > Effluent > Algae... | reverse complement strand
AACCTCGATGACACCATCGGAATCGTCGACATTGGTGGGCGCACCACCGATATCGCAGTCGTGCTACCCGGTCGCCGGATCGACCACGCCAAGTGCGGCTCGGCAGACCTCGGTGTGCTCAATGTGATCCAGGAGATCATCTCCTCCCTGAAAGAGGCGGAGGACATCACTGCCACCGCTGACAAGATCGAGCCGGCCCTACGGACCCGGACGATCCGCCAGTTCGGCAAGTCCGTAGATATCGGCAAGTACGTCGACCAGGCGGCCTCTAAAGTGATGGGCTCCATCTCCCGCGAGGTGAACATGCGCCTGGGCGGTGGTGCAGATCTGGACAAGATCCTGCTGGTCGGCGGCGGTGCGTACGTTTTCCGTGGCATCACCGACAAGTACCCCAACATCGAGATTCCCGCAGAGCCCGAGTTTGCGAACGCCCGCGGCTTTGCCAAGTTCCTGGCACTCTGAGGATCTGGAAATGAGTGTGGAGTTCCGAGTCCGGTGTCGCGTTGGCCCAAACGATCTTGGGTGGCATGACGACCTCATGTCGCTACCCAGGTCTCAGCGAGCCACGCTTTTGCGCGCCATTCTGAGGGAGGCCTATGCGACAGGGCGCGCCCAGGAGTTGCGTGCCACATTCGGCATGGGTGCTACACACGGCCCGCAAAGTCAGCTAGAGGCTGCCGCACCCGAACCCAAGACCGCGTCTGCTCGGTCGGTGGCCAGGAAGCTCTCCGCAAGCCCAGCCCCTACGGCTGCTGCACCCATAAGTCACCCCGCCGCCAGAAAACCCGTGGAGAGCCGACAAGCCGTGGAGGTGATATCTCTGGACGCCCCGCTACCTGCTGCCGACGAGATGTCTGCCGCAGCCCCTGTCGCCGCCGCTTCCCCTGTACCAGCCCCAGCGCCAACCCCTGTGGCACCGGTCTCAGAAAACTTCCGCGCAACTTCAGCCGCCGATCGCATGGCGATGAAGGACTTCTTCCCCGCCGTTTGATAGCCCATCATGAACCACCTCCTCCGCAACTCCCTGCTCGCGGTCGCCGCAACCGCCGCCCTGATCCCTGCCCAAGCAGGCCTGATCATCGAGAAGAAGGCTGAGGCAGCCCCATCAGCAGCCGCCCGGCAAACCCGTCTGATCAACCAGAGCGCTCGCTTGGATCAGGTGGCGAAGGTCAACCGCCAGCGCATCGACCTCGAGTCGCGCGTGAGCTCGCGCATCACCCAATCCGGCACCCCTCCGGCAGAGCTCCCGATCCTCGTGGGCTTTGGCCGCAACGTGACGCTGGAGGACGCATTGCGCCAGATCCTGCCTGCAGGCTGGAGCGCATTCTCCGATCAGGACCTCGATGTCGACAGCCAGGTCGACTGGCAGGGGACCCGCACCTGGCCCATGGCATTGCACACCGTGCTATCTGCCAAGGACATGCGCGCACACATCGACTGGGACACCTCCGAGCTCATGCTCTTTGTCCCGCAGATTGGACCTGGCGCCCCCTTGAGCGCTACCGTCGTTGCGGATGCTGGCAGCGTGACTGCATCCCCAACTGGCGTCCTCAAGACCCAGCAGGGCGAGATCGTCTGGGAACTGAGTCCCGAGCGTTCGCTGCGTGAGAACTTCCGCCTCTGGGCCAATGAGGCTGGCTGGACCCTGGTCTGGAACGCCATCCGTGGCGACAGCGTGATCGATTACCCCGTGGATGCGCTTATCGAATTCCAGGGTGAGGCAGTGGGTGTCAATGGCGCCATGGCCCGCGTGATTGCCGCCTACGCCGACGCTGACTTCCCTCTGGAGATCGAGTTCTTCCGGGGCAACAAGGTCGTCGAGGTGCGTCTGCACCAGCCTCCGTCCAGCCAGGTCGCAGGCGGCAACCGCTAAGTCGCCCGCTGACCCTCAAGGAAACGAATCATGAAATCCAACCGACCCGCAACCAGCCCTCTGCGCACACCCGTAGCAGCTGGCCTGGCCGTACTGGCTGCAACCCTGCTGGCTGGCTGTGTGACCAACCCCATCGCCCAGGGCGGCCCGGCAGCTGCTTCCCCCATGCAGACCGCCTGGGTGGCTCCGGCGCGCCAAGGCCAGGCCATGGAAACCGATGGCGTCTACGTCAACAAGCGCTCCATCGAGGTGCGCGAGCAGGTGTTGCCCCCGGTGTTCCGCCAGCGCCTGAGCATGAAGCTTGACGTCAGCATGACCCTGAGCCAGATTGCCTACGCTATCTCGCGTGAGACCGGTATACGCGTCTCCCTGGCTGAGGAGATCAGGGCCGATGCACAGAAGCCCCTGGTAGTGGCGGGCCACAGCCTGGATGCTCCGCTGCGCGACGTGCTCGACCAGCTCGCAGCCCTGGCGAACACCGCGTGGCGCTATCGGGATGGTGCGGTTGAGATCTACCGCATGGAAACGCGTACCTTTGACATCGCCGGCCTGTCAGGCAAGACCGAACTGGTCAGCACCAGTGAGTCGCTCTCGGGCAAAGCCGTTCTTCGTACCAGCTCGAACCTGGACTTCTGGGGCTCTGTTGAGCGTGACCTCAAGGCTCTAATCACCCCCGCCGGCCGCCTGAGCGTCTCCGAAGCTAACCGCAGCATCACCGTGACCGACTCGCTCGACGGCATCTCCGCGGTACAGGCCTATGTCCGTGAGCTCAACGCCAAGCGCAGCCGCCAGGTCGCCGTGGCTGTGGCCGTGTACTCGGTGGACGCCGCCCAACTCGATTGGCAAAGCGTCTACGACCAAATGAGCCAGAAGGTTGAATTTGCCTCTCGCCCCCGCCTGGTGGCCAGCACGGCCAACAGCTTTGGCGCCGTGATCCCCGCCAATGCCAACAGCAGCGACGCGAACCAGCGCGCATTCCGTCAGGTCCTGCAGTCCGTGGGCTCGACCGACCTGATCGGAGAAGCCTCCCGGATGGTCCTCAACGGTGAGATGGCTCCCATCAGCCACACCCATGGCCAGGGCGCCAACACCAAAGGGTTCAGCATGCTGGTCGCTCCGAGCATCTTCGGCCCCGAAGAAATCAACGTGACCGCCGCTCTGGATATGGCAGGCCTGGCTGGCGCTTCGAGCGCCCTGACCGAGAAGTTCAGCGTCCAGTCCGGCCAGACCTACGTTCTAGGGTTCCACGACAGCGCATCCAACAAGGCCACCGTCGTGACCATCACCCCAACCATTGTCAACAGCGTGCGCTGAAGCGGGAGCGAGATCGATGAAAACCACTCTTCGCCTTGCACTGGCCGCAGCCGCTCTGTCTGCCCTTGCCGCTGCGCACGCCCAGGGCCGCAACGACACCAGCGCCCCGACCGCCTCAGTCACCTCTGTCTACGTCTTTGGGACCCAGCCGCCCCGCGCCGATCTGCTGGTCGACGGCCGGATCATTACCGTAGCCGTGGGCGACCAAGTGCAGGGCTGGCAGGTTTCCTCCATCCGCAAGAGTGGTGTCGTGGTTGAGCAGACCCGCCTACAGCCAGACCCCCTTCAGCAGCGTGCACGCACCGGCGCGGCCCAGACGGCCCGCGAATCATCTGCCTGGTTCGCACCCGCCCGGCTCAACGCCACCGCTCCCCAGCTCGTGGAGTTCCGCGTGACGCACGAACTGCCCTCGGCCATCGAGAACCCCGTCTCGGGTTCTACCCGCGGCCCGAACTCGGCCATTTCCATCCAGTAATCCCCATAAGAAGAGGCTGCGCCATGCATGCGAAACCACGGATCATGATCGTTGACGACTCGGCAACGATACGAACAGAGGCCGCGCGCGCCCTGGCTCACAAGTACGAATGCCTGCCCTGTCCAGATGGCCTTGACGCCATTGCACAGGTAGCCACCTTCCTGCCCGACCTGATCCTGCTCGACATCGTGATGACCAAGATCAACGGGTACGACACCCTGAGCATCATCCGGCTCAACCCTGCCTTCGAGAAGACTCCGATCATCATGATGAGCGGCAAAACCGGCGTGTTCGATGTGGCCGAGGGCCGCATCCTCGGCTTCAACGGATACCTGTTTAAGCCCTTCAAGACCGACGAACTTCAGGCCCTGATCGATGGCGAGATCGCCAAGATCAAAGGTACTACTGCCGTTGCCGCCTGAGGGATAGCAACGTGAGCACCCGTCAGCTGCTTGACCTTCAGGAACGGATCCATAGCCAGCTTGCCCAGGCGGCCGAACAGACCGACAGCCTCCTCATATTCGCTGCAGCCAACGCAGTGTGGGCCATCGAGTTCGCCTCCGTGGCGGCGGTGACCACCTGCGGCCAGGTCACACCCCTCTGGAGTCGCCAGGGCCTGCCGGAGAGCGTGATCGGAATCAGCTCGAGTGGGGAGGACATCCTCACCGTCATCGACAGCGGACTGGTCCTGGGCGCCAATCCCACCAGGCTCTCCCTGAAGAGCCGACTGATCACCTTCACAAGCCCTGCCCTCAAGGGCGTAGCGCTGCTGGTGGACCGGGTGCTGGACCCCATGAGCGCACCGGAAGTGGCAGCCCACGCTGATACCGTTTCGACCATTTCTGCAGCCTCGCTGTCCCAAAAGATTACCCAGGGAGATCAACAATGAGTACCGCCACGACCAAAGCAAAGAAGTCGGTCGCGACCACTGAACCCTTCAAGGGCTCTGAGCTCAACCCCAAGCAGCGCCGCGGCGTTGTGGTCAGCCTTGCACTGATGATTCTGGGCGGCGTCGCCCTCTGGGGTGCCATCGGTACCCAGAGATACACCAGCGAGGTCAAGGGCATAGCGACCTCGGCGCTGGCTCTGGCGTCTGCCGCAGAGGATGGAGCCAATGTCCTGGCCAACGGCGGCGGCGCCAAATTGGCTTACGCGATCCAGCAAGTGCCCATGGTCTCACGTCAGCTTGATGCCACACCCTCGCAGGGCGCCCATACCTTCATTGGCACCCTGGCGTCAGACTTTGGCCGATTCCAGCAAGGCTTCTTCAATCTGCGCGCCGCCCTCGGGGCCGTGGGTGAGAAGTCCGCAGCTGCCGACGCACTGACTGCAGCGCTTGGCGCTCAGTACCCCGCCATCGATGCCCTGAGTAAACGCGCCACCTCGGGCCGCATCTCTGGCCGTGGCGTGGAGTCCCTCGCTCGGCTGGCTGCCTATGCGGAAAGCGGCGTCACCCTGGCTACGGTCCAGCGCGCTGAGTACGACGTTCGGATGGTCACATTTGAGCTGCAGAACTCCGAGCTGCGTGGCGACTGGGCAGCCATCGAGCGCACCATCGGCCCAGCAGCGCGCGCTGCCATCGCATCCCCGGTCAGCCGCGAGGAGATTGCAGCTATTGCAGCCGCCGCGCAGCAGACGCGCAGCCAGGCGCAGCAGACCGCCATGAGCGCCCAGAACAACGCGATTGGATTCGTCCTCGGCGGCGTGGGTATCGTCCTGTTTGCGACTGGCTTCATCGTTCTGCTGCGTGCAGCCCGTGACATTGCAGCCGACTTCACGCGTCGCTTTCAGCGCTCCGTTGCCCAGTTCAACGGAGGAGAGGAGGCGATCGAGCGTGTTCAGGCCGGACTGGGAGAGATCCTCGAGGGCAAGCTGCAGCCGAGACCCGCCGAACGGGGTGATGGATTCTCTGCCCTGCAGCGTCAGCTCAATGAGCTCATCGAGCGCATCCGTCACACCAACAAGGAGCTTGAGTCCTGTGTGGGCTCGGCTTCCTCCACCACCGAATCACTGGACTCGATCCGGATCGGGCTGGGCAAGGTAGATCGCATGGGGCAGAGCCTGCTGGCTGAACTCACCAAGTTCAAGGGTGAGATCGTTCGCCATGAGATTGACGCAGCTGCAGCCAGCTACGCTGCGGGCCTGGCCGGTGAGCGCGCCAGCGAGTCGGACAACGTCATGCGTGATGCCATGAGCCGCATGGAGTCGATGCGCGAAGGCCTCCAGGAGGCATCCAAGAGCGTCAAGCGTATCGGTGAGCGTGGCCTGGAGATGGGTGAGGCGATCGATCTCTTCAACCAGATCAGCGAGCAAATTGGCGTGCTGTCGCTCAACGCGTCTCTGGAGGCGGAGCGTGCTGGTGAGCATGGTAAGGGCTTCCGGGTTGTAGCTAATGAGGTGCGAGCTCTGTCCCGTCGCGCCAGCGAGGCGGTCGAGAAGCTGTCCAAACTGGTCCAAGGCTCCCAGGCTGATGCACGTACAGCGACCCTGGCTGTGGACCGCTCCACCACGCAGATCGTCAACGGCCACCATGTCGGCATCGTCGCCAACGCCCTGACCGCATCCGCTGCCACCGTGCTCGCCCGTATCGCTGCACAGACCCGGGCCATCCGAGAGAGCGGTCAGCGGCTGCAGGCTGCCACAGCGGCCGTGCAGTCCCATGCCAACAGCGTCAAGCAAGTGGCCTTCGAGTCGCTCGACCAGGTTGAATCCTCAATCGGCCTCTCCGAGACCGTATCAAAGTCGGCCCGCTCTGCGGCAAGCCGATTTATCAAGGCCGCCTGAGATCAGGCGCCGGTGAGTCCACGGTGATGGCAACGAAGACAACGACCATGAAAAGCGCACCCAGCAAGATCGATTCCGGCCGACGCATGGCTGTCCTGACTGCGATTGCCAGCGGCACCGCCAAATCTCTTGAGGAGGTCCTCGAGCTGATACCCCGGTTCAGCGACGATCCAGCAGCGCACCCGCAATCTGGTCGCCTTGAGATGGCAGCCCGAGCCTGCAGCTTTGCTGGCTACTGGGGCGTTGCGACCTTTCTGACCGTGTTGTCTGATCTCGCCTACCTGATCGAAACAGAGCCCCAGGAACGTGCCGGGCGCACAGAGTTTCTTGAGCGTGTCGCCGCTCTGAAGGGCGCCTGCAGCGCACTGATGGCATACCTGGTTGACGTGGCCAAGGGTATCAACGCGAGCAACGTCGACCTCAACAACCACTTCCGTATCACCGCGCGCAAGACCCGCCCGCACCTGCTCGACATTCCGCCGGAGAAGGCCCGCGAGGACTTCTTCATGGCCGTACCGCTGTCGCTGGAGATCGAGGCGCTCTGGAATCCCGCCACTGGAGCCTCCCGTGAGGCGCTGATCGAGGCCCTAAATGGTGTGGTCAGCGAGTTCAAGGGGTTTGATCGGCTGGTACGGGCCAACCCCTATGCCAGTCTGAGCGGCCTGTTCGAGGGTCTGGCCACGCAGAGTGACTTCGTCGTCAACCCAGAGAACCGGGTTGAGATCGTCGCCTGCCTGCGCCATCTGCTGTCCAAGATCGAGAGCGAGGATCTCATCATCCCACCGCAGCCCGGTGCCCGGATGATGTCACGCCTTCTGTTTGCAGCCGCCTACAACCTTGGCACCGATGAGGCTGTGGAGCGCTACCGCCGCCGCTATGCGCTGCTGTACCCAGATGTGATGAAGGCCAACGAGGGCGTGGTGAGCATGCATGGCCTGGCCAAGCAGTTCTCCGAGAAGCTCAAAGTCATCTGTGATGCGTACACCCAAGCGACGATCATGCGCACGACGGGTTCGCTCAAATCCATCGCCGAGACGGTCAAGCTGATGTCACTGCGTCTGGGCACGGACGCATCCGAGCAGTTGTCGCTGGGGTTTTCGCGCACCGTTGAGACGATTCTCGCTGCCGAGGCTGCTGGCGCCGATACTCAGGAAATCTGGCTGCGCGGCGCCCAGATTCTCCTGCTGATGCGTCACGCGGTGCAGACCTGGCACTCCGATGAGAGCCAAATGGATCTGCTGGCGCTCGCCTCCGAAGTGCTTGCCGGCCAAGAGATACCGGTCTCCATGACCCTGATGCGCCGCTACCGGGAAAACGCCATCGAGCGGTCGATCGGTTTCATCCGCCGCGACCTGGAAACCTTCAAGCTCTCCATGCACCGGGTTGCAGCACTCGCCCAGGGCGAGGACCTGCCGCCGAGCACGGCCCGCCAAGCGGCCACCTCCATTGGTATCCCCAACAGCGAGATCTTCAAGCAGGCCGCTGGCCTCATGGCCACCCTCGGCCTGACCGCAGCCAGCCAGTATGGCCACCGCATTGCCCGCATGCTGATGCAGGAGGAGAACTGGGCCCGCAAGCCGCAGCGCATGGTGATGTTCGAGACCATCGCCCGGTACACGGTTTTCCTGGGACGCCTGCGCGCTTCCACTCTGATTGACCTGGAGACTGAGGAGATGACCGAGGCTGATGCCAAGGCCCTCACGGACAACAGGGTCGAGCCTTCCATGGGCGTATTCGACCTGGAGCCCACCGAAGTGGTGGAACTGGCCGGCGAGGCTTGGGCGGCTGAGTCCATCGCGCTTCAAGAAGAAACTGGCCGCGGCGAGCCGGCCCAAGTGGAAACCCATGCCGAAACCCCGGTTGCAGAGACCGATCCGCAGACTCAGGAGCCCGCGGCGGAGACTGAGCCCGAAACCGAAACCGAAACCGAAACCGGAGCTGATGCTGATGCTGTCATCGCCCAGAGTGATGAGGTCATACCCCAGCAGGATGACGTCAAACTCCGGGACGATGAGGTCATGCCTGAGCCCATCCAGGCTGCCGACGACCAGACAGATGCCTTCCTGCGCCTGGTGGCCAAGCCGACGCTTCAATCCCTGACCGAAGCCTTCGGGGCCGCACACCTGGAGCACCAGGACGACATGCGCGAACTCGACGAAGAGCTGGCCACCGTCATGTCCGAGGAAGCTCGCGCCTGCATGGATGCCGTATCGGCTGGCATGGAGCGGCTCTCCGAGGAGAGCCAGGACCATGATGAGGTCATCAACGTCATGGCCGATATCAAGCGCAACATCCACACCGTCAAGGGCGTAAGCCGCACTTCTGGCCTCATGCGCGCTGGCGCTGTCTTTCATGCTATGGAAGATGAGATGGAGCGTCTGGGCACAGATGCGGCCGAGTTCCTCCACCTCCTGCCCGCCTTTGCTGCAGCTCACAAAAACGCCGAGAAACTCCTCGCCCCGCTTTACTCCAGCCTGGAGTTGATGGATCTGCAAGCTGCACCCGATCTCCAACCGGAGCCCGAGGCAGATCTGCTGGTTGTGGAAGCCAAGGCTGAGCCGCAGATGGCGGCCGCTGAGCTGGGCCCCGCGCCAGCAGTCGCTGATCCCCTGGTGCCTGTGCTGCCGGTGGTGCACGAGGTGGTGGAGATTACCCCTGTCGCCGCCCCAGCCCCCGCGCCTGTACCTGCCCCCACCAAGTCGAAGGCAGATGCGACCGTTCGCCTTCCCCTGGATCTGGTGACACAGGTGGGCGCCGCCTCGGGCAATGTGCTGGCAGCCGAGCGTCGCCTGCGGGCCTCCATCGACCGACTGCGCAAGATCGCCCGCAGCCTGGACGACAACATCAAGCGCATGAGCGCCAGCATCCGCGATATCGAGATCAAGGCTGCCGCGAGTATTGCCGCCAGTAGCGCGTCGGTATCCGGGTCCACCGACTTCGATCCCTTGGAGCTGGACCGCTACACCGACCTTCAGGAGCGGGTGCGTACCTTGAGTGAGACCCACCGGGATGTCTTGGCCGACATTGATGAGCTCAATGCAGCCCTGGCCGACGTCGACCGCGACGAGGGAGATCTGCAGGAGGTGAGCGACGAACTTCAGCGTGACTCCAGCGGTATGCTGCTCACCCCTCTGGCCAGCCAGGCAGCCCGCCTGCACAGCGCGGTCAAGCGCGCAGCTGCCGATACAGGCAAGGACACGGATCTGCGCATTGCCAGGGACTGCCGGCTGCCAGCCGCTGCCATGGACAAGCTCATGCCCGTTTTCGAGCACCTGCTGCGCAACAGCGTGGCCCACGGTATCGAATCCGATCGCGCCAGCGTCTCCAAGCCTTCTGTGGGCACCATCACGATAGAGCCCGCCCGTTCCACGACGGAGTCCGCCGGCACGGTGGCGATCGCCATCCGCGACGATGGCGCTGGCATCAATACCAAGAAGGTACTCGCTATAGCCATACAGCGCGGCCTGGCCAAGCCTGGCGTGCAGTACACGCAGGAGCAGGTTCAGGAATTCATCTTCTCCCCCGGCTTCTCCACGGCAGACACGGTGAGTCAGCTTGCTGGTCGCGGTGTTGGGCTCGATGTGGTTCGCGATGCGGTATCGCGCCTTGGTGGCGTGGTCACGGTCAGCAGCGTGCAGGGCGGCGGTACAGAGTTCACCCTCTCGATCCCGACCGACTTCGCCACAATGGCAGTCCTGCCGGTGCGCTGTGCCGGCATCAGCATGCTCGTTCCGGTCTCGATGATCCATGAGGTGCTGCCCCTCGGTAGCTCGGCGCCGGTCCGCCTTGAGCAGGGCTGGGGAGGCTTCATGCTCGACGGCCACCCACTCGATGTCGTTCGCCTAGCAGACAAGGTTGGCGTCACGGCCCGCACCTCCGGTGGTTACCTGGTGGTCATGCGTGAGGGCGGCGCCAGCAAGGCCGTGGAAGTGGAGGCTGTGGAGGCTCAGTACCGGGCAACGGTGTCTCCCCTGGGCCCCTACGTGCGTGGCATCCCCGGCCTGCTGGCAGGAACCATCCTTCAGGGTGGTGGCGTTGGCCTCATCGTCAACCCGTTGCGTATGCTCAATGCCGCCGCGGTTGATGCCGCCAGGGTTCAAACCCCCAAGCGGGAAGCTGCCTGCCTGATGGTGGTGGATGACTCTCCCTCCATGCGCATCGTTACCCAGCGCGTGGTCAAGCGCCTGGGGTACCGGTGTGTGACCGCCATTGACGGGCTCGATGCTCTGGCCAAGCTGTCCACGGGGATCAAGATCGATGGGTTTCTGGTGGACCTTGAAATGCCGGGAATGGATGGATTTACACTTATCGCTGAACTGCGACGCACTACAGAGCACGAAAACACGCCGGTGGTGGTGATCAGCAGTCGAACCGCGCAAAAGCACATGGAGCGCGCCCTCGAGGTCGGTGCCGATGAGTACCTGACCAAACCGTACGACGAGACGGAGATGGCGCGTGCGATTGAGAAGTTCATTGCCAGGGAAAGGGTGGTTGCATGAAGGTTTTGGTGGTCGAGGATGATCTGGATATTGCTGCCCTGGTCACCAAGACGCTGTCTGAAGCCAAGGTGAGTGTTGTGCACATTTCCAATGGCTCGGCGGCTTCGACCGCTCTCGACAGGGCGCGCCGGAGCAAAACCCCTTTCGATGCGCTCATCCTTGACCTCACCCTTCCAGGCATGGACGGGATGGACGTCTTGAAGCGCCTACGTGCCAACGATGACCACACGCCCACCCTGGTGCTGACTGCGCGGGGGCAGTTGTCAGACAGACTGCTCGGCCTGGAGACCGGCGCTGACGACTACCTCACCAAACCCTTTGAGCCCCTTGAAATGGTGGCCCGGGTGCGCGCGATTGCTAAGCGCACGCGCGTGTCGACCGAGGCCCCCAAGACCGTCGGCAACCTCTCCTTCGACCCAAGCAAAGGCCTCTTTCTTGTTGATGGGGCGCCTCTGGTGCTTTCCAAGCGAGCCGTCTCGTTCCTCGAGGTCTTGTTCCGCCGCCCTGGCGAGCCGGTTTCTACCGACCACCTGACCGCGCACCTCGCGGAGTCCGCCGAGGATCCTGTGGGCGCAGTACGCAGCCAGGTGAGCAAGCTCCGGGATGCGCTAGCCAAGGCCGGCTGTGACGTGAATATCAAGGCCGTATACGGCATCGGTTACCAGATCGAGGCGAGTGGTCAATAGGATGGCGCTGGGATGACCTCATCCAGATTCAGTCTGGAGGCTCGGGTAAGGATGGTGGTCTACGCCTGTTTTGGCGTTGGCGCCGTTTTGTGTGCGCTCCTGCTGGTCCCACAAATCAATTTTGGCGCCGACCAGTCAGGGCCGATATCAGGTTCTGCAGCGATTCTGGTGGTCGTTGGCTATGGGCTGGTGGCACATGTGTGCGCAGTCCTCATCTGCAACCTGGTCATCAACCAGTTCAACCTGATGGCCACCCGAGCCGAGGAGGGCAGGGACGTTCTGGCCAAGCAGGCGCAGGCGGCGCCAAGGATGGTCAACATTGACCGCGGCCTGGTAGAGATACTGCTTGACGAGGAGTTCTCCGCTGCGTGGAAGCGCCACGTACCCACTATCTTCCGGCGTATCGAGGATTACGGGCAGGAGCCTTATGACCACGCGCTGGCGATCGAACTGGAGGAGACGCTGGCCGCACTGCGCAGCTCGGCCTGGAGCTCAGCGGGCACGATGGAGTCGCTCAAGCAGGACATCTTTCGTCACCTGTACCACCAGCTCAAGAGCCCCATGGCAGTCGTGAGGTCGCACACCAACAAGATCGTTGCTGCACTCGATGCAGATCCGCCAGACATCCGCAAGATACGGGCGTCGACTACTGGAATCGATGAGGCCGCCATGAGTGTGGTCAAGCTGGTCGATCACATCCTGCACTTTGCGAGCGTGAACCAGGCCAGCCGTCATGGATTTCGCACGGAGCCCGTCGACTTGCTGGCGCTGGCGCGTGAAGTGGCGATCACGTACATCGAGCTGGCAGACGAGCGGGAGATCGGCATTGCGCCAGGCGGGGATACCTTCGCAATCCTTGATGCCGATGAAAACCTCATCCGACAGCTGATGTCGACGCTCGTTGAAAACAGCATCAAGTACGCCGATGCGGGTGGCGAGATCGATATCCTGGCCCATTCCGCCCCGGACTATGTCGAGATCGTGGTCGAGGATCTGGGCCCAGGGATACCGGCGGCTCAGCGCGTCCAGGTGCTCAACCCCTTCTATGGCTTCATTGGCAAGGACGATCTGGGCCGCCACCGGTATGGTGAGCGCAAGAACCGAAGCCTCAAGAACCTGGACAGATCAAGCCATGGCCTCGGGCTCTCGCTGGCCAACGATATCGTCAAACTCCACAAAGGCTTCCTCAGCCTGGAGGACAGGCCCGACGGGAAGAGGGGCCTGAGGGTGGTGTGCCGCTTCCCAAGGTCGGGCCGCTGAGGCTGGATCCGCCTCCGCGCTAGGTATTGGGCGTAGAGGTTTCGTCTTCTGGGTCTACCCAAAGACCGGGCGGTTCTGGCTTGAGTTTCAGTGCAACCGCGATTTTGTGTGACTCGCCTCGCTGCCCCTGCACGTCGCCACGCAGGACGTGATAAACCATTTTTGTATTGAAGCCGTGATCGCGCGCCCAATCGGTAATTTTTGTCCCGGTTGAGGTAAACCACCCCCTTGCCTCTTCTTTTGTTCTGAGCTTCATTTGTTCTACCTAGGAGAATTTGGATTATTCCGTGGTCGGGGCGGTTGCGATGTATCTGCTAACTGCACTCATCCGGCAATAAACAAAGCCGCCTTTGCTGCTGCAAATATTTCCCGCATTCTCTCCCGAAGCAATACGTACAGGGAAGGGCTTCAACCTCAGCCGCGGTAACGTAGGTGAACGCCAGCCTATGGCAGGACCGACACCGACCCACGATGTAGATTTCCAGAAGCGACGTGGGAGATCGATGAATCCCTCCAGGGCGGTTCGGCCACCGCCAGGCTGGAGTAAATTCGGCACACATGCATCCGGACTCATGTGCTCAAAGGTAAGTATCGGGAGAAACCCGTAATGCGGAATCGACTAGCGACTTTCGCCGCGTTCGCGGCCGCCTTGGCGTACTCTCCCGTTGGGTTTGCGCAAGAAGGCAAACCAGACAAGCCAGATTTCATCTGGACACAGTCCACGGAGTACCAACCCAGCACCTCCGGGTACGTGCGCTTTGCCAATGGCCTCAGGATCGCGGTGAAGCAAGCGGCAGAGGACAAAGATCCATGGGACTGCGGGTCAACCAGGCTTGAGATGGAGGTCACGGCTGGAACCCTGACCGGTACAGCCATCTGTGACGACCGGGTAGAGATCAAGGCAGCCTGGCCTGATGGGAACAATGCCAAGGTGGCAGTCGTGGCCTCGTTTTGTAATGGCACCATGTGCTCCACGTTTCAAGAGTACTACGCCGTCTACCTTAAGGCTGGACGCTTGGCCTGGTCGAACATCGGGACTGGATTTTTTGGCCCACGCAACAGACCCCGGACTACTTTTGAGTTCGCATTCCAAGGCAACAATCTTGCTCGGGCAGTCGTTCGCAACATGTATGACGGATCGAAGAACGAGCTTGGCGATCTCGTTCCTTCGGTTCTGCGCCTGAGAGGCGCTGGCGCATTCGTTGATGAGCGGTTCGACCAGCGCTGGGAGCCGTTCTTGACTGCGCATCCTGAGGAGTTCATGTCGGATGAGGCTGCCCGGGCCCCTCTGGTTGCCGCTGTTGGACCCGAGCGCTTCCGCGCATTCCGGGACGCCATGTCCGGACCTGGCGCACCGGAGGTGATTCAGGGGCGATATCTGCTGCTCAGGGCCTGCATGCGCCACTCCTGCAACACCAGTTTCGGGACGATCGTCCTAGACGGTGTTGACAAGCACATACATATCGTGCGCGCCAATCTGGATGACGGCAGCTTCGACTGGGGCTCGACGAAAGCGAAGGTCAGCGACGAGGACTACCCATGGGTTCTCGAGGCTTTTGAGAGCGATAGAGTGCGTTTGTCGATCTGTGATGGCTCACTGGTTGGTACAAGGCGTCCCTAACGACGCGCAGCGGCCTAGCTCCAAACCCTGATGGCCACCCAAACTCCCCCGGTTATGGCCACCTCAAACTCCCCCACCTGAACTGATCGGGGATAGGGGTTTAACGCCGGCGTCGTCGGCACCTGTTGGCAGGACATTGATCCGGTCTTCC
>Ga0209278_1001412_pt1 | contig 14674 bp, 11 predicted proteins | sample JI81BgreenDNA_FD_187504 | JGI IMG/M metagenome (GOLD analysis project Ga0209278, IMG submission 187504) | Wastewater effluent complex algal communities from Wisconsin, to seasonally profile nutrient transformation and Carbon sequestration -... | ecosystem: Engineered > WWTP > Effluent > Algae... | reverse complement strand
GATAAGCCCCGGCGTTCCCTGCCCCAGCGTGCCGGCACGCAGGCCCTTGCAAATGTCGGCGCGCAACATGTCGAGCGGTGCATCATGGCCCAGCACGCCGGCCAGCAGCGCCTGTTCCCGGGCCTGCGGGGCCTGCGCCAGTTCGCGCGCCACGATGGCCAGCGCATTCTGCGCCACCTTGGCATGGAAGGCGCGGCGGCCCTTCAGTTCGGGTTCCAGTTCCGCCAGGAAGCCGGCAACGGCCTCGATCAGGGTGGCGGCTTCGATCTGTTCGGCCATCAGACATCGCCTTTCGCAAAGATGTGCATCAGGTCCAGCTCCACTTCCGACACCCGGCGGCCGATGGCGGCGCGTTCCACCGATTTCAGGCGGCCGGAAACGTGATCATCGCCCAGTTGCAGGCAGGCGATGCCCCATTTCAGCGTGCCCCACACCTCCCACAGGCGCACCCGCTCGCGGTCCACCGGCCCGCCGCCAGCGGCTTCATAGGCAGCATAAAGGGCCTCACGCTGGCCGAACCCGCCCACTGGCCTGTCCCACAGGCCAAAGCGCCAGGCATTGCAGCACAGCCAGCCCAGATCCTCGTGGCCATCGCCCAGATGCGCCAGTTCCCAATCCAGCACGGCTTCGAGGCCAGCGGTCGAGATGAGGAAGTTGCCGGAGCGGAAATCGCCATGCACGATGGTGTCGGCGGGCCGATCCGCCACCCGTTCCTTCAGCCACGCAAAGGCCAGATCGAACACCGGGCTGTCCACGCCGAAGCGGCGATAATTGGCGAACATCTTGCCCAAGGCTTCGGCCGTGCTGCCGGTGGGCAGCTTCAGATCCGCCACCAGCGCCAGCGGCTGGGCATGCAACTGCGCCAGCACGGCCCCCACCTGCGCCGTCAGGCCATCGCGCGCGGCGGCATACTCCGGCAACTTCAGCCATCTGGGCGCCAGCGCCTCGCCCGGCAGCCGCGCCATCACATAGCCTTCACCAAGGCCGTCAGCAGGCTCGAGCACGCGCACCACCTCGGCCACCGGCAGGCCGGCTTCATGCATGCGCTGCTGCAACAGGGCCTGGTCCCGCCGCGGCAGGCCGCCTTCCGGCACGCTGCCGGTGGCCGCACATTGCAGGATCAGCGGCCACGCCGTGCCATCAGGGCGCAGCGCGTCAACGGCGTAGGTGGCCGACGAGGCGCCGCCAGACAGCGCCTCGATACCGGCAACCGGCGCGCCGATCAGCGCAGCGACCTGTTCAGGGGTGGGCGTGATGGCCATCAGTCTTTCGCCAGCCGTGCAAAGGAAAGTTCGTCGTACCAGGCGTCGCCCTCGCGCCAGCTTTCGACAAAGCGTCCTTCAAGGCGAAACCAGTTGCGTTCCAGCACGCGTTGCGCCGGGCGGTTGCGACTGTCGGTGATGGCGACCACGCGGCGGCGGCCGGCCTTGAACAGCTGGGCGACCATGGCGCCGGTCGCCTCGCTGGCGATGCCACGGCCTTGCAGGGCCGGATCAACCGCAAAGCCGATCTCGCAGGTGGCATTCCACGGCGGCGAGAAGCGCAGCCCCAGATCACCGGCATAACGGCCCTCACGCGACAGGATGGCAAACTGCTGCCAGCCGTCACTGTCGGGCGCCGGCCTCGTCTGCATGGCGGTGATCAGGGCAATGCTCTCCTCAACGGAGCGGGTGAGCGGATCGAACGGCGCAGCCGCGCGCACGCGGTGCCAGTTGGTGGCATCGTCCACCCGCATCGGCCGGATCAGCAGCCTGTCACTCGTGATCTCCCAATCCTGCATCCGTTCCTGCCTGCCGCTCCATGCAGCGGGCGGCAAGCTGACAGCATGGCGAGGCCGCGGCAACCCCGGCTTGCATTTGCAAGGAGAGCCTGTATTTGCGACGCTCCCGGCGGCCAGTCGCCGGGCGGCGGCCCGCCCCCGGCCCGCCCAGAACCCCGAAGAACGCCTTGGGAAGGAAAGAAATGTTCATTCGTGATGCGGCCGGGAAGGCCGCGCTGCTGCTGTCGGCAACCCTGGCTGCGGTTGCTCTCGCTTCACCCGCAACCGCTCAGGAAGCCGCCGCCGTCGAAGAGACTGCCGAGGACGACATCATCATCGTCACCGCCTCCAAGCGCGCCACCACCCTGCAGGAAACCCCGATTTCGGTGGCCGTGACCGATGGCGCCACCATCGCCCAGGCCCAGGTGCGCGACCTGCTTGACATCCAGACGCTGGTGCCTTCGCTGCGCGTGACGCAGCTGCAATCCAGCGCCAACACCAATTTCATCATCCGCGGCTTCGGCAACGGCGCCAACAACCCGGGCATCGAGCCTTCGGTGGGCGTGTTCATCGATGGCGTCTATCGCAGCCGTTCCGCCGCCCAGATCGGCGATCTGCCCAACCTTGAGCGGGTGGAAGTGCTGCGCGGGCCGCAATCGACGCTGTTCGGCAAGAACGCCTCTGCCGGCATCATCTCGATCGTGACCGCTGCGCCCAAGTTCGAATGGACCGGCGGCGCCGAAGTCACCTACGGCAACTACAACGCGCTGATCGTGCGCGGCGACATCAGCGGGCCCATTACGGACACGCTGGCCTTCAGCCTCGCCGGCAATCTCAACAAGCGCGACGGCTATGCCTATGATCCCGATCTGGATCTGGATTTCAACGATCGCAACCGCTGGGGCGTGCGCGGCCAGTTGCTGTGGAACGCCACCGAGGCGCTGTCGTTCCGCCTGATCGGTGATTTCGACAAGATCGACGAGAATTGCTGCATCGCCGCCAACCTCGTGGACGGCCCGACCGGCAATGCCGTGCGCGCCGTGGGCGGCCGCATCGATTCGGCCAACCCGTTCAGCTTCGTGACGTTCAACAACTTCGCCTCGACCAACGAGATCGAGAATTATGGCGTCTCGCTGCAGACCGACTGGCAGATCGGCGATTCGGTGAAGCTGACCGCGATCAACGCCTGGCGCCGGGTGGACAGCGCCACCAACCAGGACAGCGATTTCACCTCGGCCGACCTGATTGGCGAGAACAGCGCCCGCACCCGCATCGACACCTACACCGCCGAAGTGCGGCTGGCGTCGGACTATGATGGGTTCTTCAACTTCCTGGTGGGCGGCTTCTATTTCAACGAAGACATCGATTTCGCCAACAACCTCACCTATGGCGCCGATTTCCGCAATTACGCCAATGCGCTGACCGGCGGTGGCTACATCGGCACCGAAACCCTGCTCGGCATCCCCGCCGGCAGCTTCGGCGGTCGCGGCCAGGGCCTGTTCGAACGCTACACGCTGCGCAACGAGGCCTTCTCGATCTTCGGCACGCTGGATTTCAAGCTCACCGATCGGCTCACCTTCACCGCCGGCTTCAACTACACCGACGATCTCAAGCGCGTGAGCACCGACGTCACCTCGACCGACGTGTTCTCCGGCCTTGATTTCGTCGCCATCGGTGTGAACGGCCTGGGCATCCCGCCGGCGCTGGCCACCAACCCGGCGGTCAATCCGCTGCTGGCGCTGCGCCCGCTGCAGTTCCTGCCGCCGTTCCTGAACTTCCCGAACGCGGTTGAAAACGGCGCGACGGATGATCGCGATCTGGCCTACACGCTGCGCCTGTCGTGGCAGGCCAGCGACCGGCTGAACCTCTATGCCACCCACGCCACCGGCTTCAAGGCATCGAGCTTCAACCTCTCGCGCGACAGCCGGCCTTCGGCGGCGAACTTCATCCCCGGCTCGTCGGCGGTCAATCCGCCGCGCTCGCCCATCCGCGATGCCGGCCTTGCCCTGCCCAACCTGACGACCGGCGGGCGCTTTGCGGCACCCGAACATGCCACCGTCTATGAAATCGGCGCCAAGGCGGAATTCGAAGGGCTGACCATCAACGTCGCCGGCTTCTACCAGTTCCTCAATGGCTTCCAGCAGAACATCTTCACCGGCACCGGCTTCCAGCTGGGCAATGCCGAGAAGCAGTCGACCTGGGGCGTGGAAGTGGACACGCTGATCCGCCCGGTGCGCGATTTCAGCCTGGCGGTGAACCTCACCCTGCTCGATCCGCGCTATGACAGCTTCACGCAGAGCGCCTTTGGCGATCTGTCGGGCACCCGCCCGGCCGGCATCCCTGCCGTGTCGCTCACCCTTGCGCCAACCTGGAAGATCGATGTGGGCGGCGGCAACAAGCTGCTGCTGCGCGCCGATTACAATCACCAGAGCCGCACGCAGGTGGTTGATGGCTTCCCGCAGTTCCAGCGCGAACAGAATCTGGTCAACGCTGCCGCCACGCTGCAGCTGCGCCAGGGTCTGGAAGTGTCGGTGTGGGGCCGCAACCTGTTCAACGACCAGTTCCTGCTGTCGGCCTTCCCGTCGGTGGCGCAGAACGGCAGCTTCTCCGGTTATCCCAACGCGCCGCGCACCTATGGCGGCACGCTGCGCTATCGCTTCTGAACTGGCCATCAGCGCCGGAAATGGGGGCGTGTCCGGCCGGACACGCCCCTTTTTCTTGCCAAAGCGCCGCTGCACTGCCTTAAGGCGCGCCGTGAATGACTGGGAGATCCTTGCGGCAGGCTTTGGCCTTGCCAATCTCGTGCTGCTGGCCCGCCGGTCGGTGTGGAACTATCCATGCGGCATGGTGATGGTGGCCATCCTGGCAGTCGTATTCTGGCAGTCGCGGCTGTATGCCGTCGCGGGCCTGCAGTTGTTCTTTTTCGCCGCCCAGGTGCATGGCCTCGCCAGCTGGCTGAAGGCCCCGCAGGATGATGGCCGGGTTGCCGTGCGCCGCCTGCCCCGCCGCGGCTGGCCGGTGGTGGTGCTGGCCGGCACGGCGGCATCGGCGCTGCTGGCGCTGCTGCTGATGCAGACGGATGCGGCCGCGCCGATCAGCGATGGCGCCGTGGCCGCCTGGTCGCTGGTGGCGCAATTGCTCACCAACAGCCGGCACGTGGAATCCTGGCCGCTGTGGGTGGGCATCAACATCGTTTCCATCGGCCTCTATGCCAGCCAGGCATTGTGGGTGACCTCGGCCCTGTATGTCGCCTTCCTCGTGATCGCACTGTGGAGCTGGCAGGCCTGGCGCAAGGCGCTGCCGGCATGAGCCTGCATGTCTGCCTGATCGGTGTCGAATCCACCGGCAAGACCACGCTGGGCCGGCGCATCGCGAAGCGGCTGGGCGGCCGCTTCCTGCCGGAATATGGCCGGGAATTCGCCGAAACCATCGGCACCGAATTCAGCGCGATTGCCCTGCGCAGCATCGCCCGCATCCATGCCGAACGCCGCCGCCGCCTGCTGGCCACACAGCCCCGCCTGCTGATCGAGGATACCGACGTGGTGATGACGGCAGCCTGGTTCCGGATGCTGAATGGCCATGCCGATCCGGTGCTGTCGGCAATGCCGACGGCGGCTGATGTCCATCTGCTGTTCGCACCCGACACGCTGTGGGTGGATGATGGCACGCGGCGTTTTGTTGGCCCGGATCGCGAGGCCTTTTCCCGCGCCATCGATGCCGAGCTGGCGGCGCGCGGGATCACGCCGGTGGTGATCGGCGGCGACTGGCCGGAACGCGAGGCAGCACTGGAAGCGGCCATCGCGGCACGGCTGGACAGCAACCCGGCCAGCGGTTCATGAGGGCAAAATGGCAAACATTCTTCTGACTGGCGCTTCGCGCGGCATCGGCGCCGCTGCCCGCACCGCCCTTCTTGCCGCCGGACACAGCGTGATCGGCCAATCCACAACGGGCGGCGATGGCCTGATCGCCGCCGATTTCGCCCAGCCGCGTGCTGCCGATGCGCTGTGGGCACAGGCACTTGAACAGGCCGGCGGGAAAATTGACGTCGTGGTCAACAATGCCGGTGTGTTCGAAGCCGCCGACATCGCCGATGCCGATGCCTTTGCCAGCACCTGGGCGCGCAGCATCGCCATCAACCTGCAATCGGCGGCCGATCTGTGCCGCCACGCCGTGCTGCACTTCCAGCAGCATGGGGGCGGCCGCATCATCAACGTGGCCAGCCGCGCCGGCCATCGGGGCGATTCGCCCAGGCACTGGCATTATGCGGCGGCCAAGGGCGGCATGCTGGCGCTCACCAAGACGATTGCCCGGGGTTACGCGCGCGACAATATCCTCGCCTTTGCCGTCACGCCCGGTTTCACCATGACCGGCATGGCCGAGGATTATCTGGCCAGCCGCGGCGGCGACAAGTTGCTGGCCGATATTCCGCTGGGCCGCGTCGCCATGCCGGACGAGGTGGGCGAGATCATCCGCTGGCTGGCCAGCGAGGCCCCCGCCTCGATGACCGGGGCCACCATCGACATCAACGGCGCCTCCTATGTGCGCTGACAAGAAGGACTTCTGATGCCGAACGTCACCGTTGTGGGCGCCCAGTGGGGCGATGAAGGCAAGGGCAAGATTGTCGATTGGCTGTCGGCGCGCGCCGATGTGGTGGTGCGCTTCCAGGGCGGCCACAACGCCGGCCACACGCTGGTGGTGGGCGACAAGGTTTACAAGCTTTCCCTGCTGCCGTCGGGCATCGTGCGCGGCACGCTTTCCGTCATCGGCAATGGCGTGGTATTCGATCCCTGGCATTTCCGCGACGAAGTGGCCCGCATTGCCGGCATGGGGGTTGATATCACGCCCGACAATCTGGCGGTGTCGGAAACCGCGCCGCTGATCCTGCCGCTGCACCGCGATCTTGATGCCCTGCGCGAGGATGCGATGGGTGCCGGCAAGATCGGCACCACGCGACGCGGCATCGGCCCGGCCTATGAGGACAAGGTGGGCCGCCGGGCGCTGCGGGTGATCGATCTGGCCCATCTGGATGCCATCGGCCCGCAATTGGAACGCCTGCTGGCCCATCACAACGCCCTGCGCGCCGGCTTCGGTGTGGCGCCGGTGGATGCAGCCGATCTGCGCGCCCAGCTGGCCGATGTGGCGCCCAGCGTGCTGCCCTATATCCAGCCGGTGTGGAAGCGGCTGCGCGACGCGCGCTGGCGGCGGGATCGCATCCTGTTCGAAGGCGCGCAGGGCGTGCTTCTGGATGTCGATCACGGCACCTGGCCGTTCGTTACCTCATCCAACGTGGTCGCCGGGCAGGCGGCGGCCGGTTCGGGCATGGGCCCGGATGCCACCGGCTATGTGCTGGGCATCGTGAAGGCCTATACCACCCGGGTCGGTTCCGGCCCCTTCCCCACCGAACAGGACAACGACGTGGGCCAGCGGCTGGGTGAGCGCGGCCATGAATTCGGCACCGTCACCGGCCGCAAGCGGCGCTGTGGCTGGTTCGATGCCGTGCTGGTACGCCAGGCGATCGCCGTGGGCGGCATCACCGGCATGGCGCTCACCAAGCTGGATGTGCTTGATGGCTTCGACACGGTGATGATCTGCACCGGCTACCGACTTGACGGAAAGCTGCTCGATTATCTGCCGGCCCACCCATCCGAACAGACGCGCGTGGAGCCGGTGTACGAGCAGTTCGAAGGCTGGAGCGAATCCACCGCCGGCGCCCGCAGCTGGGCGCAACTGCCAGCGCAGGCGATCAAGTATATCCGCCGCATCGAGGAATTGTGCGAATGTCCTGTTGCGCTGGTTTCCACCAGTCCCGAACGTGAGGACACGATCTTGGTGAAGGATCCCTTCCGGGATTAGCATTTTGCAAAGTTGATACGCACGCACTGGCGGGCACACCACTTGCCAGCGCGAGGATAATCGGCATTGTTGCCGCCATGTCATCCACGTTGCTTGCCCTGGCCGGCGCATTGACCTTTCTGTGTGCCGATGCCGCCCATCATGATGGCGACAATGTCCGCTGTTCGAATGTGGACAAGGCGATCCGTCTGCAGGGCATCGACGCACCGGAAATGCCGGGCGCCTGCCGCCCAGGCCGCGCCTGCACACCGGGCGATCCCTTTGCCGCACGCGACTATCTGCGCAGCCTGACCGCCGGACGCGACGTGCGCTGCGAGGCCGAAGGACGCGACGATTATGGCCGCATCATCGCGCGCTGCGAGGCCGATGGCATCGATCTGTCGTGCGCGATGATTGCTTCGGGCCATGCCGTGCCGCGATATGCCCCGATTGCGTGCAGTGACCAGGGCAAGAGCGTGGCTGGAGCGATCGCACCAGCCTCGCCGCAGGCCGAAGCGGCAGCGGAGCAGGCGGTCCAGCCTCAATCTGCGCAAAGCCCGGCGGATGCGCCTGCGGCTGCGCCCGTGTTCGCCCCACCTCCCCCCCCGACCGATTGGGGCAGCCTGTTGAAGCGGACCCTGCTGGGCCTTTTGTGGCTGCTGTTGGCAAATGGAGCCGTGTGGCTTTATCTGTGCCGCTTCTGGCCGGCAGAGGAAGAAACATGGCTGCGCCCCGAAGCGCTCGACAAGCGGGTCTATGTCGGGCTGGCCGCCATTGGCGGCAGCCCGGCGGCGCTGGCCGGCATCTGGCTGCGCAATCCAGGAGACCAGCAGGAACAACTGGAACAGCCACTCACCCTTGTTGTGGGCCTGCATATCGGGGTCCTGCTCGGCGGCCTCTGGTGGCTCATCGCCGGCTGAATAGCCGGGCATGACAGCATTGTTGCAGCAAGTGGCCGTCGCCTGGCTGGCCGTCATCAACCTCATCACATGGGGCCGCTTTCAGGCTGACAAGCGCCGGGCCCGCGGCGGCCGCAGCCGGGAGCGCGTGGCGGAAAGGGATCTGCTGTTGCTTGCCTTGCTGGGCGGCACGCCAGCGGCATGGGCCGCCATACACCTGATGCGCCACAAGTCTGCAAAGCCAGGCTTCAAGACGCCTTTGGCCATGGTCACGATCGTGCAGCTGATCATGCTGCTGCTGGTGTGGTGGGGGTTGGCCGGATGATGAAGCCAGTCCATCAGGCTGAACAGCCAAATTGATTGGCGCACGGTCCCGCGCTGCCCTATCAGCCGGCGCGGAGATGCATGATGGCACATGATTTTGATCTGTTGGTGATCGGCGCCGGTTCGGGCGGGGTGCGGGCAAGCCGCATTGCCGCCGGGCACGGCGCCCGCGTGGCGGTGGCCGAGGATTATCGCGTTGGCGGCACCTGCGTGATCCGCGGCTGCGTGCCCAAGAAGCTGCTGGTCTATGGTGCCCACTTCGCCGAAGACCTTGATGATGCACGCCGTTTCGGCTGGCAGATCGAGGGCAAGCGCTTTGATTGGGCCACGCTGCGCGACAATGTGGCGGCCGAGGTTGACCGGTTGAACGGCCTTTATCAGAACACGCTCGACAACAACCGGGTGACGACCCTGCTGGGCCATGCCCGCATCCTTGATCCGCACACGGTACAAATCACCGGGGACGGGACAAGCCAGCGCCACACTGCCAGCACCATCCTGATCGCCACTGGTGCCCGTCCCTTTGTGCCGGATGTGCCCGGCGCCGAACACGGCATCACCTCCAACGAGGTATTCCACCTGCCCGAATTGCCCAGGCGCATGGTGATTGCGGGGGCCGGCTACATTGCCACAGAATTTGCCGGCGTGTTCCACGAACTGGGCAGCGATGTGACGGTGATCAACCGCAGCGACACCATCCTGCGTGGTTGGGAACCGGCGCTGGCCGATCGGCTGCTGCAGATCAGCGTTGCCAAGGGCATCAACTTCAAGCTGAACTGCCGCCTGGAACGGGTTGAAAAGCTTGAAACTGGCCTGCGGCTGCACTTCACCGACGGCAAGACGGTGGAGACCGATGTGCTGCTGTGGGCGCTGGGCCGGGTGCCCAACCTGGAAGGCCTGGGCCTCGAGGATGCTGGCGTGGCGCTCAATGAAAAGGGCGCCATCGCGGTGAATGCCGAAAACCGCACCAACGTGCCCAGCATCTTCGCCGTGGGCGACGTGACGGACCGCGTGCAGCTGACGCCAGTGGCCATCCGCGAAGGCCACAGCTTTGCCGATCGCCAGTTCGGCAACAAGGCGTGGTCGGTGGATTACAGCGCGATCCCCTCGGCCGTCTTTTCCAATCCGCCGCTCGGCAGCGTGGGCATGACCGAGGCCGAGGCGCGCAATGCCTTTGGCGAGGTGCGGGTGTTCACCGCCGATTTCCGGCCAATGAAGAACGTGCTGGCTGGCCGCAACGAACGCGCGCTCTACAAACTGATCGTGGATGCCTCAACCGATCGCGTGGTGGGCGCCCACATGATCGGGCCGGATGCGCCGGAAATCCTGCAGGCGGTCGCCATCGCGGTGAAGGCCGGCCTCACCAAGGCGCAGTTCGACGACACGATGGCCCTGCACCCGACGATGAGCGAGGAACTCGTGTTGATGCGCTGAAGCGCGGCCAGTGCGCGTGCCGCGCACGGACTCGCGCGAAGCCGGCCGGGCTGGCAGCCGGCAGCAAGCCGACTGAACAGCGTCGACGGCGTGGCTTTGCCACGACTCCCCTTCCCTTTCTCCCATCCTTGCACAGACCCCCAAAATACCGCAAAGCACCCCCGTCATGACGAACAACTGGACCCCCGACGGCTGGCGTGCCTGTGAAGCCCGGCAGTTGCCACAGTATCCTGACGCCGCTGCGCTGGGCGCAGTGGAGACCGAGCTGCGTTCCTACCCGCCTCTGGTGTTCGCCGGCGAAGCGCGTGACCTGACCGAACGGCTGGGCGAAGTCGCCGCGGGTGACGCTTTCCTGCTGCAGGGCGGCGACTGCGCCGAAAGCTTCGCCGAATTTCACCCGAACACCATCCGCGACACCTTCCGGGTGCTGCTGCAGATGGCGGTGGTGATGACCTTTGCCAGCAAGATGCCGGTGGTGAAGGTGGGCCGCATGGCCGGACAGTTCGCCAAGCCGCGCTCCGGTGACTTCGAAGAACAGGATGGTGTGTCGCTGCCCAGCTATCGCGGCGACAATGTGAACGACATCGCCTTCACGCCGCAAGCCCGCATGCCTGATCCGCAGCGGATGGTTCGCGGTTATCTGCAATCGGCGGCCACGCTGAACCTGCTGCGTGCCTTTGCCAGTGGCGGTTATGCCAACCTGCACCAGGTGCACAGGTGGAACCTGGATTTCGCTGCGCGCAGCCCCTGGGCCGATCAATATGCCCAGCTGGCCGATCGCATCGGCGAGGCACTGGATTTCATGGAGGCCATTGGCCTGTCCCCCGATACGGTGCCCCAGCTGAAGGGCACCAGCTTCTTCACCAGCCACGAGGCGCTGCTTCTGGGCTATGAAGAGGCGATGACCCGGCAGGACAGCCTGACCGGTGACTGGTATGACACATCGGCCCACATGTTGTGGATTGGCGATCGCACCCGCTTTGCCGGATCGGCGCACGTAGAATTCCTGCGCGGCGTTGGCAACCCGCTGGGCCTCAAATGTGGCCCAAGCCTTGAGGCGGACGATCTGCTGCGCCTGATCGACACGCTGAACCCCGGCAACGTGCCCGGCCGCCTCACGCTGATCACCCGTTTCGGCCACGACAAGGTGGAACAGCATCTGCCACGCCTCATCCGCGCCGTGACGCGCGAAGGCCGGCACGTGGTGTGGAGCTGTGATCCGATGCACGGCAACACCATCAAGGCGGCCGGCGGCCTCAAGACGCGGCCCTTCGATCGCATCCTTTCGGAAGTGACGAGCTTCTTTGCCGTGCACCGCGCGGAAGGCACCCACGCCGGCGGCATCCACCTGGAAATGACCGGGCAGGACGTGACCGAGTGTACCGGCGGGGCCGTGGCCATTTCCGATGAAGGCCTGAGCAGCCGTTACCAGACGCAGTGCGACCCGCGCCTGAACGCCAGCCAGAGCCTGGAGATGGCCTTCCTGATTGCAGAGGCCCTGAAGGCCGAACGCGAGGCACAGGCCCGCAGCGCGGCCGCCTGACCCAACGCATCACACCGCACTGAACCGCGAATCCGCGACCTGAATTTCAGGCCGCGCGGCTGCCCTGATGCGTCCCACCCAGCTGCGACATTTCGGCCGATTCGGATCCCGGCAGCCGGAATCGCGCCGCCGTGGGATAGCTCCGCCCCAGATCAGGGCCAGAAAGCATTGAAAGCGCAAAAACCAACGCGTTGATTCAAAACGATATTGCCGATTCAAAAAAACAATGTGGCGGTCGTTTACAGAATCAACACCGAATCGGGCTAATCCCGATTCGACCTCGGGTCCCGAACGGCAGTCATCATGCGTTAATGATCACAGCTCGTAAAGGATTTAGTGCTTGAGGTAAAGCGTTCGTTTCCAGTTGCGTTGCGTAAACTATCAGTAATCAATCGTTTCCAGTTTATTACTTGCCTGTTACAGGTTTGAACTGGGACACCACGGCAGGAATTGTATCAATGTCGATCTTCCGTGAAGACGTGCGCTCGTCCGCGTATCTGGACGGCACGAACTACCTTGCGGGCGATGGCTACATGCCATTGGGCATCCCTGATGATGCTGCCGTGGTTGCTGCTGCGGCTCGGCAAGGCCCCACGAAGATCGAGATCATCGTGCAGTTCAACCCAGGCGTTGCGGCCGAGGCCCAACGTGCGGCGCTCAATGCAGTGGGCGCCGGGAACAGCAACCTGATCGCCAGCACGGAACGCGGCGATCTGCTGGTGGTGGAAGTGCCCCAGGGCAAGGCCGCCGATACCTTGATGCAGGCGTTGGCCCGCAATCCGAATGTGAGCTTCACGGAAGCCAACAGCACCATTTCGGCGCAGGGCAGCAACGATACCCAGTACACCGGCAACAAGATGTGGGGGATGTACGGCGACCAGACGACGCCGACGAACCAGTTCGGCAGCCAGTCGGGCGAGGCCTGGGCTGCCGGCCACACCGGTTCAATGAAGACGGTGATCGGCGTGATCGATACCGGCATCGACTACACCCATCCCGATCTCTATCTGAACATCTGGCTGAACCCCGGCGAGATCCCGACCAATCTGGGCCTGGTGGACACCGATGGCGACAGCCTGATCACCTTCCGCGATCTCAACCACAGCAGCAATGCGAGCGCCGTGACCGACATCAACGGCAATGGCTACATCGATGCCGGCGATTTGCTGAACGACAAGCGTTGGGAAAATGGCGTCGACAACGATAACAACGGTCGCATCGACGATCTGATCGGGTGGGATTTCTTCAACAACGACAATGATCCGATGGACGGCGGTGGCCATGGCACGCACGTCGCCGGCACCATCGGTGCCATGGGCAACAATGGCGTCGGCGTGGCCGGGGTGAACTGGAACGTCCAGTTGATGGCCCTGAAGTTCCTGCCGGACAATGGTTCGGGTAGCCTTTCGGGCGCGGTCGCCGCGATCAGCTATTACACGGCTGCAGCCAGGGCCCATGATGGCGGCCCGGCCAACTATGTTGCCACCAACAACAGCTGGGGCGGCACCAGCAACAGCACCTCGCTGCTCAACGCGATCGTCGATGGCGGCAAGCAGGACGTGCTGTTCATCGCGGCGGCCGGCAACGGCGGCAGTGACCGCATCGGCGATGACAACGATGTCTCCCCCTATTTTCCGACCAACTATTCCACCCAGTCGGCGCTGGGCTGGGATGCGGTTGTGTCCGTCACGGCCATCTCCAGCAACGGCAGCCGCGCCGCCTGGGCCAACTTCGGGGACAAGACGGTCGACCTCGGCGCCCCCGGCGTCGGCATCATGTCCACCCTGCCGAACGGCGCCTATGGCAACTACAGCGGCACGTCCATGGCAACGCCGCACGTGGCAGGCGCTGTCGGCCTGCTCGCTGCCTCCAACGAGGCGCTCACTGGCGCCCAGATCCGCAACCTGCTGCTGTCCACGGTGACGGCCACCACATCGATGCAGGGCACCACCACCACGGGCGGGCGGCTCAACGTGTCTGATCTGCTCGCAGCCGGCGGCGGCACAGCGCCCCCGCCGCCCAGCACCACAACGCCGCCGCCCACCACCGAAGAGCCACCGCCCGGTCCGTCCAATGTCATCCATGGCACCAATGGCAACGACACGGTGCTCGGCACCAGCGGTGACGATGTGATCTTCGGCATCTCGTCCGATCCGGCCGACTTGGGCCGTGGCCAGGTGGATTATCTCACGGGCGGCGCCGGCAACGATCTGTTCGCACTGGGCGATGTCCGCGGCGTCTTCTACAACCGCAGTCAGGCCAACAGCACGGGCATGGGCGATCTTGCCGTCATCACCGATTTCTCGGTTGGCGATCGTATCCAGGTGGCACAGGGCACCTATTTCCTGGCAGCAGGAACCATCAACACGTCGGTGACCGGTCGCCTGTCCGGCACCGTGATTTACCATGACAAGAACGGCAACGGCGTTCGCGACTCCCTCGACGAGATCGTCGCGCTCGTTCAAGGCAGCAAGATCCCGACAATGGCCGATCTGGTGCTCTACAGTGACGCACAGGCCCCGCCGCCGCCACCGCCGCCGCCGCCGCCACCGCCGACCAATGCCGTCTATGGCACCAGCGGCAGCGGTCGGGTGATTGGCACCAGCGGCGACGATGTCATCTATGGCATCTCGTCCGATCCGGCCGACATGGGGCTGCGCCAGGTTGATACCCTCACGGGCGGCGCTGGCAACGATCTGTTCGTGCTGGGCGATGCCCGCGGCGTCTTCTACAACCGCAACCAGGCCGACAGCGTCGGCATGAGCGAGTTGGCCGTCATCACCGACTTCACGGCTGGTGATCGCATCCAGCTGGCACAGGGCACCTATTTCCTGGCGGCCGGAACCATCAACACGTCGATGACCGGTCGCCTGTCCGGCACCG
>Ga0209278_1001411_pt1 | contig 14677 bp, 16 predicted proteins | sample JI81BgreenDNA_FD_187504 | JGI IMG/M metagenome (GOLD analysis project Ga0209278, IMG submission 187504) | Wastewater effluent complex algal communities from Wisconsin, to seasonally profile nutrient transformation and Carbon sequestration -... | ecosystem: Engineered > WWTP > Effluent > Algae... | reverse complement strand
GCACCGGCACGGCGATGAGCTTGGTGTCCTCGCCGGCCTCGTCGGTCATCTTCAGCATGCCGACCGGGCGGCAGCGGATCACCGAGCCCGGCACCAGGGCCAGCGGCAGGATCACCAGCACGTCGACGGGGTCGCCGTCGCCGCAGAGCGTGTGCGGGACGTAGCCGTAGTTGCACGGGTAACGCATCGGCGTCGAGAGGATGCGGTCGACGAAGATCGCGCCCGTCTCCTTGTCCACCTCGTACTTGACCGGCTCGGCGTCCTTCGGGATCTCGATGATGACGTTGATTTCGTTCGGCACGTCGCGGCCGGTCGGGACGAGGGAAAGGCCCATGGCGGTTCCTGAGGGGGTCGGAAGAGGGCGCGGAGGATACCCCAGACGCCCTGAATCCGGACTCCAAGTCCCCTGGGCGGCGCCTCGCCCTCAGTTGGCCGCGGGCGGCGTCAGGCCGCGGGGCTCGAGGCCGAGGGCTCGGTCCAGCGACCACGCCCCGGGGCCCTTCGCCGCCACCAGCAGCAGGGCGACGGCCCACACGCCGTGGGTCGGCCAGGCGTCGGGGTAAACGAAGATCTGGATCGTCGCCGTCATGCCGATCAGGGCGAGGGCCGAGAGCCGCGAGGCCAGGCCCAGCACCAGCAGCACCGGGAAGGCGTGCTCCGCCACCGCCGCGAGGGTGGCGGCGAGCTCGGGGGGCAGCAGCGGCAGCTTGTACTCCTCCTGGAACAGGAAGATCGCGTTCTCGCTGAGCTTGAAGCCGTCGACTTTGGTCTGGCCGCTCTGCCAGAAGATCGCGGCCGGAAACACGCGGGCCGCCAACAGCAGCAGGTCTTCAGGGAAACGCGCCAGCAGCGCATGGATCAGCGCCAGCCAGCGGGCCGGGGCGGACAGGGTCGTCGTGGTCATGGCGAGGTCTCGTCGTGGAAGGCGGTTGGAAAGGGCGGGAGGAAGGCGTCGAACAGCGTGGCGTCAGGAACGCCCGCCAGGGCTTTGTCGAGCGCGACGGCATCGACGAGCAGGCCGTCGCGCAGGGCGTGCGCCAAGGCCTGGGCGCGCACTGTCGCCGCCTGGTCGTCCTCAGCCGCCAGCAGCACGCCCAGCGTCGGGCTGCGCCGCGCGTCCGCGAGCAGCGCGAGAAGCGCGGCATCGCCCCGCTCCGCGCGAATGCCGCTGCCGTTGCGCCAGAGCACTGCGGTTTCCGCCGACCACAAGACGGGAGCCGGCAGACCGTCCTCGTCGCCGTTCTGCGCAGCCCACAGCGTCAGCGCCGGGTGCGGCGACCCCAGTACCCCGACGCTCGGATGCAGCGCGATGCGCCGCCCGGCCAGCGTCTCGAGGGGCTCGGCCGCCAGCGACGCCGCGTCGAGCGCGGGTACGTCGGCCGCGTGCCACGCCCGCCGGCGCAGACCATCGAGCCGCGCGACATCGGCGAGGTAGGGCAGATGCGCCACTGGGCCGAAGCCCTCGAGGAAGCCGGCGAAGCCCGCGCCGTAGGCCAGCAGCACCGGATGCGACGGGGGGCACTGGCGCACGAAAACGGCCGCCATGGCGGCGAAGAACTCGTGGCCGACGAGGGTCTCGATCGACGGAAAGCCCTCGGCCAGGGCGCGCGACAGGCTCGACATCACCGTGTTGCGATGCACGTCGAAACGGCGCGGCGCCGGCGCGACGGGGTCGAGCAAGGCCTTCGCGAGTGAACCCTGGGCGAAGCGCGGCGCGGGCGCGACAGCCATCAGGCGGCTCGCGTCGCGTGGCGGCGCTGCAGTTCGCGCGCCGTTCGGGCTTCACCGGCCAGCACGGCGAACGCGGGGACGTCGGTGTCCCATTCGATCAAGGTCGGCAGGGCGCCGAGGCGCGCCGTCACCTGGGCGTACAGCGACCATGCCTCGTCGCCGACGGGCGATCCGTGGTCGTCGATGCGCAAGAGCGTGCCGTCCTCGAGGGACTCGATGGCGTGCCCGGCGAGGTGGATCTCGCCGACGGCTTGCAGCGGGTAGCGTTCGAGGTAGCGCACCGGCGCGTCGCCGCGGTTGTGCTGGCTGACGACGACGTTGTTGAGGTCGAGCAGCAGGCCGCAGCCGCTGCGCGCCACCAGTTCGGCGAGGAAATCCGCCTCCTCCATCGCACTGCCGGCGAGTGCGACGTAGGTGGACGGGTTTTCGATCAGCACGCGTCGCTGCAGGCGTGCCTGCAGCCGGTCGACGTGCCGGACCACGCGATCGAGCGTCGCGCGGTCGTAGGCGATCGGCAGCAGGTCGTTGAAGAACACGCCGCCGTGTGTCGACCACGCCAGATGCTCCGAAACGATGGTCGGCTCGAAGCGCGCGGTCACGCGGGCGAGGCGTTCCAGGTGGCGCTCGTCCAGCGGTTCGTCGCCGCCGATCGAGAGCCCGACGCCGTGCATTGCGAGGGCGAAGTCACGACGCACGCGGTCGAGCTGGGCATGAACCGGACCGCCGGCACCCATCAGGTTCTCCGCGTGCACTTCGACGAAGGCGAGATCGCCGCCCTCGTCGAGCAGCGAGGCGGCGTGCATCGGCTTGAAGCCGATGCCGACCATCAGCGGCCGGCGACCGGCGTCAGCGAGCCCTTGCCCTTCGGCGTGTCGATCGTGGTGCAGGTGCCAGCGGGCACGAGCTTCCAGGCATTGCCCTGGTAGTCGCGCGTGGACGTGCCGGCGCAGCTGGTGCCCGGGCCGGCCGCGCAGTCGTTCTCGCCGGCCTTGGCGACGCCGTAGCACTTCTCCTTGCCGCCACGCGGCGCGTCCTCCGCGGCGGCCGGGGTGGCCAGGACGCCGAGCGTCAGCGCGGTGGCGAGGGTGAGGGCGAACGACGTGGCGGTGCGGTTCATGGCGGTGTCCTTGGCGGATGAGGGGGTGTGGCGGCACGCAGCGGCGCGATGCCGTGCGCTCCCCAACCTACGTCGAGGCGGCGTCAAGGGTTACAGCCGTGGACGAATTGGCTTCGAACGGCGACGGTCGGGACGCGCCTGCCACGGACGGATCGCGCTACCGTCCCGCCATTGCCGACACACCGCCGAAGTACCCTTCGAGCAACGTTGCGGCACTCCCCCGACATCGAGACCCATGCTTTCCCCAGCACCCCTCCGGACCCTGGCCAGCGACGACGCCGATGCCCTGTCCCGGCTCGTCCGCCTGCTGCGCTTCCGGACCCATATCTTCTTTTCCGGCCGTCTGTGCGGTGACGCCGCCTACGAGCACCGCAATATCCCGGCCCAGTTCCACTTCGTGCTTGAGGGACGGCTGGCCGTCCATGATCTTGGCACCGCGCAGACGCGCGAGATCGAGGCGCCGGGGCTCATCGCGTTCCCGACGGCGAACCCGCATCGCATCGTCGCCAGCGCGCCTTCGGGCTGTCGCCTGCTGTGCTGTTTCGTGCTCCCCACCGACGCCGTATCGGCCGCCCTCGTGCGCGCGCTGCCGAACCCGATGGTCGTCGACCTGCGTGGGCATGACGTGCTGCGACTGATGGGCCAGTTGATCGCCGCGGAAGCCGCCATGGCGCGTCCCGGCCGCGACGAGGGCCTGCAGATGCACCTGAAGACGGTGGTGCTGGAAGCCATCCGCATCGCGCTCTCGGCCGGGGAGGTGCTCGAGGGCATCCTGCCCGTGCTGGCCGATGCGCGGCTGGCCCGCGCGGTGGCGGCCTTCCTCGAGCGGCCCGGGGCGCATTGGACGATCGCGTCGCTGGCGCGGATGGCCGGCATGTCGAGGTCGGCGTTCGCGGCGACCTTCGCCCGCGTCGCCGGCACGACGCCGCAGCAGTTCCTCAGCGCGGTCCGGTTTGAACTGGGCGCCCGCCTGCTCGCCGAAGGCGTACCGATGAAGGCCGTCGCGAGGGCAGTGGGCTACGCCTCGTCGTCGTCGTTCGCACGCTCGATGCGGCAGTCGCAGCAGCGGCCTTCGCCGGCGGACGCTTCCCCGCCATCCGATCCATGAGCCGGTATTCGAACCACTTGGCCAGCGTGTAGAACGCCATCGCCATGTAGGCCGTGCCCGCCAGCAGCAGGAACTGCAGCGCGCCGCCTTCCGCCAGCGCATCGAGGCCGTGCTCGGCGATGAAGCGCACGTTGGCGCGCAGCATCAGGAACAGGTTCAGGCTGGCGATGCCGAACAGGCTGAAGCACAGTGTCAGCCATCCGACCAGGACGGGCCACGGCGCGTTGCCGAGTCGATGCAGCAGCGGCGGCCGTGGCGGATTCGCGCTCACGCGGCGACGGTGTCGGCGGCCAGCCCGGCCACCCAGCCGTCGTCGATCCACGACAGCAGCGCCGGCACGGCGACGTCGAGCGGGATCGGCGAAAGCTCGTCGGCGCAGGCTTCGGCCAGCGTCGCGCCACCCCGCAGGCGAGCCAGCAGGAGGGCCTCGCTGGCGGCCATGCTGCGGAAGAAGGTTTGTCCGTCCCGTCGCCAGAACGCGATGGCGGTCATCGTCGCGTCGGCGGCCTCGTCGCCGCCGTGCTCCGGCTGGCGCCAGCGTTCGATCGCCGTGGCCTCGACGCGTCCGGTCGCAAGCGCCGGCACCCAGTCGAATCGCAGCCCGGCCCAGGCCGCCACGGGCAGGGCCAGCAAGGCGGCACGATCCACCGGCGGGGCATCGGCCGCATCGAAGGCACGCCGCAGCGCGCCGTCGATCGTCGCCACGCCGGCGGCGGTGGCCCATTCCGGGCCGCGAGCCCGCAGCCATTCAGGAAAATCGATGCCGTAGCGGCCCAGCGAGCGGTCAAGCGGTGGATGGGCTTCCACGTAGGCCAGGGCCAGCGCGTCGAAGGCCTCCTCGCCGATCAGGCAGGCGCAGCGTTCGAACACTGAAGCCAGCGCCTCGACGAGCCGTCGCCGGTAGGCGTTGGCGTACACCGCGAGCCGCTGCTCGACAAGGAAATGGGGCGTGCCACGGATGTCACCGGCAGCCGTTTCGCCGCCCGAGAGCAGGCCTTCGAGGAAGCGTTGCTGCAGGGAAGCGAGCGCGCTCATGCGGCGAGCGCCTCGAGCGCATCGGCCGCGATGCGCCGCGCGGTGCCGAGTTCGGCTTCGAGGTCGTCGATCGGCGGGATGTGGTCGTCGCGCTCGATCATCGTGGCGCGGCCGCCCGTGCGCGCGACGAACGCGCGGTACAGCGCCCACACCGGGTCGGACACGGCGGCATCGTGGGTGTCGATCAGGTAGCCCTCGCGCACCGTGTGGCCGGCGAGATGCACCTGCTGGACACGGTCGAGCGGCACGCCGTCGAGGAAGTCGAGCGCGTTGAAACCGTGGTTCACCGCACTGACGTGGACATTGTTGAGGTCGAGCAGCAGCAGGCAGTCGGCCTCGCGGCACAGCGCGTCGAGGAAGGCCCATTCCGGCATTTCGTCCTCGCGGAACACGACATAGCTGGAGACGTTCTCCAGCACGAGGCGGCGGCCCAGCAGGTCCTGCACCTGCCGGATGCGCGCGGCGACGTGGCGCACGGCTTCGGCGGTATAGGGCAGGGGCAGCAGGTCGTGGGCGACGATGCCGCCATGCGCGCCCCAGCAGACGTGGTCGGAGACCCACAGCGGGTCGACGCGGGCGGCGAGCGCCTTCAAGCGCTTCAGGTAATCGAGGTCGAGCGGGTCGCTGCCGCCGATCGAGAGCGTTACCCCGTGCATCGCCATCGGGTAGTCGGCGCGGATCCGGTCGAGCCACTGCAGCGGCTTGCCGCCGTCGACCAGGAAGTTCTCGGAGATGATCTCCAGCCAGTCGACATCGCGCTTCGATGCGGCGAAGTCGGCGTAGTGCTGCGGGCGCAGTCCGAGGCCGAAACCCGGGGAAGGCTGCAGGAGGTTGGCGTGGCGAGGCGTGCCCATGGTCATGACCCGTCGCGGCAGCGACCGGCCCGAAGGCCAGTCGCGCCGCAGGGGCCTCAGGCGGCGATGTCGCCGATCGTGCCGTCCTTGTCCAGGCACTCCTTGGCCGTGGTGGCCTTGAAGCCGTGGCCGGCGCACTCCGCATTGCCCTTGCAGGCGTGCTCGGTGGTCTTGCAGTCGTTCTGGCCCTTGCAGGAGGTGATGCCGTAACAGTGGATGGTGTCGCCGGCGGCGACGGCAGCGCCGCTGCTGCCCTGCGGAGCATCGGCGGCGAGGGCGGCGAACGAGGTGGCGAAGGCGGCGGCGAAAGCGGCGAGCGAGAGCGAGGTCTTCATCGGAAACGTCCTTTGGGCGAGCGGAGGGAGTGGAAGGGGCTGGCCCGGCAAGGGCGCTCCCCAGTGGCGAGGCTCGTGGCGCGATCCCGAAGGGACGGCGTGGTCGATCACCTCACGATTTCACCCTACGTCCACACGGCAACCCCGGTTACACGGCTGGACGAAAAGAACGGGAACGGCGACGCACGGGCGTCGAAGGGACGGACAAGAACGGCGTCGCCTTCACGCGGGATGACATCTCGCTGTCACGTCGCGATGTGTTGTCGGCGCTATATGCGAACGAGCGCTCAGACCGCGGTGAGTCGCAGCGCTGGATCGAGGGCGAACTCTTCGGCGAAGTAGTCGATCGCCGCGCGCACCTTGGGCGCGAGGTGGCGGCGTGTCGGATACACCGCGAGGATGGGTTGCGTCGGCGGCTCGAACTCGCGAAGCACTACCTTCAGTTTCCCGCTCTCGATCTCCTGCTCGACGAAGTGCCACACCGGCACGTAGCCCAGTCCGAGGCCCTGCAGGACGGCGGCCCGCACGGCCTCGGTGTTGTTCACCTGCAGCGTTCCCTTGACGGGGACGACCAGCGGTCCGTCGGGCGTGCTGAAGGTCCAACTGGCGCCGGTGAGCAGGCGGTCGTAGACGACGCAGTCATGCGCGGACAACTCGCTCGGATGCGCGGGGATGCCGTGGGTGTTGAAGTACTCCGGCGTCGCGACCAACGCGCGACGGGTGATCCCGATGCGCTTCGCCACCAGGGTCGAGTCGCGGGTTTCACCGATGCGGATGGCGAGATCGATGCCTTCGGCCACGAGGTCCACGAACGCGTCGCTCATCGACAGGGCGATCTGCAGGTCGGGGTAGCGCGCCCTGAAGCGCGGCAGGCGGGGGATCACGTGCAGTCGTCCGAACACCCCGGAGCACGCGAGGCGCAGCACGCCTTGGGGCTTGCCGCGGCGTTTGCCGACGGACCCTTGCGCGTCCTCGGCAGTCTCCAAGGTCCGCCGCGCGTGCTCGTAGAACGTGCGGCCGTCATCGGTGAGCGTCAGGGAGCGTGTCGTTCGCTGGAAGAGCAGGCAGCCGAGGTGGTCTTCGAGGGCGGCGATCTGCCGCGAGACGGTGGGCTGCGAGGTGTGCAGTTCGCGGGCGACGGCCGAGAACGATCCGGCTTCCACGGTGCGCACGAACGTGCCGAAGAGGGCCAGTGTGTCGGACATTCATTCCCCCGGCGTATGAATGGGATGCGATATCGCCGTCTTATCACTCTGCTTCGTTGAGCTCAAGGTGCGCTCCACGGACGGCACGCCCGCCGCCCATCACCCCGAACCGGAGCATCGCCATGAACCCCATCACCGTTCCCACCCGCGACCAGGTCTCGCCGGCCAACCAGGCGCTCTTCGACCAACTGACGAAGGGCCTCGGCTTCGTGCCGAACCTGTACGCCACGCTCGCGCATTCCGAGAACGCGCTCGGGAGCTACCTCGCCTTCCAGAACGCCAAGTCCAGCATCACGGGCAAGGCCCGCGAAGTGGTGAACCTCGTCGTCAGCCAGGTCAACGAGTGCGCCTACTGCCTGGCCGCCCACACAGCCATCGGCGGCATGGTCGGCTTCGCCCCGGAGCAGATCCTCGAGATCCGTGCCGGCCGCGCGGGCTTCGACGTCAAGCTCGACGCTCTGGCGAAGCTGACTCGCAGCATCGCGCTGAACCGCGGTCGCGCCGAGCCGGCGCTGGTCGAGGCCTTCTTCGCCGCCGGCTGGACCACGGCCAACCTCGTCGACGCCATCGTCGTCATCGGGGACAAGACGGTCACCAACTACCTGCATGCCACGACGCAGATCCCGGTGGATTTCCCCGCGGCTCCGGCGTTGGCCGCCCCGGCGCTGGCCGCCTGAACCCCACGGGTGGTGGCCCTGTGCCGCCGCCCTCATCGAGACCCCGACCATGAACAAGCTTCCTTCGCTCCACACCGAACTGGACGCCTTCCGCGCCGGCTGGGAATCCCGGGTTGGCGAGGCCGTCGCGCGGATGATCGCGGGCGACATCGATGACCTCCGCGTCACCGGCATCCTGGATCGCGCGGCACGCCCCGGCGACGCCTTTCCTTCCACGGCGAACCTGCTCGACGCTCGGGGCAACCCGTTCGATCTGGCAGCGTTGTTGGCCGGGCAACCCACCATCGTGACCTTCTATCGGGGCGGCTGGTGCCCGTACTGCAATCTTGAACTCCGCGCCTACCAGCGCCGTTTGGCCTCGATCACGGCGATGGGGGCCGCCCTGGTCGCGGTGTCACCGGAGCGCCCGGATGCCTCGCTGTCGACGGCGGAGAAGAACGATCTCGAATTCGCCGTTCTCTCCGATGTCGGAGGCGCCCTCGCTTCGGCCCTCGGCATCCGCTTCACCTTGTCGGACGCCGTACGCCCCTACTACGAGAAGGCCGGTCACGCCCTGCCGGAGCGGAATGGCGATGGCGAGTGGGCCCTGCCGATGCCGGCCACCTTCGTGGTTGACCGCGGTGGCCGGATCGTCCGGGCCTTTATCGAGCCGGACTACCGCCTGCGCACCGACCCCGATGAGGCGATCGACGCACTGCGCGCGCTCACCACCCCACGTGCCGCGTAGGAGAACGCCATGAACAAAGTCGCCGTGGTCGTCTATTCCAACCTCGACGGTTCTGGGCTTTCCGCCGTCTACCGCGCGCTGATGTTCGTCGACGAGCTTCAACGCGCGGGCGACGACGTGGCGCTGGTGTTCGATGGCTCGGGCTCGAGCGCCCTGGCAGAGATCATCCGGCCGGAGAGTGAGCTGCATCGCGCCTGGACGAAGGCGGCGCCGGCTTTGCGCGGCGTGTGCAGCCACTGCGCAAAATCCTACGGTGTCAGGGAAGCGCTTGAGGTGGCCGGCATCCCGATGCTGGTTGACGATCGCGGCCACGCGTCCTTGCGTGCGCTGCTTGTCGAAGTTCGGCAGATCATCACGTTCTGAGGCGATGAGCATGAACCGATCCACGCCATCGCCAGCTATCGGCGAACCCACAGCGGTGACACCGAAGGGCCTGTGGTACGGGGGGGCTGCGGTGCTGATCTGGGGCCTCTACATGGCCCTGGCCAAACAGGGCGTCAATGCTGGACTGGAGGGCATTGACTTCGCTTTTCTGCGGTTCGGCACAGCAGGCCTGGTGATGCTGCCCTGGGTGCTGCGCAGGGGCCTCGCGGATCTCGGCGGTGTGGGCTGGCGTCGTGGCGCGGTGCTGGCTCTGCTTGCCGGACCGCCCTTCATCCTCGCCGGCGTCGGTGGATTCGCGCTCGCACCGCTGGCGCACGGAGCGGTGGTCCAGCCTGCTTCGATCGTCATTGTCTCAACGGTGCTGGCGTTGCAGGTCTTCGGTGAACGGCCTACGCGGCATCGCGTGGTTGGCATGGCGATCCTACTCGCGGGTCTGGCGGCGATCTCGTGGCCCGGCCTGTTCGAGCCAGGCAGGGCGCCATGGCAGGGTGACCTGCTGTTTCTCTTGGCTGGCGCCCTCTGGGCTGGCTTCACGGTGGCGACTCGGTTCTGGTCACTGAAGGCAGTTCCTGCGACAGCTGCGGTGTCAGTGGTCTCGATGCTCGTGATCGTGCCTGCCTACCTAGTCGCGGGCGGCCTGCCACGACTCGCTGCCCTCGCGCCGCAAACACTTTTTCTGCAAGTGGTGGTTCAGGGCCTTCTGTCGGGTGTCGTGGCGGTCATCCTGTTCACCCGAGCTGCTGAAATTCTTGGTGCGGCCCGTGCCGCCGCCTTCCCCGCCTTGGTTCCTGCGACGGCGATCCTTCTCGGTGTTCCCATCACACACGAGTGGCCCAACGCCTGGCAGGTCGGAGGCTTGACACTGGTCTCCCTTGGGTTGGTCATCGCGATGGGACTGACCTTGCCGAGGCCACTCCAGCGCTGATGGCGCGGACTCGGACTCATCGCCTGACACGGCGCACGTTATCCCGTCACCATCAAGAGAAACATCATGTCCATGACCCTAGCCAGCACTCGCGAAGCGCTCGGTGCCGCGGCAGCGGAGCGCGCGCTGGAACTCATGCTGGAGACCGTGCCCCGCTCGATGTCGCTGGTCGGGCACGACCTACTCACGCTCTGGTCGAACCCCCAAAGCCTCGGACTGCGGCCGCTACCGCCGGACGTGCTGTTGCGCCTCGCCCCGCGGGCGGTGGGTGCTGGCGGCTCCTCTGCGCATGAAGTACGTTTCCTCCATGACGACGTCGAGGTAGCCGTGATGCCGGTCGGCCAAGGCACATTGGTGGTCACGGAGCGCAGCCGTTCGCTGGCATCGCTGGCGGAGTTCGCCGTGCATCGGCTGGTCAGCGAGACGCTTCAGAGTCGCGAGCCGATGGAGGTGATCCGCTCGGCCATGGCCATCGCCCGCGAGACCTTGGGATGGCGCTGGGCGGCAGTGACGGAGTTCGTCGACCCGCAAGGCGAGGTCGAGGTGTTGGCCTTCGTTGATCGCGACACGTGTCTTCCCGACGGTTGGCGCTATGACCTCATCGGTACGCCTTGTCACCACGTCGCACGCAGCGAGGACGCTGTCTTCCTTGACCGGATGGCGGAGCGCTTCGCCGACGAGCCGGCCATGGTTGATCTCGGCGCACAGAATTACGTCGGAATGATCTATCGCGCCTGTGGCCAGGCGGTGGGCCATGTGTTCTTCATGCACGATGCCCACATCGATAGCGAACGTCGTGCCGAGGCCGAGACCCTCGTGCGGGTGTTCGCGGCCTTCCTTGGGCCCCGCTTGGAATTGCTTCGAGCCTACCGAGCGCTCGATGAGGCACGGGGCGAAGCCCAGACAGACGCGCTGACCGGCATCGGCAATCGCCGCGCCTTCGATGCCGCCATCGCCCGTGTCCGAGACCTCCATCGGCGTGGGTCGTTGAAGGACGCCACGCTGTGCGTGTTCGACCTGGACGGGTTGAAGGCCATCAATGACCGCGATGGTCATGCCGCAGGCGACCGGCTGATCGTCGAGGCTGCGCGCCTTCTCGAGCAAAGCAGCCGCCGCGACGATCTCCTCTTTCGCTTGGGCGGCGACGAGTTCGCCATGCTTGTCAGCAGCGACGCCGCGCGGTTTCGCGAGAGTTGGGCGTCGAGGCTGGAGGGCCTGAACGCCGCCTTGGATGCGGCGCATCCCGGGGCCGGCGTGAGTGCCGGAATGGCACGGCTCGGCGAGGCCGTCGGCGACGTGTCGGCCTGGTTGGCCTTGGCCGATGGCCGCATGTATGCCGACAAGCGTGGTGCGTCGCCCTGAGGCGCCCCGCAGCAGGCGGCCCTTGGGGCGGGCCCTGAACCGCCCTGCCATGGGGCCGCGGCCTGACATGGGAAGATGTCGTCCTTCCAAGACCCTCCGCTGCGCGCCGCATGCTTCGACTCACCGACATCACCCTGCCGCTGGACCACGCCGAGACCGCGATCAACGACGCGGTGCTGGCGCGCTTGAAGCTGCCGCCCGGCGCGCTGCGTTCGCTGACCGTGGCCAAGCGCAGCTACGACGCCCGCAAGCGCGGCCAGATCCAGTTGATCTACTCGGTGGATGTCGACGTCGCCGATGAGGCGGCGGTGCTGAAGCGCGTGGCCGCGGAGACGGAGCCGAACCGCGTCAAGGTGACCCCGACGCCCGACACGACGTACCGCTTCATCGCCAAGCCGGCGCCGAACCAGCCGCTGCGTCCGATCGTGGTGGGCATGGGGCCTTGCGGCCTGTTCGCGGCCCTGGTGCTCGCGCAGATGGGCTTGCGGCCGATCGTGCTGGAGCGCGGCAAGCAGGTGCGCGAGCGCACCGTCGATACCTTCGGCCTGTGGCGGAAGAAAGTGCTGAACCCCGAGTCGAACGTGCAGTACGGCGAGGGCGGTGCGGGCACGTTTTCCGACGGCAAGCTTTACAGCCAGATCAGCGACAAGCGCCACTTGGGCCGCAAGGTGCTGGACGAATTCGTGAAGGCCGGTGCGCCCGACGAGATCCTCTACGTCAGCAAGCCGCACATCGGCACCTTCCGTTTGGTGTCGATGGTGGAGCACATGCGTGGCGTCATCGAAAGCCTGGGCGGCGAAATCCGCTTCTCGCAGCGCGTGGACGACCTGGTGATCGACGTCGACGCCGATGGCGTGCGCCACCTGCGCGGCGTGGTGTTGGCGAGTGGCGAAACCCTCCGCGCCGATCACGTCGTGATGGCGCTGGGCCACAGTGCCCGCGACACCTTCGCGATGCTGCATGCGCGCGGCGTCTACGTGGAAGCCAAGCCGTTCTCCATCGGCTTCCGCATCGAGCACCCACAGTCGGTGATCGACCAGGCGCGCTTCGGGCCGCAGGCCGGCCATCCCATCCTTGGCGCGGCCGACTACAAGCTGGTGCACCACTGCCGCAACGGGCGCTCGGTCTACAGCTTCTGCATGTGCCCCGGCGGCACCGTGGTGGCCGCGGCCAGCGAGCCCGGCCGCGTGGTCACCAACGGCATGAGCCAGTACTCGCGCAACGAGCGCAACGCCAACGCCGCGATCGTGGTGGGCATCACGCCCGAGGATTACGTCGAGTTCGACCCCAGCGGCAGCCCGCTGGCTGGCATCGCGTTGCAGCGCCACTGGGAGGAAGTGGCCTTCAAGCTCGGCGGCGGAACCTACGAGGCCCCCGCGCAGAAGGTCGGTGATTTCCTCGCCGGCACGCCGTCGGAGACGCTGGGCACGGTGGTGAACTCGTACACTCCGGGCGTCCGGCTGGGCGATCTCTCCACCGCCCTGCCGCGCTACGCCATCGACGCCATCCGCGAAGCGCTGCCGGCCTTCGGCAAGCAGATCAAGGGCTTCGATATGTCCGATGCGCTGCTCACCGGCGTCGAAACCCGCACCTCATCGCCGCTGCGCCTCACGCGCGGCGACGACGGCCAGAGCCTCAACACGCGTGGCCTGTTCCCGGCGGGCGAAGGCGCGGGCTATGCGGGCGGCATTCTCTCGGCCGGCGTGGATGGCATCCGCGCGGCGGAGTGGGTGGCCGAGGCGATGATCGAATCCGGCACCGCGCTGCCGACCTGAAATGAAGAAGCCCCGCCATGGAGGCGGGGCTTCGGTGTTGCTCCCGCGTCCTCAGATCAACGTTAGAGCAGCGGCACCAGCAGCAGGGCCACGATGTTGATGATCTTGATCAGCGGGTTGATGGCCGGGCCGGCAGTGTCCTTGTAAGGGTCGCCGACGGTATCGCCGGTCACTGCGGCCTTGTGGGCATCGCTGCCCTTGCCGCCGTGGTGGCCTTCCTCGATGTACTTCTTGGCGTTGTCCCACGCGCCGCCGCCGGTGCACATCGAGATGGCCACGAACAGGCCGGTCACGATGGTGCCCATCAGCAAGCCGCCGAGTGCCGCCGGGCCGAGCACGAGGCCGACGATGATCGGAATGAACAGCGGCAGCATCGAGGGCACGATCATTTCGCGGATCGCCGACTTCGTCAGCAGGTCCACGGCCTTGTCGTACTCCGGCTTGCCGGTGCCTTCCATGATGCCGGGGATGTCGCGGAACTGGCGGCGCACTTCTTCCACCACCGCGCCCGCCGCCCGGCCCACCGCCTGCATGGCGTAGGCGCCGAAAAGGTAGGGGATCAGGCCGCCGATCAGCAGGCCGATCAGCACTTCCGGTTTGTCGATCGAGAAATCGACGACGTCCTGGCCGAACTTCTCATCGAGCTTGTGGGCGTAGTCGGCGAACAGCACCAGCGCGGCGAGGCCGGCCGAGCCGATGGCGTAGCCCTTGGTGACGGCCTTCGTCGTGTTGCCCACGGCGTCGAGCGCGTCCGTCGTCTTGCGGATCTCCTTGTCGAGCCCGCTCATTTCGGCGATGCCGCCGGCGTTGTCGGTGATCGGGCCGTAGGCATCGAGCGCGACGATCACGCCCGCCATCGACAGCATCGAGGTGGCGGCCACGGCGATGCCCATCAGGCCGGCCAGCGAGTAGCAGCACCAGATCGCCAGCGCGACGGCCAGCACGGGTGCTGCCGTCGACTTCATCGACACGGCGAGGCCGGCGATGACATTGGTGCCGTGGCCGGTGACGGAAGCCGCGGCCACGTCGCGCACCGGCTTGTACTCGGTGGCGGTGTAGTACTCGGTGATCACCACCATCGCCGCGGTCAGCACGAGGCCGACGAGGGCGCAAAGGAAGATCTGCAGCGTGTTGACGGCGATCATCGCGTCGGTGACGAACCAGAAGCCCACCGCCGACAGCAGGCCCGCCACGATCAGGCCCTTGTACAGCGCCTTCATGATCTTGCCGTCGCTGCCGACCTTCACGAAGAAGGTGCCGATGATCGAGGCGATGATCGACACCGCGCCCAGCACCAGCGGGTACATCACGCCGCCGAAGCCGTAGGTGCTGAAGGTGATGCCGGCGATCAGCATCGCCGCCACGATCGTCACCGCATAGGTTTCGAACAGGTCGGCGGCCATGCCGGCGCAGTCGCCGACGTTGTCGCCCACGTTGTCGGC
>Ga0209278_1001410_pt1 | contig 14686 bp, 12 predicted proteins | sample JI81BgreenDNA_FD_187504 | JGI IMG/M metagenome (GOLD analysis project Ga0209278, IMG submission 187504) | Wastewater effluent complex algal communities from Wisconsin, to seasonally profile nutrient transformation and Carbon sequestration -... | ecosystem: Engineered > WWTP > Effluent > Algae... | reverse complement strand
CGCTGACCGGCCTGCCCAACCGCCGCCGCTTCATGGAGTGCCTGGCCAGCGCCGTGTCGCGCAGCCGCGGCGACGCGCGCCACGCCTGGGCCGTGATGTTCATCGACTTCGACCGCTTCAAGCTCGTGAACGACAGCCTGGGCCACAACGCCGGCGACGAGCTGCTGCAGCAGCTCGCGCGCCGTGTACAGGAGCGCCTGCGCCCGGCTGACACGGTGGCGCGGCTGGGCGGCGACGAGTTCGCGGTGCTGGTGGAGAACCTCGAGCACGAGCGCGACGCCGTGCAACTGGCCGAGCGCCTGATGGAGACGCTGCGCGCGCCCTTCCGCGTGGCCGGGCAGACGGTGACGAGCAGCGCCAGCCTGGGCATCACCTTCAGCGCCTTCGGTTACGACAGCGCCGAGGCCGTGCTGCGCGACGCCGACACCGCCATGTACCGCGCCAAGGCCGAGGGCAAGGCGCGCTACGCCGTGTTCGACAGCGCGCTGCACGACGCCGTGTCGCAGCGCCTGCGCCTGGAGGGCGAGCTGCGCGAGGCCGTGGCCGCGGGCGCGCTCACGGTGGTGTACCAGCCGCTGTTCCAGCTCGGGCCCGACCGCCGCGCGCACCGGCTCGTGGGCTTCGAGGCGCTGCTGCGCTGGCGCGCACCCGACGGCACGCTGCGCGAGCCGGCGGACTTTCTGCCCGTGGCCGAGGAGGCCGGGCTCATGCGCGGCGTCACCGACTTCGTGCTGAACTGCGCCTGCCAGCAGCTGCGCCTATGGCAGCGCTCGGCGCCCGACCTCGCCGAGCTGCACCTGAGCGTGAACCTCGGCGAGCAGGACCTGCGCCACACCGACCTGGTGGCGCGGGTGTCGCGCGCATTGGTGGAGTCGGGCCTGAAGCCCGAGCACCTGACGCTGGAGCTCACCGAAGACATCCTCATGGACACGCCGGCACTGCCCGCGGCCACGGCGCAGGAGACGATGCGCGCGCTGCGCGCCCTGGGCGTGCAGCTGGCGGTGGACGACTTCGGCACCGGCTACTCGAACCTCTCGCGCCTGTCGCGCCTGCCCATCGACAGCCTCAAGATCGACCGCAGCTTCGTGCGCGAGCTGCGCGACGGCGCCGACGCCGAACAGGCCGCGGCCGTGATCGCGGCCATCGTGCAGCTGGGCAGCACGCTGCGCAAGGCGGTGGTGGCCGAGGGCATCGAGAGCGCCGAGCAGGTGGAGCAGCTGCGCGGCCTGGGCTGCGAGCTGGGCCAGGGCTTCCACCTCGCGTCGCCGCTGGCCGCGGGCGACGCCACCGACTGGCTGGCCGCGCGGGCGCGGCCGTTGCACTGATCAGCGACGCGCGCGGTTCATCAGCACCATGCCGCCCACGGCGAGCGCGCCGCCCACCAGCAGCGGAGCCTCCAGCGGCTCACCCAGCATCAGCGTCGAGCTCAGCACGCCGAACACCGGCACCAGGCTGATGTAGGCCGCGGCGCCACCCGCACCCAGCGCGGCCACGCCGTCGAAGTACCAGGCGTAGGCCAGCACCGTGGCGCCGGCGGCCATGAACAGCATCGCGGCCCACACCAGCGCCGGCGCGTGCAGCGGCTCGGCCAGCCGGGCCGGGCCCTCGAACAGGCCCGAGGCCAGGAACAGCAGCACCGTGCCCACCGTGGCCGTGGTGGTGATGGTGGTCAGCGTGTCGATGCCGGCCAGCAGCCGCCGGCCCATCAGCGTGTAGGCCACCCAGCAGCCCACGCAGCCCAGCAGCAGCCACTCGCCCAGCCCCAGGGCGCCCGAGAGCAGCCGCCAGGGCTCGCCGCGCGTGAGCACGGTGGTGGCGCCCAGCACCGCCAGCGCCATGCCGGCCACGATGGCGGCGTTGAGCCGCTCGCGGAACAGCCAGGCCGCGATGAGTGTGGTGAACACCGGGTTGACGGTGACGATCAGCGCGGCGCGGCTGGCCGGCACGTGCTGCAGGCCCGCCATGAAAAACGCCGTGTAGCCGAATACACCCACGGCGCCCGCCGCGGCCAGGCCCAGCCACTGCCGGCGCGACAGCGCACGCAGCGGCGCCAGGCCCCGCCCGGCCAGCCGCCACCACAGCGCAAACAGCGCGAGCGCGAGCGCAAAGCGCCAGGCCCCGCCGGCCAGCGGCGGCAGGGCCTGCGCGATGAGGCGGCCGGCGGGCCACGAGGCGCCCCACAGCGCCGCCATGCCCAGCAACTTGAGGTGAACGCCGGCCGCGCCGGCGCCGGATGTGGCCGCCGTGATCAGCGCACCAGCATCACGGGCGTGCCGCACTGGGCCAGCACCTTGGTGGCCACCGAGCCCAGCACCAGGTTCTTCAGCGTGCCGTGGCCGTGCGAGCCCATGACGACGAGGTCGAACTTGCCCTTGGTGGCCATGTCGGCGATGACGTCGGCCGCGGGGCCCACCTTGCCCACGAAGTCGGCCTTGATGCCCTGCTTGCCGAAGAAGCTGCGGATGGGCTTGAAGACCTTGTCGGCGCTCTCGTCGTAGTAGCCCTTGAGCGTGGCCTTGTCGAGCACGGCGGCGGCGCGTGGCGGCACGGCCGGCACGGCGGTGACCACGGTGTACTGGTGCTGGCCACCCAACCAGTCGTCGTGCGCGGCCAGGTAGGCGAGCATCTTCTTGGTGAACGAACTGCCGTCGACGGCGACGAGGACCTTCATGGTGTGCTTCTCCTGCAGCGGATGGGGTTTGTCGTGGTGGCGAGTTTCGCATCGCGGCCGCAGCCGGCCGCTTGACCCTGCTCAGACCGTGATCGTCTTCAGCGCGTCGAAGCCCGCGTCCTCGCCCTTCTTGGCCAGGCCCCGCGCCTGGCTGAGCACGCGGCTCGGCGCCCGGCCCGCGCGCGGCACGGTGTAGTCGTGGCGGCAGTGCAGGTGGCCGTGCAGCCAGAGGTCGGCGCGCACGATCAGGTCGTCGTCGGCGTTGCAGAAGCTGGCGGTGCCGGGCTGCGGGCCGTAGCGCGGGTCGGCGCTCTTGAGGCTGGGTGCGAAGTGCGTGACGACCACCGTGCGGTCCGCGCCCGGCGCGGGGCGTTCGAGCTGCTGCACCAGCCAGTCGCGGCAGCGCAGGCCTTCTTCGCGCACGGCGGCGGCGTCGAAGGGCCGGCCATGGCGCGTGGCGCGCATCACGCGCTGGAAGTAGGCCGCGGCGCGCTCGGCGCGCTCGCGCTGCGCGGCGCCGAAGAGATCGAAGTCGCTCCAGCGCGTGGTGCCCAGGAAGCGCACGACACGGCCATCGGCCGCCGTGTGGCGGTGTTCGGTGCGTTCGAGTAAGACGAAGCCCAGGCCCTCGATGACGCGGCGGAAGTCGGCCAGCGCCTCGTCGACATCGCGGCCGTCGAACTCGTGGTTGCCGGCCACCACCAGCACCGGCACGGGCCAGCCGCGGAAGCGCTGGTAGCCGGCCCAGCTGCTGTCGATGTCGCCGGCCAGCACCAGCAGCTCGGCGCCGGGGGCGGGCTCGGGGTCGAAGGCCTCGGTCTCGAGGTGGAGGTCGGACAGCAGCTGCAGCTTCACGCGGGCGATGCTGCCATGGCGCCGGGCGCGCGCCAGTGCACGGCGCTGCCGTGGGGGTGGGCCTCTGCCAGCAGTTCGTCCACGCCGCCGGGCCAGGTGGTGCAGCGCAGCTCCACCGCCAGCTGCGGCCGCGATGGCTCGAAGCGCAGCCAGGCCAGGGGCGAATCGGCCGTGGCCTGTGCGCCGGCGGCCTGCATCTGCGCGGCGATGTCGGCCTGCTCGTCGGCCGCGATGTACTGCCACACCACCGAGTGCATCAGCACGAAGGCCTCGCCGGTGCGGCGCTGGGTGAGTTGCGCGCGCACGAAGTGTGCCGCGCGCTGCGCGTGCAGCGGCCCGGCCTGCGCCAGCCGCGGCGCGACGGCGGCCACGGCGGCCTGCAGGCGGGCCAGGCGCTCGCGCTGGTCGGCCCACACGAACGACGCCAGCCGCAGGGCCTCGCCGGGCTGCAGCAGGTCCAGCGGCGCGGTGTCGCATCCGGCCCGGCGGGTGATGTGCAGCGGCGCGGAAAGCGGCGGCGGTGGGCCGCTCCAGGCGGTGGCCAGCGTGAGCGCCGAGGCCGCGTCGCCCCAGCGCCAGGCGCCGCCGGCGGGCGCGTGGAGGAACTGGTCGCACCAGAGGTTGAGCCCGGCCGAGGCCCCGATCTCGGCCAGCTGCAGCGGCCGCCGCAGCCGCGCCGCCACGTGCAGCAGGCCGGGCAGCAGCGCGGCGCTGCGCATCACCTCGTTGGTCTGTGGCGCGCGGGCCAGGGCACGCAGCACGTGCGGCCGTTCGTCGTGCCACGCGCGCGCCAGCGCCTGCAGCAGGGCCTTGTCGCCGGCCGGCCCGGGTGCGGGCGGCCACAGCCCGGCCCAGGGTTCGCGCCCAAACAGCGCCAGGTGGTGCAGCGCACCCAGCCAGCGCAGTGAGACGGCGGCGGCCAGCGGGTCGGCGTCCACCCCGGCGAGCGTGGCCAGCGCCTCGGGCTCGCCGGCCAGCCAGCGCCGCGACAGCGCCAGCACCCGCGCAGAAAAAGGCGACGCGCCGGCCGCGCACCATTCGACCTGGCGGTCGAAGGCGTGCAGCAGGCGCGCCGCGGGGTCGTCGCTCAAGCGGCGGTCAGAGCTTCTCGAGGCGGGCCTCGATCTGCGCCTTGGTGGCCGGCAGCGCCGCGGGCAGCTTGCTCTCGAGCTGCTTGAACAGCTCGGCGTGCAGCGTCAGCTCCTGCTGCCAGGCGGCCTTGTCGATGCCGATGACGGACGCGAACTGCTCACGCGTGAAGGCCAGGCCGTCCCAGCGCAGGTCTTCGAAACGCGGGCTGGTGCCGAACACGTTGTCGGCGCCCTGGGCCTGGCCCTCGATGCGGCCGACCATCCACTCCAGCACGCGCATGTTCTCGCCGTAGCCCGGCCAGACGAACTTGCCGTCGGCGCCTTTGCGGAACCAGTTGACGCAGTAGATGCCGGGCAGCTTGGCGCCGGCCTTGGCGAGCTTGTCACCCAGGCCCAGCCAGTGCTGCACGTAGTCGGCCATGTGGTAGCCCACGAAGGGCAGCATGGCAAACGGGTCGCGGCGCACGGCGCCGTTGCCGCCGGCCATGGCGGCCGTGGTCTCGCTGCCCATGGTGGCGGCCATGTACACGCCCTCGACCCAGGTGCGCGCCTCGGTCACCAGCGGCACCGTGGTGCTGCGGCGGCCGCCGAAGATGAAGGCGTCGATGGCCACGCCCTCGGGGTTGTCCCACTCGGGGTCGAGCACCGGGTTGGCGGTGGCGGCCACGGTGAAGCGGGCGTTGGGGTGGGCGGCCTTGGCGCCGGTTTCCTTGGCGATGGCCGGGGTCCAGTCGCGGCCCTGCCAGTCGATCAGGTGCGCGGGCGGCGTGTCGGTCATGCCTTCCCACCAGACGTCGCCGTCGTCGGTGAGCGCCACGTTCGTGAAGATCGTGTCGCTCTTCAGCGAGGCCATGCAGTTGGGGTTGGTGTGGTCGTTGGTGCCGGGCGCGACGCCGAAGTAACCCGCCTCGGGGTTGATGGCGTAGAGGCGGCCGTCGGCGTGCGGCTTGATCCAGGCGATGTCGTCGCCGATGGTCGTGACCTTCCAGCCCTCGTAGCCGGCGGGCGGCACGAGCATGCTGAAGTTGGTCTTGCCGCAGGCGCTGGGGAAGGCGGCGGCGACGTGGTACTTCTTGCCCGCCGGCGTGGTGACGCCGAGGATCAGCATGTGCTCGGCCAGCCAGCCCTGGGCGCGGCCCATGGTGGAGGCGATGCGCAGCGCGAAGCACTTCTTGCCCAGCAGCGCGTTGCCGCCGTAGCCCGAGCCGTAGCTCCAGATCTCGCGCGTCTCAGGGTAGTGGACGATGTACTTGGTGGGGTTGCAGGGCCAGGGCACGTCCTGCTGGCCGGCGGCCAGGGGCGCGCCCACGGTGTGCACGCAGGGCACGAACTCGCCGCTGTCGCCCAGCACGTCAAGCGCGCCGCGGCCCATGCGCGTCATGGTGCGCATGCTCACGGCCACGTAGGGGCTGTCGGTCAGCTCGACGCCGATGTGCGCGATGTGGCTGCCCAGCGGGCCCATGCTGAAGGGCACGACGTACATCGTGCGGCCCTTCATGGCGCCCTTGAAGAGGGCCTTGTCACCCGTCTGCAGCAGCTCGCGCATGGCGGCCGGGTCCATCCAGTTGTTGGTGGGGCCGGCGTCGTCCTTGTTCGCGCTGCAGATGTAGGTGCGGTCTTCCACGCGCGCCACGTCGGACGCGTCGCTGCGCGCCAGGAAGCTGCGCGGGCGCTTGACCGGGTCGAGTTTCATCAGGGTACCGGCGGCCACGAGCTGCTCGGTCAGGCGCTGGTACTCCTCGGCGCTGCCGTCGCACCAGTAGACGCTCTCGGCCTCGGTGAGCGCGGCGATCTGCGCCACCCACTCGACGAGGCGGGCGTGCTTGACGTAGGCCGGCACGTTCAGGCACAGGCCTTCCATCGCGGGACGGTTCATGGTGGATCCAATCATGGTGAAGTGAGGAACGGGGGATGCGACATCGGGCCAGGGCCGCGGGCGGCGACCCTCGCCGGATGCGGCGTGGGGCGGGCATTGTCGGATCTCTGTAATCGGCCCGTAACCACCTGGGGATGGCGCGTCATGCAAGATCCGCATGGCGCGATGCAGGCGGCGCGCCGGGGCGCCGCGGGGCGCGAACTAGCGCACGCTTTCGCGCAGCGTCTTGACCGGTGTGCCGGGTGCCGGGGGGGCACCCGCGGGCCCGGCGGCGTTGATCAGCCGCAGCGTGGCCTCGCCCTCGCTGCCCAGCGGCGTGGCGCGTGCCAGCTCGGCAAAGCCGCCTTCCGGCAGGGGCGCCACGGCCAGGCGCCACACGCGCGCGGCGCGGCGGTCGGCCTCGGTCATGGCGCGGAAGCTCTGCTCCGCCGCCTGCATCGTGGCCAGCGCGCGCTGCAAGGCTGCAGCATCGCGCGCCGTGTAGTCCACGAGGAACAGGCGCTGGCCCGGCCCGGTCACCACCGTGGCGCGCAGCGGCACGCGCTGTTCGCCGCGCAGCCGGCTGCCGACGAAGTGGGTGCCCGCAAAGCCGCCGACCCGGCGCGCCACGCTGCGGCCCTCGGTGGGCTGCAGCAGGTTCTGGATGACCTGGGCGTGGGTGCGCCCGGCCGGCCGCGGCAGCAGCCGCACGGTGAGCGTGGCGTCGCCCTCGGGCGTGTGCAGGGCCACGGCGCTGCCGTCGACCTCGATGTCCCAGCCCGGCGGCGCCGTCAGCGCGTAGCGCGCGCGCGGGTGCACGAACAGGCGCTCGCGCACCAGGCCCTTGTCGGGGCTGTCGCCCCAGACCAGGCCATCGATGGCGGCGAGGTAGCGCGCGCGGCCGTCGTCGGCGTCGCGGCGCAGCGGCGCCAGATCGCGCTGCGCCTCGCGCAGCCGCTGCTCGGTGCCGGGGTGGCTGGCCAGCCAGTCGGGTGTGGGTTCGGCGGCGTCGCGGGGCCGGGCCGGGCCGTGTTCGGCGCCGTGCCGCTCCAGCGCCTGCAGCATGCGCAGCACGCCCAGCAGCTCGCGCGCGTCGTAGCCGGCGCGCGCCAGGTATTCGGCGCCGATGCGGTCGGCCTCGAGCTCCTGCTCGCGGCTGTAGCGCGCGACCAGGCCCTGCGCCAGGCCCAGGCCCAGGCGGCGCAGGCGCTGCTCGGCACCGGCCACGCCGCGGCGCTCGAGGAACTGGCCCACGTTGATGGCCGCCAGCACGCCGCGCTCGGCCACGGCGGCGCCGCTGGCGCGGTGGGCACCGTGGCGCGCCGTGACGTGGGCGATCTCGTGGCCCAGCACGCCGGCCAGCTCGGCCTCGTTCTGCAGGTGGGCGAGCAGCCCGCGGGTCACGAACACCTGGCCGCCGGGCAGCGCAAAGGCGTTGACGATCTCGCTGTCCAGCACCGTGAAGCGCCAGGGCAGGCCGGGCTGGTGCGACACGGCGGCGACCTTCAGGCCGATGGCCGTGACGTAGGCCTGCAGCTTGTCGTGGGCGTACAGGCCGTGTTCGTCGACCAGGGCCTCGCGCGCCTCGTCGGCCTGGGCCTGCAGATCGCTCTCGCTGACGGCGCTGATCTCGCTGCGCCCGGTGACCGGGTTGAACACCGAGTGCGAGGCGCAGCCGCCCAGGGCCAGGGCCACGGTCAGCGCGGCGGCGAGGCGCCAGGCCGGCGGGGGCTGGAAAGCGGTCGATCGGGGCATGGCCGCGAGCCTAGCCCAGCGGCGGCCCCCGCCGCGCCGCGGCACACCCGCTTACGATGACCGCGCCATGCCGTCCGAAGCCGCCCCGCCCATCACCGTCGTCCACGTCTGCGCCGGGCCCGTGCGGCAGGTGTCCATCGCCGGGCGCCGCGTCGCCACGGCCATCGGCAAGCAGCCCGTGGCCGGCCGCGTGGCCGTGGGCGCGCTGGGCCTGGCCGGTGACGAGCAGGCCGACCTCACGCGCCACGGCGGCCTGTCCAAGGCGGTGTACGCCTACCCCCAGGCCCACCTGGCGTTCTGGCAGACCGTGCGCGCCCAGGCCCGCCAGGCGCTGTGGGACGAGCCCGTGCCGCCGGGCCTGTTCGGCGAGAACCTGCTGCTCGCCGGCGTGCGCGAGCAAGACCTCTGGATCGGCGACCGCCTCGTCGGCCCCGACGCCACCTTCGTGGTGAGCGAGCCGCGTTTGCCTTGCTTCAAGTTCGAGGCCGCGATGGGCTTTGCGCAGGCCAGCCGGCTGATGAGCGACAGCGGCTTCTGCGGCGCCTACCTGGCCGTGCTGCACCCGGGCACCGTGGCCGCGGGCGATGCGCTGCGGCTGGAGGAGGGCCCGCGCGAGGTGAACCTGCGCGAGCTGTTCCGCGCCCGCACGGGGCGCGGCTGAGGCGCCCCGGCGCCCGGGCTTCAGGCCATGGCCGGCAGCGTGGGGTAGTCGGTGTAGCCCGGTGCGCCGCCGCGGTAGAAGGTGCTGCGGTCGGGCTCGTTCCAGGCCGCGTTTTTGCGCAGCCGGCGGCCCAGGTCGGGGTTGGCGATGAAGGGCCGGCCGAAGCTCACCAGGTCGGCGTGGCCGGTGGCCACGGCCTCGAGCGCCATCTCGCGCGTGTAGCCGTTGTTCACCATCCACGGCCCCGCGAAGGCGCGGCGCAGGGCCGCGTAGTCGAAGGGCTGGCCGTTCACGGCCACGTCGCGGGCGCCGCCGGTGGCGCCTTCCACCACCTCCACGAAGGCCAGCTTCAGCGGTGCGATCGCCTGGAGCGCGGCGGTGAACAGCGCCAGCGGGTCGCTGTCGGCCGGCGCGCCGTTGGACGGCGTCACGGGCGAGATGCGCAGCCCCGTGCGCCCGCCGCCGATGGCGCCGGCCACGGCCTGCATCACCTCGACGAGGAAGCGGATGCGGTTCTCGATCGGGCCGCCGTAGCGGTCGCTGCGGTCGTTGACGCTGTCGCGCAGGAACTGGTCGATCAGGTAGCCGTTGGCACCGTGCACCTGCACGCCGTCGAAGCCGGCTTCCATGGCCAGCTCGGCGGCGCGGCGGAAGTCGGCCACCACGCCCGGCACCTCGTCGGTGGCCAGGGCGCGCGGCGGCGTGCAGTCGGCCATGCCGCTGTCCACCAGCGTGCGGCTGCCGCTGGCGCGCGCCGTGCTGCTCTCGGGCACGGCGCCGCCGGGCAGCAGGCTGCTGTGCGAGATGCGGCCCACGTGCCAGAGCTGGCAGACGATGCGCCCGCCGCGCGCGTGCACGGCGTCGGTCACGCGCCGCCAGGCCTGCACCTGCCCGGCGCTGTGCAGGCCGGGCGTGTCGATGTAGCCGTGGCCCATGGGGCTCACGGGCGTGGCCTCGGTGATCAGCAGGCCGGCGCCGGTGGCGGGGTCGGCGCGCTGCGCGTAGTACTCGGCCACCAGGGGCGTGGGCAGCTGGCCCGGGGAGCGGTTGCGCGTGAGCGGCGCCATCGCGACGCGCGTGGCCAGCTCGATGTCGCCGAGGCGGATGGGGTCGAAGAGGGAGGGGGTGCTCATGGGCCGCGAGTCTGGCCGGCGCCGCAATCCGTTGCCGGTGACGGGAATGCGGCCGATGGGGTAGGCGCCCGGCCGTGGCACAGTCCGCCCCCATGCTTGCCTACCGCCATGCGTTCCACGCCGGCAACCACGCCGACGTGCTCAAGCACGTGGTGCTGCTGGCCGTGCTCGACTACCTCAACACCAAGCCCGCGGGCTGGCGCTGCATCGACACGCACGCCGGCGCCGGCGGCTACTCGCTGGAGGGCCACTACGCCCAGAAAAAGGCCGAGTACGCCGACGGCATCGCCCGCCTGATGGGCCGCGACGACCTGCCCGCGCCCGTGGCGGCGCTGGTCGATCAGGTGCGGCGCTTCAACGACGGCAAGGGCCTGAAGCAGTACCCCGGCTCGCCGGCGCTGGCGCGCTCGCAGCAGCGCGAGCAGGACCAGCTGCGCCTGTTCGAGCTGCACCCCACGGAGCACAAGATCCTGCACTCCTTCCTGGGCGACGAACCCGGCGTGCAGGTGCACCTGGGCGACGGCTTCGCGGGCATCAAGGGCCAGCTGCCGCACAGCACGCGCCGCGCCGTGCTGCTGATCGACCCGCCCTACGAGCTCAAGACCGACTACGCCCGCACCCTGGCCGCCGTGCGCGAGGCACTGCAGCGCATGCCCGAGACCACCGTGGTGGTGTGGCTGCCGCAGCTGCAGCTGCTGGAAGCCGCCCAGCTGCCGCAGCGCCTGAAGGCCGCCGCCGAGGCCGGCGCCAAGAAGGGCTGGCTGCACGCCCGCCTGACCGTGGCGCCGCCTGTGGAGCAGGGCTTCGGCCTGCTGGGCAGCAGCGTCTTCGTGGCCAACCCGCCGCACACGCTGTTTGCGACGCTGCAGCCCGTGCTGCCCTGGCTGGCCAAGGCGCTGGCGCAGTTCGACGGCGCGAAGAGCGCGCTGGAGAAGTCGGCGTCGGCCTGAGCCCGGGGCTCAGATCGGTTTCAGCGCGCCTTTGAAGCGCTCCTTCAGCGGCTCGCCCGGCAGCGGCGGAAACTCGATCGGCGTGCTCGGCACGCTGTGCTCGGGCAGCGCGTCGACGAGGTGGCGGATGAGCGCCAGGCGGCCACGGCGCTGGTCGTTGAAGTCCACCAGCGTCCAGGGCGCGTGTTTGGTGTGCGTGGCCTCCAGCATGCGGTGGCGTGCCTCGGTGTAGTCGGCGTAGCGGCCGCGCGCCTCCAGGTCCACCGGGCTGAGCTTCCAGCGCTTGAGCGGGTCGGCCAGGCGCTCGGCGAAGCGCTGCTCCTGCTGCGCCTGGTCGACCGTGAGCCAGTACTTGAACAGCAGGATGCCGTCGTCGACCAGCATCTTCTCGAACACCGGCGCCTGCTTGAGGAAGGCCGCGGTCTGCTCGGGCGTGCAGTAGCCCATGACGGCCTCGACGCCCGCGCGGTTGTACCAGCTGCGGTCGAACAACACGATCTCGCCGGCGCTGGGCAGGTGCGCCACGTAGCGCTGGAAGTACCACTGCGTGCGCTCGCGCTCGGTGGGCCTGGGCAGGGCCACCACGTGGCACATGCGCGGGTTCAGCGGGTGGCTGATGGCGCTGATGACGCCGCCCTTGCCGGCCGTGTCGCGGCCCTCGATCAGCACCAGCAGGCGTTTGCCGGTGTGCTGCAGCCAGCGCGCCAGCGTGTCGAGCTCCAGCTCCAGCGGCACGAGCTTTTCCAGGTACTCGGCCTTGCCCATGGGCTTGGCCTTGGCCTTTCCCTTGCGTTTGCTGCTGCCGTCACCCATGCGCCTTGGCTCCCCCGGTGGATCGGGGGCCAGTCTCGGCGCGGGCACGCGCCGCCGTCAAGCGCGGCGGTGCGCCGGCCGTGGCCTCAGTGCGCCGTCCACTCGGCCGTGGGGCGCACGGCGGCGGGTGCGGCCGTCTCACGGGCCGCGGCGGCCGCGCGGGCCAGCGTGTGCCGGGCCAGCTGGGCGGGCGACGTGGGCGTCGCGGGCGCGGCCTCGCCGAGGCGGAACACCGACACCGCCTGCAGCAGGTGGGCCGCCTGCTGGCGCAGGCTCTCGGCCGCGGCCGAGCTCTCCTCCACCAGGGCCGCGTTCTGCTGCGTCACCTGGTCCATCTGCGACACCGCGTCGCCGATCTGCTGCACGCCCGCACTCTGCTCGGCGCTGGCCGCGCTGATGGCGGCGATGCGTTCGCGCAGCTGCGCCACCGCGGTGCCGATCTCCTGCATGGTGGTGCCGGCGTCGGCCACGCGCTGCGCGCCCAGCTCGACGCGCTCGCTGCTGGTGGCGATGAGCGACTTGACCTCGCGCGCGGCCTCGGCCGCGCGCTGCGCCAGCGTGCGCACCTCGCTGGCCACCACGGCGAAGCCGCGGCCCTGCTCACCGGCGCGCGCGGCCTCCACCGCGGCGTTGAGCGCCAGGATGTTGGTCTGGAAGGCGATGCCGTCGATGGTGCCCACGATCTGCGAGATGCGGCGCGAGCTCTCCTCGATGCCCTGCATGGTGGCCACGACGTCCTGCACCACGGCGCCGCCGCGCTGCGCCACCGTGGCCGTGCGCTCGGCCAACGCGCTGGCGGCGGCGGCGTTGTCGGCGTTCTGGCGCACCGTGGTGCCCAGCTGCTCCATCGAGGCGGCGGTCTGCTGCAGCGCGCTGGCCTGCTCTTCGGTGCGCTGGCTCAGGTCCTGCGTGCCCTGGGCGATCTCGGACGAGGCCGTGGCCACGCCGTCGGCGTCGCGGCGCACCGCGCTCACCGTCTGCAGCAGGCTGTCGCGCATCTGCGCCAGCGCCGCCATCAGGCTGGCCTGATCGCCGGCGCGCAGTGCGATGTCGGTGTCCAGCCGGCCCTGGGCGACGGCGTGGGCCAGCGTCACCACCTCGTGCGGCTCGGCGCCCAGCTGGCGCGTCAGGCTGCGCGTGAGCCAGGCCCCGAGGGTGGCGGCAGCGGCCACGCCCAGCACGAGGGCACCCACCACCAGCAGCAGCTCGAGGCGGAACAGCTCGGCGGCGGCCTCGTGCTCCTGGCGGGCGACCTCCAGCTGCAGCTCCACCAGCCGCTGCTGGCCCTGCATTACGGCCGCCAGGGTCTGCGTCACGGGGCCGTCGATCAGGCCTGCGGCAGCCGCGAAGTCCTGGGCCCGCAGCGCGGCCAGCAGCGGCTCGAGGCCCTCGCGCTGGTACCGGGCCTGGTGGCCGGTCAGGGACTCGGCGATGCGGGTCTCCTCGGCGGTGAGTTGGGTCGCGAGGTAGGTGTCCCACAGCCGGGCCTGTTCGGCCAGCGTGCGCTGCGCCGTGGCCAAGGCCTGTTGCACGTGGGTGTCGTCGCGCTTCTCGACGGCTTCGTGCAGCGCCTCCTGGCGCTCGGTCTGCAGCGCCTGCATGCGCGAGATCTGCCCCAGCGGCAGCACGCGGTCGTCGTAGACGGTCTTCAGCGCGCCGTTGGTGTGGGCCAGCGCCAGCAGCCCGAGGGCGCCGACGGCCAGCAGCAGCAGCACGAGCACCCCCATGGTCAGGGCGAGGCGGGTGGAGACTTTGAGCGTTGTCATGGCGTGTCGGGCCGATACGGCGGGCCCGTGGAGTGTCAATGAACCCCTATTTTTATTAAGAATGATATTTATGACAACCTGTATCAAAAACAGGGTGCCAAACAGTTCACGTTCCGTGCCGCAGCAGCGCCTCGAGGTGCTGGTCCAGCGCCGGCCATGCGCTGCGGCACGCGGCCTCGTCGGCGCGGGCCGCGGCGGCCTCGAGTGCGCGCGCGTGCCGGGCGCCCTGGTCGTCGCCCAGCGTGGCCAGCGCGCCCTTCAGGCTGTGGGCCTGGCGGTGCACGGCGGGCCAGTCGCCCGCCACGAGCGCGCGCGCCAGGGCCTGGCGGTCGGCCCCGAACTGCTGCAGCGCCTGGCTGCGGAAGGCCTGGTAGAGGGCGAGGTCGCCCGTGAACTGCTCCGCCACGGCACGCTGCTCGCCGGCGCCCAGGCCCGTGGTCGGCGCTGCCGCGGCCGCGCTGCCGGCGGTGGCGCCAGCGTCCAGGCCCGCGGCTTCGGCCACGCAGGCCTCCAGCGCGGCGGCCGAGACCGGCTTGTCGAGCTCGCGCCAGACGTCCAGGCCCTGCAGCCGCGCCCGCGTCTGCGCGTTGAGGCCGGCGCTGAACACCGCCAGCCGCGCGCCGCCGCGCAGGGCGGGGTCGGCCTGCAGCGAGGCCAGCAGGGAGAAGCCGTCCTCGCCCGGCATCATGAGGTCGGTCAGCAGCAGGGCGGCCGGCCCTGCGCGCAGGGCGGTGCGGGCGGCGTCGGCGTCGGCGCAGGGCACGAAGTCGACGGGCAGGTCTTCGAGCACCATGCCCACGAAGCGCCGGATGGTGGCGTCGTCGTCCACCAGCAGCACGCGGGGCCGCGCGCCGGGGGTGCTCACGCCGGTTCGGCCGTGGTGCGCGGCAGCTCGGCCAGGGCGCGCGCCAGCAGGGGCGGCAGGTCGGCCGCCAGCCGCGGCTTGCTCACCACCGGCAGGCCCTGCAGGGCAAAGGCGTAGGGCTCGAGCGCATCGCCCTCGAGCGAAGTGACCACGATGAGCCGGCTGCGCGCAAACGCCGGGTGCGAGCGCAGGCCCATGATCAGCGTGGCGCCGTCGATGCCCGGCAGCAGGATGTCGACCAGCAGCACCTCGGGCTCGAGCTTGCCGGCCA
>Ga0209278_1001409_pt1 | contig 14712 bp, 10 predicted proteins | sample JI81BgreenDNA_FD_187504 | JGI IMG/M metagenome (GOLD analysis project Ga0209278, IMG submission 187504) | Wastewater effluent complex algal communities from Wisconsin, to seasonally profile nutrient transformation and Carbon sequestration -... | ecosystem: Engineered > WWTP > Effluent > Algae... | reverse complement strand
GAGTACGTCTACCTCGACGCGCGCCGCTTCCGGCCGACCGACGTGGGCCGCGCGGTGGCGAAGTTCCTCTCCGCGCACTTCACGCAGTACGTCGACTACGACTTCACCGCCAAGCTCGAGGACGAGCTCGACGAGGTCTCGCGCGGCGAGGCCGAGTGGGTGCCCCTGCTGGAGAAGTTCTGGAAGCCGTTCTCGAAGACGGTGGAGGAAAAGGGCGAGAGCGTCGAGCGCAGCGAAGCCTCGGGCTCGCGCGTGCTCGGCGTCGACCCGACGAGCGGCAAGCCGGTGTCCGTTCGCCTCGGCCGCTACGGGCCGTTCGCGCAGATCGGCACCGCCGAGGACGAGGACAAGCCGAAGTTCGCCTCCCTGCGCGGCGGACAGAGCATGCACACCATCACGCTCGACGAGGCGATCAAGCTCTTCGACCTGCCGCGCACTCTCGGCGTGTCGAACGGCGAGACGGTGACCGTGGCGGTGGGCCGCTTCGGGCCGTTCGCCAAGCGGGGCGCCACCTATGCCTCGCTGGGCAAGGAAGACGACCCGTACACCATCACCTTCGAGCAGGCGGTGGCGCTCATCGATGCGCGCGAGCTCGCGATCGCCAACCGCATCATCAAGAAGTGGGATGACGCGGGGATCGAGGTGCTCAACGGCCGCTACGGCCCGTACATCACCGACGGCGCGAAGAACGGCAAGATCCCGAAGGATCGCGAGCCGGCCTCGCTGACGCTCGCGGAGTGCCAAGCCATCCTCGAGGCCGCACCGGAAGCCAAGGGCCGCTTCGCCAAGAAGGCGGCCGCCAAGAAGGCCGCGGCGAAGAAAGCGCCGGCAAAGAAGGCCGCCAAGACCGCCCCCGCGGCGGTCGACGCACCGAAGGCCGCCGTGAAGAAGGCCGCCGCGAAAAAGGCGCCCGCCAAGAAAACCGCGGCAAAGAAAGCGCCGGCGAAGAAGGCCGCGGCAAAGAAAATCGCCGTGAAGAAGGCGGTGAAGAAGGCGACCGCCAAGGCCTGAACCAGCTGGCCCGTTGCAGCGGGTCCATGGCGGCTGAACGGGGCGCCGGGCGGCGTGCAGAGCACGCCGCCGCGGGGGTAGCATCGGGCTCCCCCTCGGCCACTGATCGGCCGACCCATCAGGAGCCCCGAGATGTCGTTCCGTCCCCAGATCCTCGCCACCGCCGTCCTTGCCAGCGTCGCCGCGATGGCCACGCCCCTCGCCAGCGCACAGAGCGTCCGCGGCGAGCCGCTGAAGCTCGAGAACGCCAAGCGTGACGTCGCCCAAGCCTTCAAGGCCGCCAACCTGGCGCCGCAGGCGGCGCTGCGCTTCCAGCCGCTGGAAACCGAACGCCTCGCCGCCATGCAGCGCCACAACGTCGCCAACAGCGGCAAGCGCCTGCAGATCGGCATCCATCGCAATGTGGCCGACGAGGCCGCCAGCCTGCTGCCCGCGGACCTCGCCTGGGCCGCGGTGCCGGGTGGCAAGGTCCTCCGCTTCGACGTCGCGTCTCCGCAGGCCGCGGCGATGCGCGTGGGCCTGGACCTGCGCGGCCTGCCGGACGGCGCCGAGCTGCGCGTCGCCAGCGCCACCGGCGGGGTGGTGTCGTTCGTCGATGCCACCGAGATGAAGTCAGCCGTCGACGGCAACGGGGTGTACTGGTCGCCCTTCACCGACGGCGACACCCAGCGCTTGGAGCTGTTCGTGCCGGCGACGGCGGCGGCGTTCATGCCCAGGGTCCGCAGCGCTTCGCACCTCGTCACCTCGCCCCTGCGGCCGCTGAACCTCGCGAAGCTGGGCACCTCCGGGGCGTGCAATATCGACGTCGCCTGCCGCACGAGCACGCTGGGCCAGGCCTTCATCAATGCCAAGAACGCCGTCGCGCGGATGGCCTTCTCGACCGCCGACGGCTCGTTCACGTGCACCGGCACGCTGCTCAACGACAGCGTGAGCGCCACCCAGGTGCCCTACTTCTACACGGCGGCGCACTGCATCAGCATCCAGACGGAGGCCAGCACGCTGGCCACCTTCTGGAACTACGAGACGCCGACCTGCGGCGTGCTCAGCGCCGGCACGAACACCCAGGTCACCGGCGGTGCCGATTTGCTGTTCGCGACCCTCGCCAGCGACGCGTCCTTCCTGCGCCTTCGCAGCACACCGCCGGCCGGCGCGTTCTTCGCCGGTTGGAACGCCGCGACATTGACGGCGCCGACCGCCACCATCGCCATCCACCACCCGGACGGCGACAACAAGAAGTACAGCCGCGGAACCCACAACGGCTTCACGGCCAACGTCAACATCGGCGGACAGGTCGTGACCAGCACGGCCCGCTCGAGCTGGGCCGAAGGCACCACCGAGGGCGGCAGCTCGGGGTCCGGCCTGTTCACGCTGAGCGGCTCGGAATACCAGCTCCGCGGTGGCCTCGCCGGCGGCAGCGCCTCGTGCGCGAACACCACGCAGACGGAAGCCAACGGCAACGTCGACTACTACTCGCGCTTCGACCAGGTCTACCCGTCGCTCCAACAGTGGCTGGGTGCCACCGCGGGCCCGACGCGTGACTACACCGGCGCATGGTTCGTGCCGTCGGAATCGGGCTGGGGCCTGACGGTCTTCAACTTCCCGGGCCAGATGTTCGCGCTGTTCTTCGTCTATGACAGCCAGGGCCGCCCGACGTGGTACCGCTTCCAGGGGGCCTGGACGGGCGCGGACGTCGTCACGGCCAACCTCGACCGTGCGACTGGCCCCGCTTGGGGACCCACGTTCAATCCGAACTCGGTGAGCTACTCCACCGTGGGCACCGGGACGATGACCTTCACCTCGGCCACCTCGGCGACGCTGACCTTCAACGACGGCACCGTGAACCGCACGGTGACGCTCTCGAAGATCTGACGTGGGCGCGGCGGGGCCGCGCGGGGATTTCGGCGGCGCGGGCATCCGCGCCGTCGTCGCGGCCGGGCTGGCGCTGTTGGCCTTGCCGTCGGCTGCCACACCAGCCGCGGCCGCGACCGTGCTCTACCGCTGCACGGCGACGGACGGTGCGGTCGCCTTGCAGGACGAACCCTGCCCTCGCGGCCAAAAGCAGGAGTTGCGCGAGATCGCGGCGTTCGCGGCAGCGCCGACGCCCTCGCCAGCGCCGGCGGAAGCACGCTTGAGCACCGCCCCCGACATCGCCCCGGCTCCGCCGGAAATCACGCCGGGCGATGCCCCGCCGCCACCGCGGAGCGTGCTGCCCCCGCCGCTCTGGCGGTGCACCGACCTGAACGGCCAGTCGCGCCTCGCCGAGACCTACGACCCGCAGCCGCGCTGCGTGCCGCTGTCGGTGCTCGGCGTCGACCTGTCGCGCGCGCCGCCTTCGGCGGCGACGCTGTGCCGCACCGTCGAGGATGCCTGCGTCGAACTGGGTGGCGACGCCGCGTGCGCGGCGTGGGAAGAGCGCCTGGCCGACGCAGAATCGGCCCTCCGCCACGCCTTCAGCGACACGCAGGCGCAGCGCCGTCGCGAGCGCGATCGCGCCAGGGCCATCGTCGAGAACGACTGCCGCGACTGACGGCGCTTCAGAATCCGTAGTTCAAGAATCCGCCATCCACCGCCAGGCACTGCGCGGTGACGTAGCTCGACGCCGGCAGGCACAGGAAGGCGATGGCCGCGGCCACCTCCTCCGGCTCGCCGATGCGCGACATCGGCGTGCGGTCGAGCACGTCCTCGAGGTAGTCGGCGTCGGCCAGCACGCTGGAAGTGCGCCGCGTGCGGATGTACCAGGGCAGCACCGCATTGACGCGCACGCCCTCGGGCGCCCACTCGACGGCGAGATTGCGGGTGAGCTGGTGCATCGCCGCCTTGCTCATGCCGTAGGGCGAGCCGGTGCGCACGTGCGTGGCGCCGGAGACGGAACCGACATTCACGATCGCCGAGGTCGCATGTTCGCGCAGCAGCGGGTACGCGCTGCGGCAGAGTTCGAAGGTGGCGAACAGGTTGGTTTCGAAGATGGCGCGCCACTCGGCCTCGTCGTAATCCATGGTCGCGCGGCGCTGGTTGGTGCCGACGTTGTTGACGAGGATCGAGAGCCCGAGGCCAAGGCCGTCGATCCAGTCGAACAGGCGCTCGCGGCCGGCCGCTTCAGCAACGTCGCAGGCCAGCACATGCACCTCGCCTTCGGGATGGTCCTCGCGCCACTCGGCGGCGGCCGCCTCGAGGGTGTCGATGTCGCGCGCGCAGGCCAGCACGGTCGCACCGAGACCCAGCAATTCGGCGACGGTGGCGCGGCCGATGCCGGCACTGGCCCCCGTGACGAGGGCGACTTGGCCATCGAGGCGCCATCGGGCGGTGTTCGGCATGGGGCACTCCAACGCAGGACAGGCCCGTAGGATAGCCGCACGTCCACCGGAGTCCGGCCATGCCTGCGCACCGCTTCCCCGCACTGCTGCTCGTCACGCTCACCCTCGTCGCCTGCAGCGCCGAGCCGCCGCCCACGGAAGCCCCGCCAGCGCCGGCAGGCGAAGCCCCGCCGCAGGTCGTGGCCGGCAACGCCACCGAACTGCGCGATGCGATCCAGGCCCCGCAGGACAAGGCACGCGCCGCCGAAGACGCGCTGCTGCAAGCGGCCGATGCACAGCGCGAGGCCATCGATGCGGCGGAGGGCGGCGAAACGGCGCCACCCGAGGGCCGCTGATCGTCGCGGCCCGTTGCAACGCTGAGGGCCCGCCGCAACGAAAAACCCCGGCCTGCGCCGGGGTTTTTCGTTCACCGATCCGCCGACGCCGCGATCATCGCGGCATCGCGTGCGGACTCACAGGTCGCAGAAGCAGTGCGCGACGGCCTGGAAAGGCTTGCCCTGCGAATCCAGCACGAAGGCGAGGTCGTCGGCCACGCGGCCGGCGTGCTCGTCGCCGAGGAAAGCCAACGCCGGCGCCGCGCGTCCCAGCACGGCCTTCGCGTGCGCGTTGCGGTTGACGTCGGCAAGGAACTGCTCGAACGGCGTCATCGGCGCGGTGATGTAGGTGTGCGGCGCATCGGCCTCGAGCTTCGCCAGCTCCGCCGCCTTCGCCAGCGCATCGCGCAGGCCGCCGAGCTCGTCGACGAGGCCGCGCTCCTTCGCCTGCGCACCGCTCCACACGCGGCCGCGGGCCACCTGGTCGATCGCCGCGACGTCGGTTTCGCGCGCGGTGGCCACCTTGCCGATGAACTGCTGGTAGCCGTGGTCGATGAAGGTCTGGATCAGCTCGCCCACTTCCGGCACGAGGGCGCGGGTGGGATCGAACGCGCCGGCCAGCGGCGTGGTGCCGACGCCGTCGGTGCGCACGCCGATCTTCTCCAGCGCGCGCGGGCCGTTCATGAACAGGCCGAAGATGCCGATCGAACCGGTGATGGTCGAGGGATCGGCGTAGATCGTGTCGGCGTTCATCGAGATCCAGTAGCCGCCCGAGGCCGCGACATTGCCCATCGAGACGACGACCGGCTTGCCCGCACCCTTCAGAAGCTCGACCTCACGGCGGATCTGCTCGGACGGATACACGCCGCCGCCGGGCGAATCGACGCGCAACACGACGGCCTTGATGGCGTCGTCCTCGCGCGCCTGGCGCAGCAGGGCCGAGGTGCTGACGCCGCCCACGGCGCCGACCGGCTGCTCGCCGTCGACGATGCCGCCCTGGGCCACGACCACGCCGATGCCCGGCGCCGATTCCGTCGGCAGCTTCGGCGCGCCGAGGTGCGCCAGGAAGCGGTCGAGGTCGACCTGGCGGTAGCCGGTGTCCTCGTCTTCCGCGCCGCGCTCGGCGAGCAGGGTCTCGAGTTCTTCGGCGGTCTTGGTGCCGTCGATCATCTTGGTTTCGACCGCCAGCGTGGCGAAGTCGCCGCCAGCGGCCTTCAGGCGCGCCGGGAACTCGGCCACCAGCGTCTCGAACGAGGCGCCTTCGAACTTGCGCGCCGCCGACACGTCGGCGAGGTAGCGCTGCCAGAGGTCGCCCATCCAGAACAGGTCGGCTTCCTTCGCTTCCGCCGAGCTGCCGTCGAGGATGTAGGGCTCGGCCGCGCTCTTGTACTCGCCGACGCGGAACAGGTGCACGTCGACGCCGAGCTTGTCGGCCAGCAATTCGCGGTAGTACGGGCGGTAGCGGCCGAGGCCCTCGATCAGGATCAGGCCTTCGGAATCCATGTAGATCTCGTCGGCCTGCGCCGCGAGGTAGTAGCCGACCTGGTCATAGCCGGTGCCCCAGGCCACGACCTGCTTGCCGCTGGCCTTGAAGTCGGCGATGGCGTCGCCGAGCTCGCGCAGGGCGGCGAAGCCGCTGGCCGAGAAGCCGTCGGTCTTCAGCACGAGACGGTCGATCTTGGGATCGTCCTTGGCGCCCTCGATGGCGCGCAGCAGGTCGCGCAGCTGGAACTCCGGGATCGCTTCACCGCCGGTGATCTGCTCCTCGAACTTTTGCGCTGGCGAGCGCGCTTCTTCGACCAGGCGACCGCCGAGGTCCAGCACGAGGGCGCTCTTCTCCTCCACCGGCTTCACCGACGGGCCGGCGAGGATGCCGACCAGCAGGAACAGCAGCACCGCGAGGAACAGCAGGTTGAAGACAAGGCGACGGGTGAAATTCAGGGCGTCCCACAGGCCGCCGAACAGGCGGCGGAGGGGACCGGGACGATCGACAGCGGCCATGGAAGTCTCCGAAGGTGACGACCCGACCTTAGCGGCTCATCCGGCGGCGGTCACGCCCCGAAGGTCACGTGAGGAGTGCGCGAGGAAGCGCCAAGTGAGCAGCACCGCGGCGACGCTCAGGCCGACGATCAGGCCGGCCCAGTAGCCCGGCGGGCCCCAGCCGAGGCCGAGGACGATCCGCGTGCCGCCATCGGCGCCGATGCCGCCCAAGCCGACGGCCACCGGCAGGCCGAGGCCCCAGTAGCTGAGCACGCAGATCCACGCCGGAACGCGGGTGTCCTTCAGGCCGCGCAACGCCCCGGCCGAGATCGCCTGCAGGCCGTCGGTGTACTGGAACACCGCCGCGAACAGCATCAAGGTGGCGGCCATCGCGATGACCGCCGGGTCGTCGGTGATCAACGACGCGATCCAGGCCCCGCCCAGGGCCAGCACGATCGCCGAAGCCGTCTGGGTCGCGAAACCGATGATCCAGCCGGCCTTCGCCGCCCAGCGCACGCCCTCAGGGTCCCCGGCGCCGGCCGCCTGGCCCACCCGCACCGTGGTGCCCATGGCCACGCCCAGCGGGACCATGAAGGCCGCCGAGGCCGCCAGGATCGCCACCTGGTGGGCCGCGATCGGCACGGTGCCGAGGGTGGCGATCAGCAGGGCCGTGGCGACGAACAGGCTGCCCTCCATGAAGATGGCCAGGCCCATGGGCAGGCCGAGCTTCAGCAGCTGGCCGATGGCGGCGGCGTCGGGCGCGTCGAAGTGCGCGAACAGGCCCAGATCCGCACAGCGCCGGGAACGTGAGAGCGTGATCGCCATGGTGACGACCTGCGTCCACAGCACCAGCGCGGTGGCCAGCCCCAGCCCGCCGGCGCCGAGTTCCGGCAGCGGTCCGACGCCGTCCATCAGCGCCCAGCCCAGCGGCAGCAGCAGGACGAGCCCGGCCGAACCGATCACCATGGTCGGTACCGTCCAGGCCACGCCCTCGGCGAGGTAGCGCAGGGTGAAGTACAGCGCCAGCGCCGGCGCGCCCCAACTGATGCCGTGCAGGAAGCCGGTGACGCCGGGCATCACCTCCGGGGCGATGAAGTGCGCGAGGGCGAAGGGCGCGAGCCGGATCAGCCCGAACAGCCCGAGGCCCAAGGCCAACGCCAGCCACAGCGCCTGGCGGAACAGCGCGCCGATCTCGCTGCGGCGGCCGGCGCCATCGAGCTGGGCCACCGAGGGCGGCACGGCCATCAGCACGCCGATGCACAGCAGGATCACCACCGACCAGGCCGGCGCGCCGACGCCGATGGCGGCCAGCGTCTCCGTGCCATGGCGCCCGGCCAGCACGGTGTCGATGACGTTCATGCCCATCGAGGAGAGCTGCCCGACCACCAGCGGCGCGGACAGCAGGGCAGTAGCCCGCAGCTCGCGCTTCAGGCGCGTGCGATGGGCATCGTCATGACGCATGGCAGGGGAACCCGGGGAAACGGCGGGCGCCTACTATATCGACGATGACCACGCCCACTGACGCCCATTGCCGCAACTGCGGTTCGCCACTCTACGGCGAGCATTGCTACGCCTGTGGCCAGCCGACGAAGGGGCTGGTCCGGCACTTCAGCTCGATCCTCGGCGACGTGGCCGACACGATCTTCAACATCGACGGCCGCCTGCTGCGCACGCTGCCGGCCCTGCTGCTGAAGCCCGGCTTTCTCACCCGCGAGTACATCGAAGGCCACCGCGTGCGCTACGTCTCGCCGGTGCGCCTGTTCGTCTTCCTCTGCATCGGCACGTTCTTCGCGGCGAAGCTCGCCACCCCCTCGTTCGAGATCGGCCGCGACGACGCGGTGCGCGTGGCCGGCACGGACAACGTGGTCATCGATCCCGACGGCAACGAGGGCTTCGAGGAGATCGACACCGTCGAGGGCGTCGAGGCGCGCATGGCCGAAGTGCGGGCCGAGATGGCGAAGGATCGCGAGGAAGCGAAGGGCGTTCCCGGGGTGGCCACGGTGCTGGATGCCGCCGAGAAGCAGGTCGAAGCCGCCGCCGCGGCGCGCATCGCCGAACTGAGGGCCACGGACGAGGACGGCGGCGCACCGGCCGCGCGCGAGTCGTCGCCGGGCTTCTCGGTGGACGAGGACTCCGACACGCCCGATATCAACTTCAACGGCAAGCCCTGGGACGCGGAGACCAACCCGCTCGTCATCGAGAGCCTGCCGGACACGGCCAACGACTGGCTCAACGCGCAGATCGGCCACATTCCGCAGAACTGGAAGCGGGTCCGCGAAGACCCCGACCTGCTGCGCAACGCGTTCTACTCGGCGCTGCCCACGGCGCTGTTCGTGCTCGTACCGGTGTTCGCGCTGCTGCTGAAGATCCTCTACGTCTACCAGGACCGGTTGTACATGGAGCATCTGGTTGCCGCGCTCCACGGCCATGCCTTCGTTTGCGCGATGCTGCTGGTGCTGATGGCGATGACCTCGATCGAATCGCTGCTCGGCTCCCCGGCGTGGTTGGCGGCGCCGATGGGCTGGCTGGAGTGGTTGGCCCTGCTATGGATCCCCGCTTACCTGTGGCTCCACTTGAAGCGCGTCTCCGGGCAGGGCTGGTTCGCGACCAGCCTCAATTACGCCGTCCTCGGGTTCGCGGAAGTAGTCCTGCTCTCGGTCGTGGCCACCGTCGCCCTGCTGTCGGCGCTGGTCTGGCTGTAGGCCGACGCGGGAACCGAGGCGGCGCGAGCGCCCGGGCTCAGCGGGTCGCGGCCTCGACCAGTAGCGCGGCACGCGCCTCTTCGGGGGCGGCCAGTACCTTGCCGCGCAGCCCGGCCCGCTCGGCGGTGCCCATCGCAGCCACGCGCTGCGCCAACGCCGCTCGCGTCGACTCGTCCACGGCCTCCAGGGCCGCGATCAGGGCCGCCTGGTCGCCCGCCGGCAGGAAGGCGAGGAGCGGGCGCAGTCCCGGCAGTTGGGCGCCCAAGCGCGGGCCCACGGCCCAATCGCGCTGGACCTCCGCGTCCAAAGCCGCGAAGGCCGCGCGCTTCGCCTGCTGCGCTTCGACGGGCAAGGCGGCCAGTGCCGCTGCCGTAGCCGTCAGAGCATCCCGCTCACCGGCATCCAGTGCGCGCCATTCCGCATGGGCCGCCCGCATGGCGGAGCGCTCCAGCGCCGGCCGCTGCACCCAGGCCGCGTACGCCTCGAGCAGGGCCTGCCGGCGGGCCGCGTCATAGCGGGACCAGGCGTCCGCGTTCGCCAGCAGGCTGGCCTGCGAGTCGGGATCCAAGGCCGACCATGCCCCCTCGACCGGGACGAGCAGGGCCCGCCGATCCGGCGCAAGGGTTGCCCACGCGAGCGGAGCGAGCGGGGGGTCGGCCGCCGGCGCCGGCAGCGGCTCGCCGCGCTGGACGGTCGCCCAACTGAGGAAGGCGACCCCTTCCCGCCATGGTGCGGTCGGGACGGCATCCAGCAGGGCGAAATCAGGATCCACCACGAGTTCCGCCGCCATGTCGCGCGGCGGCGTTTCGGACGCGGCCTCGAGGCGGGCCGGCGCGTTGGCGCTGGGCGCCGTGGCGGGTGGCCGGAGAGGGGCCGGCGGCCAGACGAACGTGGCGCCCAGGGCCAGGAGCAGCGCTGCCGCGACTCCGCCGAGGCCCCACTGCAGCCGGGTGGGGCGCCAGCGTGCGCCGCGGCCACGACCGGTGGGCGCGGTGTGGCGGGCGGGTGTGCGGCCCGCGCTGTCGGTCGGAGCGGACTCACCGCGCGCCTCGCGCTGGAAAGCTTCATGCCAACGCATCAGGACCGCCGGCCCGACGCCCTGCTCGGCCAACTTGTCCTCGGCGTCGGCCCACAGGGCCCGGTACGCGGTTTCGGACAAACCCATGACACGGGCCGCGCCGGCGGGTTCGAGACCCACCACCAGACGCAGCAGGAGGGCCAACCGCCGCGTGTGGGTCAGGTTGTAGAGCGGGTGGGCGGGCGTGTGCCCGCCAGGCCGGCCGAGCTCGTCACGGGCCAACAGCAAGCCCCAATAGCGCACCGGCCATTCGGCGAGAGGAAGGCGGGCCGACCGTTCGCTGAAAGCGGTCCTGACCTCGGCCAACAGCTGCTCGTCATCCAGGGTGGGGCCCACCTGGGCGCGAGCGAGCACCCGGGCGCGCGGCTCGATGCCACGGAGGAAGGCCGCGAGGGCGGAGGAAGGCGGGGTTGAACTCACCCGACGAGTCTAGGCAGGGCCGTCGACAAGGTCACGTTTTCCAGAGGGGCGCCGACCTGTGCCGCGGCGCGCATTTTTTTTCGCCCACCGGTTGACACGGCGACGAACAGCGGCTCCGCCGCGATTTTCTTGGGTTTCGTCGGCTGCACTTGTGCACACCCCGGGGCCGGAAGCGTTTCTGATCCGTTCATCCACCCACCGCCACCGCAAACGGCCGCGTTTCACACCGCATGTCATTGATTGAAAAGGGATATTTCACTTTGACTAAAAAATCATCAAGACACAAGGAAGCCGCGAAACAGCGGGGCTGCGCAGCCCCCACCCCACGCCATTCCACAGAGTTATCCACAGTGCGTGTGGATAAGACCAAGCACCCATTCAAATCAGTGGCTTGTCGCACATAGCTCATTCACCCTGCAGCACTGTGTCGCAACTAGCACACCGGTCTCCGGGGGCTCGGAGAGCCCTCGGAATCAGGCGCCGCGGGTCGCGGGACGCCGCCGGTACACTCGCGGCATGTCGCTCAAGACCCTCCAGGTGGCCCTGCCCCGGCCCCTGCCCGCCCCGTTCGACTACCGGACCGATGACGGCCGGGAGGCGGATGCCGGCTGGATCGGTTGCCGCGTCCGGGTGCCTTTGGGCCGAGGCCATGCCGTGGGCGTGGTGGTGGGCGTCGGGCCCAGCGGGGCGGCGACCGCCACCCTCAAGCCCGTGCTGGAACGGCTTGACGGGCAGGCCCTCGTCGATGCCGAGCTGTGGGCCACCCTCGGCTTTGCCAGCCGCTACTACCACGCGCCCTTCGGTGAGGTCTGGGCCACCGCCCTGCCCGGCCCGCTGCGCGACGGCGAGCCGGTGGCGGACCATCGCGCCTTCGGCTGGCGATTGACCACCGCGGGCCGTGACGGCCTCGCCTCCCTGCGCGCCGGCCGCCCTAAAGCGCTCGCGGAAGCCTGGGCGGCCACCGGCGACACCCCGTGGCCCGAAGCACGGCTCGACCTCGAACACCCTGGATGGCGCGAAGCGGCCCGCCGCCTCGCCGAACGCGGCGCCGCCGAGCGCGTGCCGATGCCCATCGCACTGCGCAGCGTCGGCGCCGGCGTCAGCCTCAACGACGCACAAGCCGCGGCGGTCGCGGCGATCACCGGCGCGCGCGGTTTCGCCCCCTTCCTGCTTGACGGGGTCACCGGCTCGGGCAAGACCGAGGTCTACCTCGAGGCCATCCGCCACGCGCTTGCCCAGGGCCGGCAGGCCCTCCTGCTCGTGCCCGAGATCGGCCTCACCGCGCAGACCATCGCGAGGCTGCAGCGCGGCCTGCCGGTGGAGGTGCACGCGATGCATTCCGGCCTCGCCGATGGCGCCCGCGCCCGGGCCTGGGCGGCGATGCGCAGCGGCGAAGGCCGCGTGCTGGTCGGCACCCGCTCGGCGGTGTTCTGCCCGCTGCCCGAGGCCGGGCTGATCCTCGTCGACGAGGAGCACGACGCCAGCTACAAGCAGCAGGACGGCATCCGCTACCACGCCCGCGACCTCGCGCTCTGGCGTGGCCAGGCCCGCGGCGTGCCGGTGGTGCTGGGCAGCGCCACGCCCGCCCTCGAGACGCAGCGCCAGGCCTTGTCCCGACGGCTGACGCGGCTGGTGCTTCCCGCACGGGCGCGGGCCGGGGCACGGGCGCCGTCGGTGCGCGTGCTCGATGTGCGCAAGCGCAAGCTCGAAGCCGGCCTCGCGCCGGAGCTGTTGGACGCGATCGAAAAGACGCTGGAACGCGGCGAGCAGGTGCTGGTGTTCCGCAATCGCCGCGGCTATGCCCCGGTGCTGCTCTGCCACGACTGCGGCTGGAGCGCGCCCTGCAAACGCTGCGACGCGCCGCTGACCGTGCACGGCGTCGGGCGCCGGCTGATCTGCCATCACTGCGGCTACCGGGCGCCGAAACCCGACGCCTGCCCCGACTGCGGCAGCCTCGCCCTCCAGCCCCAAGGCCAGGGCACCGAACGCGTCGAGGAGGCCTTGGCCGCGCGCTTCCCGGACGCGCGCATCGTCCGCGTCGATCGCGACACCACGGCGGTCAAGGACGGCCTCGCGAAGCGACTGGCCGAACTCGGCGACGGCCCCGGCATCTTCGTCGGCACGCAGATGCTGGCGAAGGGCCACGACCTGCCGAAGCTCACGCTCTCGGCCGTCGTCTCGATGGACGAGGGCCTGTTCTCGGCCGACTTCCGCGCCGGCGAGCGGCTCGGCCAGCTGCTCGTGCAAGTGGCGGGACGCGCCGGGCGCAGCGAGCGCCCCGGCGAGGTGATCCTGCAGACCCACCACCCCGAGCATCCGTGGCTGGCCTTGCTGCTCTCGGGCGGCTACGCAGCGCTGTCGGCCGCCCTGCTGGCCGAACGCGAGGCGGCAGCGCTGCCGCCGTTCGCGCACTGGGCGCTACTGAGGGCCGAGGCAGCCGATGGCGAAGCGGCTGAAGCCTTCCTCGTCGCCGCGAGAACCCACCTGCTCGACACGGCCGGCGACGGCCACCGGGTGCCCGGCTTGGAATGGGCCGGCCCGGTACCGGCCCCGATGCCGCGCCGCGCCGGGCGCGCCCGCGCCCAACTGCTGCTGCGCGCCGCCGATCGCCGCGTCCTGCAAGCGGCCCTGGGGGCCGCGGCCCCGGGTTGGTACGCCCTGCCCGAGGCCCGACGCGTGCGCTGGTCGATCGACATCGATCCCATCGACCTTTACTGAGCATCCCGGACCCGGAAACGCGACGACCGGCCCACGGCCGGTCGTCGGGACAGACAGCGAGGACCGCCGTCGATCAGGGCTGCATGGTTTGCAGGCGCTGCAGGGTCTCGGCGTCGAGCTCGAGCGACTCGCCGTTCGGCAGGGTCAGCGTCGCCGACTTGAACTGCTGCGTGGCCTGGTCGGTCTCGACCACGATGCGGCCTTCACCCTTCTCGCCGGTGATGTTGAAGATGACGACGCTCTGGCCGGTTTTGCCGGCTTCCATCATGGCGCCGAAGTCCATGCCGGCATCGGTCACGGTGCCGAAATGTTCCTGCACCGCCGGCACGCTGGCGACGATGTCCTTGGTTGCGGAACCCGCGGCCTTCAGGCCGAAGTAACCGAGGCCGGCGACCGCGGCCACGCCGACAAGGATCAGGACCAGGCAGCCACCGAGGAACCAGGGCCACAGCTTGCGCTTGGGCTTGTCGTTGGCGGACGGCGGCGGAAAGGGGGTGCTCATCGGTTCATTCCTCTGGGGGTTGGGAAGGGCCGGGTGATGCTAGCAGCCCCAAGCGACGACGGCGCCCGAAGGCGCCGTCGCGGAGGGAGCCGGAAGCCGTGCAGGCTCAGGCCAGCAGCAGGCCGCGCAGCTTCTTCAGGGCGTTGGCTTCGATCTGGCGCACGCGTTCGGCCGACACGCCGTACTCGGCAGCCAGGTCCTGCAGCGTGGCCTTGTCTTCGGCGAGGAAGCGGCGCTGCAGGATGTCCCTCGAGCGGCCGTCGAGGCTGTCGAGGCCCTCGCCCAGCGCATCGAGCTGTTTCTCCTCGTGGTTCTCGCGCTCGAACAGCGCGGCCGGGTCGGCGTCCACCTGCTCGAGGTAGGCGATCGGCGCCGGCGGCGCGTGGTCGTCGTCCTCGCCAGCGGGCGCATCGAAGCCGATGTCGCGGCCCGACAGGCGCGCCTCCATCTCCAGCACTTCGCGCTTCGAGACGTTGAGGTCCTTGGCCACCGCGGTGACCTCGGCGTCGTTCATCCAGCCCAAGCGGGTCTTGCTCTTGCGCAGGTTGAAGAACAGCTTGCGCTGCGCCTTGGTGGTGGCGACCTTCACGATGCGCCAGTTCTTCAGGATGAACTCGTGGATCTCGGCGCGGATCCAGTGCACGGCGAAGCTGACGAGGCGCACGCCCTGGTC
>Ga0209278_1001408_pt1 | contig 14714 bp, 15 predicted proteins | sample JI81BgreenDNA_FD_187504 | JGI IMG/M metagenome (GOLD analysis project Ga0209278, IMG submission 187504) | Wastewater effluent complex algal communities from Wisconsin, to seasonally profile nutrient transformation and Carbon sequestration -... | ecosystem: Engineered > WWTP > Effluent > Algae... | reverse complement strand
TCTTGGACCCGGATACGGCCTCTGTGCCCCTGTGCTGGGCCAGCCACGCCTTGTAGACGGCATTGCTGTCTTTGTCCGAGTTGGACCCGTTCAGCACGACGGTCTGGTCCTGGAAGCCGTGGTTCTCCAGGATGTCACGGAGGTAGGTCTGGGTCCGAACGGACTCGGTGAAGATCACCGCTTTGCGTTGGCCACCCTTGGCGACGATCTCATCCAACACTCCGGGTAGGCAATCCAGCAGAGCCCGACCCTTGGCGTTATCGGCGATCCGGATGGCCAGGTCACGATAACGAGTGAGTTCGGTTATCTCATCCTGGAGCTTCTTGGGATCGACGGCATCGACATCATCGTCGGAGTGATCCTCAACGGCATCAGCCTCGGACGCCTGCCCACCGTCACGCCATTCCTCCGCCTGCTCGGCGAACCCGTCCACATCATTCAGGGTATCGTCATCAACGATACGGCGGGCTTCCAGGCGACGAACCATCTTGTCGAGGGTCTGGGCCACCGCGAATGACGAGGACCCCAGAATCTTCCGCAACATCAGGGTGACCAAGTGACGACCGTTCTGGCCCAGGGCGATGGTGTCGGTTCGCTGGAGGTAGGCCGACATCAGGTCATAGAGGTCGGTCTCAAGCCGGTCAGGAGTGAAGTCGAAGGTCTTGGGGTGTCGGTTGGTGTAGTTGATCAGGCCGATCTTCTGAACCTGGCGGCGGAGCGTCCGCTTGCAGATCGGTTCCAGACGACGTGCCAGTAGGGCCTGGGATGCGACCTCTTCCCGCCCCCCAAACTCCGCCCGGAACGCCTGCTCGGACCCGAAGTAGGTGTCATCGATGATGCTGATCAGCCCGTATAGCTCCATCAGGTTGTTCTGGAGCGGTGTGGCCGTCAGCAACAGCTTCTGCCGCCCCGCCAGGGCGTCCCGCAGGATCGCGGCCCGGGAGGTCTCTGCGGCCCGGTAAACGTTTCTCAGCTTGTGGGCTTCGTCGAACACCACCAGCGACCAGGGTACCATGCGTAGGGCATCAGCGATCCGGGCGGCAAACTCGTATGATACGATGATGATACCCTCACCCCTGCCGATGGGGTTGGGCCGTCCCTCGGCAGCGATGGTCTTGAGTTGCCGCGCATCCAGGATGACTGACGGCAGTGAAAACTTCTGACGAAGCTCGGTGGCCCACTGCTTTCGCAACGATGCCGGAACGATCAGCAAGAGGTTCCGCTGGCGCTCCCACCACCGTTGGCTGAGTACAAGTGCGGCCTCGATGGTCTTTCCCAAACCAACCTCGTCGGCCAGCAGAACACCCTTTGACAGCGGCGACCGCAGTGCGAACGTTGCCGCATCGACCTGGTGGGGGTTCAGATCAACCCGAGCAGACGACAGTGATTGGGTCAGCCCACCATTGTCGTCGATCTCCTCCCTGGTCAGGTAGTGCGAGAAGTATTTTGACTGGAAGGGGGTAAAGTTCATGAATTTCCTGACTGATGACCGTTGGGCGAACCTACTCCGGGTTCAACGCCCATGCCAGTCCTACAACTTGGCGCGGTACATGCTAAGAAGGTCGCCTACCCGGCAAATCCACATACTGATAGACGTACGTTTGGTCGGTGCCGGGGGCTGGGGCAGTCTGCCGGATTGTGGCGCTTTGGAAGCAGGGTCACCCAAATGACCATCGGTCATTGCTACCGCCCACCACAAAAGGTGCTGGTGGAACCGCCAGAAGTTATCGCACACTCGCATAACTGACATCCTGGAGACTCCACTTGAATGAGTGACACTCGAACAACTGCTATCCATGAAGCTGGTCACGGCGTGGCGCGGCTGCGGCTCTTCCCTCACGAGCACTTCGATCACATTTCAATTGAACAAGACGACGATAGCCTTGGTCAGATAGTTTTGACATCAGACACGACGGTTATTTCAAAGTCGGCAACCTTAGAAGAGAGCGAGGAACTCTTCATGGCAGACGCGATCTTTGCGTGTGCCGGATATGCTGCCTGTGTTGTTGCGGGTATTTCGGAAGATCAGGCACAGATGGGGTGCGAATCGGACTTCGAACGGGCCGGTCATCGGAAGGATAGTGCTTGTGAACTCGCACTGGACCTCTTGGGCCGCGAGGAGAACGTGCGGGCAGTGCATCTGGTCGCGGATAAGCTAATGGAACTTAGAGTTATCGATTATGACCACATCAGCGTTTTGATTGAACTTGCCGACGGGGAGTGCTCAGAAGAGGAATATCGTGAGTATCTCGAATTCCGGACGATTGGATAGCCGACTGGCAAGTCTTGAAGGCTTGGCGGCACCACAAGGATATGCGCCCACCCCGATCATGTAACCCGCGTAGAACCAGCACAACTGTGCCCACCTCTTCGAATAGTCTAGTAGTTTCAATGGGGCTTGGACTACTTCCGGGACTCTATTTTCAAAATTGAGCCGACGGTGCGATTGAGCGTGACGTATTGAACTGTTGTCGGACCATTAAATCGGGGTTGCAATATTTCGCAAATCCCCCCATATGGCCAGCCGTGACGTTCCATTGTTCAGACCCTGGTCAGAGCCGAACCACGCACAGGATACGATAAAGATCGCCCCAGAAACTCACCGGTTTCTGGACCTGTTCGTGCGCGTCGGCAACTGGATACCGGGGGTGGAAAACCCGGACCCTTTACACAGGGTTCGCATTAGCATGAGGAACAACCACATTCTCCAGCACCAGAACAAGCTGGCGGATTTTGACGACGAAGACCCCACCAAGGCCAAGCTGATCAGGCTGGTAAGGCTCCTGGCGAGGCAGGAAGCCTTGGATTTCATCAACAGAACCGGCACCATCGAGACGGAGGTCCAACCATGACCCGAGTCGCCATCTATGCCAGGTATTCGTCCGAGAACCAGAATGACAGATCACTGGATGACCAGATCAGTGATTGCAAACGATATGCCGCTGCACAGGGTTGGCAGGTCGTAGAGGTGTAATCAGATGCTGCCCTGAGTGGCAGTTCTGACAATCGCCCTGGGTACCAGTCGATGCTTTCAGCCGCCAAGACGGGCCGGTTTGATGTCCTTCTGGCCGAGTCTCTGGACCGACTGTCGCGGCGATTGGCTGACACAGCGCATCTCTATGACGACCTGAGCTTCAATCAGGTTCGGATCGTCACCAAGGATCAAGGTGAGATCACAAAGATGCACGTCGCCATGCTTGGAATGGTGGCTGAGCAATTCATCAGCGACCTCCGAGCCAAAACGCGGCGTGGACAACGTGGCCGCATCGAAGCTGGTAGGTCTGCCGGTGGTCTGGCTTTCGGTTACACGGTCCTCCCGGATGGTGATCGGGTTATTGAGGAAGCCGAGGCCGAGACGGTTAGGCGAATCTTCCGGGACTATGCGGCTGGGGTTGGGCCTCGTGAGCTTGCGGCGTCCCTGAACAGAAAGCGCATTCCTGGCCCAGGTGGTAGGCCATGGAAAGATACGACGATCCGGGGGCAGCGTGAGCGTGGCACCGGTCTTTTGAACAATGAACTCTACGTCGGGCGCTTGGTTTGGGGGAGGACGGAGTACCGAAAGAACCCGTCCACCGGCAAGAGGGTAGCCAGAACAATCCACCAGTCTGAACTGGTCATCAAGGATCGACCTGATCTCCGGATCGTCTCTGACGACCTGTGGCAGGCTGTCCGTCGTCGGCAGGAAGCTTCTTTCCATGCGATGCCACGTGACAACAATGGAAATGCTCTGAATAGGCTTCATCGGAAAACCCACGTGTTGTCAGGACTGATCCGATGCGGGGTATGTCACGGGCCCATGGCGATCACCGCCAAGGGGCGCTACGGATGCAGCACCTATAGGGCCAACCGTGGCTGCTCGAACAGCAAGACGATCCCTCGTGAGCATGTTGAGGAACGTGTGCTCAGTGGACTCAAGCAGCGTTTGTTCAATTCGGAACTGGTCGGCGAGTTCATTGATGAGTTTCAGAAGCAGGTTCAGAGATCACGTAAGCAACAGATCGATGCGGTGAAGCGGTCACACAGCCGGTTGAAAGAACTGGACTCCATGATCGAGAAGTTGGTGGACACCATCGCTGCCGGTCTATCCTCACCATCGGTATTGGATCGCCTGACAATGCTGGAGCGCGAGAAAGCCGATCTGAGGGATCAGGTTGGAACTCTGGCCCGTGTTTCCGACATCGTTCAGTTGCCCAATATGGGCGACATCTACAGACGCCGTATCGACCGGCTCATCGATGGCTTGGGGGACTCTGCGGTACGACAGGAGAGCATCGAGATCATCCAATCGATGATCGAGTCCGTGGTGGTTACCCCCCGCAGCGATAGCTTCGATATTGATGTTGTTGGAGAAATCGGTGCCATCCTGGCACTGGTCGATGGAAAGCAAAAACTCCCCGATGCTGCGCATCCGGGGAGTTCGCTATCGGTGGTTGCGGGGGCAGGATTTGAACCTGCGGCCTTCAGGTTATGAGCCCAAAAACTGAGATTTTGCAAAGCGTCTATAGAACAAGAACTTACCGCAGTCGCGCCAGTTTCCCTAACCCTGAGTGTCAATATTCACCGAGTTCAGCCGTGATTCACCGTAAAAGGACCGCTCTTACTGTCATTCGGTGGCATCAGAAGGTTGAGGTGACGTTGAGGTGCCAAGACGGGAAGATGGCAAAATCTACCATCGCGCCCCCGAACAACTAGTACACCGTCCCCATACTACGACCAAGAATTACGGAGACGCCCCAGCAGGGACCAGCGTCAGGATAAGCTCATGCGTGTCCTGGCGCGCGGCTCTAGACTTGGCGTTCCCGCCAAGTGTTGAGAACTTCCCGGAGATCCTTTCCTGCTTTATGGCGAAAAATTCTGCGGCAATTGAACGAACAACTTCTCCACTAAGGCCGTTTGATGCCGACCCCGCAGGGAAAGTAACAATGGCCGTCGCTCCGCGGCTAGATATAGCTGACAATAGAGACCGTAATGCCTCTTCAGACTTTGACCTTACACTATAATTCGAAAAGGGCCTTTCACTTGGTGGCGGGTACCTCCCAGAGCCACTCACATCGCCCGCATCACCACGAGCTATTGTTTCAAGCACATGATAAAATCGACTGTAATGGACCCCTGAATACGGCGGATCTATAAAAACTAGATCACCCTCTCCCAATAGAGCCACAGCATTGTTGGCATCTCCACAAATCACCTCGCCTTGGAATGCAGCGTACCGACCGCCGATGGCAGAAGCAGCCTCGAGAACTATTCGTGGCAGATCCCGCTCCCAAGCCTCGATCAAAAAACGCCCAGCCGTCTCATTCGGCTTAAAGGGCTGTGCCGTATGCCCAGGAGATGCAGCGCACTTACTGGCCGCTTGAATTAAAGCGGCCAGAGCAACTGCCCGGCTGTCGGCTTCGTCAGGCAGAGTGGTCCGAAGCGCGTCAATCCAGAGTGCCTGCCAGGGGGAAAAGTAAAATCCACCGTATGATCGCGTCACTACACCGGGTTGCCCCGCCGCTAGGAGCCTCGCCTGTTGAGCCGCCACATCGGGCGTCAGGTTTCGCAGACTATGTTGCAGCGCTTGCGCATCCAGCCAAACGCTGGTGTTCTCCAAGTGAAACTTCGATCTTGCCAACCAGCTCGGCCACCATACCGACACATCGTTCTTAGAAGTTCGGGTCACGACTGCTGCTGCAACAGTCGTTGCAAACAACTGTAGATCGCAAGCCAATACTGGCTTTTTCAGTACTTCTGCGGCGTACCACGCAACTGCCCCTGACCCTGTGAATAAGTCAACAACTCGCTTTGCATCACACGCTGCTGCCGAAAGCGCCTCACCTAAGCCATTGCGCAACATAGATCTCTTGGAACCCATGTACTTCATCGACAAAGGTTCCAAAGGCCAATTCTCTCTGCCTCACAGAGCCTCCACGCAGCTCCACCGCCATTACTAAGTAAGTCATGTCTCGTTGGATACGGGCCGACAGCAAGGTCTTCGAGTGCCTCAGCCACATCACTCCACAGATCTGCCATGCTCGAAGGCTCACCGCCCGGAGCCCAAATACCACGCTCCGAGCCAAAAGAACTCCACCAGCTCTGCAAATGGGCAAAAGGTTGAACCATAGCATCATGCAAATTCCTCTCGCTCATCCAACCACCCAAGGCGAGCAAAAGTGCGCCTCGCGCTAGCATCGAATGCGCTGGAGCTGGATTGCTCGAGTCCTTAGCTGCTTCGATCAAAGGATGATCCGCTGGTTCTTCATTCCTGGCAAGAAAATCCATAGAGACGAATGGCTTCATGCGAGCGTCGAGATATTGATACTCTGTGGTTCGGTCAGCTAGCGGGTCTCCGCCAACAACGCCTTGCAGATTCTCGAGAAGCTTTCGAAGCAGATGGCGCTCAAGCGTCCAAGCATTTGGCTCGAACGCACCCCAAAGAGCCCCAACAAAGGCGAGATCGTCAGCAGGTAATGTAGTAAGCGACACCAGTGAGTTCGGATTGTAACTAGAAAGATTTCTATCGTCGCGATCAAGATGACCGACCTGGAGATCAAAGCCCCATTCCCTAATTAGAGATCCCCCTAGGGCACCCGCAGACATTCCCGGGAAAAACACCTGAATTGCATCAATTAGGCGAGCGCCGTTGATCTGCGTAGCTTGGAGTAGTTTGTGAATCGACTGGGGCTCAGAAGCCCAAAACTCCAGTGTCGCCCAACACATGACGTGAGTACCCTGCTTCTGGAGTTCCTTTAGCGATCCAGCCGCGTCGACCACTCTGTTCTGTCCGTTGAAAATCCCTATTCCATCATTGGCAAGGATCGAAAGTGCCGCTCTAAGCTCCGCGTAGTAGGCAAGATGGCGAGCAGCATGTGTATCCCCGGCCAAGAGTGCTGATATCGCCCGCGATAGGTAACCCCAGCCATCAGCAACGTGTAGTGGACCACGTGACGCAATTAGCTCTATGACGTCTGAAGGAGAAAGTGCATCAAATGCAGCCTTCTCCTTAGGAGGATTCCCATTCTGAATTGAGTTACCAGGCGAAAGCCAAGTATGCCGATGAGCTAGGGGCGCCAGCTTCGCCTGAACTTGCCCAACATCGGCAGCTTGAATTCGCAACTTGTCATTTGCATTCAGCGCGAAGGGCATCAAATCTTTCCGTCAGAAACCATGTTACCCTGAACCAGATCAGCAAATGATCCACCGTTTCTGACAAGATGCGCCTTCAACTGATCACGCAGCGCAACATATCCTCCACTCCCCCGAAACGCTCTCTTAATGAGACGCTGGTCATCTGAAAGATCCGGCGCGTCAGCAGACCTCCAATCGAAAGTGCTGATTGCGACGGCAAATTCCTTCAGGATCTTCGACAGAGCATGGACGTTTAGCTCGCGCAGCGCACTGGAAACATCATCGAGACTCGTTTCGCCACCGGCGTCAACTTCCGAGTGCCATTCGAAAAGACCTTTGTCCTTTCGAGCAAGCACGAACAGTAGCTCGTTAGCAGTGGAGAGCACGCCCCTTAGGCCCTGCTCTTGGTTGAGCATAGTCTTTGGCCCACTGAACTCTGGCTTGAGCTTCTTCTCGAGCAAATTCGGCTGCTCTTTCTGCCGAAGAGACAATGCCCAACTTGCGTCCGCTTCAGTGACCGCTTGCTGGATTTCGTTCCAGAGCTGAATCAAAAATGCCGCCTGCTGCGCCCTGCCCCAAGGTAGCGGTCCGTCTGACTGGCTGATCTGCGCCCCAAAAAGGCCGCTGACCGCATTTCCTGCACCTGTTCCAAGAAAGCTACTCGTAAGTGCTCTGACCCACCCGGCTTGGCTAACGCCAGCGCCGTCTGGCGCCGTACGGGAGGGCTCGCCGAGCATGTTGATCCGGTTGTGCCACGGACTGTCCACGTGCCGGTAAAGCAAGTCCGTCAACTCTTGTGCACGCGCTTCCCGATATACTCTAAGCTCAGAGAACGTCTCAAGCCAGGACTCCGAGCGCAGCAATGGAAAGAGATCGAAAGCGTGACTTGGATTGATGCGCTTGGGAGAAACGTTGATTGACCAAAAAAGGTAGGCTTGCCAGCCGACATCCAAGCCCTTGAACGCTACTACGGGCAACTCGAAGTCACCGGGCAATTTTCCATCATCGACCTGTTCATCGAATGCCCAGAGTCGATGCTGTCCATCAATCACTTCGAGCGGCTCAAGACTTTTTGGCGACCAAGTCTCGGCTGGATCATCATACGGCAGCCTAATCTGAATACCGTCTTTGCCATCATCGGCAATTGAAACCAAGTCTGCCGGATCGACTTTCCGCCCACGCCGCTCATCGTTTGACTCAAGTATATTGACGACAATGGCGGTCGGAAGCCAGCCGGGCTTCTTAAGTGGCTCCGTATCTGGTGTCCGCAAAGCGGATTTTAGGCCGGAGTATGGATGCCCAAAGCGCACAAAGTCTCGAATAGTCTTGGAGCGTGCCGGATCATGTAATCTCTGTAGCCCCTCAGCAGTCGCTCCATCGCGTTGCCTGCGATAAACACCGCTCAAGGCCCGCAATTGAATGGCCGACATTGTGAATAGAAAGATAAACGGCTCAGGCTTACGACGCTTCTGAGCTGGGTCGAAATCAAAGTGATCCCATTCGGGTAGCCACTGTTTGAAGCGAAGCGCAGGAACGGCTTGAACCATTGTTTATCAGAACCTTACTGTCTCGTGGATACGCTTTTTGACTTGGTAGCCAACCACAGGGCTTCGCGCAATGTACATTACATCTCGGAACGCCCTTTCTCACCCCACTTCCGGTCTCCGCCTCCTTTCCGGTCTTTCCGCCATGCTTGCCTTGATCCAGGCGCGAATCCACGCCTCATGTCAGGACAAGAAGGACGGAGCGGTGCATGGTCAAGAGGCTGAAACTGAATGAGAAAACCGTCCGCGAGGCGGCGAACCTGGGGCGGGACTACCAGATCTTCGACACAGATGTCCGGGGGTTCTCGGTCACCATCTACCCTTCCGGAAACCGGGCCTTCACGCTGGACTACCGGGTCGGGGGTCGCCAGCGGCGGATGACCATCGGGCGATGGCCGGAATGGACCGCGACGGCCGCCCGCGAGCGGGCCAAGCTGCTGCGGCGCGAGATCGACGAGGGCGGCGATCCCCTCAGCCAGCGCCAGGCGGCGCGGGAGGCGCCGCGGATCAGTGATCTGATCGAACGGTATCTGGCGGAACACACGCCCAACCTCGCGCCCCGCAGCGCGGCCGACCACCACACCATCATGCACAAGCTGGTCGGTCCGGACTGGAACAAAAGGCTGGTGACGGAGATCACCAAGGCCGATGTCGAGAAGCTCCTGAACAAGATCGCCGCGGGCCGGGCCCGGCCGTCGAAGGCCAAGCCCAATAACCGGGCGCGCAAGCTTCAGGGGCCGAAGCCCACGCCGGTGCGCGCGAACCGGGTGGGCGAGGTGCTGCGCAAGATGTTCTCGCTCTCCATCGAATGGGGGATGCGAACCGACAACCCCGCCAGCGGCTTTCGTCGCCGGATCGAGACGGAGCGCGAGCGGTTCCTGTCGCCCGACGAGATCGCCCGTCTGGCCAAGGTGCTGGACGCCGCCGAGGACCAGCGCGCGGCCGGGATCATCCGGCTGTGCATGCTGACGGGCGCTCGGGTGGGCGAGGTGCGGCAGGCGCGGTTCGAACAGTTCAACCTCGACCTGCTCAGCTGGTCGAAGCCCGCTTCGACCACCAAGCAGCGGAAGATCCACCGCATCCCGATTTCCGACGACGTCGCTGCCATTGTCCGCCAGCGCAGCCTGCTGGTGCCGCGGGGCAACCCGTGGCTGTTCCCCGGCGACACGCCCGGCCAGCCGGTCAAGGAAATTCGCCGGTTCTGGGTCGGGATCCAGAAGCAGGCCAACCTGCCCGGCGTCCGGATCCACGACCTGCGCCACACCTTCGCGTCGCTCCTGGTCAGTGGCGGGGCCTCGCTCGAGATGATCGGCAAGCTGCTGGGCCATTCGCAGATGACGACGACCCAGCGGTATGCGCACCTGATGGACTCACCCCTCCGCCATGGGGTGAATGTCGTCGCCAGCATCTTCCGGCCGCGGCCGCAGCTGGTCCATGACGCCGACCAGGAACAGAAGAGCGCCTGATCGCGGCGCTGGGCCAGTCAGTCCCGCTCGCGCAGCACCCGCCAGATCGGAGCGATCTTCTTCCGGGTGGTGCTTTCCTCGGGGATGTCGCCGTTGGGCGAGTTCTGGGCAAACCAGTCCTGCACCTCGTTGATCAGTTCGCCCTGCGTCGCGGGCAGGCCCCGTTCGTTGATGCGGCGGAACAGCATCAGGTTCACCCCCTCCCAGTCATAGCGCGGCGCGGATCCCGGCGGCGATGCCGGGCGCCGCAGCAGGTCGCGCTCGTCCTCGAACTTGTGGACCTCGTCGGCCAAGAGCAGCAGGTCGGTGATCTTCACCAGCACCCCGTCAGTCGGGTCGGTGATGAACTGCCACTCGGTGGTTCCGGGAAGCCGGATCCTGTAGATGCGGCATTCCTCGTCGCTCGGCCCATGGCGACGAAACATCCGCATCATGTCGGCCGCGCTCACCTCCACGAGTCCCGCGACGGGCTGCCTGCCACAGATGACCGAGGCGATGCTGGTGACCAGCGAGAGAAGGCCGGTCGCGGACCACCCGGCGACGTCGGCAGCAGTGCAACCCCAGCGAGCAGAAATCTCGGTCAGGGAATAGAAGGGGCGAGGTGGCAGGTTCATCGCGGCGGTCTCCTTTCTGCAATCGATAAAACCCAAGGTCAGAAAGGCATGCGGCAGGGATGCTGTTTGCAAACAGAGACTTGTCGGCACGTGTTTGGATGTTGGCACCATTTCCCCGCCCCTCCTACAGGCGTGCGTTATTATTCGGGCTGATTGCCCGTCATTGCCGTCGGGGATCATGGGAATCGCCTTGATCTGACAGGTTAAGGCTACTCGCCTTTCGCGCGAATTTGCACTATCTCACCCTGACAGGTTCGGTCAGGGATCAAGAAGTGTGAACAAGCGTCTGGGCAAAGCCATCGACATCATGCGGCTCGCCGAAGTAGCGGCCGCGCAGGCGGACGGCATCAGCCTGGTGCAGATCACCGAGACCTTCGGCGTGAACCTGCGCACCGCGCAGCGCATGTCCAAGGCGCTGGAAGCGGCCTTCCCCATGGTCGAGATCCGCATCGACAAGGACCGGCGGAAATGGTGGAAGCTGAACGACCAGAAACTGCTTCACGGGCAGGGCATCCGCGACAGCGAATTGTCGGCGCTGGAGATGGGCATTCGCCGCGCCGAGCGGGACGGTGCCGTGACCGAGGTTTCGGCACTGACCTCGCTGCGGGACCGGCTTCTGGCCACCATGCCGTCCTCCCACGCACGCCGCGCCGAGGCGGATGCTGAGGCGGTGCTGGAAGCCCGTGGCCATGCCTGCCGCCCCGGCCCGCGGGCCAAGTACGATCCCCTGATCCTTGGCACCATCGAAGCGGCGCTGAAGGGCCCCTTCACGATGCAGATCGACTACACCGGGGCGCAGGATGCGAGCCCGCGGAGCAGAGTGATCGAACCCTATGGCGTCCTGTTCGGCATACGCGGCTACCTGATCGCCCGCGAGATCGGCAACGGGTCGAGCTTCCGGCATTTCCGCCTCGACCGGATCCGAAAGGCTCAGCTGATGGCGTCGTCCTTCAAACGCGATCCGGATTTCGACCTGCGAGCCCACGCCGCACGCGCCTTCGGGTCGTTTCATTCGGAGGCAGAGCTGGCCCCGGTCGAGTGGCGGTTCTCGCCTGCCGCGGCGCCTGTTGCGGGCGACTTCCTGTTTCATCCCGATCAGGAGGTCCAGACCGATGAGGACGGCAGCCTGACCGTCCGCTTCACGGCCGGGGGGTGGCTGGAGATGGCATGGCACCTCTACCAATGGGGCGACGCCGTGGAGGTAATCTCGCCCCCTGAACTGCGTGCCATGGTCGAGGCGCACCGTCGCCCCGATTTCCCCGCCCTGCCCTGACGTTGGCATTTCCGGAACGGCCGCGTCCCTGTTCCGGCCCGCCTTCGCATCCACGCGTCGATGAATGCGGATCGGCGCGGCGATCCATGGTGATCCGCAGAATCAGCGCGTCCGTTTTTGCCGGAAATGGCGGAATGGCGCTGGGCGCACCTGCAATTCCGGATTCCGGAAAGGGCGACAATCCTCAATGAAACTTGGGCCGGAATGGTCCTTGGCCTGTCCGTTCCGGTCTCCGCCTAGGTTCCGGTCCCATCGCTCTGCTTGCCTCGCCCCGTCTCCGGCATCGACCGGGATCTGGATGGGAGTACGAGATGCAGACCACGACCGCTGCCCCCGAGGGCCAGCCCCTGAACCTCCTCGCGGACTGGATCAGCCGCGACCAGCTTGCGGGTGAGTTGGGCGTCGCCAGCGACACCCTCGCCCGATGGGAAGCCCGCCACGAAGGCCCGCCCTGCACCCGGATCGGGCGCAAGGTGTTCTATCGGCGCACCTCGGTCGAGGCGTGGATCCGGGCGCAGGAACAGGTCCGCCCCGCGCCGAAGAGCCGGGGTCGGCGCTGATGGCCGCCCCACGTCGCCCCGCCCGGCGCCCTGCGGTCGATCCCGCCTGGCGCGCGCAGCGTCTGGCAGAGGCGCGCACCGTCGTCGCCAATGTCGCGCGCCATTCCGACCACCTCGTCCGCCTCGCCTGTCAGGTGCTGACCACCCACGGCCAGTCCGAACGCGAACGCCGCGATGCCCGGGCGCTGCTCTTTGCAATCGAAGCCCGATGCCCGGCCCGCCATCGCCGCGCGCAGGCCCTCGACCCCGAGGTCCGCCGATGAAGCGGCGCGGAACCCCCGAGGCCGATCTGCAGCGCACCGTCGTGCAGGCGCTGCGCATCGCCCTGCCTCGCACCGCCATCATCCATCACTGCGCCAACGAGGTGACCGAGGCCGGGCCCCGCGGGGCAAAGCGCCAGGCGATTCTTGTCGGCATGGGCATCCATGCCGGGTTCGCCGATCTGATGGTGATCAGCGACGGCCGCGTCCTGTTCCTCGAACTGAAGGCGCCGAAGGGGCGGCTTCGGCCGGAGCAGGAGGCGTTCCGCGACGCCGTGCAGGCGCAGGGGTTCGGCTGGGCGCTGGTGCGCAGCCTCGACGATGCGCTGGGCGCGCTGGCCGATTGCGGTTTCACCACGCGCATCGCACCTCCTCCGCGGAGGCCAGCGCCATGAGCCACGAGGCCACCAACTGGGCCATCAAGCAGCGCGGATTGAAGCCCACGACCAAGATCGTGCTCTGGCATCTCTGCGACCGGTTCAACCCGGACTACGGCTGCTTCCCCTCGCAGGACAGGCTGGCCCACGACTGCGAGATCAGCCGGTCGACGCTGAACGATCACCTTGGTCAGCTGGAGGCGGTGGGCCTGCTGCGGCGCGTACCGCGGCTTGATCCGGTGACCAAGCGACAACTGCCGACCCGCTACATCCTGGGGTTTGAGCCGGGCTTCACACCTGTGGCTGTGGTGCCGTGTCCGGAAATCGGACACGGGGAGGACGGCGCTACGGAAAGCCTCGACGATGTCGATGTTTGCGATGCCGACGGCATGGCCGATGCCTTGCCGTGTCCGGATTTCGGACACGGCGACGAGGCGGAACCCGTGTCCGATTTTCCGGCCGACCCGTGTCCGGAAAATGCCGAAAGCCGTGTCCGAAATCCGGACACTAACCCTGTAAGGGAACCTCTAAGTAAACCAGTAAAGGAGGAGGAGGGCGCGCAGGCGCGCGAGGCGATTTCCGATGAGGGTTTCGGGGATCTGCTCGACGCGCTGGGCCTCGACCCCGCCGCCCTGCCCGGCTGGTGGCAAGGCTGGCCACCCCGGCTGCACGTCCAGCGCTGGCGTGATGAACTAGGGCTGACCGAGGCGGAGATCATCGCCGCTGCCGAGGCCAGCCGACAGGAACACCCCGAACCGCCCGATGGGCCGAAGGCACTGGACCGCGCCATGCAGCGTGCTGCCCAGCGCAAGGTCGAGGATGCGGGGCGGAAGCGCCGGAAGCCCAAGGCGGCCCCTGCCCCGGCTGCGAAGCCGATCACCGACCTCCCCGCCTTCTACGCCGATATTGTCAACTCCGACCGCTACCTGCCGGTCAGCGCGATCAGCAACACGATGCGCGATGCCATGCTGGCCCGGGGGCTGGTCACGCCCGAACGCCTGCGCGAGCGCGGGGTGCGGTGAATGGCATGGTGTCACGTCCCCGGCACGGATTGTCCCTCTGCGCAGGCGGCGGAGGCCTTGATCTGGGCCTCATGCTTGCCGAGCCCGGCTATCACACCCGCGCCATTGTCGAATGGGAGGACTGGCCCCGCGCTGTCCTCATCGCCGCCCAGCGCGCTGGGTATTTCGCCTCAGCGCCCATCTGGGATGATCTGCGCTCCTTCGATGCCCGCCCCTTCCGCGGCGCCTTCGACATCGTCCTCGCCGGATATCCCTGCCAGCCCTTCAGCGCGGCCGGAAAGCGCGGCGGTGCCGACGATCCCCGCCACCTCTGGCCCGACGTCGCGCGGGTCATCGGCGAGTGCCGCCCGGAATGGGTCTTCCTCGAAAACGTCGCCGGTCACGTCACCCTTGGCCTCGAGACCGTCCTGCGAGAGCTTTGGGGATTGGGCTACACGCCTGCGGCGGGCCTGTTCAGCGCGGCAGAAGTTGGCGCGCCGCATGAGCGG
>Ga0209278_1001407_pt1 | contig 14723 bp, 14 predicted proteins | sample JI81BgreenDNA_FD_187504 | JGI IMG/M metagenome (GOLD analysis project Ga0209278, IMG submission 187504) | Wastewater effluent complex algal communities from Wisconsin, to seasonally profile nutrient transformation and Carbon sequestration -... | ecosystem: Engineered > WWTP > Effluent > Algae... | reverse complement strand
TTCCTGCAAGTCTCATAGTGCCAGTCCATTCGCGTCAAAGCGGTGAATTTTCCCGGCCGGGGCCAGACGCACCCGGTCGCCGTGATGGGCATGGATCTCGCCCGGGGCGCGGACGGTCAGCGTGCCGATGCCCTCGACCGCAACCTTCAGGAAGCTGTCCGACCCCAGATGTTCCGACAGGCCCACGACCCCCTCCCACGGGCCATCGCCGACGCTGATATGCTCGGGCCGGATGCCGATGGTATGGGCGTTGTGCTTTGCCGCCTCGGCCCCTTCGATGAAGTTCATCTTCGGGCTGCCGATGAAGCCCGCGACGAAGAGGTTGCGCGGGTGGTTGTAAAGCTCCAGCGGCGCGCCGACCTGCTCGATCCGGCCAGCATTCAGGACCACGATCTTGTCGGCCATGGTCATCGCCTCCACCTGGTCGTGGGTGACGTAGATCATCGTGGTCTTGAGGCTTTGGTGAAGCTCGCTGATCTCTTGCCGCATCCCGACCCGCAGGGCGGCGTCGAGGTTGGACAGGGGTTCGTCGAACAGGAACGCCGCCGGTTCCCGCACGATGGCCCGCCCGATGGCCACCCGCTGGCGCTGGCCGCCGGAAAGCTGGCCGGGGCGACGGTCGAGGTAGTTGGACAGGTTCAGGACCTTCGCGGCGCGTTCCACCCGCTTGTCCTGTTCCGCCTGGTCCATCCCGGCCATCTTCAGCGGGAAGGCGATGTTCTTGCGGACCGTCATGTGCGGATACAAGGCATAGGACTGGAACACCATCGCCAGCCCACGCTTCGCCGGCGGCAGGTTCGTCGCGTCCTTGCCGTCGATGTCGATCACGCCGCTGGTGGTATCCTCCAGCCCCGCGATCAGCCGAAGAAGCGTGGATTTCCCGCAGCCCGACGGCCCGACGAAAACGACGAACTCGCCGTTTTCGATGGTCAGGTCGATGCCGGGAATGACGTCGACCTCGCCGAAGCTTTTCCGCACCTTGCTCAGTTGGATCTTGCCCATGTTGTCCTCACTTCACCGCGCCGAAGGTCAGGCCGCGGACGAGTTGCTTCTGGCTGAACCAGCCCAGGATCAGGATCGGCAGGATCGCCATCGCGCTGGCCGCCGAAAGTTTCGCGTAGAACAGCCCCTGCGGCGCCGAGAAGCTGGCGATGAAGGCCGAGAGGGGGGCCGCCTTGGTGGTCGTCAGGACGATGGTCCAGAACGCCTCGTTCCAGGCGAGGATGATGTTGAGGAGCATGGTGGAGGCGATCCCGGGCAGCGCCATCGGCGTCAGGACATAGAGGATCTCGCCCCAGAGCGTCGCCCCGTCCATGCGGCTCGCTTCCAGGATTTCCCCAGGGATTTCCTTGAAGTAGGTGTACAGCATCCAGATGATGATCGGCAGGTTCATCAGCATCAGCGCGATCACAAGGCCGATCTTGGTATCGATCAGACCCATCCGCTGGAACAAAAGATACAGCGGGATCATCACGGCCACGGCGGGCATCATCTTGGTGGACAGCATCCACATCAGAAGATCCTTGGTCTTTTTCCCCGGCACGAAGGCCATCGCCCAAGCGGCGGGAATGGCGATCAGAAGTCCCAGCAGGGTAGACCCCACCGAGATCACGACCGAGTTCCAGAAGAAGCGCGGATAGTCCGACCGCGACCAGACCTCGGTGTAGTTCTCCAGCGTCCAGTCGGCGGACAGGAACTGCGGCGGCATGGCGACGGCGCTGGCTTCGGTCTTGAAGCTGGTCAGGATCATCCACAGGACCGGGAAGAAGATCAGCAAGGCCACGAACCAGGCGGCGGCGGTGGTAATCCACATGCGGCGGGGGGAAAGGGCGCGGGCCATGTCAGTTCTCCAGGTTCCGGCCAAGGCCGCGCATCAGGAAATAGGCCACGATGTTCGCCAGGATCACCGCAATGATCCCCCCGGCCGCCGCCCGCCCGATGTCCTTCGCGGCGATGGCCTGCTTGAAGATCATGTAGGGCAGGGTGGTACTGGCCGATCCGGGGCCGCCCTGGGTGGTCGTGAAGATCTCGCCGAAGATGCCCAGAAGGAAGATCGTCTGGATCAGGATCACCACGGTGATCGCCCGCGTCATGTGCGGCAGGATGATGTAGCGGAAGCGGCTGAAGGCCGATGCCCCGTCCATCTCGGCCGCCTCAAGCTGTTCCGAGGACAGGGACTGCAGCGCCGTCAGCAGGATCAGCGTCGCGAAGGGCAGCCATTCCCAGCTTACGATCCCGATCACCGACCACATCGGATACTGCTCCAGGAACAAGATCGGCTGCGCTCCGAACCCCCGCGCAATGGCCGAGAACAAGCCGTTCTGCGGATGCATGAACAGGTTCTCCCAGATCGAAGCGGCCACCGGGGGCATGACGAAGAAGGGCGCGATGACCAGGATGCGCAGGAAGCCCTGGCCCTTCACCGGCTGGTCGATCAGAAGCGCGATCAGGATGCCCAGCACCACGGTGATGACCAGCACGCCGCCCACCAGCGCCAGCGTGTTGAACAAGGCCAGCCAGAAGTCGGGGGAGTTGAAGAACCACAGATAGTTGTTGAACCCGACCCAGCCCGTCCGGTCTGGCGACAACAGGCGATAGAGGCGGAAGGAATAGTACAGCGTCATCGCCAGCGGCACGATCATCCAGATCAAGAGCAACACGACCGAAGGCGCAACCATCATGCGGGCGGCGAGGCGGCTGGATTGCGTCGACATGGGCGGTCTCCTGCAGCAGGGACTGATGGATGCGAAAAGGGTGCGGCCAGGATGGTGGCCACGCAAGCGTTATGGGCTATTCGCGGGGAAAGGGCGGCTTGCAGCGCCGTTAGAGCCGCAAGCCAAAGGTGATCCCGGGGGCTTTGGGAGCAGCGCCCCCGGGGTCAAGTCTTACTGGATGTAGCCCGCGGCCTTCATCTCTTCGGTGACTGCGGCCTGCGCCTCGGCAAGCGCCTCGTCAGCCGTCTTCTGGCCAGCCAGAGCGGCTGAGAAGATCTCGCCCACCGTGGTGCCCAGGCCCTGGAATTCCGGGATGGCCACGAACTGGACGCCCACATACGGGACCGGCTTCACGGTCGGCGCATTCGGGTCAGCCGAGTTGATGCTGTCGATCGTCATCTTGGCGAACGGCACCTTGGCGTATTCCTCGTTGGAATAGAGCGAGGTCCGCGTGCCCGGAGGAACGTTCGCCCAGCCTTCCTTGGACGCGACCAGCGCCAGGTAGTCCTTGTTGGTCGCCCAGTTCACGAAGACCTTTGCGGCGTCCTTGGCATCCGACGAGGCCGGGATCGCGAGGCTCCAGGCCCAGAGCCAGTTGCCGCGCTTGCCGAGGCCATTGTCCGGGGCCAGCGCGAAACCGACCTTGTCGGCGACGGTCGAATCCTTGCCCGTCACGAAGGAAGCCGCCACCGTGGCGTCGATCCACATGCCGCACTTGCCCTGCTGGAACAGCGTCAGGTTCTCGTTGAAGCCGTTGTTCGACGCGCCCGGCGGACCGTAGTTGTTCATCAGGTTAAGGTAGAATTCCAGCGTCGCCTTCCACTCCGGCTGGTCGAACTGGGGCACCCAGGCCTCATCGAACCAGCGCGCGCCGAAGCTGTTGGACATGGCGGTCAGGAAGGCCATGTTCTCGCCCCAGCCGGCCTTGCCGCGCAGGCAGATGCCGTTGATGTCGGCGTCGCGGTTGGTCATCGCCTTGGCCGCAGCCTCGATGTCGGCCCAGGTCGGCGCGTCGGGCATGGTCAGGCCGGCGGCTTCCATCAGGTCCTTGCGGTACATCACCATCGAGCTTTCACCATAGAAGGGCGAAGCGTAGAGGTTGCCGTCCACGGTCAGACCGCCGCGGATCGCGGGCAGCAGGTCGTCGACGTCATAGTCGGCAGGCAGGTCGTTCAGGCTTTCGAGCCACCCCTGCTTGCCCCAGATCGGAACCTCGTAGGTGCCGATGGTGATCACGTCATACTGACCGCCGCCGGTGGCGATGTCGGTCGTCACGTTCTGGCGCAGGACGTTCTCTTCCAGCGTCACCCACTCGACCTTGATGTCGGGGTGCTTGGCGTTGAAGTCGTCCATCAGGCCCTGCATGCGGACCATGTCGCCATTGTTCACGGTTGCGACGGTAATCGTGGTTTCGGCGCCGGCCACACCCGCAAGCGCGACAAGGGCCGTTGCACCCATAAGGGCGCGAAGCGTCTTGGTCATGATATCCTCCCTGGATCAGCGTATGAGCAAATCATCGCCTGCTGGGTAAATGCTCACACCTTCGCACGAGTCGTCAAGCCCCCTCTTTCGCCGCAAATGCGAAGGTCAGGCGCGGGCCAAGAGCGCCCGAGCGGTCGGCTCGTCAGTGACCAGACCGTTGATTATCTGTGATTTTATCGCAGCATGGATCGCGGGGACTTTTGATGCACCCGCAGCAATCCCGATCGACGGGCGCGCAAGGCCCTGCGAAACCCGCACCCCGCCGGTCCTTCGATTGGTGCCCAGATCGAGGTAGTTGCCGTCCTGATCGAAGACCCAACCGGCCACCTCGCCCGCAGCACCGGCGGCCTGCATCTCGTCCAGTTCGTCGCGGCTTACGAAACCATCGGCCAGAAGGGGCGCATCGTTCGACATCTGACCGACGCCGACAAAGATCACATCCGCCTTCTGCGCCAGCTCCACCACCTTCTGCACCGGGCCAAGGCGGTGGAAGGCCGCGTTCTCCTCGGGCGTCGGGCTGATCACCGGGACCGGCATCGGGTAATGCGGCGCGCGGACCTTGTCGGCGATCCGCATCACCACGTCGAAGAAACTGGCCGAGCCGTCCGGCGCGATGTTCCCGATCAGACTGACGAGGCGATGCTGCGGCGCCTCGACCTCGACCATCGCATCGACCATGCCCCGCATCGCGCGCCCCGTCCCCAGCGCGATGACCAGCGGCTCCGGCATCCGCAGGAAACGCTCCAGTTCCGCCGCAGCTGCCGGGGCGATGGCGCGCACCGGGTCGCCCCCGGGCCCCAGCCCCGGCGCCACGCGCACCCGGTCCAGGCCGAAGCGGTCGCGCAAGGCGGCTTCCAGGTCGAGACAGGCCCCGATCCGGTGGTTGAGCCGCACATGGATCAGCCCCTCGGCCATCGCCCGGCTGACCAGACGCTGCGCCCGCTGGCGGCTGACCCCCAGTTCGGATGCGATCTGGTCCTGGGTCATGCCCGCGACATAGTAAAGCCAGCCCGCCCGCGCGGCTTCGTCCTGCAAACTCGGTTCTACCGTCATGGGATCGGCATGCCTTTCCGCAATTCCGGGGCAATCTGGTAGAAACCGGCAAATGAAACAAGCCTGCGGTGCGGCTGCGCGTCGGGCGGCTCTTGCGGGGTCTGCGGGCCAAGATGGCTGCCGCCGACAAAGCGCCAGACCGTCATCCCGGCCGCCAGCCCGGCGCGGATGCCGGTCAGGCTGTCCTCGATCACCAGGGTCCGGTCCGGCGCCACACCCATCTTCTGCGCGGCATACAGAAAGAGGTCCGGGGCCGGTTTGCCCTGCGCGACAAGGGTCGATGTGAAAAGCCGGTCCTCGACCAGGTCGGCAAGCCCGGCCAAGCCCAGCGACATCGCGGCCCGGCGCGGGCTGGACGAGGTGGCCACGCAGAACGGCACCGCGAGCGTCTCCAGGACCGCCCGGACGTCGGGGACGACGCGCAACTCCCGCTCGAAGGCCTCCAGCAGGCTTTCGCGGTACCGGTCCTCGAAGCTGGCGGGCAGGTCCAGGCCGAACTCGGCGCGGATCTGCTGCATCACCGTCGGATAGCTGCGCCCCAGGAAATGGCGCGCGACATAGTCCAGATCGATGCTGACCCCCAGCCGGGAAAGCTCGGTCACCAGCATGCGGGCCGAGATGATCTCGCTGTCGATGAGCACGCCATCGCAGTCGAAGATCACCAGCGAAAAGGGCGGGAGGCGCTCGGGCATGGTCCGGTTCTGCAGCGGGAAACTTGCGGCAGAGGAAAGACGATCCGACGGCCAGAGGGCAAGGCCAATTATGACCCCGCCCCTGCGCCCCGTGGCCCATCACAAGCCGGGTTGCAGGAGTCGGCCGATGTCACGGAGGCGTGACGGGGATCAGGTCGGGCTTTCGCGACGCGCTTCAGGCGGCGGGCATCGCGGCTACGGTCGGGCGGCGCAGGCAAAAGCCGATCCTGGGCCTGAGGCATGAGGCGGGGCCGGGCAGAGGTCTGGCCAACCGGCCGGTGCGCGGCCTCGACACCGGCGCCATCGCTTGGGTGCATGGCGAGATGTCTGCCGCGCGCGACCGGGATGCGGCGGCGATCCTGATCTCGGAAGACCTGAACGAGGTGACGCGGCTGTCCGATGTCCTCCACGGTTTCAGCGTGGGTCGGCGCTTGCCGCCGCTGCCGCGCCGGTTGGCGGCGGTCGCCTTCGGATCTGGCATGGCCGTCAGAGCGGCTGACGCCGCGCCCGTCGGCCTGGCGCCGCATGTGCCGGGCCTCGGGGCTCTGGTCCTCGTTTCCCGCCGGGCCTAAGCTTGTCCCGCCCTGATGGTGCCATGGAACATAGGAGCGCGTTGATGTTCGACATCCTGGTGCGGGGCGGAACCCTGCCCGACGGCCGCGTCGCCGACATCGCCATCGCCGGCGACCGGATCGCCGCGGTCGGCCGGCTGGAGGGGGCAAAGGCCGCCCGGGTCATCGACGCGGCCGGCGATCTGGTCAGCCCGCCTTTCGTCGATCCGCATTTTCACATGGACGCGACGCTGTCCTACGGCCTGCCCCGCGTGAACGTCTCGGGCACCCTGATCGAGGGGATCGGGCTTTGGGGCGAGTTGCGCGAGATCGCCACGGTCGACGAGATGGTCGCCCGCGCGCTGCGCTACTGCGACTGGGCGGTCAGCATGGGCCTTCTGGCGATCCGCACACATGTCGACACCACGCCCGACCATCTGCGCGGCGTCGAGGCGATGCTTGAGGTCCGCCGCCAGGTCGCGCCCTATCTCGACCTGCAGCTCGTGGCCTTTCCGCAGGACGGGCTCTACCGCACCGCCACCGGGCGCGAGAACGTGCTGCGCGCGCTGGACATGGGTGTGGAGGTCGTCGGCGGCATCCCGCATTTCGAACGCACGATGGAGGAAGGCGCCGAATCCCTGCGCGATCTCGCCCGGATTGCGGCGGACCGCGGGCTGATGTGGGACGTCCACTGCGACGAGACCGACGATCCCATGAGCCGCCACGTCGAGACCATGGCGCGCGAGGTCACCCGGCACGGTCTGGGCGCCCGGGCTGCGGGCAGTCATCTGACTTCGATGCATTCGATGGACAACTACTATGTCTCGAAACTGCTGCCGCTGATCGCCGAAAGCGGCATGACGGCGATCCCGAACCCGTTGATCAACATCACGCTGCAAGGCCGGCACGACAGCTATCCCAAGCGGCGCGGCCTGACGCGGGTGAAGGAGATGCAGGCGATGGGGATCACAGTCGGCTGGGGCCAGGATTGCGTGCTTGATCCCTGGTATTCGCTGGGCACCGCCGACATGCTGGACGTGGCCTTCATGGGGCTGCACGTCGCGCAGATGACCCACCCGACCGAGATGGCGCGCTGTTTCGACATGGTGACGGTACAGAACGCGCGGATCATGGGCTTGCAGGGCTATGGGCTGGAGCCCGGCTCGGTCGCCTCGCTGGTGGTGCTGGACGCGGGCTCGCCGACCGAGGCGCTGCGGCTGCGGCCAGACCGGCTTGCGGTGATCTCGAAGGGCCGGATCGTGGCCGAGCGGCAGCGCAACGATGCCCGGCTGACGCTGCCGGGCCGCCCCGCGACCGTGCGGCGCCGGCTCTGACGCCAGCGCCGGGCCAGCGGGCCTTGTCCGCGCCCGGGCAAGTGCTGCCCGTTTCAGGCCGCCCCGTGGCATGGCCCGAATCGCCCTGCCCCGCCTCCGCGCCCTGTGCCGGGCCGCTCCGTGCCTGCCCCCGCCGCTGCCCGGCCGCCGCCATTTGCATGCAAAGCGCTGATTTTGTTCACACCGCGCCCCGCCACGCCACGACAGAAGCCGCTTGGGTGATCGAAGGGCGCAGATCAGCATTGCATATAGTATTACTTTTGCTAACGTCCCCTTGCCACCCGAGGAGAGTGGCCAAAGTTTCCACTGGGAGGGAAATCATGAGCGTTATCAAGACTCTCGCGCTTGGCGCGGGACTGGCTGGCTTGTTGCTGTCGGCGGCCCATGCCGAGGGCCTGCAAGGCAAGGTCATCGGATTTTCGCAGATCGGGTCCGAGTCCGGCTGGCGCGCGGCCGAGACCAGCGTGACCAAGGCCGAGGCGGAAGCCCGGGGCATCGACCTCAAGTTCGCCGACGCGCAGCAGAAACAGGAAAATCAGATCAAGGCGATCCGGGGCTTCATCGCGCAAGGGGTGGACGCGATCCTGGTGGCCCCCGTCGTCGCCACCGGCTGGGAGGAAGTCCTGACCGAGGCCAAGGAAGCCAGCATCCCCGTCGTGCTGCTGGACCGTGGCATCGAGGGACCCGAAGACCTGTACCTGACCTCCGTCGCCTCGGACCAGGTGAAGGAAGGCCGTGTGGCGGGCGAATGGCTGGTCGGCACCGTCGGCGACAAGCCGTGCAACATTGTGGAACTGCAGGGCACCGTCGGCTCCTCACCCGCGATCAACCGCAAGCAGGGGTTCGAGGAAGCCATCGCCGGCAAGGCGAACCTCACCATCACCCGCAGCCAGACCGGCGACTTCACCCGCTCGAAGGGCAAGGAAGTCATGGAAGGCTTCATCAAGGCCGAAGACGGCGGCAAGAACATCTGCGCGGTCTACGCCCATAACGACGACATGGCCGTCGGCGCGATCCAGGCGATCAAGGACGCAGGGTTGAAGCCGGGGTCCGACATCCTCGTCGTGTCGATCGACGCCGTCCCGGACATCTTCGCCGCGATGGTCGCGGGTGAGGCCAACGCCACCGTGGAACTGACCCCCAACATGGCCGGCCCCGCCTTCGACGCGCTGCAGGCCTATTGGGACGCGGGCACCGAGCCGCCGAAGTTCATCATCACCGAATCGAAGCTCTACACCCCCGCGGATGACCCGCAGGGCGAATACGACCGTCGCAAAGGCCTTGGCTACTAGGTTTCCTCGCCAGGGCGCCGCCGGGCGAAGCTGAGGGGCTTCGCCCGGCGGAATTGCTTTATCCGCCGGTTCGGCGGACAGTTTGCGGGGAGAGGGACCATGATGAGCGAACGAGGACCAATTCTTGAGGCGCGCGGGATCGTCAAGATCTTCGGCCAGCACCGCGCCCTGGACACGGTGGATTTCATCGCCAACGCAGGCGAGGTCCACGCCCTTCTGGGTGAAAACGGCGCGGGGAAATCGACGCTGATCAAGATCCTGACCGGCGCCTACCAGCCTGACGGGGGCGAATTGCTGCTGGAGGGCACCCCGATCACCTTGCGCGACCCCCTGCACGGCCAGACCTACGGCATCGGCACGGTGTATCAGGAGGTCAACCTGCTTCCCAACCGCTCGGTCGCCGAGAACCTCTTCCTCGGCCGCCAGCCCACCCGCTGGGGCATGGTCGACCGCAAGCGCATCGACGCCGCCGCGAAGGACCTCCTGTCCCGCTACGGCCTTGACATCGACGTCCGGGCCGAGCTGTCCGAATACTCCGTCGCCGTCCAGCAGATCGTCGCCATCGCCCGCGCGGTCGAGCTTTCCGGCAAGGTCCTGGTGCTGGACGAGCCCACCGCCAGCCTTGACCGGAACGAGGTGCAACGCCTGTTCGACGTCGTCCGCAGCCTCAAGGCCAAGGGCCTGGCGATCATCTTCATCACCCATTTCCTCGACCAGGTCTTCGACCTTGCCGACCGTGTGACGATCCTGCGCAACGGCAAGAAGGTCGCCACCCAGGCGCTCAACACCCTCAACACCACCGACGTCGTCCGCATGATGCTGGGCAAGGACGTCGCCTTCGACCATCACCCCACCGCCCTTGCCGGAGGCCCCAAGGGCGCAGTCCGCGTCGCCTTCAAGGGCATCGGCCGCAAGGGGATGGCCCCCTTCGACCTCTCCGTCCACGAAGGCGAGGTCGTCGGCGTCGCGGGCCTCCTCGGCTCGGGCCGGACCGAGGTTGCCCGCCTGATGTTCGGCGTCGATGGCTCCGACACCGGCCAGATCACCGTCGACGGCCAGCCCGTCACCATCCGCAACCCCGCCCAGGCCGTCGCCGCAGGCTTCGGCTTCTGCCCCGAGGACCGCAAGCTCGACGGCATCTTCGGCGACCTCTCGGTGCGCGAGAACATCATCATCGCGCTCCAGGCCAAGCTCGGCTGGTTCAAGGCGCTGAACCGCGAGGATCAGGTGGAATTGGCGGGAAGATACGCCGAGGCGCTCGACATCCGCGCCGCCGATCACGACATGCCCGTGAAACTCCTGTCGGGCGGCAACCAGCAAAAGGTCATCCTCGCCCGCTGGCTCGCCATCGACCCCACCTTCCTGATCCTGGATGAGCCCACCCGCGGCATCGACGTCGGTGCCCACGCCGAAATCGTCCGTACCATCAACCGGTTACGCGAGGAAGGCCTCGCCCTTTTCGTCATCTCCTCCGAACTTGACGAGGTCGTCGCCTATTCCAACCGCATCGTCGTCATGCGCGACCGCGAGATGGTGGCGGAACTCGACGGCGAGAACATCGCCCCCGACGCCATCGTCCAGGCCATCGCCGGAACACCGCAAGAGGCCCGCCCGTGACCCGCCCTACCGTCGACCTGCGCCCCACGACGCAACCGCCACTGCAGCGCCCACGGCCGCTGGCCACCTTCCTCACCCGCCCCCAGGTCATCGCGCTGGCCGCCGTCCTTCTGGTCAACTGGGCGCTTTTCCCCGGCTTCTTCACCATCACCTGGCAGGACGGCCGCTTCTTCGGCAGCCTGATCGACGTCCTGAACCGAGGCGCCCCCGTCGCCATCCTCGCCATCGGCATGACGATGGTCATCGCGACCAAGGGAGTGGACCTGTCGGTCGGGGCCGTCATGGCGATCTCCGGCGCCACCGCCGCCACCCTTGTCACCAACGGCATCCCCGCGCCCACCGCCGTCCTGGCCGCGCTTGCCGTGGGCCTTCTCTGCGGTCTCTGGAACGGCATCCTCGTCACCGTGCTGGAAATCCAGCCCATCATCGCCACCCTCGTTCTGATGGTGGCCGGTCGCGGCCTTGCCCAGTTGATCACCGAAGGCACCATCGTCACCTTCTCCGATCCCCTCCTGATCTTCATCGGCACCGGCAGCTTCCTCGGCCTGCCCATGCCCGTCGTCATCGCGGCGCTCCTGATGATCGCCGCCACCCTGATCGTCCGCCGCACCGCCCTCGGCCTGCTGATCGAGGCCGTGGGCGTCAACCGTTCCGCCGCCCGTTTCGCGGGCCTCAAGGCCGGGACGCTGCTTCTGATCGTCTACAGCTTCGCGGGCTTCTGCGCCGCCGTCTCGGGCCTGATCGTCGCCGGCGACATCCGGGGCGCCGACGCCAACAACGCCGGTCTCTGGCTTGAACTCGACGCCATCCTCGCCGTCGTCATCGGCGGCACCTCCCTGATGGGCGGGCGCTTCTCGATCCCGATGGCCGTCCTTGGCGCGATGATCATCCAGGCGATGAACACCGGCATCCTGATCTCGGGCTTCAGCCCCGAATTCAACCTCGTGGTCAAATCCGCCGTCATCATCGTGATCCTCGTCCTGCAATCCCCGCTTTCCGCCCGCCTCTTCCGCCGCCTGCCCGGAGCCCAAAAATGACCCGCAGCCTCCGGCCCCTTCTCGCCACGACCCTCATCTTCCTCTTCGCCTATGCGCTGGCCGTCAGCCAGCAACCCGCGATGCTCTCGACCCGGGTCCTCGGCAACTTCCTCACGGACAACGCTTTCCTCGGCATTGCCGCCGTCGGCATGACCTTCGTCATCCTGTCGGGAGGCATCGACCTTAGCGTCGGGGCGGTGATCGGCTTCACCACCGTCCTTGTCGCCGTCCTCATCATGTGGCTGAACCTGCACCCGCTGGTTGCCTTCGGCATCGCCCTAACGGTTGCCACCGCCTTCGGGGCCATCATGGGCGCCGCAATCCACTATCTGAAAGTCCCCAGCTTCATCGTCACCCTCGCCGGGATGTTCCTTGCCCGTGGCGGGGCCTCTGTCCTCTCCCCCGACTCCATCGGCATCGAGCACCCGTTCTTCACCGCAGTCCAGAAAAGCTACATCCTGCTGCCGGGCGGTGGCCGCCTGACCGTGGTCGGCATCATCATGCTGGTGGTCTTCGCCGCGGCGATCCTGCTGGCCCACCGCACCCGCTTCGGCTCCAACGTCTATGCCCTCGGCGGGTCCGAAACCTCCGCCGCCCTCATGGGCGTCCCCGTCGCCCGCACCACGATTCTGATCTACGCCCTTTCCGGCTTCCTCGCGGGCCTCGCCGGGGTGGTCTTCTCGCTTTACACCTCCGCAGGCTACAGCCTGAACGCCCTCGGCGTCGAGCTTGACGCCATCGCCGCCGTCGTCATCGGAGGGACACTCCTGACCGGCGGTTACGGCTTCGTCGCAGGGACCTTCATCGGCGTCATGCTGCAGGGATTGGTGCAAACCTACATCGTCTTCGACGGAACCCTCTCAAGCTGGTGGACGAAGATTGTCGTCGGCGTGCTTTTGTTTATGTTCATCCTGCTGCAACGGCTGGTCTTCCGGGCCGGGCCGCGCCGAACCTAAGGGCCGTGGAGTGACATGAGCGAACCCGGGAGCCTGATCCGAACGCTCTCCGGGCGGCCAGCGGCGCGGAACTACCATTCCTATGTCATCAACGAGGTCGGCCGCGCCATCGTCTCTGGCGACATGCCCGTCGGCTCCAGCTTGCCGGGCGATGCCGAGATGATGGACCGGTTCGGCGTCTCGCGCACCGTGCTGCGCGAGGCGCTGAAGACGCTGGAGGCGAAGGGTCTGGTCGAGGCCCGCGCCAAGGTCGGCACCCGCGTTTTGCCGCAATCGCGCTGGAACCTCTTCGACCGGCAGGTGTTGGCCTGGAAGCTGGAAAGCGGGCCATCGCCGGCCTTCCTTGCGGCGTTCCGGGCGGTGCGCGAAAGCCTGGAGCTGCAAGCCGCGCGCCTGGCCGCCCGGCACCGCGAGGCCGAGCATCTGCGGCTCATGCGCTACTGGCTGGCCCAGCAGGCGGTGCTGAGCTACCAGCCCGAACCCTTTGCCCTGGCGCTTTTCGAGATCCACCGTCTGGTGGCTGAAGCCTCGGGCAATCCCTTTCTGCGCGCGGCCTCGGCGGTGATGGAGTTCGGCGTGGCGGTGGCGGTCCTTGACCGTCTGACGCCCGATCTGGCGCCGCCGCCCCAGGGGCTGGCCCCCGAGGTCGAGCCGCTTTACGACCGCCTGGTTCTGGCCGTCGAACGCGGCGACGAAGCGGCGGCGGCCGCGGCGATGGCGGCCATCCTGGCGCAGGCGGACGGGGACCAAGGCCAACGAAGCGGCACTTGACAGCCCGAGGCCCCGGGATCACAAGCTTTGGCATCTGCGCCTGACCCCGCCCGCTTGCGCCAGGAAGGACAGCTTGATGACACGCCCTCTGGACCCTCAGGAGCTTGGCCGTTCGGCCGCCGTGATCCCGCGCGGGGTCGCGCATGTCAGGCTGCCGGGGCCGGTGACGACACGGGCCTTTGCCTTCCTTGCGCTGCCCCGCTTCACGCTTCTGGCCTTCAGCTCGGCCATCGAGCCCTTGCGGATCGCCAACCAGCTGACCCAGCAGCCGCTTTACCGCTGGAGCCTTGTCAGCATGGACGGCAAGCCCGTCGAAAGCTCGGCCGGTGTGCGGATCGAGGTCGATCAGGGCCTCGCGCCCCTGGACCGCGAGACGACGGTCGTCGTCTGTTCGGGCACCGACGCCTCGCAGGCGGCCGACCGCAAGGTGATTGCCTGGCTGCGCGACCATTCCCGTCGCGGCGGGGCGTTGGGAGCGATCTGCACCGGGGCCTATACGCTGGCCCGCGCGGGGCTTCTGGGCGACGACGCGCCGGCGGTCCATTGGGAAAACCGGCCAGCCTATCGCGAGCTTTTCGATGTCGAGCCGCTGCAGCAGATCTACGTGATTGGCCGCAAGCACTTCTCTTGCGCCGGTGGCGAGGCGGGGGTGGACATGATGCTGGCGCTGATCGCGCAGGACCATGGCCAGAAGCTGGCCGATGCCGTGGCCGAGATGTGCCTGCACAGTCGCCGCCGCGAGGCGAACGCGACCCAGAAGAACGTGTTTCCCGCCCCGATGATCGCGCGCAATCCGGCGGTGGCCCGGGTGATCGCCGCGATGAAGGCGAATATCGCCGCGCCGCTGGACCAGGAAGCGCTGGCCGCCGTCTTCGGCCGCTCGCCGCGCCATCTGGAGCGGATCTTCAAGTCGGTCGTGCAGGAGACGCCGAAAAGCTACTACCTGGGCCTGCGGCTGGAAGAGGCGCGCAACCTTTTGTCCGACACTCCGATGTCGATCCTGGAGGTCGCCATCGCGACGGGTTTCAACTCGCGGTCGAGCTTCTCGAAATCCTACCGGAACCGGTTCGGCAGCAGCCCGTCGCGCTATCGCTGACCGCCACCTCAGCCCTTGACCGCGCCGGTGACCATCGAGCCGGTGATCCGGCGGTACATGACCAGCCCCAAGACCAGCGGCGGCAGGGCCGCGACCACCATCACCGCTGCGGCGACGCCCCATTGCAC
>Ga0209278_1001406_pt1 | contig 14734 bp, 14 predicted proteins | sample JI81BgreenDNA_FD_187504 | JGI IMG/M metagenome (GOLD analysis project Ga0209278, IMG submission 187504) | Wastewater effluent complex algal communities from Wisconsin, to seasonally profile nutrient transformation and Carbon sequestration -... | ecosystem: Engineered > WWTP > Effluent > Algae... | reverse complement strand
CGCGCGACAGATAGGCACCGGGCAGAACCCGCACCCCCGCCTGCGTCCACAACTTCAACGCGGCCTCTTCGCCATCCTCGACCGGAAGCCACAGGAAGAACCCGCCTTCCGGGTTGGCAAAGCCCTGCACCCCCGCAAAGACCTCATCCGCGATGCGGAACTTCTCCTGATACAGCGCAAGGTTGGCCCGCACATGCACTTCGTCCGCCCATGCCCGCTCGCTCACCCTCTGCACAGGCAGGGGCAGGGGCGCACCGGCAAAGGCACGCAACTGGCGGATGCGGGCAATGCCCTGCGCGCCGCCCGCCACGAACCCGGACCGCAACCCCGGCAGGTTCGACCGTTTTGACAGCGAATGGAACACGAAGACCCGCTCCGGGTCTGCGCCCATCTCTGCCGCCACCTCCAGCGCACCGGGCGGCGGCGCATCGCGCCAAATCTCGGAATAGCATTCATCGGAAAAGACGCGGAAATCATGGGTTTCCGCCAAACGCATCAACCCGGCCAGATAGTCGCGCGAAGCAATCGCCCCCTGCGGATTGGCGGGCGAGCACAGATAGGCGATGGCCACCCGGTCCAGCACCTCCTTGGGCAGTGCCGCGTAATCGGGCAGGAACCCCGTCGCCGCCGTCGCGGGCACATAGACAGGCTCTGCCCCCATGGCCAGCGCCGCCACGGCATAGACCTGATAGAACGGGTTCGGCATCAGGACGACCGGCTTCTTCCCGCCCTTCACCTCGGGGCACAGCGCAACGGCGGCGTTGAACAACCCCTCGCGCGTGCCGTTCAACACCATCAGCCGATCCTCGCCCAGATCGACCCCGTATCGCCGCCGCAACCAGCCCGAAATCGCCGCCAGAAGTTCCGACGTCCCGTCATTCGGCGGATAGGTCCCAAAGCCTGCAATGTTCTGCGCCATCACCTCGGCCACGAATTCCGGCATAGGATGGCGCGGTTCGCCGATGGTCATGGCAATCGGCTCGGCCCCCGGCGCATGGGAGTCGAGCAACTTCCGCAAACGCGGAAATGCGTAATCTGGCAGGCTTTGAAACCGCTCAGGAAACTGCATTCATGCCTCAATCCCGGGGTCGTATCGCCCCGTTTGCAACAACGATAACGAAGCCACGCGCGGCGGTCCAGAAAAAGGCAACGCCTCCCGCAACTTGGCGGCGAATGCTGTGGCTTTTGCGACTCGTGCCGCCTAGCGCAGCGCCCGTGCCGCCGCCGAGCCAAGGCGCAGAAGCCGCTCTTCCTGCATCGGCGCACCAAGGAAAGAGATGCCGCAGGATGGCTGCATCGTCGGCAGGGTCAGCCCGCACAGGCCCATCAGGTTGCCGATCCGCGTGTTGCGCAGCGCCAGCAGATTCTCGGTCACGTAATAGGCGTCATCGGTCATCAACCGCTCTGCCTGCGGCGGCAGGATGGGCGATGTGGGCAGGATCACCGCGTCATAACCGGCGGTCCGGTCCAGCCAGACCTTGCGCAGAACCTCCAGCCGACGCCAACCGGCCACGTAATCGGCGGCCGAGAAACCCGCCCCCGACCGGAACCGTTCCAGAATCCGCGGGAACATCTTCTGCGGCGCGGCCTCGATCACCTCGCGCCAGATGCCATAGGCCTCGGCGGTGAAGATCAGCGCGGCCAGTCCCATCGCCTCGGCCACTTCGGGGATGCGCCCCTGCGTCACCTCGGCCCCGGCGGCGGACAGACGGTTGCAGGCATCCTCGAAGCCCTGCGCTGGCCGGTCGCGCAAATCGTCCAGCGCGACAGTTTCCAGAACCAGCAGACGCGCCCCGGAAAGGCTTGCACCGGCCAGATCGGTGGGCCGCCCCCCCTCCATCGCGGCCAGAAGATGGGCGCAATCCTCGACTGTCTTGGCGATTGGGCCAATGGTGTCGAACTTCTCGCACAGCGGCACCGTGCCCCGCAGCGAAAGGCGCCCTGCCGTGGTCTTCAGGCCGACCAGATCATTCCACGCCGCCGGAATCCGCACCGATCCCCCGGTATCCGACCCGATCGCCGCCGGGGCCAGACCAAAGGCGACCGATGCCGCCGCCCCGGAGGATGACCCGCCGGGAACCGCGCCCTCGTCATTCACGCAAGGCGGGGTCGCAGTCACCGGGTTCAGGCCAAGACCGGAAAAGGCAAGCTCCGACATATGCGTCTTGCCTAGGCAGACCAATCCGCTTTGCGTTGCCACTTCAAGAACTTCCGCATCGCGATCCGGCACCCGCCCCTTCAGCAGGGCAGAACCGGATTCCGTGGCGACACCGGCCGTATCGAAGAGGTCCTTCCAACTGACCGGCACCCCGTCCAGCAGCCCCCGCCGGAACCCGCGACGCGCGCGGTCATGCGCGGCCATCGCCTCAGCGCGGGCGCGGGCGGGGGTGGTGCGGGCATAGATCCTGTCGGCAAGGGGATGGGCAGCAATCGCCTCCAGATGACGTTCGGCCAGATCGACCGGATGGATACGGCCCGCCCCGATCTCGCGCCCAAGTTCCGCAGCCGTCAGGTTCTGCCAGCTCTTGACCATGCCAATTCTCCCCTTTTCGCGGCGAACGGTAGCGGCAGAGCGGCGCATGGACAATCCCGGCACCAAGGTCATATTGGGTATCATGACCTTCGATACCGATATCCTGATTGCGGGTGGCGGCCTCAACGGCCCGGCCCTCGCGCTTGCGCTGGCCCAAGGTGGTTTGCGCGTGACCGTGGTGGACAGCCGCCCTGCCCCGCAACGGGCGGAGGCCGGATTCGACGGGCGCGCCTATGCCCTTGCCATCGCCTCGCGGCGCCTGCTGACGATGATCGGCATTTGGCCGCGCGTGGGCGACCTTGCGCAGCCGATCCACCGCATCAAGGCCAGCGACGGATTGGCAGGGCAAGGTCCCGCCCCCTTCTTCCTGACCTTCGACGCGGCCGAGATCGAAGAGGGCCCGATGGGCTTTCTGCTGGAGGATCGCCACCTCTACGCGGCCTTCCTCGCGGCCATGGCAGCAGAAGGCAACATCACACTCCTGTCAGGCGAGACCGTTACAGAACAAGAGCTTATGCCCAATGGCGTTACCGTTTCGCTGGCCTCGGGGCGGCGCATCACGGCGCGCCTGCTGATCGGATGTGACGGGCGGGGCAGCGGGACAGCCACGCGGGCGGGCATTCGCCGTGTCGGCTGGGGCTATGGTCAGACCGCCCTCGTCACCGCGATCCGGCACGAGAAGGATCACGAAGGCACGGCGCATCAGTTTTTCATGCCCGAAGGTCCGCTGGCGATCCTGCCGCTCAAGGGCGGGCACCATTCCAGCATCGTCTGGAGCGAGACGGAGGAGAACGCCGCCCGCATTCAGGCCCTTCCCGACAACCAGTATCTGGAGGCGCTTCGCCCGCGCTTTGGCGATTTCCTTCAGGAAATCGCCCTTGCCGGCGACCGTTTCACCTATCCGTTGTCGCTGTCGCTTGCCGAACGTTTCATCGCGCCGCGAGTGGCGCTGGTGGGAGATGCGGCGCATGGCGTGCATCCCATAGCAGGGCAGGGCCTGAACCTTGGCCTGCGCGATGTGGCAGCCCTAGCGCAGGTCCTGATTGAGGCCCGCAGACGGGGCGAGGATATCGGGAGCCAGACCACGCTGGAGGCTTATCAGCGCTGGCGCAGGTTCGATTCCACGGCACTTGCGTTAGGGATGGATACGGTGAACCGCCTGTTTTCCAACGACAACCCGGTCCTTCGGGCGGGGCGCGATCTTGGCCTTGGCATCGTCAACGCCATGCCAAGCCTGCGCCGCCGGTTCATCCGGCAAGCCGCCGGATTGCAGGGGGATCTGCCACGCCTTCTGGCGGGTAAGGCGATCTAGTCGATCGCGCGCGCCTCGCTGACCAGCATGATCGGGATGCCATCCCGGATCGGAAAGGCCAGATGCGCGGCCTTCGACACCAGTTCCTGCCGCTCTGCATCATAGGTCAAGACGGCCTGCGTCACGGGGCATACCAACGCCTCGATCATGCGGCGGTCGAATACGGTTGCCTCGGTCATTGCATAACCTCTTCCCCGGAACCGCCGCGCAGGGCGAATTCGATCAATGTGACAAGCGTTTCCCGCCGCGTCGTCAACGATGGCGCCTCGAGCAGGGCCTGCTTGTCCTCGGGCGTGAAGGGGCACAGCATGGAGAGGGAGTTTATCAGCAACTCCGTCTCGGCCTCTTTCAGGCTGGACCAATCGGTCGACAGGTTCATCGTCTGCAGATAGCGGCCCAGCACCGCAAGGAAGGATTCTCGCCGAAAGCCCGGATCTTCCTCCGTCGGCCCCAGATCGCGCTGGAACCCACCCCAATCGACCGAGCAGCGGCGATATGGGGTGAAACCCGACACCTCTTCCTTCACGCGGAATCGCGAAATGCCAGAGAGGGTAATCATATAGCGCCCATCCTCGGTTTCCGAGAACCCGGTCAGGCGGCCCGCGCAACCGATGGCATTCAGACGTTTCTCCCCCGTGCCCGGAACCTCGCGCGGCTGGATCATGCCTATCAGACGATGCTTGGTCTTCAGGCAATCCTCGATCATCGCCAGATAGCGCGGTTCGAATATGTGCAGAGGCAGACGCCCACGCGGCAGCAACAGCGCGCCGGGCAAAGGGAAGACGGGGATCGTTTCAGGCAGGTCGGCAGCGTTCATCATGCACCTGAAGCTAGGCCGCGCCTTCCGTCAGGCAAATATCATCGACGACAGGCGGCGACGCCCTTTCAGGACGATGGGATCGGTGGGCTTCAGCGCGTCGAATATTGTCAGAAGCTGCGCCTTGGCCGCGCCCTCGTTCCATTCCCGGTCCAGCCGGAACAGATCCAGCAGCACATCCACCGCCTCTTCTACCTTGCCCGCCGCGTGCAGCGCCAGCGCAAGGTCGAACCGCGCCTGCCGGTCCTGCGGATTTGCCTCGACTGCGGCGCGCAATTCCTGTTCGGGCCCTGCATTCGCGGCCTGCCGGGCCAATTCGAGCTGCGCACGTGCGGCCTCGATCTCCTTCGCCTTGGCAATGGCCGCAGGCGCGGCGGCCAGCATCGCCTCCGCCTGATCCAACTCCCCTAGCGCGAGGTAGCAGCGCACCATGCCGCCATAGGCACCCGCATTCTCTGGCTCTTCGCCAAGGATCGCGGCAAAGGTTTCGGCGGCATCGGTCACCGCGCCTTCGGCGAGCATCTGCTCTGCCGCTTCCAGCGCCTCGGCCAGACCGCCATCTCCCGCCAACGCCGAAAGCTTGTCGATGAACTTCTTGATCTCCGACGCAGGAATCGCGCCTTGGAACCCGTCTACAGGTTGGCCCTGCCAGAAGGCATAGACCGTGGGAATCGACTGGATTCGCAGTTGGGCGGCGATCATCTGGTTCTGGTCCACATCGACCTTCACCATCCGCACTTTGCCCTTCGCCGCCGTCACCGCCGCCTCGAGCGCCGGGCCGAGCGTGCGGCAGGGGCCGCACCAGGTGGCCCAGAAATCGACGATCACGGGCACCTCGCGGCTGGCCTCGATCACGTCCTGCATGAAAGTCGCCTCGGTGGCGTCCTTGATCAACTCGGCCTTCGGCCCGCCATTCTGATCCATGCCGAACATCGCATTCCCCATCACGCATATCTTGCCGCCCCTATATGCGCGCGGCAGGCGCGGAGTCCAAGAGGCAAAGCCGCTTTACCTGCGGCCGACGGCACCCTAGCCTGCGCCGCGAAAAGCAAGACCGGAGGCGCCATGCCCACCCTTCTGACATTCGGCGACAGCAACACCCATGGCACGCCGCCCATCGTGGAACGCGGCGAGTATCGCCGTTTCGGGCGCGGGGTGCGCTGGCCCACGGTGACCCTTGCGGCCTTGGGCGCGGATTGGGAACTGGTCGAGGAAGGTCTGCCGGGACGCACGGCACAATATGACGATCCCGTCATGGGAGACATCATGAATGGCCGTCCGGCGCTGCGGATGGCGCTGCAATCGCATGGTCCGATCGATGTGATGACCCTGATGCTTGGCACGAATGACGTGAAGACACGCTTCGCGACAGAACCGGCACAGGTCGTGGCGGGAATTGCGGGACTCCTCGACGTGGCGCAGTCGCTTGAATACCAGACGCGGCATGGCGGGTTCCGCATCCTTCTGATCTGCCCGCCCCCCGTGGTGGAGACGGGGCCGATCGCCACGGAATTCTGGGGCGGGGCCGAACGGTCACGCGCCCTTGCACCGCTATATGCCGATCTCGCCCGGTCGCGCGGCGTGGGTTTCCTTGATGCGGGCAAGGTGATCGAGGTCAGCCCCATCGACGGCGTGCATTTCGACGAGGCGGCCCATGCAAAGCTTGGTGCAGCCGTCGCGCAGGCCGTGACCGCCCTTCTTTGAACGCTTTGCAGCACAGGACCCTTTCATGCAGATCGAACAGACCGCCCTGCCCGGCGTCGTCATCCTGACCCCGCAGCGCTTTGGCGATGCGCGGGGGTGGTTCACCGAGACATGGAATGCCGAGCGCATGGCAGAGGCGGGGCTGGGCCTTGCCTTCGTGCAGGACAACCATTCCTTTTCGGCCCAACAGGGCACGCTGCGCGGCCTGCATTACCAGTCGCCCCCCCGCGCTCAGGACAAACTGATCCGCTGCACGCGGGGAACGATCCGCGATGTCGCGGTGGACGGTCGGCACGGATCGCCCACCTACGGGAAATGGGTGGCCGTGGACCTGAGCGCCGAAAATGGCCGCCAACTGCTGGTTCCCAAAGGATTTCTGCACGGTTTCGTCACACTTACGCCGGATTGCGAGGTGCAGTACAAATGCACCGATACCTACGCCCCTGCCCATGACGGCGCGGTGCGCTGGGATTCCGTCGGGGTTGATTGGGGCCTGTCCGGCGATCCGGTTCTGTCTGCCAAGGATGCGGCAGCGCCGGCCTTTGCCGATTGGCAAAGCCCCTTTGTTTGGGAGAGTGCGGAATGAAGATCCTGATCACCGGCGGCGCGGGCTTCATCGGCTCGGCCGTGGTGCGTCTGGCGGTCGCGCGGGGGCATTCGGTGGTGAATGTCGATGCGCTGACCTATGCGGCCTGTCTGGATAACGTGGCATCAGTCGGCAATTCGCCGCTCTATGCCTTTGAAAAAGCGGATATTCGCGACCGTGCGGCGATGGATGCGATCCTTGCTCGGCACGAACCCGATACTGTGATGCATTTGGCCGCCGAAAGCCATGTAGACCGGTCGATCGACGGGCCGGGAGATTTCATCGAAACCAACGTGACCGGCACCTTCACCCTGCTGGAGGCAGCCCGCGCCTATTGGACCCGCAAGGGCAAGCCGGAGGGTTTCCGTTTCCACCACATCTCGACCGACGAGGTGTTCGGTTCGCTGGGCCCGACGGGCAAGTTCACCGAGGAAACACCCTATGATCCCCGCAGCCCCTATTCGGCATCAAAGGCGGCATCGGACCATCTGGTACGGGCTTGGCACGAAACCTATGGCCTGCCGGTTGTTCTGACGAACTGTTCAAACAATTACGGCCCCTTTCATTTCCCGGAAAAACTGATCCCCGTCGTGATCCTGAACGCGCTGGCGGGAAAGGCGATTCCCGTCTACGGCGCGGGCGAGAATGTGCGCGACTGGCTGTTCGTGGAAGATCACGCCGATGCCCTGCTGACGGTGCTGGAAAAAGGCCCGCTGGGCCGCAGTTACAATATCGGCGGCGAGAACGAGGCGAGGAACATCGATCTGGTCCGCATGATCTGCGCGCTTATGGACGAATTGCATCCGCAGGGTGCGCCACATGACCGGCTGATCACTTTCGTGACCGACCGTCCGGGGCATGATCTGCGCTATGCCATCGATCCGACGCGGATCCGCGAGGAACTGGGCTGGCGGCCGTCGGTCACGCTGGAGGAAGGGCTGCGCCGGACCGTCCGCTGGTATCTGGACAACGAGGCTTGGTGGCGTCCGCTTCTGGCGCGTCAGGGTGTTGGCCAAAGGCTGGGGGTGAAAGCTTGAGGCTGCTGGTATTCGGCCGCACCGGGCAGGTGGCGCGTGAACTCGCCCGGCACATGCCACCCACGGTTTCGGCAACGTTCCTTGGGCGCGAAGACGTCGATCTTGTGCAACCCGCCCGCTGTGCCGAGGCGATTGCCGCCCATCCCTGCGATGCGGTGATCAATGCTGCCGCATGGACCGCCGTCGACAAGGCCGAAACGGAAGAGGCGGCGGCGCGGTGGGTGAATGGCGAAAGCCCGGCTGCCATGGCCCGCGCCTGCGCGGCGAGGAGCATTCCGTTCCTGCATGTGTCGACCGACTATGTCTTCGACGGCAAGGGTGATACGCCCTTCACCCCGGATCACCCCACAGAACCCCTGAACGCCTATGGCCGCGGCAAGCTTGCCGGAGAGATTGCGATCCGCGAAAGCGGGGCGCGGCACCTGATCCTGCGCACGAGTTGGGTGGTTTCGGCCCATGGCCAGAACTTCGTCAAGACGATGCTGCGCCTTGGCGCGGAACGTGCCGCTCTGAACGTGGTGGCGGATCAGCATGGCGCGCCGACCCCCGCTGCCGACATCGCCGACGCGCTGATCAAGGCGGCAATCGCGATTCGCGACGGGGCGATGGGTGGAACCCATCACTTCGCCGGAACACCCGACACGACATGGGCCGCCTTCGCCCGCACCATCATGGAGATGGCCGGGCTGCCCTGCACGATCGCGGACATCCCCTCTTCCGCCTATCCGACCCCAGCCGCGCGGCCGCAGAATTCGCGGCTGGACTGTTCGGCCTTTACCCGTGACTTCGGCATCCCCCGCCCCGACTGGCGCGTGGGCCTTGCCGACATCCTTCAGGAGTTGCGCGCATGACCAGACGCAAGGGCATCATCCTCGCCGGCGGGTCCGGCACGCGGCTTTGGCCGATCACGATGGGTGTGTCGAAGCAGCTTCTCCCGCTCTATGACAAACCGATGATCTACTACCCGCTCTCGGTCCTCATGCTGGGGGGCATCCGCGAGATCGCGATCATCACCACGCCGGAAGATCAGGCGCAATTCCAACGGCTTATGGGTGACGGCAGCCAGTGGGGCCTGTCCTTCACATGGATCGTACAACCCTCGCCGGAAGGGCTGGCGCAGGCCTATATCCTCGCCCGCGACTTCCTGAATGGCGCGCCTTCGGCGATGGTTCTGGGCGACAACATCTTCTTCGGCCATGGCCTGCCAGAAACGCTGGCAACAGCAGACGGGCAGGAAACCGGCGGCACCGTTTTCGGCTATCGGGTCGCTGATCCGGAACGCTATGGCGTGGTGGATTTCGCCCCTGATGGGCAGGTGCGAGCGATCATCGAAAAGCCCGAAAAACCGCCGTCGAACTATGCCGTGACCGGTCTTTACTACCTTGATGGCCGCGCGCCCGATCTGGCGGAAAGCGTGCGCCCCTCGCCGAGGGGAGAGTTGGAAATCGTTGATCTGCTTGAGAATTACCGCGCCGAGGGGTCGCTTCGGGTGGAACGCATGGGGCGCGGATTTGCGTGGCTCGATACGGGCACCCACGGGTCCTTGCTGGATGCCGGGAACTTCGTCCGCACCTTGACCGACAGGCAGGGACTGCAGGTTGGCAGCCCGGACGAGATCGCATGGCGGTCGGGATTCATCACCCGCGACGACCTGCTGAAACGGGCCGAGACTTTCCGCAAGAACGATTATGGGCGCTATCTGCTTGGAATCGCTTCGGAATGATACATGCAAAAAACATGATGAAATTCGCCTGACCTGCGCTAACCTGTCGCAGACGGGCCGGTGACTCACCCCTTTCGGCCCGCCCTTTGGGAGGAGGGATGACAGGGATGAAGCAGCTTATCGCCTTGATCTGCGTGATCAGTTGGTCGGGTTTCTGGGCCTTCGGCTATCTGGCCCTTTCCGCCGACATACAGGATCAAACCCAGATGGTCACCGCCGGTTTCCTTGCCTTTGCGGGGTTCCTGACGGGGATGTTCACCTATATGCGCCTGTCGCGCGACATTCCGTCAAACACCTGAGAACGCAGGCTTAATCGACAGAAGGCACGGGAAATGGCGGTGCCGCAATCTGTGCCGCAAAGCGTACCGCAAACTGTGCATACGCACGGTGCCGAAAAACACGGTTAACCATCAGCCGAACGGAAGAGTCGCCCCTTCGTCTCGGACCAAATACCCTCAAGGGGTGAATGGCCGCGCGGGAACCGCGCGGACAGAGGGGACGGAACGTCCCCTGACAGCGGAGCCGAAGCGCGGCACGCGCGCAGGCGACAGGAAAGGCTTGCGGCGCAGCCGCTCCGATCAACTTACGCGGTTTCGGGAACGGGCCGCTTGATCTTTGCTGCCGCAGCCAAAACCAGCGGGCGCAGGCCCGCGCCACCGGCATCGACCACTTCGAAGAAATGCCGCCGCATCCGGGGTTCCCAGAAATCGTTGATATGGGCGGCGATGCCCGCGATGCCTTCCGCCTCGGGCTTCGATTCGAAGAATTTCGAAATCTGGTTCGCCATGTAGATCAGCTTGGCATGGGGATCAGCGGACATGGGCAGTCTCCGTCAGTCGGTCGGAATGGGTGAAAACCTCGAACCGGTCAGGGCGGGCGAGGGCGATGAGGGTCAGGCCCGCCTCGTCCGCCAGATCGACGGCATGGGCGGTGGGGGCGGATACGGCGATCAGGATCGGCGCGCCGAGGGTGCAGACCTTCTGCACCATGTCGATGGAGACTCGGCTGGTCAGGATTACCGCACCCTGCGGATAGTGCGAGCGGGTGACATGCCCCACCAGCTTGTCCAGCGCGTTGTGGCGGCCCACATCCTCGCGCGCGGCGACCAGACCCTCGGCCGTCCAGTAGGCGGCACAATGGGCGGCGCGGGTATAGTCGTGGAGGGGCTGTCGGTCCGTCAGGGAGGCCACTGCGCGCATCACCTGCGCGGGTGACATTCGGAAGGATGAGGGCGCGATTTGCGCCACGGGGCGCATGGCCTGTTCGATGCTGTCGATCCCACAAAGACCACAGCCCACCGGCCCCGCCATCGTGCGGCGGCGGGCGGCGAGGCGCTTTTCGGCGTCGTCATGCAACCAGATCTGCACGTCCACACCATCGCCTGCGGGGACGATCTCGACGCTGTCGATCTGGGCTTCGGTGGCGATACCTTCGGTCAAGGCGAAGCCATAGGCGAAGTCGGTCAGGTCGGCGGGAGTTGCCATCATCACCGCCTGCGTGGACCCGTTGAAGGAGAGCGCGACCGCCACCTCTTCGGGCAGGGGGCGCGACCCCTGCTCGATGCCGCCTGAACCGAAGCTCAGGCGGGGAAGGCGGCGGGCGGTTTCCATCACTCAGCCGCCAGAATGCGGCGGGAGTTGGCGGCCTGTGCGGCGTAGTCCTCCTGCCATTCGGTGGGTCCGTTCGAGGGCGAGACCTGAACCGCCGTCACCTTGTATTCCGGGCAGTTGGTCGCCCAGTCCGAGAAATCGGTGGTGATGACGTTGGCCTGCGTCGTCGGGTGGTGGAAGGTCGTGTAGACCACACCGGGCGAGACGCGGTCGGTGATCTTTGCCCGCAGCGAGGTTTCGCCGGAGCGCGAGGCCAGTTTCACGAATTGCCCGTCGCGCACGCCGCGGAGTTCGGCGTCATGCGGGTGGATTTCCAGCACATCCTCGTCATGCCAGACCACGTTGTCGGTGCGGCGGGTCTGCGCGCCCACGTTGTATTGCGACAGGATGCGCCCCGTCGTCAGAAGGAGCGGGAAGCGCGGGCCGGTCTTTTCGTCCGTTGCCACGTATTCGGTGACGATGAACTTGCCCTTGCCGCGCACGAAGCCGTCGATATGCATCAGCGGCGTGCCTTCCGGCGCCTTTTCGTTGCAGGGCCATTGGACGGAGCCCATTTCCTCCAGCTTTTCATAGCTGACGCCCGCGAAGGAGGGGGTCAGCATGGCGATTTCGTCCATGATCTGGGACGGGTGGGTGTAGTGCCAGTCGGCCCCCATCGCCTGTGCGAAGAGTTGGGTGACTTCCCAGTCGGCATAGCCCTGTTTCGGGGCCATCACCTTGCGCACGCGGTTGATGCGGCGTTCGGCGTTGGTGAAGGTGCCGTCCTTTTCAAGGAAGGACGAGCCGGGGAAGAAGACGTGGGCGTAGTTCGCGGTTTCGTTCAGGAAAAGGTCGTGGACGATCACGCAATCCATCGCGGCAAGGCCGGCCGCCACGTGTTTCGTGTCGGGGTCGGATTGCAGGATGTCTTCGCCCTGGCAGTAGAGGCCCTTGAAGGTACCTTCGACGGCGGCGTCCAGCATGTTGGGGATGCGGAGGCCGGGTTCGTTGTCGATCTGCACGCCCCAGAGGGATTCGAAGACGTCGCGGACGGCGTCGTTCTTCACATGGCGGTAGCCCGGCAGTTCGTGCGGGAAGGAGCCCATGTCGCAGGAGCCTTGCACGTTGTTCTGGCCGCGCAGCGGGTTCACGCCCACGCCCGGGCGGCCGATATTTCCGGTCAGCATGGCGAGGTTGGCGATGCCGATGACGGTGGTGGACCCCTGCGAGTGTTCCGTCACGCCCAGCCCGTAGTAGATGGACCCGTTGCCACCGCGAGCATAGAGGCGGGCGGCGGCGCGCAGTTCCTCGGCCGGGACGCCGGTGAGGAGTTGCGTGGCTTCGGGTGAGTGGCGGGGATCGGAGACGAATTCGGCATAGTCCTGGAATTCGTCCCAGTCGCAGCGCTCACGGATGAAGGCTTCGTTGAAGAGGCCTTCGGTGACGATGGTATGGGCGATGGCCGTGACCACGGCGACATTGGTGCCCGGGGTCAGTTGCAGGTGATGCGACGCCTTGATGTGGGCGCTATCGACAAGGTCGATGCGGCGGGGGTCGACCACGATCAGTTTCGCGCCCTGACGCAGGCGCTTTTTCAGGCGCGAGGCAAAGACGGGGTGGCCGTCGGTCGGGTTCGCGCCGATCAGGATGACCACGTCGGTCTGTTCGACCGAGTCGAAGTCCTGCGTGCCGGCAGAGGTGCCGAAGGTCTGGCCCAGCCCATAGCCGGTGGGCGAATGGCAGACGCGGGCGCAGGTGTCGGTGTTGTTATTGCGGAAGACGGCGCGGGTCAGTTTCTGGACGAGGTAGGCTTCCTCATTCGTGCAGCGGGAGGAGGTGATGACGCCCACCGAATGCCGCCCGTGTTTCGCGATGATGCCCTTCATGCGGTTGGAGGCGAATTCCATCGCCTCGGCCCAGGTGACCTCTTTCCACGGATCGTTGATGGACTCGCGGATCATCGGCGACAGGATGCGGTCCTTGTGGCTGGCATAGCCATAGGCGAAGCGGCCCTTGACGCAGGAATGGCCGCGGTTGGCCTTGCCGTGCTTGTAGGGGGTCATGCGGACCAGTTCGTCGCCGCGCATTTCGGCCTTGAACGAGCAGCCGACGCCGCAATAGGCGCAGGTGGTGATGACCGACCGGTCGGGGGTGCCGATGTCGATCACCGATTTCTCTTGCAGCGTCCCGGTCGGGCAGGCCTGCACGCAGGCGCCGCAGGAGACGCAGTCGGAGCTAAGGAAGTTGTCACCCGCCATGCCCGCCGACACGCGGCTGTCAAAGCCGCGGCCTTCGATCGTCAGGGCGAAGGTGCCTTGCACTTCCTCGCAAGCGCGGACGCAGCGGGAGCAGACGATGCACTTGGCGGGATCATAGGTGAAGTAGGGGTTGGAGTCGTCTTTCGCGATCCAGTTGGGGTTCGCTTCACCGGACGTGTTGCGGACTTCGAAGTGGTTCTCGCCCTTCTCATACCGCACGTCGCGCAGGCCGACCGCGCCCGCCATGTCCTGCAATTCGCAGTCGCCATTGGCGGCGCAGGTCAGGCAGTCGAGCGGGTGGTCGGAGATGTAAAGCTCCATCACGCCGCGGCGGAGCTGTTTCAGCTTGCTGTTCTGGGTGTGGACCTTGATGCCCGGGGCGACGGGGGTGGTGCAGGAGGCGGGGGTGCCGTTGCGGCCTTCGATTTCGACAAGGCAGAGGCGGCAGGAGCCGAAGGCGTCGAGGCTGTCGGTCGCGCAGAGTTTCGGGACGGAGATCCCGAGTTCGGCGGCGGCGCGCATGATGGAGGTGCCTTCGGGGACGGTCACGTCAAAGCCGTCGATGGTGAGAGTCACCATCTGCTTGGACTTGGCGGCGGGGGTGCCGAAGTCGCGGTCGGGGATGATGAAGTCTTTCATTCGGCGGCCTCTTTCATCGCGGGGGCGAAGTCGTCGGGGAAGTGGGTGAGCGCGGACATCACCGGATAGGGGGTGAAGCCGCCCAGCGCGCAGAGCGAGCCGGATTTCATCGTGTTGCAGAGGTCGGTCAGCAGCGGGATCGCACCCGTGTCGCCCTTGGCGATGCGGTCCACGGTTTCCACGCCGCGCACCGCGCCGATGCGGCAGGGGGTGCATTTGCCGCAGCTTTCGATGGCGCAGAATTCCATCGCGAAGCGGGCCTGTTTCAGCATGTCGGCGGAGTCGTCGAAGATGACGAGGCCGGCATGGCCGATCAGACCTTCCTTCGCGCCGAATTCCTCATACCCGAAGGGGGTGTCGAAGAGCGCGCGGGGGAAATAGGCCCCCAGCGGACCGCCGACCTGCACGGCCTTGACCGGGCGGCCCGTGGCGGTGCCGCCGCCGATTTCATCCACGATTTCACCCAGCGTCAGGCCGAAGGCGACTTCGAACAGGCCGCCATGTTTCACGTTGCCTGCGATCTGCAGCGGGATGGT
>Ga0209278_1001405_pt1 | contig 14744 bp, 11 predicted proteins | sample JI81BgreenDNA_FD_187504 | JGI IMG/M metagenome (GOLD analysis project Ga0209278, IMG submission 187504) | Wastewater effluent complex algal communities from Wisconsin, to seasonally profile nutrient transformation and Carbon sequestration -... | ecosystem: Engineered > WWTP > Effluent > Algae... | reverse complement strand
GGTGCTCACCAACCTGATCGAGAACAGCCTCGTGCACGCCTTCGCGTCCGGGCAGGCCGGCGTGATGCGGATCGCCGCCGAGGCCGCCGGGCGCCGGATCCAACTGCGCTATGCCGACGACGGGCAGGGCATTCCCGCGGCGCTGCGGCATCGTGTGTTCGATCCCTTCTTCACCACCCGTCTGGGCCAGGGAGGCAGCGGCCTCGGCCTGTACCTGGTGTACAACCTCGTCCACGGACGCTTGGGCGGGACGATCCAGCTTCAGGACGGCGCCGGACCGGGCGCCTGCTTCATCGTGGACCTGCCGGTGGTCGCCCCGGCGGCCGAAGAGGAGACGAGCGGATGAACGACGAATGGATCAGCTTCGCGAAGGAAGCCGACGACGGTGCCGACAACGCGATGCCGGGATGGTGCGTCGTGGTGGTCGACGACGACGAGGAAGTGCATGAAGCCACGCGCTTCGCGCTCCGCCACGTGCACGTGCACGGACGGCCGCTCGAACTCGTGCACCTGTTCTCCGCCAACGAGGCACGCGGCGTCCTGCCCACCCTCGGGGTGCCGGCGGTGATCCTCCTCGACGTGGTGATGGAGACCGAAAGCGCCGGGCTCGACCTCGTCGATTTCATCCGCAACGACTGCGCGCTCGCGTCCACGCGCATCGTCCTGCGCACCGGCCAGCCCGGTTACGCGCCCGAACTCAGCGTGTTCGCGCGCTACGACATCAACGATTACTTCACCAAGGCCGAGCTGTCACGCACGCGCCTGATCACCGCCATCACCTCGGCGGTGAAGAGCCACGAGCAGATCCGCACCATCGACGAGAGCCGCCGCGGCCTCGAGCTGATCGTCCGCTCCTCGCCCGGCCTGCTGCAGCCACAGGCCCTGGCCAATTTCGCCGAAGGCGTGCTCACGCAGGCGCGCGCGCTGCTGCGCGGCCCCATCGACGGCATCGTCTGCGCGCAGCGCGGCTCGCCGCTCGATCCGCACGACAACCGGCTCTACGTGGTCGGTGCCGCGGGAGCGCTCGCCGCCTCGGTGTGGCAGCCGCTCTCCGACCTCCACGCGGAAGCCGTGGTGGCGGCGATCGCACGCGCGCTGCGCGATCACCAGAACGTCCACGGCGACGACTACAGCGTGCTCTACCTGTCGACGCGGGAGCGCGAGGCGGCGATCTATGTCGCCACGCCGACGCGCCTCAACGACGTCGACCACCAGTTGCTCGAAGTGTTCGCCTCGAACCTCTCGGCCTGCTTCAGCAACCTGCAGCATTTCGAGGAGGTACACCGGCTCGCCTTCCGCGACCCGCTGACGGGTCTGATGAACCGCTCCGGCCTGCTGCGCGAGCTGGACGGCGTGGCCGGACGGCAGGACCTGCGCCTCGCGCTCATCGACGTCGACCACTTCACCGACTTCAACGATGGCCTCGGGCAGGAAGCCGGCGACCTGCTGCTCAGCGCGGTCGGCCAGCGATTGCGCGAACGGTTTGGCGGGCATGCCTCGCTGGGCCGCGTCGGCGCCGACGTGTTCGCCGTGGTGGGCGATGCCGATCGCCTTGCACCCGGCGCGGTGCAGGCCGCCTTCGAGGCGCCCTTCGCCTATGGCGAACACCTGACCCCGGTGCGGGTCACGCTGGGCTTGTGCGACCTCGGCGACTGCACCGACGGCGTGACCGCGCTTCGCCACGCCAACATCGCGCTCAAGGCCGCGAAGCGCAGCCTCGTCGACCATGCGCTGCTCTACCACGCCGACCTCGCCGAGCACACGCGCCAACGCCTCGACATGCTGGGCCAGCTGCGCCGCGACCTCGAGAAAGGCCGCCTCGACGTCTGGTACCAGCCGCAGGTCCGGCTGGCCGACGACGGCGTGCAGGCGGTGGAGGCGCTGTTGCGCTGGCCGGACGGCCGCGGCGGCTGGGTGCAGCCGCCGAGCGTCTTCATCCCGCTGGCGGAGTATTCGGGGCTGATCGTTCCGATGGGGGAGTTCGTGCTCGATCGCGCCTGCACGATGCTTGCCGCACTGCCGGTCGATGGCAGCCGCCCGATGCGCATCGCCGTCAACGTGGCCATGCCGCAGCTGCGCGATCCCGGTTTCGTGGCCATGGTCGAGCGCACCCTTCAGCGCCACGGGCTGGCCGGCGACCGCCTGGAGCTGGAGATCACCGAATCGATCGCGATGGACGAAGCACGGGCCTTCCGTCGCAGCCTCGAGCACCTCCGTGGACTAGGCGTGCGCGTCGCCATCGACGATTTCGGCACCGGCTACTCCTCGCTGGCGCAGCTGCGCGACCTGCCGGTGGACGCGCTGAAGATCGACCGCCGCTTCGTCTCCGAGTCGAGCGACGGACCCGACGAAGCCTTCGTCGAGTGCATCGTCGGGTTGGCGCGACGGCTGGGCCTGACGACCGTCGCCGAGGGCATCGAAACCGAGTCGCAGGCGCAGCGGATGCTGGGGCTGGGCTGCGAGCTCGGCCAGGGCTACTGGCATGCGCGGCCGATGGCGGAGGCCCTGCTTCGGCCGTGGCTGGCCCAGCGCACCCCGGCCTGAGCCGCACTCACGTCCGCGGAAACTCCGCCTCGAAAACGCGGTAATGCGCGTCGACCATGCCGAGCGCAGCGTAGGTCGCCTGCGCACGCGCGTTGGCATCCTCGACGTACAGGCGCAGGCCGCACACGCCGGGCGTGGCGCGCGCCTCGCGCTCGACGTGCACATACAGCGCGCGGAATACGCCGAGCCGGCGCGCGTCCGCGGCGACGAACACGCTCTGGATCCACCACCACCAGCCGTTGCGCCAGTCGCTCCACTCGGTGGTGAGCATCAGCGTGCCGACGGCACGACCGTCATGTTCAGCGACGAGGTAGCGCGCCTTGCGCGGGTCGTCGAGGCCGGCGGCGATGCCGCCACGGATGGTCGCGGCATCGAGCACCTTGCCTTCGGTTTCGAGCGCCATGGCCTCGGCCCAACGGGCAAGGGTCTCGAGGTCGGCGGGCGTGGCAGGGCGGATGGCGATCACGTGGGTTTCCTTCCCCGGCGTCCGGGGCCGAGTTTTCGGGCGACGGTGTTGCGGCCAATGCCGAGCTGCTCGGCCGCGCGTTGGCGATGGCCGCGATGATGCGCCAGCGCGGTGGACAGCAGCGTCTCGTCGAACGCCTCGCGCAGCGTGTCGGCAATACCTTGCTCGCCTCGCGCGAGGTGGCCCTGCACCGCAACCTCGAGGGCCCGGCGCCACGCGGCGTCCGGCTCGCTCGTTGCCCCGGGCACCACGCCGGCGTCGCGCAGGGCGGCATCGACGGCGGCGGCCGGGATGCGTTCGCCGGCGGCAAGGGCCACGAGGCGGAAACAGAGGTTGCGCAGCTCACGCACGTTGCCGGGGAAGGCGTACTGCTGCAGGCGTTCGATCGCGGCACTGGCGAGCCGGCGCGGCCCGAGGCCCATCGCCTGCGCCGCCTCGGTGATGAAGCGCGTGGCCAGCAGCGGGATATCCTCGCGACGCTCGCGCAGCGGCGGCAAGCTGAGGCGCAGGACGTCGAGACGGTGCAGCAGGTCTTCGCGGAAACGGCCCTCGCGAACGCGCGCGGCCAGGTCCTGGTGGGTGGCGGCGATCACGCGAACGTCCACGCGGATCAACTCGCGACCACCCACGCGGAAGAATTCGCCTTCGGCCAGCACGCGCAGCAGGCGCGTCTGCAGGCCCGCCGGCATGTCGCCGATCTCGTCGAGGAACAGCGTGCCGCCGTCGGCCTGCTCGAAGCGGCCGACGTGGCGCTTGGTGGCACCGGTGAACGCGCCGGCCTCGTGGCCGAACAGCTCGGATTCGAGCAGCTCGGCGGGGATGGCCGCGGTGTTCAAGGCGACAAAGGGCCGTGCGGCGCGCGGCGATTCGGCGTGCAGCGCGCGGGCCACAAGCTCCTTGCCGGTGCCGGTCTCGCCCGTGACGAGCACGGCCAGCGGCAGCTGCGCATAGCGGCCGATGGCGCGGAACAGATCGCGCATCGGCGCGCTGCCGCCGACCAGTGGCGGTGGGCCTTCGGGTTCCGGCGCTGCAGCCGTTGGCGCGTCCTGGGCGGCGGTGGCCAGACCGTCACGGGCCTTCAAGAGGTCGCGCGCCAGCTGCACCGGTGCATCGAGATCGAAGGGCTTGGGCAGGTAGTCGCGTGCCCCGCCGCGGAAGGCGCCGGCCGTCGTGGCGACGTCGGTGTAGGCGCTCATCACCACGACCGGCAGCGTGGCATCGCGACGGCGCAGGGCGTCGAGGAAATCCAGGCCGCCGGTGCCCGGCATGCGCACGTCGGTGAACACGAGGTCCGCGCGCTCGCCGTCAGCGAGGGCCGCCAGCGCGGCATCGGCGCTGTCGAACGCCTGCACGGTGAAGCCGGCATCGCGCAGCGCCTCGGCCAGCACGAAGCGCACGGTGCGATCGTCGTCGACGACGAAGATGCGCGGACTCACGGCGTGGCCTCCGCACCGTCATCGGGATCCGGCAGCGGCAGCAGCACGGTGAATACCGTATGCCCGGGGCGCGAGCGATAGGCCAAGGAGCCGCCATGTTCGCGCGCGATCTGCTGCGCCAAGGGCAGGCCGAGGCCGGTGCCGTCCGCACGGCCGGAGACCAGCGGCAGGAACAGGCGCTCGACGAGGTCCTCGGGCACGCCCCGGCCATCGTCGCCCACCTCCACGCGCACCGCGAGGCGATGGCTGCGGTCGCCGATCAGCACCTGGTGCTCGGCGCGCGTGCGCAAGCCGACGGTGGTGGCGCCGCTCTCGAGGGCATTGCGCACGAGGTTCCACACCGCCTGCGTCAGGCGATCGGCGTCACCCAGAAGATCGGGCAGGCTGGGGTCGTAGTCGCGCACCACCTTCACCGACCAGCCGGCCTCGGCCTCGGCCAGCTGGCGCACGCGCTCCAGCACGGCATGGATGTTCAAGGGCTCGAAGGGGCGCGGTGCCGCGGGGTGCAGGATGCGGTCGACGAGACCGTTCAAACGCTCGACCTCGCTGGCGATCAGGCTGACGAGCTCACGGCTGTCGGCATCGCTGGTGCGGCGCGACAGCAGCTGCGCTGCGCCCTTGAGGCCGGCCAGCGGATTGCGCAGTTCGTGCGCCAGCCCGCGCAGCGAGGCGCTCAGCGCCTGCGGCAGCGCCGTGACCGGGTCTTCGCCGGGAAACTCCTCGACCGGATGCAGCTCGACGCGCACCCGCTCGCCTTCGCGCACGCACCACGCGTCGGCGAAGCGCGCGCTCAGGCCACCGAAACCGAGGCCCACGCGCTGCAGGCGCAGCGCCTGCTCGTCGCTCGGCACGCGCGGCAGGGCGGCAGCGAGGCGATCACCACCATCCAGCTCGGCCAATGCCACGCCCAGCAAGCGACGGGCGCTGACGCCCAGCCAGCTCGCGAACGCGGGATTGAGCGCACTGATACGGCCCTCGGCATCCAGCCAGAACAGCGGCGTGGCGAGGCGATCGAAGGCGGCAAGATCGGTGGGCATGGACGAAGTATCGCACCACGAAAGCGCAAATTTCCGGCAAGGCGCGCCCGTGGGATCGGGCCGAGATCAGCGCCCCAGGCGCTGCTGCTGCAGGTCGAACAGCAGGCGGCGATCCTCGTCGTCGACCGGGGACGGCCCCACGCCAGCGACATCCCCCGCGGGCATTCCGCCCGTTTCGATGCCCCGGAAGCGCCGCCGGAAGGCCGCCAGCGCCGCAGGAAGGTCGGTGGTGTCGTACCCGAGCAGCGCCAAGGCCAGCACCGGGTCGAAGCCTTCCGGCGCCCGCGGCGCCTCGGCGCGCGGCCATTCGCCGAAACCGGCGGCGGCGAGGCGCGCCCACGGGAAGTGCGCAGAAGGGTCGGCCTTGCGCGTGGGCGCGAGGTCGGCGTGGGCGATCACCGCAGTGCGTGGGATGGCGAGCCGCGTGCACAGGTCGTCGAGCAGGCGGATCAAGGCATCGACCTGCGCTTCGGCGAAGGGCTCGGTGCCGTTGTTGTCGAGCTCAATGCCGATGGAGGCGTCATTGAGGTCGCTCCACCCGCCCCACTGCCCCACACCCGCATGCCACGCACGACGACGCTCATCGACGAGCTGCACGATGCGGCCGTCCTCGGCGACCAGGTAATGCGCGCTGACGCGCCCTTGGTCGTTCGCCGATTTCAGTGTGGCCAGGGCTTCATCGAACGACGCCATCTGCGTGTGGTGCAGCACGATGAGCTGCGCCTGCCGCGCGTCGTGGTTGGGCGACGGCGACCACGCGGCCAGGGGGCTGCGCTGGGGGGTGCCCAGGCAGCCGATGAGCAGTGCGACCGAGCCCAGAACGGCAGCACCCCGGGCCGGGATCCGCAAGCGCACGTGGCCCGGCGCCAACCCGTTCACGGCGCAACGTCAACGGCAGCGACCACGCCGCGCGCCGGCAATGCCAACACCGCCTTATCCCCCTTCGGATCATCGTGCTGGCCTCGCAACGCCACCGACAAGGCGTGGGCCTCGGCATCAAATCGCAGCGGGCGAGGCCCATCGCGCAACTCGGCGGAGAGCGCGGCGAAGCGCTCAGCGTTCGAGAGGTCGGCCGGCATCGCCTCCATCTGCAGGAAGGCCGCGAGCAGTCGGCGGCGCGCCACGTGGTCGAGCTGGCGCTCCCAGTAGTCGGCGTACATCCGCCCGCTGGCCACGACCTCCCCGAGGATGGACGACACCGGGAAGCTCAGGCGATCGATGGCCCGCGGCGGCACGTCGAAGCGCACGCCGTCGAGGTCGTCACCCACGGCGGCGTCCACGGCCGCAGGGCCGCAGAAACCGGCCAGCCGCTCCGCACTTCGGGCGGAAAACTGTTCCGGGCTGTGCAGCCAGCGCGCGCCGGCGCGCTGCGCCTCGGGCACCTGGTCGATGATCGACGCATTGATCGTGTCGAGCATTCGCCACTCGGCACGCACGCCGTTGCAGATCAATCCCTCGGCCGCGACATCGGGCACCCCGGTGAGTGCGACGCAAGCCTCCGGCAGCGCGACACCGGGCGCACGGGCGCGCATCTCGGCGATCAGGGACGCGCTTTGGCGGAAGCCCGCGACCGCGATCATCGCGTGGATCAGGCTGTCCTGTTCGCGCGACCAGCGCGCGAAATCCCCCGCATCGCGACACGCCGCGTCGAGCGCCTCCACCTCGCGGCCCGCCGCGAAATCGAAGGCGCGGCGCGCCGGCAAGCGCATCAGCATCTGGAACGGCGGCAAGACGTCTTCGGGCGCAGGCATCGCGTCCGGGTTGCGGAACACCGGGGCACGAAGTGCGCGTTCGGCGGCGTCGAGAGCCGACGCGTTGGCAAGCAAAGCCGCTTCATGGGCTTCCGGCGCGGACTCGACGGCATCAAGGCAGGATGCGCCCTCGCCGCGACACGACAACGCGAGCGGCCACTCCCCCTTCGGCGGCGGCGCGGTCAGCAGCAGCGGGAAGCCGTTCTCGCCTCCAGGCATCGGCGTGCGCTCCTGCATCAGTGCAAGGGCAGCACGCTGCGAGGGCGTGGGCGTCGTGAGGCGGCCGTAGGCATACAGCGCGGCGACGGCCACGACGAGCAGCGCGATCACGAGGAGAATGCGGGACAGCCAGCGCCAAGCGGTCGACATCGGTTCGTCCTTCGGTGGGGGGATTCCAGCCTAGCAAACGGCAACGGCCCGCTTTCGCGGGCCGTGCTCGTCGACGTGCATCGTCAAAGGCGCCGGCGCACCGCCGGCGCGTCGCGATCGTCAGATCGCGTAGTACAGCGCGTATTCCAGCGGATGCGTGGCCGCGCGGAACTTGGTCACTTCCTGCATCTTCAGGTCGATGTAGCCGTCGATGAAGTCATCCGAGAACACGCCGCCGGCCTTGAGGAACTCGCGGTCCTTGTCCAGCGCCTCCAGCGCCATGTCCAGCGAGTGGCAGACCTTCGGGATGTTCTTCTCTTCTTCCGGCGGCAGGTCGTACAGGTCCTTGTCGGAAGCGGCACCCGGATCGATCTGGTTCTTGATGCCGTCGAGGCCGGCCATCATCAGCGCGGCGAAGGTGAGGTAGCCGGACTGCATCGGGTCGGGGAAGCGGATCTCGATGCGGCGCGCCTTCGGGTTCGACACGTACGGGATGCGGCAGCTGGCCGAGCGGTTGCGGGCCGAGTAGGCCAGCATCACCGGGGCTTCGAAGCCCGGCACCAGGCGCTTGTAGCTGTTGGTGGTCGAGTTGGTGAAGGCGTTGAGGGCGCGGGCATGTTTGAAGATGCCGCCGATGTACCACAGCGCGATCTGCGAGAGGCCGCCGTAGCCGTCGCCCGAGAACAGGTTGTTGCCGCCCTTGGCCAGCGACTGGTGCACGTGCATGCCCGAGCCGTTGTCGCCAACGATCGGCTTCGGCATGAACGTGGCGGTCTTGCCGTTGCGATGGGCGACGTTCTTGATGATGTACTTCATCGTCGTCAGCTCGTCGGCCTTCTTCACCAGCGAGTTGAACTTGACGCCGATCTCGCACTGGCCAGCGTTCGCCACTTCGTGGTGGTGCACTTCCACTTCCTGGCCGACGGCGGCGAGCACCTTGCACATCTCGGCGCGCAGGTCATGCAGCGCGTCGGTCGGCGGCACCGGGAAGTAGCCGCCCTTCACGGTCGGACGGTAGCCGTGGTTGTTGCCGTCCTGCTTCTGGTTGGTGGCCCAGGCGGCCTCGTCCGAGAAGATCTCGTAGCCGACCTTGCCCATCTCGTTGCTGAAGCGCACACCGTCGAAGATGAAGAACTCGGGCTCCGGGCCGAAGAAGGCCTGGTCGGCGATGCCGCTCGACTTCAGGAAGGCTTCGGCGCGCTTGGCGACGCCGCGCGGGCAGCGCGAGTAACCCTGCATGGTGGCCGGATCGAGCACGTCGCAAAGCAGCACGATCGTCGGATCGGCGAAGAAGGGGTCGACGAAGGCCGAACTGGCGTCCGGGAGCAGGATCATGTCGCTCTCGTTGATGCCCTTCCAGCCCGAGATCGAGCTGCCGTCGAACATCTTGCCGTCCTCGAACAGCGCGGCGTCGACGATGTTCGCCGGGAAGGTGACGTGGTGCTGGACGCCACGCATGTCGACGAACCGCAGGTCGACGAATTCAATCGCGTGGTCCTTGATCAGCTTCTGGACGTTCTCGAGGCTCATGGCCGCTCCGATAGGGTGGTGGATGCGCTTCAGGTAGCAAGGCCCGTGCCAAGCCGGACACCGGCCCTCAGGGCAATGAAATCAATGCGTTGAAGCAAGAGGCGGCCTATATTTGCTTCATCCATCGACATCAAATGCATTATTGAAAGGCAATTGATAGCGGCCGCGGGGCAGCCGCGCCACCGGACACCACCGGCGCGGTGGCCCCGGCTGCGTACACTGCCGCGTCCCCTGCCGTCGCCGTCCGCTTGAACGACCTGCTCATCGCCCTGCTGCTCGGTGTCCTCGAAGGCCTCACCGAGTTCCTGCCGGTCTCCTCCACCGGCCATCTGCTGATCGCGCAGCACTGGCTCGGGCCGGAATCCGATCTCTTCAACATCGTGATCCAGAGCGGCGCGATCCTCGCGGTGCTGCTGGTGTTCCGCGCGCGCCTCTGGGCCCTGGCCGCCGGCTGGCGCGAACGCGCCGCGCAGGACTACGTGCTGAAGCTCGGCGTCGCCTTCGTGGTGACGGCGGCCATCGGCCTACCGGTGCGCAAGCTGGGCTGGGAGCTGCCGGAAACCGTGTGGCCGGTGGCCATCGCGCTCATCCTCGGCGGCATCGCGATGATCCTGATCGAGCGCGTGGTGGAAGCGCGAGCCGCGCGTCGTGCCGTGACAGCGGACGCCAGCGACAGCGGCACGCTCGCGGCCTCGCTGCCGGCGGTGAGCTGGAACGTGGCGGTGTGGGTGGGCCTGGCGCAGGTGCTGGCCGGCGTGTTCCCGGGCACCTCGCGTTCGGCGGCGGCGATCTTCGCGGCGATGCTGGCGGGCCTGGCGTCACGCCCGGCCGCGGCGGAGTTCGCCTTCCTGCTCGGCATTCCCACCATGTTCGCGGCCAGCGCCTACGCGCTGCTGGAGTACGCGCGCAACCCCGCTGCCCCGCGCGAGGACTGGTCGGCACTGGTGGTCGCGTTCATCGCCGCCGCACTGACCGGCTTCGTCGTCGTGCGCTGGCTGCTCGCCTACGTGAAGTCGCGGCGGTTCACCGTGTTCGCGGTGTACCGCATCGGGCTCGGGCTCGGCCTGCTGCTGTTCCTGCCCGGGCAGTGAACCGGCGCGGCACCGGAAACGCCGCACCGGCCCAGACTTACTCGGCCGGGTAGCCGAGGCGCACCGCCATCTCGCCCAGCGGCTTGAACAGCGCCTGCATCGGGCCCGCGTACTGGCGCCAGGTGCCGGCCACGAAGTCCGTCGGGCCGCCGTTCGCCGCCCGCGACAGCGCGACCGCGGCCTCCATGTCCGGCGCGGTGTCGAGATCGAAAACCGCGGTCAGCTGCGCGGAAAGGGCGGCGCGATCGGTGTCGAGCCGATCGGCATCGATGCGCACGACCTTGGCGGGGTTCGCGGCTTCCGCCGCCAGCAGCTGGTCGAGCTGGCGATGCAGCCACGCCGCGGCCATGGCCGGTGACGGAAAGGCGTAACCGGCGGCGCTGCCCCAGGCCATCCAGTTCAGCAGCAGGTCGCGCGGATCGCGCAGCACGGCAACGAGGGTGGTGCCGTGCAGCGTGGCCTGCGTCCAGCCATCCCAGAACGGCAGGGCGTCGATCAGGGTCGACGGGTCCAGCCCGCGGGCCTCCAGCGGACGGCGCCAGTGCTCCGCCGTGCCGGCGAAGGGGTGGCCCGGCGGCGAGCGCAGCGCGTTGAAGCCGTCGTCGCGCATGGGCTGGCGGAAGCGGTCGACCATGAGCCGGTTCGGCGCGGCCGGGATGAGCGCGCGCTGGATCCGCTCGACGCGGCTGCCCGGCGGACCCCACAGCAGGTGGCCGGCGCCCCCATCGGTCGTCGGTGTGGCCTTGCTGGCCGGCTCGGGGTTGGGGAGCGGCAGCCCGAAGGCCGGGCCGTCCATCCACAGGCGCCCCCAGGCCTGTAGCGCGTCTTCCGGGCGCCCGACGCGGTGCAGGGCCATCGCCCGCCAGCCGGACAGGGCGCGAGCCTGTTCTGGCGTGGTCGCCGCGGCAATCAGCGCGTCCATCCGGGCGAGGGCGGCCTCGGGCATCAGCAGGGCCGTGGCCCGGGCCCGCAGCAGGGCGGCCTCGAGCAGACGCGGTTCAGCGGCAAGGGCGCGTTCCGCGTAGGCGAGGGCATCGCCCTCCCGGCCATCCCGCTCGGCCAGCGTGGCCGCGGCTTCGAGCGCGGCGGGATGCTCCGGCATCGCCTCGAGCCAGCGCTGCACCGTCGCCGGTGCGGCATCGAGGGGCTGCACGTTCAACAGCTGCTGCCACGCGAAGGCGAAGCCGGGATCCGCGGCCACGCGGCGCTCCAGTTCGGCATGGACGGCCAACACGCCCTCCGTCTGCCCCAGCACCTGCAGGAGCCACTCATACGCCTGGAGATGGCGCGGCTGGGCGGCGAGGATGGCCTCGAGGTCTTCGCGCGCCGCTGCGGCCTGGCCCACCTGAAGGCGGAGCTGCGCGCGGGTCCAGCGCGGCGGAAGGGCCTCGGGCTGCCGGGCCGCCCAGGCGTCGGCCGCCGCCATCGCCGCATCGATCTTGTTCTGCGCGGCAAGCGCCGTGATCAGCGGCGCATGCAGTGCCGGCGAGGCCGTGCTGAGGGCGAGGGCCTTGCGCAGGGTCTCCTCGGCGAAGGCGAAATGCTGGCGCTCGAAGAAGGCGACGCCCAGTGCGGAGAGCACCAGCGGATCGTTCGGTGCGCGCTCGGCCGCGGCCGTCAGCAGCGGCAGCACGCGCTCGGCTTGGCCTTCCTGGCGGGCCGCCAGCAGCGCTTCGAGCAGGAGCACCCGCGGGTGCTCGGGATCGACACGCTTGGCGTAGGCCACCAAGCGCTCGGTCTCGGCGCGATCGCCGCGGGCGAGGGCGAGATGCGCCAACGCGATGTACGCCGGCACCTGGTTGGGGTCCTGGGCCAGCGCCGCGTTCAGGCCGGCCGTGGCCTTGTCGAGGTCGCGGCCCTGCAAGTCGAGGTAGCCGCGCAAGGTCAGCAGGTCGGCGCGCTGCGGGGCGACCGCAAGCGCCTCGTCGAGCGCAGCACCCGCCCCGGCGAGGTCGCCGGCGGCGCCACGGGACTGGGCCAGCCAGAACAGGGCGTCGGCGTTCTGCGGTTCGGTGGTGGTCCAGCGGGTGGCGGACGCGAGCGCGGCGGCGGTGTCACCGGCGCGCAGCGCGGTCAGGACGTCTTGCAGCATGGGATTCCTCGGAGAAGGTCCGCCGGCGTCGCGCCCGGCGTTCAGGGACCCGCGAGTGTACCGGCTCCGGCCGGGGCCGCCGACGCCAGCGCCGCGCGGAAGCGGCTGCGGATCCAGCGCTCCCCGAAGCCCTCCAGCCGCGCATTGAGGATGAAGCCGCAGTGCCCGCCGTGGTCGGCGATTTCCAGCCGCGCCGACGGCGGCAGCTGCAGATCGTGGAAATCCGCCACCGGGATCACGGGATCATCGGCCGCCATCAGGATCGAGGCCGGCACCTGCAGGCCGGCCAGCCGGTCGCCGGCGATCGCATAGCCGTCGAGGTAGGCCTCGAGGCTGGGGAACTCGGTGTACTGCTCGACGAGGAAACGCGTCAGGCCACGCATGTCGCGGTCGAGGTCGGCGGGCGCGAAGCGGTGGCGGTCGGGGAAGTGGCGGCGCTTGGCTTCGAGCGAGCGGCGCCACTTCTTCATGAAGTACCAGTGGTAAAGCGGGAACCCGGTTTCCAGCGCGCGCAGGCCGGATTCGCCATGCACCACCGGGCAGATCGCCGCCACGTGGGCCAGCCGCAGGCCCGCCGCCGGTGCCGCCCGCGCCACGCGCAGCGCGAAGTTGCCGCCCAGCGAGAAGCCCGCGACGAACCACGGCAGCCCGGGCCGCCTCGACTGCGCGGCCTTCGCCGCCTGAACCACCTCGTCGAGCCGGCAGGAATGGAAGGGCTCGGGGTTGAGGTGGTGGGTCTCACCGTGGTCGCGGAAGTTCAGCGTCACCACGTCGATACCGGCCCGCAGCAGGGCATGGGCGGTGTGCCGGACATAGCTGGAGCGGTGGCTGCCCTCCCAGCCGTGCAGCAGCAGGGCCACGCCCCGGGGCGGGCGGGCCGGCAGGGCGAGATGGAAGGCCTGCAGCGTCGCGTCGCCGGCGGGCAGCAGCCACTCCTCGACGCGCGGCCCCAGCGCGCGCAACAGCCGCTCGCCGGCCAGGCGACGCGGCGGCGCGGCGGAGAGCAGCGACTGCACGTGGGCGTTGCGCAGCCAGGCAGGGGGGCGGTAGTCGGAAGCGGTCAGCACGGGGGTGGCGACGGTGGGGCGTCGCTCAAAGCCTAATCCACCACGGGGCCGGGGCGCCGTCAGCGCGCCAGGGCCGCGGCAATGCGCTCGCGGCAGGCGTCGGCCATGCGCCGGCGGCCATCCTCGCTGGGCGAGACCGGCTCAAGGAAATGCACTTCGGCCACCCGCGAGGGTTCGCCCAGCAGGCGGACGAAGTTGCCCATGAAGGTCTCGCCCGGCGCGAAGGCGACGAGGGTCTGCGCATCGCCGCCGGTGCCGTAGCGCAGGGCCACCGGCTGGGCGGGCACGTTGGCCAGCACCGCCGGCTGGAAGATGCGGGCGTGGAAGACGCCGAGGCCTTCGCCGGACGTGGTGCGTCCCTCGGGGAACACCGCCACCGGGCGGCCCTCCTCCAGGCGCAGCACCATCTGGTGCATCACGCCGTGCAGCGAATCCTGGCTGCCGCGGTGGTGGTAGATCGTGCCGCCAAGGCTGGCCAGCCAACCCACCAGCGGCCACTTCTCGACCTCGGCCTTGGAGACGAAGCCGGCCCAGAGCTGGCTGTGGAACAGCTCGATATCGATCCAACTGACGTGGTTGGCCACGAACAGCACCGCACCCGGCAGCGGCGTGCCGGTGCGCTTCACCGTGAAACCGAAGACGCGCATCAGGCCCGCCGACCAGCGGCGGATGAGCCGTCCGTGCAGGCACTCGCCGTTCCAGGCCCAGCGGCGGCTGCCGGGAAACACCAGCACCGCCACCAGCAGCGGCAGGAACAGGCCGAGGTGCACGGCGAGGAACGGCAGTCGCCGGAGGGTACGAAGGAATCGCATGGCTCAGGCGTTGCGCGCAGCCAAGGCACCGGCCCGCGGGCCAGAGTGACCGATAGGGCCGATGGCGCAGCCCTCACGCTGCGCGTTCAGCACGTCGATCGGCGGGCGGCGGCGGCACGGACCGCCCGATGACGCCTGCGGCGACAAGGGCTCAGCGCACGTAGGTGCTGGGGCGCCAGACGTTCTTCAGGTAGCTGCGACGGCCGTAGCCGGAGCTGCTGCCATAGCCTTGGCCTTCCTCGCGCTCGCGACGACGGTGCATGCGGTTCTGCAGTTCCTCGCGGCGGCCTTCCAGCCAGTCCGCGCGGCCGACGGTCGCCGGCTGCACGCCGCGGCGTTCGGACTCAGCCTGGCGGTACTCGCAGAAATCGTCGTAGGCCTCGAACTCGTGACCGAGCTCGCGGACGCACAGCTCGATGGCGATGGCGTCATCGAGGAAGCCGAGCACCGGCACGTGGTCGGGGATGATGTCCTTCGGGTCGGCGAAATAGGCCAGCGCGCCGATGACGCGTTTGGCGTCGGCCTCCGGCAGCGCCCAGCCCTCGTCCT
>Ga0209278_1001404_pt1 | contig 14748 bp, 19 predicted proteins | sample JI81BgreenDNA_FD_187504 | JGI IMG/M metagenome (GOLD analysis project Ga0209278, IMG submission 187504) | Wastewater effluent complex algal communities from Wisconsin, to seasonally profile nutrient transformation and Carbon sequestration -... | ecosystem: Engineered > WWTP > Effluent > Algae... | reverse complement strand
GGAGACAAATGTCCCTTGACAGTTGGGGGAAAAATATCCCCTATAGGGCCATGCAGACACACAGCATCACATCCGAGATCAAGGAACATGCCGACAAGCTCGGCATTGCTCCCGCCACACTCACGAGCCGAGCCGTGCAGAACAGCAGGCTTTATCGCCACCTTGAAGAGGGGGGCGATTGCACCACGCGAACGGTCAATCGGATTCGTCAGTGGATTGCTGAGAACCCGCCTGCAGAAGAAAAAGCAAAGGCCTCGTGATGACATTGCCCCGTCTCCACCTGATCCATTCCGCCCAGCCCTCGCAGGCATCCGGCCAAACGAGTTACTCAAACCAATTGCGCGTGGTGGCCTCGAAGGGTCGCCGCCGCGTCAAGTCTGAGGCCGAGATCATGAAGGCCGAGTGCCCGATCCTGTGGCAGCGGTTTGTTCGGGAGGTCTTCGGGCGCGGCCCCGGCGCCCGCGATGCAACTGCCATCGCCTTCGGCGTCACGCTCCAGACTGCCTGCAACTGGCACGAGGGTTTGGTGGGTCCGATGGGCCATGCCGTCGCCCATGCGACCCGCAACTTCCGCGAGGAATATGACGCGGTGTTCTGCCCCGAACAGGTCCGGAGGGCTGCGTGATGTTGCACGGCCTGCCGCGCCCGCAGCTGCGGGACCTGTTCCTTCTCTCCGCCGCACTGGGGGCGGCTCTCGTCGGGGTGCTGTGATGCCCCGCGCAAATGGATTTGACCAGTTCGCAGCCCCTGCTGAAAGCCTGAGTACCGGCACGGGCCACTTCCCCAAGGCGTCGATCGTCACTCTCCGCCTTGGGGCCTTTTCTTCGCATTCCCGGCAGCAACCCCCAAGTTCCTCCGCCGGGACAGGCGGGCGGTCCACCTCCTCCCGGATCGCCCGCCACCAGTTTGCAGACGCAGCCGGGGCCAGCGCGCCCCGGTCCTTTTCCTGACACAAGCCCAAGGGCAGCACACAGAATGAACCGGCAAGCGGTGGGATCAGCATTCGGGGCCGAGGTGGCATCCGATCCGGCGCGGCGGATTCCGCGCGATCTGGCGGGGAGTCCCCATGGTTTGATGAGCCGGGCCACTGTGCCCTTTCCGCTTGCACGGGCCGGGGGCCTTGACCTCCCCCGGTCCAACTGCCCGTGCTGCGGCGCTCCGACCCCAGCGCCTACTGACTTCGACCGCATGCTGGAGACGCTTTCGCCGGTGGCGCGCCGTGCCGTGATCGAGATCGCGCGCCGCCCGGGTCTTTCGGGTCGCGATCTTGCGTCGGTGGTCTATGCCGACTGTCCCGACGGCGGGCCGCTTAATGCCCAGACATCGATCTCGGTAACTTTGGCGCACAACCGGGAAAGGTTGGCGGCCTTTGGCTTCGATGTCCGCTCGCGCATGGGCGGGCGTGTCGGCGGATACCGCCTGATCAGGCTTTCTCCGAATAAGGGGGCAGCATGATGGCCGGGCCTGACTGGGGAGTGATATTCGCGCCGGAGGTGCGAGACAGATGGGAAGGCCGGGTTTGGTTTGGGTCCGGCCCGACCACAGTGGCGAGGTACGCGCTCGGGGGCAAGCCGGTGTACCTCGCCACGCCCTATTCCAAGCGAGTGAGGACGGAGGGCGGCGGCTGGTCCTATCAGGCATCGCTGCACGCCTCGGCGCAGGCCGCGCGCGAGCTTGGCCGTCTGGCCCGCGTCCGGGTGAGCGGCATCAGCCCCATCGTCCAGTCCGCAGAGATGGTGCATGCCGAGGCCTTCGAGCGGCATCGCAAGGAGGCCGCGCTCGATCCGCTCGACGAGGACTTCTGGCGCGGCTGGTGCCGCCCGCTCCTGAACGTGTGCAGCGCTGTGGTGGTTCCGAACATCGATGGCTGGCAGGCCAGCAAGGGCGTTCATGAGGAGGTCATGTGGTGCCTGCGCGAGACCAATTCGCCGATCTTCTTCTACGCGGAGGCAGAGCATGGCTGAGGAGTGGGGGCCGTGGATCGAGCATGATGGGAAAGGGTGTCCGGTTCCCGAGGGAGCGTGGGTTGCCGTGTTTGCAGAAGGCACGCCGGGCAACATTTTTGGACCCTTGGAGGGTGCAGCCTCCCATGTTGGGGAATCTTGGGATTGGCGGAACTGGTTGAAACGCGATGGTGACGGCATCATTGGCCGGGTCCTGCGTTACCGTCTCCGTCGCCCGTCCGCTCTTCGCCGCTTGATCGATCTCGCCGCAGATCCTGAAAATGGCCTGCCGCCGCGCTTCCCCGTGGAGGAGCTGGCATGAGCGACGACTGGAAGGGTCTCCACCTGATCAAGTCCAAGCCCAAGTCGCGCGAGGAGCGGCGGTCGGAGAACAATGCGCTGGTGTCCCGCTTGTGGCACAAGAAGCGCACGGCGCAGGGCTGCAACATGGCGGCGGTCAAGGGGCCGTGGGCCGAAACCATCCAGCGCTGGCATCTGCGCGGCAAGATCGAGCGGGGGCAGGGATGAGCCGCTTCACCCTCAACCCACATGAGCGCTCCGTCGCCTCGATCTGCACCATCCTCTGCGTGGAGTGGCAGTTCGACCAAGACCGGAGGACCCTTCTGGCGATCCTGAAGGATGGCTTGCCGCATTGCCGCCAGCAGGTTCCCGTCCTCGATCTGGTCCTCGCCGCGCAGCAGCTAATCGATGCCAAGACCGTGGTGGAGTTCGCCTCGGCCCGTGCCGCAGCGGGCAGGGCGCTTCCTGCCGTGCTGCGCGCCGATGTCGTGGTGCGCGATCCGGTGGGGGCGCGCTGATGGCCTTCGACGATCACCGACTGGCCGAGGCCAAGGCGATGCCGATCGAGCAGGTGGTGAACCTGCTCGGCATCCAAGGCCTTGTCCGCGCGGGTCACGAGCTGGTTGGGCCATGCCCAGGCTGCGGTGGCCGTGACCGGTTTGGGGTGAACCTGCGCAAGGGGGTGTTTCTCTGCCGCCGCTGCGATGCCAAGGGCGGGACCATCGATCTTGTCATGCTCACCATGGGCATGGAGTTCAAGGCCGCGCTGGAATGGCTGGTTGGGCCGTCGCAGGAGATTTCGCCGGAAGAGCGGCGGAGCCGCGAGCGGCAAGCGGAACAGAACCGTCTGGTCAATGAGGCGCGGGCAGCGCGGGAGCGTCAGGAAGCGATCCGCATGGCGCGCGAGATCTGGGCAGAGGGCAAGCCTGCCGAGGGCACGGCGGTGCGCGAGTATCTTACGCGCCGCGGCATCGCGCAGGACCTCCTGCCCGAGTTGCCGAAGTGCCTGCGCTTTGCCCCGGACTTGCCCTACACCCAGAAGGCCGAAGCGGGCTGGCAGGTGATCCACCGCGGTCCGGCCATGCTGGCAGCGGTGCAAGGCCCGGACGGCATGCTGACGGCGGTGCATCGGACGTGGCTCGATCTGGGCCAGCCCAACGGCAAGGCGAAGATCGTCGATCCGAAGACCGGAGAGGCGCAGCCCTCGAAGAAGGTCATTGGATCGAAGAAGGGCGGCGCAATCCGCCTGTCCCGCCCGACCTATCAGGCCGGGGTCATGGTCATGGGCGAGGGCATCGAAACCACCCTGTCGGCCATGGTGTCCGGCGTCGATGCCGATGCGATGTTCTGGGCCGGGGTTGATCTCGGCAACATGGCCGGCCGTCGCAAGACGCGGGGCGAGGGCGTCAAGTTCGCGGGCCTTCCCGATCTGGAGGATGACGAGGCGTTCCTCCCTCCGCCCTGCGTCACGCGGCTAGTCTACGTCATGGACGGGGACAGTGAACCGCGCCTGACACGGGCCAAGCTTCTCGCGGGCCTTCGCCGCGCCATGCTCAAGCGACCCGGCCTCAAGGGCCAGATCGCCGCCGCGCCGCAGGGCCTCGATCTCAACGATGTACTGATGGGCAAGACCGATGGCTGACGGAATCGACGGGGTTCGCAAGGTTCTGAGCGCGCCGGAGGATGTGGATGTTCCGCCCGAGCTTGCTGAAGAGGCGGCGCGGTCTGGCATGTCATCCTCGAACGGCAATCCCCCGGCCCCTGATCAGGACGATCCCGGCCCGGATGGCGGCGGTTCCAACGGTGGCGGTGAGTTCCCGCCGCCGAAGGACCCTTCGGACGGCGATGGGATCGACTGGTCGAAGGTGGAGCGCGCCTCGGAACTGCCGATGCATGATGTGGGCAATGGGCAGAGGTTCGCGTTGCACTACGGATCGGTGGCCCGCTTCGTTCCCAACATCGGTTGGCACATTTGGGACTCGACCAGGTGGAAGGCTGACCCCCCGGTCAAGAAGGACGCGCCGGGCGGTGTTGCAACACGGCGGCTTGTGCATTGCATGTCCGACTGGATCGCGCGGGAAACGGTGTTTCTTCGCCCGCGGGATGAGACTGACCTCAAGCGTCGGCAGCGGGAAATCCGCCTGCGCCTCGATGAGTTGGAGGCAGTTCCGGCTAAGGAAAGGCCCGCATCGGCCAGCGCGGAGATCTCCGAGCTTCGGGCGGAAAGGACGGCAATCGAGGGCATCTTGGCTCTGGCCCAAGACAAGGTCGCGCAGCGGCTTCGTCATGCGAAACAGGCTGGCAACACCGCGACGATGAACAACATGCTCAACGAGTCCGGGGTCATGCTGTCGGCCACCGTCGAAGAGCTGGACGCCGATCCGTTGAAGGTGAACCTTCTGAACGGGACGCTGCACTTCAAGGTCACCCAACACGGCAAGGTCAGGAGGGCAGAGCTCGAGTTTCGGCCACATGACCCAGCCGACATGATCACGAAGCGCATGAACGTGGCCTATGACCCAGACGCGCGCTGTCCGACCTTCCAGACCTTCATGAACCTGATTCAGCCCAAGCCGGAAATGCAGGGGTATCTGCAGCGGGCGTTCGGGCTTTCGATGCTGGCCGTCATAGAGCAGGTGATCTTCTTCTTCTACGGCGATGGCGCCAACGGGAAATCGGTCTTGGTCGACCTGATCCACCGGATGATGGAGGACTATGCCGCCAAGGCGAAGATCGAAAGCTTGACGGGCACGAACAAACGATCAGGCAGTGACGCTACTCCGGACCTCATGCAGCTGATCGGCGCGCGGATCGCCACCACCTCCGAACCTGCGGAGGGCGTGCAGTGGCAGGAAGCGTTCATCAAGGAGATGACCGGCGGCGAGCCCATGCTGTTGCGCGGACTCTACGGCGATTTCTTGGAGGTGACGACCTACCACAAGACCTTCGTCAGCGGGAACCATAAGCCGATCTTCAAGGGCACTGACGACGGAATCTGGCGGCGGGTGAAGATCGTTGAGTTCCCGGTGCAGATCCCAGAGGCGCAGAGAAGGCCGAAACAGGAGGTCGATGCTGAACTCTTCGCTGAGGCATCGGGCGTGCTGAACTGGCTGATCGAGGGTGCGCTGGCCTACTTGGAAGGCGGGCTTATGGAGCCTGCCGACGTGAAGAACGCCACCAGCGCTCTTCGCGAAGAAAGCGATCCTTATGGCGCGTTCCTCGATGAGGCCTGCGAGGTCACAGGCGCGGACACTGACAGGATCGGCGCGGCCGAACTGGTGAACGCTTTCAACTACTGGCTCACCGCTCGGGGCGAGGGGCAGTACCGGGATCGGACGATCGCGAAGGCGATGGCCGATCACGCTCGACGGTGGCGATCGAGGCGCACTGGGCAGAAGTTCACGCAGGTGAAGAGCGGCGGTCGTATGTCATACGACGGAATTCGGTTCACTGCCTTCTTCAAGAAGGACTGGGAAAACGCGCCCAAGGATCAGCGGGGCCGCGCCCTCACGGTTGGCAATGTCGAGGCCGAGGGCAGTGGCGGCATCGACTACAACGGGGACTTCTGATGGCGATTTCCCGCACCCATTCATCGTTCGCATCGGGGAGGATGGGGAGGTTGGTCCGCCCATTTCGGGGAGGTTGCGCGGCCTTTCGGGGTTCGGGGGAAGTCTCGCCTTTGCAATGGGTTATCCAGCGTTTGGGGAGGTTGGGGACTTTGGGGAGCTTGTTTGCGCGCTATGCATGCGCGCGCGTTCCTCTCGGGGTCTGGGGGCTATCGAACATCAGGGCGAGGCTCATGCCTTCTCACGTAAGGCGAAGAAACAAACTCCCCCAAATCCCTAACCTCCCCATTCCTGACTTAACCTCCTGAAATCCCACAATCTTCATATCCTCCCGTCATCCCTGACAACCTCCCTTTCACTTCTCTTCAAACTCCTCAACCTCCCTTAATCATCCAGCGAGAACCAAGATTATGTCGAAACAGGCCAGAATGGCACAAAATATGGGTCTGGGGCTGGAGAAGGGGGTAAATGGATTTGACCTTGGGTGGCAGGACCGCCTGTCCGAGGAGCGCAAGCGCTGCTCCGAGATGATGGCCAAGGCCGCACCGCCTGCCGAGATGGTGGCTGCGCCCGTGGCCCCGGCGCGCGGAACGATGGTCCTGCAGCCGAACCTCGTCGTCATGCCGGGCGGGACACGCAAGCGGGACGGGGCGCATTGGCGCGCTGCTGGCCCGCTCGAAGTGATGGTCGAGCAGGCCCGGATGCGCCATGAGGCCAAGGGTCGGGACGATGAGGACTTCGCCGCGCCGTTCTCGCCGTCGCAGATCGCGGTGAGCGAGGATTACCGGACACTGGTCGAGCGCTATGAGACCGGCCTCTGCAAGGTGTCACGCTTCGAGGCGGGCCGGTCTGGCTCGGACGGGCAGGGGTCCGCCATCGATACCTACATTCAAGAGGCGCGCTGGCTCGATGAGCTGCGCCGTCGGATCGGGGCAGGTGTGACGATGCAGGTGCGCCGCCCCCTCGACCGCGACAACGCCCGCCGCGCCATCCCTGTGCGTGTGCTGGTGGACATGGTGCTGGTGCAGGGCAAGACCTTCACCGATGTGCTGACGGCCCATGGATGGCAGGCCAAGGGCGACACTAGGAAGATCCTGCGTGGTGAGCTGTGCGCTGCTCTGGACAGGATGTGCGGGTACCGTGACGCCTGACCACAAAATAGGGGATTGACGCTTAGGTCCGTCGCTGGCATCTTCCTCGGCATCATCTACAGTTGCGCCCGCAGGGAACCACCCGAGCGGGCGCTTGTCGTTTCCCCCTTATGGATCGGTGGCATGGGCAGGCTCTCTGCTTTGAAGAGCGGCATCTCCTCGCTGCCGCCTCGCCTTGGCTATGCCGATGATGTTCAGCCCGATGGGCGCAGGACGCGGGACAAGGTCCAGCACTGGCGGCGTTGGTACAAGACGGCAGCATGGCAGCGGCTTCGGTGGTCCGTCCTCGAACGTGACCTGTTCACATGCAAGCGCTGCGGCAGGGTCGAGGCCAACACGGCCTTGCTCGTCGCGGACCACGTGCAGCCGCATCGCGGTGACGACGCGAAGTTCTGGGACGCGGGCAACCTGCAGTGCCTCTGCAAGCCGTGCCATGACAGCGCGAAGCAGGCCGAAGAGAAGGCGGGCAGGCAGGGCAGCCGGTGAGGGGAGGGGGGGTCTAATGTCTAGGGGTGCCCGGTCGCCTAGACCCGCGCGCCTCTCATCTGGAGGTTTTTTTCCTTGGGCAAACGAGATTCAGGGGAGGTCGAGGCGGTTGACCTGCTCGGCGATCCCGTCCAGCCGATCCGCGACCCGCGCGGGCGCAAGTCAGCGGTAGCCAACGCGACAATTCGCAAGGAAATTCAAATGGTTGTCATGTCCATGCGCGCCGTGGGCAAGACGCAGGAAGAGATCGCGCAGTATCTCCACATGGATGTGAAGACGCTGCGCAAGTATTTCTCCCCATTCCTGGATCACGGGGCGATGCTCCTCGAAGGTCTGGCGATGCAGGTTCTGGTCAAGAAGATGCTCGACGGAAACGTGTCGGCGGCGAAGGAGGTCCAGAAGATCTGCGCCGCGCGGTCCGCGCCGAGATCGTCGGCCCCGAAGCAGCCCAAGGCTCCGCCGCTGGGGAAGAAGGACCTTCTGAACACCGAAGCCCGCACCCCCACGCTGGGGTGGGGTGATGTGCTGCCGAACTGATGGCCTTCGACTTCGCGTGCCCTGATTGGGCTGAGAAGCTCATGCGGGGCGAGACGCCGATCGCGGATCTGCCGCTGGACGATGTTGCGGCCGATCAGGCCGTGGCGATCTTCAACATGCTGCGCCTTCCCGATGTCATCGGGCAACCGCCGCTGGCACACGCCGCCGGGGATTGGATGCGGGACATCGTCCGCGCCATCTTCGGCTCGATGCAGACCTCGGCGGAGGGGCCAGAGGTTCGCCAAGTGGGCGAGGTCTTCATCCTCGTCCCGAAGAAGAACGCCAAGACCACCAGCTCGGCCGCGATCGCGCTGACCTTCATGCTGCTGAACAAGCGGCGCAACGCGGACATGCTGATCATCGGGCCCACCCAGAAGGTCAGCGAAGTGGCGTTCGAGCAGGCCAAGGGCATGATCGACGCGGACGAGTACCTGCAGAAGCGGTTCCATGTACAGGATCACAAGAAGACGATCCGGGACCGCACCACGAATGCGCGCCTGATGGTTCGGACCTTCGGCATGGACGTGCTGACCGGGGCGAAGCCGATCTTCGCCCTGATCGACGAAGTCCACCTGCTCGGGTCGATCCACTACGCCAAGGACGTGATCCGGCAGATCCGTGGCGGCATGTTGCCGTTCCCGGAATCGTGCCTCGTAATGATCACGACCCAGTCGGATCACCCGCCTGCCGGGGCGTTCCGCGACGAGCTGCAATACGCCCGCGCGGTGCGGGACGGCGTGCAGAAGGACAGGGTCCGGCTGTTGCCGGTGCTGTACGAGTTCCCGGAGAAGATCCAGACCAGCGACGACAAGCGCTGGATGGACCCTTCCATCTGGCACATGGTCACGCCGAACCTCGGCAGATCGATCACGCTCGATGCGCTGCAGGATGGCTTCGCCCGCGCCAGACAGGACGGTCAGGCGGAACTGATCGCTTGGGCCACGCAGCACCTGAACGTCGAAGTGGGCCTCGCGCTTCACTCGAACCGGTGGGTCGGGGCGGATTTCTGGCAGGCCAATGCCGAGCCGGAGCTGGCCGACCTCGATGTCCTGCTGGCGCGCTGCGAAGTCGCCGTGATGGGGATCGATGGCGGCGGCGCGGATGACCTGATGGGCGCGGCCGTGATCGGTCGCTGCCGCGAGACGAAGGACTGGCTCCTGTGGGTCAAGGCATGGGCGCACGCCACGGTGCTGACGCGGCGCAAGGAGATCGTGCCGCTGTTGGAGGAGTTCGAAAAGCTCGGGCAACTGACGATCTGCACCGACCCGACGCAGGATCTGCGTGAAGTGGCCGAGATCGCCGAGCTGCTGAATGACCGGGGCCTCCTGCCGGAGCAGGCCGCGATCGGCCTCGACCCGGCTGGCGTGGCTGCGCTGGTCGACGAGTTGTCGGGTGCGGGACTGTCGCAGGCGCAGATGGTCGCCGTCTCGCAGGGATACAAGCTCAGCTCCGCGATCTGGGGCATGGAGCGCAAGCTGATGGATGGGACGTTCCGCCACGGCGGTACGCGCCTGCTTTCATGGGTCGTGGGCAATGCCCGCGCGGAACAGAGGGGCAATGCCGTGCTGATCACGAAAGAGACCGCAGGCAAGGCGAAGATCGACCCGCTGGTCGCCGCGTTCAACGCCTTCATGCTGATGAGCCGGAATCCGAGCGCTGCGCAGGACGGTTCCTACCTCGAAACCGGGTCGCTGGTGATCGTGTGATGGGTGTCCTATCGTGGCTTGGGCTTGAGAAGCGATCGGCTGCGGTCCAGCCTCGCCCGTTCGAGGAGGTCATGGCCCGCCTCGATCGCAATCTCGCGTCCGACATCGGGTTGCCCGGCGTCTCGACCCAGACCGCAATGCAGGTGGCTACCGTCATGGCTTGTGTGCGGGCCATCGCCAACGGCTGCGCAACGCCTGCACTGCATGTGTTCCGGCAAAACTCGGACGGCACCACCACGATTGCCCGCACCTCGCCTGAGTACCGCCTTCTGAACCGCCGCCCGAACGACTGGCAGACCAGCCTTGAGTTCCGCCGGACCATGACGATGCACGCCGCGCTGACAGGCAACGGCCTCGCGATCAAGCTCATGATCGGGCGCCGCGTCGCTGAACTGATCCCGGTGCGTCCGGGTTACTACACGATCGACAAGGTCGGCAGGTTCCAGTGGACCTATCGCATCTGGGATGAGTACGGGTTCATCGGGGCATTCACGCAGGATGACGTGTTCCACCTGCCGAACTGGCAGTGGGACGATGTGAAAGGTCTGGACGCGGTCAAGATGGCGCGGTCGGCCATCGGCCTCTCCATCGCCGCCGAGGCAAACCAAGCCTCGCTGCATGCCAACGGCGGCCGCCCCGCGGGGATTCTGACCACAGAGCAGAAGGTCTCGCCGGAAGCGATCGAACGCCTGCGTGAGGCATGGCGGCAGTTCACGACGACAAACCGGAACGGGACGGCGATCCTCGATAACGGGTTTAAGTATGCCCAGCTCGCTATGTCGGGCGTCGACGGGCAGCACATGGAGACGCGCCGGATGCAGGTCGAAGAGATCTGCCGCGCCTTCGACGTGTTCCCGGCTATCATCGGTCATGCCGACAAGGCCAGCACCTATGCCAGCGCCGAGGCCTTCTTCGCGGCGCACCTGATCCACACTCTCACGCCATGGCATGAGATGTGGAAGCAGCGCCTCGATGAGTTCGTTCTTGACGGCTCCGGTCCGCTCTTCGTCGATTTCGACACGCGGTATCTGCGCGCTGGCTCGATGAAAGATCGCGCGGTCTGGGCGCGCACCATGGCGGAGATGGGGATCTACACGCGCAACGAACTGCGCGACGAGGAGGGCCGCGATCCGCTGCCCGGCCTCGATGACCCGCTGACCCCGATGAACATGAGCGGCACCGCGGGTGCTGCCAACGAAGGAGGCCAAGATGCAGGCACTCAAGGTTGAGAAGAAGCCCGCGCGGCCGCCGAAGGGCAAGGCCGTGACGCTGGAAACCAAGAAGGGCCCGCGCCACGAGACGCGGGCCTTTGCATTCGAAGTGCGTTCCGCTGGCGAGAATGGCGAGATCGAGGGCTATGGCTCGGTGTTCGGCGTCAAGGACACTTGGCACGACATCGTCGCACCCGGTGCATTCGCTGCCTCGCTGGCCGAGCACAAGGCTGCAGGTTCCATGCCCGCCATGCTGTGGCAGCATGACCAGTCCGAACCGATTGGCGTCTGGACCGAGATGGTCGAAGACGAAAAGGGCCTTCGCGTCAAAGGCCAGATCGTCATGGAAACCGAAAAGGGCAAGGCAGCCTATGCCCTGCTGAAGAAAGGCGCGCTAAAGGGCCTGTCCATCGGCTTCGTCAGCAAGGAATGGTCCTATGACGCGGACGCCGAAGTCCGCACGCTTACCGCCGTTGATCTCTGGGAAGTGTCGCTTGTGACCTTCCCGGCCAATGGCAAGGCCACGATCGACACGGTGAAATCCACCGTGGGGCGGATCGATGCGCCGAAGGATGCCGAGAGACTCCTGCGAGAGGCAGGCTTCTCGAAAGCCGATGCCACGGCATTCGTGTCGGGCGTCATGCGGTTGGGGGAGGAGCGGCGCGAGGCCGCACATGCCGCCGCCGAAGTGAAAGCCGCAGCCGACCGGCTGCTGAAACTTTTCCCCTGATTGGAGGACATCATGTCCAAGCATCTCATGGCCGCGCACTTCGCGGCGTTCTCCGCGCGTCTGGCCGCTGGCGTCGCGCTGGAAGTCAAGGAAGGCCCCGACCTCGCCGAGATCGGTCGCACGATCGAGAAGATCGGCAAGGGCTTCGAGGAGTACAAGTCGGCCAACGACCGCGCGCTCGAAGAGGTCAAGAAGGCCGGCACGGTTGATCCGGTGACCAAGGCGAAGCTCGACAAGCTCGACGCCGAGATGGACGCGCTCACCGAGCTGAAGAAGGACCTCGAAGCGGTGGCGAAGAAGGCTGCGCGCTCGAACCTCGGCGGCGATCAGTCCAAGCCGGTCATTCCCGAGCAGGTCGCGTACAAGGAAGCCTTCGTGAATTGGCTGCGGAATCCGTCCGACCCGCAGATCCAGATGGACCTGAAGACGGCCCAGAAGGCGGTGGAAGCGAAGGCCGTGCAGACCGTCACCTCGACGGGTTCGGCGGGCGGCTTCGCTCTGCCGGAGCAGATCGAGTCGACCGTGGCGCGGCTGACCATTGACCTGTCGCCGATCCGTCAGATCTCGACGGTCCGTCAGGTTGGTTCGCCGGACTATAAGGAACTGTTCGACGTGAACGGCGCCGCGTTCGAGTGGGTCGGTGAAGCGGGTGCTCGCAGCCAGACCAACACGCCGGACCTTGCCGAAGTTGCGCCGACCTTTGGCACGGCCTCGGCCCGTCCCCGCGCGTCGGAAGAGTCGCTCGATGACCTGTTCTTCGATGTCGAGGGCTGGCTCCAGACCTCGGTCGCCGAAGCGCTGGCGGCTGGTGAAGGCGCCGCGTTCATCTCGGGCAACGGCACGAACCGGCCCACCGGCTTCCTGACCGGGACACCCGTTGTCACTGGCGACGCTGGCCGCGCCTTCGGCGTGCTGCAGTATGTGCCCTCGGGGCAGGCTGCGGCAATGCCCGCTTCGGCAGACGTGTTCCTCGACATGGTCTATTCGCTGCGTGCCCGCTACCGCGCCAATGCACGGTGGGTGACCAACCGCTCGGTGCTCGCTGCGATGCGGAAGTACAAGGACACCACCGGGCAGTACCTGTGGCAGCCCTCGCTGTCGCAGTCGCAGCCCGAGTCCTTCATGGGCTACGCGATCACCGAGGCCGAGGACATGCCCGCCGTGGCTGCCAACGCCTTCCCGCTGGCCTTCGGCGACTTCCGCGAAGGCTACCTGATCGCGGACCGCGTGGGCCTGCGCATCACCCGCGACGACATCACGCTGCCGGGCTTCGTGCAGTGGTACGTCCGTCGCCGCGTCGGTGGCCGCATCCGCAACTCGCAGGCGATCAAGCTGCTGCGCATCGCCACGACCTGATCGGGTCGGCGTCGAATGACACAGGGCGGCGGGTAAACTCGCCGCCCTTCACACAACGGAGGCCGAAATGGCGAAACTGAAGTCCGATCTGTTCGGGGTGAAGGCTGGCGAGGTCCATCCCACCACGATTCCCGCCGGTGAAGAATGCCCGCCTGAACTTCTGGAGGTCGCGCTGGAGCTTGGCGCCGTCGACGAGAAGGAAGGCAAGGCCGCGCTGGACAAGCACATCAAGGCCGTGGCCGCGGCAGCTGCCAAAGCGGCCAAGGAAGCGGCTGAGACCGAAGAATGATCCTGATCACCCCTCCGGCCTCCCCGGTTGTTTCTCTCGCTGATCTGAAGCTGCACCTGCGCGTCGATCATGCCGATGAGGACGCGCTGATCGCGCAGATCGAAGCGGCGGCGGTCGGCTATCTGGACGGCTGGAGGGGTGTTCTGGGCCGCGCGATCCTGTCTCAGGTTTGGCGGCAAGAGTTCTGCGCTTGGGGCACGCTGCCGCTTGCGCTTCCCGACGTGTCAAGCGTGACCGTGACCTACCTCGATGCCAATGACGCCGAGCAGCCCGCGGCCTCTGCGGAGCTGCGCGCCGTGCCGGGTGGTTTCGTGGTGGATGCCGAAGGTCCGTCCGCATCCCGGATATTCGTCAACATGACCTGTGCCATGCCGTTGGCGCACCTCGCTGTGACGCGGACCGTGATCAAGATGCTGGTCGGCCACTGGTACAACCATCGCGAGGCTGTCGCCGGTGGGGCCATGGACAGCGTGCCGATGGCTGTCGAGGCGTTGATGGCCTCCCTGCGCTGGAACCGGCTGTGAAATCGTCGGCGGTCAAGATCGGCAATCTCGACCAGCGCGTCACGCTGCAGCGCTTCACCGAGACACCGGACGGCATCGGCGGCGTGACCCGCACTTGGGCAGATCTGGCGTCCGTCCCAAGGGTCTGGGCCCATGTGCAGCCTCGCCTTGGCAGCGAGGGCATGGAACAGGGCCGCGTCAATGCAACGCTGATGGCGACGTTCACCATTCGCTACCGCGCGGACATCTCTGAACTGGACCGGATCATCTGGAAGGGTGAGCCGTGGAACATTCGCAGGATCATGCGCACTTCGCAGCGCGAGCAGTTCCTTGAGGTGGATGCCGAACGCGGGGTCCACCAATGACCGTCGAAATACGCGGCATCGATGACGTTCGCCGGGTCCTGCGTGACGTGATGCCAAAGGAGGCGCGCCTTCTGTCGCGGCAGACGGTCAAGGACGTGGCCGACGAGATCGCGTCCGAGGCGCGGTCCATCATGCCTGTGGACGAGGGCAAGATGCGCGCTGGCACCCGCGCCCGCGCCGAGCGTGACAAGGACGGCGAGGCCCGCGCCTCGGTTCGTGTCCGTAACGCCTTCTACTGGCGATTCCTCGAATACGGCGACGGGCCTGATGGCATTGAGCATGCGTTCTTCATGCGGTCGAAGGAGAAGGTGATGCGCAACATCGACACCATCGCCACAAAGGCCTTCGTCAAGCGGCTGGCGGCGCGCATCGCGAAGGTGGCGGGGCGCTGATGTCGGGAGAAGTGGCAATCCAAGGTGCGCTGCACAGCGCTCTGTCCGCGATTGGCCTGACGGTCGTCGACCGCGGGAAGCAGGCTGCAACATGGCCCTATGTCGAGGTGGGCTTCATCGTGATGAACCCATCCGACACGCAAACCGAAACGGGTTTCGATTATCTGGCCCGCATCCATGTGCGGTCGCGGTCAGAGAGCATGCGCCAGACGA
>Ga0209278_1001403_pt1 | contig 14751 bp, 12 predicted proteins | sample JI81BgreenDNA_FD_187504 | JGI IMG/M metagenome (GOLD analysis project Ga0209278, IMG submission 187504) | Wastewater effluent complex algal communities from Wisconsin, to seasonally profile nutrient transformation and Carbon sequestration -... | ecosystem: Engineered > WWTP > Effluent > Algae... | reverse complement strand
GGCATCACGGCACGCTTCTCTGCCGGCCCAGGGAATTGTGATCGCCACGATCTGACGCAGGCTGACTTTGAGCGAATCCGCGATGAGCTATTCGAAGCGGCGGGTGACGACTTGGCGCGGGCACTGGCTTTAGCCAATGCGGTCTGCCGGGTCGCGCGGGTGGTGAATCGCCGAAGCCGTCAGCCGGGGGAGACCCCCGGTCCCATCCGGACCCTGCGTCGGCCATTGGATAACGCCTTCGTGCCCAAGATGATGACGGCCGTCCGACAGGTCGATGCACTGCGGAAGCATGTGGCGACGCTGGTAAGCGTCAAGGCGGTGGATAGGGTCTGGGATCTGGAGATTGCCTGTGCCCACGCCGTTCTCGCCCTCTGTTTGTTTGGCTACTGCGAAAGCTTCGATCAAGTGCTAGGGGTGCTGCGCCATCGAGCCGATCGGATCCGATCACGGGTTCTGCCGGATCTCGTTTTGGTTCCTTTTGGCCCGGCGGACCATGAGGTTCTAGGCCTGCGTGGCGTCGCAGCCATCGTCATTGCAAAGCTCGCCCGGAACTTTCCAGGCAGTGAAACGCCTTCCATCGAGGCCATCGAGGCGGCCATTGCGAAGCTTCTCCCCGATTGGGCGGTTGCTTCGCAGGGTGGGCGGAAATCGGGAGGCTGGGCCGCTCGGCTGTTCGAGACGTGCGCCATGGCGAATCGCTACGAACTCTCGCCGGCTGCACGGATGGCCAATGCCCTCGCTGGAGGATCGACTCCGGCGCACATTCAGGAGCAGGCGGCCCTCGTCGATGGCGATCCGGCGGGCGCTCTGCGCCGATCGTGGGAGGTGAAGGACGACGCGGCTCAGATGGCCACCCCCCCAAGTGTGGTCAGTGGTCGGACGGCGAACGCGCGTAGCCAGTACAGCGCGCTGTGCGCCGTTTTCCCGGACAAGGGCGATACCTATCTGCCGACCACCGGACGATGGATTCGGTCGAACGTGACGGCATCAGACGAGAGCCGGCGGCTCATCATCGAGGAACTGCGAGCGCGCCTGGCCGAATCGAGACCAGAAGCGGCGCTTCAACCCATCGTCCACGTTCTGACGGAATGGGTCGTCGACATGCTCGTGAACGGGACGCCGATGAAGCCGAATCCTGCGCTATCGACGGTCGAAACCTACTTGACCCGCATCGGTGGTGTCCTCACCCATGTGTTTGGCCAGTCGTCTCTGGAGTTCGTCGACGACGCAGAACTGGAGGAGGCATACCTCTCAGCCATCGAAGCCAAAGATAAAGAGAAAAACAATTCGAGTTCGCAGAAGGCAGCGACGAGCATTCATTTCCATGCCTTTGCGATTGCCCATGCCGGATTCCCAGACATCGATCTATCGCAAATCCGGCTCTATCTCCGGATGATGAAAGAGCCACTGGCCGATGCGCGGCTCGTCCTGCCGTCGGAACGGCAGGCGGCGATGGAGAAGATTGAGGGCTTGGCGTCGACACCCGTCCGTTCTTCCGCTCTCGAATCCCGTGTGCACCGACAGTCTGTCTTTGCGATGGGACTCTACGCCTTGCGCGGCCTTCGTCGATCAGAGCCGATCGGCATGCACTTCCGAGACGTCACAGTGAACGGTTCGGACGTCGTCGTGCGGATTCGTTCAAACCAAACGCGTCGGGTGAAGACCCAGAACGCGCGCCGCGTCATTCGTCTGCCCCTGGACGCCGTTCGCGTGCGTGACGTTCACCTCGGTCAGTGGGTCGAAACGGAGCGCGATCGACTCGGTGGGCGGCGCCTTGAGCGTGCCTTGGTCTTTGGCTCTGCTGAAGCCCCTTTCTCGGCGGAGCAGGGGGTCAAAGTCGCGGCCGTCTGTCTGGAGGCGCTTCGGGAGTCGACGGGGCGCCCCCGGCAGCGCCTCCACGCCTTGCGTCACTTGGTCGGCATCGAGCAAGTGACCCCGGTCTTTCTCACGCCGGCGGATCGTTCGGCATTGTGCGAAAGCCTGTCATGCCCGGGGGTTCCGACCATGGCAAGTGATCTCGCTTTGCCGCGAGATCTCCAAGCGCAGATCATCCCGTTGGGGCACGGCAACCCCAAAACGACGATCCAGCACTATCACCATCTTCCGTGGCTCCTGAGGTCACGGTCGGATGAGCGCCTCAGCTCGCAATACGTCAATAGGGCGACGCTGGCGCCACTTCTCGGGGTCACGCTTCACGCCATGGACTTTGCGGTCAAGAAACATCCTGACCGCCCTAGAGGATTGGTGTGGCTCGACATCGCCGCGAAGGTCAGGCCCCGGCCGCTGGTCGGCCGAGGCCGAGAGAATCGGCCGGCCCTCGGAGCCCCTGGTGGGAACGAAGTCGCTGCTCCTCATGCTTGGACGGCCTCGGAACTTTCCAAGGTGCTTGACGAAGTGGTGCGCGTCGGTGACCTCGAGAAAGTGTTGTTGGCGCGCGGCGCTCCAGTCTCGCAAGCGGCTGCGCTTCGCCGAGCCCTGGCTCCCATGGAGCGCCGACTGGGTCGCCGCTTGCTGGTGGAAGACACCGCTTCGATTAAAGCGGGTGTTCCCAGAAGGGTCCTCCGCCCGATTCGATCAGCGCGGGGCCTAAACGTCTTGCTTGATTGGTTCGACCGCGATGTCGATGGGCGGAGCGCCCTTCTCATCTCGCTTGCCGATGATCTCTTCGAGCACCTTCACCCCAAGCAGGGGGATCGGATCGTCCTCTCGCAGAGCTGCGGCCCCAAGCTTGAGCTCCTGCTGGTGCACGCTGGTGTGCCGAAGACGGCTTTGATCTCGGAGATCGATGAGCTGGGGATGTACGCGCTCCGAGTACAGCGGCCGAGACAAGGGCATAAAAGCGAGGTGCCGCCTCAGGGGGATCAGTACCTAGGGCTGGTGCTGAAACGGCTTCTGCTCGTCATCAGGGTTGCAGCCAAGACGTCTAGCGATGCAAGCCGTTGATCCATGCTCCTAGCGACCCTGAAGGCGCTGTGGTGCCCTGAACGTAGGTCGTGCCTGAGCGGATTAGCGCGCTGGAGCTTGCCATGGTTGCGTTTGAAGGAAAGCGGTTCTCGACTTCCGGATCGAAGTTTCGGCCTTCATGCCTATGGTCGGGTGGCGCCGAAGAGAGGCCGAACGACGCCCGCGCCGGAATGTGCTCTGCGTTCTATGCGAGGCAACCTTTCGAGGTTCGGCTACAGTAAGCCCGACTACAGAAAATCCCGCTACTGAAGGCGGGCGAAAGTCGACCCTGACGAAAGAGTGCTTCCATGGAAGAGAAAACTCTCGATTCGATCATTGAATCCGTGATGGCGGCCATTCCAACGGACTTCGCAGCCCAGGAAGTCATCGCCGGCCATGTTCAGTCGCTCGACGTCAGCAGTCGACGGCGCCTTGCTGATGAGGCGTTCGAGAGATTGCTGACTGATGCGACGCCTGTCATGCCTCTAGCTTCGCCCCCTCCTACTGGCGATAGCAGCCTGATCGAAGCGTTTGCGATAACGCCAGAGTTATCGCATCTTGACGATCGCATATCAGCGCTATGGGGAGTTTTCACCCCCGCACTTTCTGCTTATCCGATCCTCGCCGACTTTGGTTTAGAGCGGGTGGTCACGGAGATCTCAGATCTCGCCGACGTCGTTTACCCGCCCTCTGGTCGAGCGCGTTTCCGGAAGATCATTCGCGACTTCCGCGCCTCACGCGCGGGAAAAACAAGCCGAGATCGCCATGCTCTGGCACTAGTTGGGCTAGCGCTAGAGATCAGTCTTGCAAAAAGGCAACTAAATCCTGATCTGTCGTCCGTACTCGAAGGTTCGATCGCATCGCTCGCCAGATGGATTTGCGGAGACCAAGAATCGGCTAAGCCGATAGTGCTTGTAGCCCTTTCCATCCTTTGCTCATGGCCAAGAATGAGCAAAAGGCTAGCGACGCTGATCGCCTTCGCCCTAAGTGATGTCTCTGATCTGCTTGGAGAGTTCTCTGACCTTGCTGAGGAGGATTGCACCAAGATCAAACAATCCATCGGGGCTAACGCTCTGCCTCGGGTTCGCTTCTCAGACCAGAGAGAACTCCTCCCGAGGATATTGGCCTCGCTGCTAAAGAAGGCTTCTGGCGATGGCGGAGTTGATGACGGGGACTTGCTTGCCGCAGTTGCAAACGCCGCAGACAGTCTTGTTGGTTCAGACGATGACTATAAGGAAGGTGCTTCTCCGGAGTTCTTTTCTTTTGCGAAGAGCTTCTCTTCGAAACTTTCGGTTCACCGAGCGAAGGGCGCGAGGGGGAGCGCGTGTTTGCCCTTCGAACTCTTCACGTTAATACAGTCCAAATGCCTGATCTGGTTCGGCGGTGATGAAGCTGATTTGGAAGGAATTGAAGACTTCGACGTCTCAATGCTCCTGTCAGTGAATCAAGATGGCGATACAGAAGACTCTGACGACTTCGGTTGGTGGAAGAAGGATTCGGAGGAGTTCAGGGTGAGGCTGTTTGAACTGCAGATGCGCGGATTGGTCGAAGAGGGCTTCATCTTGCAGGCTGAGGCGTTGGCTTGCGTATACATGGTTACTGAGCTTCAAGTCGCTAGGCGCGGTGGCTCAGCCATCAGTGGCTTGGTTCGCATGGTCCGGCGCGCTCTACCCTTGCCTTGGAGATGGATCCCTACTCTTGCTTTGAGGCTAGCCGATCTTGTTCCCATCTCGCACCTGAGTGCAAAGCTACTCCTTCGCAGTCTGGGTGAAGGCGAGGATTCGGTTCGGGTTGCCTCCGTTCGGAAGACGGCCGAGAGAAACGTGGTGAGAATGCTGGGCGGCGAGCTTTGGATGAGCTTGCCACTCGAGATGAAGGCCGCGCTTATTGATCGAGAGCGCGAGTGGATTGATGCGCAGTCCGGGAGTCCTGGTGCGGATTACGGCCACCTCTTTACTGCCTACTTCAAGCCTTATGAAGCAAGAATAAAGAGTGGGGTCATTGGCGCACTAGGGTGCGGCGCGCGGGCAAGAGAGCCGAGTGAAGGCCAAGAAGAAGTGACCAAGTGGATTGAGGAGTTCTTCAAGGGTCAGATTGATCCTTCGCGGCTGACCGTTGATGGCGCACTAAAAATTCTGAGGGCTCACGCGAGAGGCAAGACGACCAAACGCTTTGGTGAAGAGCTAAGCAAACGCTTCCCGGGGTTGACGGAGGGGCGAATTTCTTTGCTCTTTGAACTGAATCGCCTTAGAAATGAGGGCACGCATTTGGTCTTCTCCGCTGAAGATGCGGAGCAGGCAAGAAAGAAGTTCTTGAGCCCAGAGTGCGTAACCTCTATCCGGGATCTTCTGTACGTAAATCCCTGAGCCACCTCGAGCCTCAATGCAAACGTTCAGGCTTATTCCTGCCTGCACGAGCATGCGTCTCGATTCTCGGTTGCGAACCTGATCAGCTTTGGTGAATCAGCTTTGGTGAATCAGCTTAGTGGAAGTGGTGATTTGGTCGCGGCCCGAAGCGGGCCTGTTCTTTTGAGAAGCTAGGTTCGCCGAAATGCTCAACTATCCGGCGCGCGCCACCGCTAAAGTCTCTTCGCCTAGCAGCTATTGGTAGGCCAAGAGCGTGATAGTCGTGATTGTCGCGATCGCTGAAATGGCGGTGGCCTCTTGTCGGCGGAGTTGCATAACGCAACAAGCCGATTGCTGCTCCCGCTGTCTGAAGAACGACGGCGCCTTGATTAGCCTCGGGCCGAACCATCGGTCAGCCTCATCGAAAGCTACAGTTCGCCTAGGCATCCGGCGACTCCGATCGACTTGATCCGGAAACCCTCAGTCGTCGCGGATCGAACGGTTACGTCCCGCTGATGGAACGCCTTGCGACGATAGCCTTCATCTCTTCGATCGTGAGCCAAGGCTTGTGGCGATGAATGATGCCGTGGCAATTCGAGCAAACCGGAGCAAGGTCTGACGGACGAACGATTGTTGCTTCCGAGAGTTGGGAGATCGGCGTGACGTGGTGTGCTTCGATGTACCCATCGCCAGCCGCGCCATAGGTTGCAACGAACGAGAATGAGCAGATGGCGCATTTCAAATCGCCATTCCGAAGCCACATTTCTTTCGCAAGCGACACCAAGTGTCGATTCCGCTCTTTTGCCAAATGGATCCTCAGGATCTCTCGGCCCTCCTCGAAGAGCGGGTCGGAGGCGTCGACGCCGAACTCCTCGGCCAGAAGCAAGTCTTTTGTAGGAGCAATATGGAAGGCGCTGGCCACCATCTGGCGATCTTTCTCATCGACCGCGTGCTTCAAGACGATGTCACGCAGTCGTTGTGACCCGTCGACTAGCCACTCCTTAAGCAGCGAATCGAACTGCGACGTTGACGTGACCTCGGGGGCAAGCTGGCGGATGAACTTGTCCGCGACGCTGTTGGTCGTTATCTCGCGCCTGCCAGCGACTGACCGAACGGCATCAAGTCGGATCTCCGATATTGGCCGCAAAGACGAAGTGCTCTGATGTTTGCTTCGAACTTCTTCAACGACTTCCAGAATCTGGCTAATCCTTGCACTCATGTCGATCTCCGTAGGGAAAGGGATGAGCTGAATTGCGGGTGTGGCCGGCGCTGATCCTGAGCGAAGCAGCGCTGTAATCGACGATTCGAATTAGATCCAAAGCAGGTGGTTCGGCCTTTGCGAGCCAGGGACTCTCGCTGAGTCTGTCTTCCTCGTTCCTCGTGAATGTCTAAGGTCTTGTTCTTGACGAGGCGGTTCGGGCTGACTGCGTTAGGTGAACCTCGAAAGGTGTGCGTCGGTGGCTGCGACGAGATCTCGAATGAAGCGAATATTCTTCCTCAGTTCATCGCGTGTAATGGCGTGAGCTGACGGCTCGTTCGCCTTCGGTCTGAGCGACCGGTGAGCAATGTCGCCCCGCTTCTTTGCAATCCGGTTCAACTCCGTCCTGGCGCGTGGCGGGTCGTAGTGATTCCACGTCCATCCCTCGGTGACGTCGATCCCCAAGTACTTCTCGAAAAGCGCACGGACCCGGTCGGTGCTGGGTGTGTGGAAGTACTTCAAGTCGTTGCTGAGCGACGCTTTGTAGAAGGTGGCGAGCCGCCCGGCGTGATCGTTAGGGCCGGCAATGACGCCAGCTACCTCCATGATTCGATCCTCGACGTAGGTTTCAAGGGCGGCCAGGGCCATGACCAACCCCGCCCGCTTCAGGACTTCCGCCTCCGGCGGGGGTGGGTGCTTGTTCATGGCATCGAAATGGTTCAGTAGGTCGATGGCGTCTTGAATGGCGTGCTCGAAATTCTCTAGGGCGGTCGAGGTCATGCTGGCTCAGGAGGCGGGATTGTTCTGGTTGGCGCCCATGTGGATGGATGCTTCCGGCGTCTTCATCCGCTACAGAGTAGCGCGGCCCTCTCGGAAGGGCAGAACCTCGCACTCGCCGATCGGAGTGGGCAGCTCGCGTATGGCCCTGGCGCGAACCAGGCGCTGGATGAAGTCGTTGATCGGTGCATAGAAGTCCGGGATTCGTGAGTTCTCTTCTGGCGAAAAGGCCCAGTAGTCCAGAGATCGCTTGGCGTACCCGGCCCTTCGGGCATCTGCACGCGCTGCGTACTTCGCGACAAATAGGCGATAGAGGGAGAGTTCGCTGGGGAAACTGCGGCGAACCCAGCTGGAGACATTTCGCTGGTTCAAGCGATGTCCGACGGGTTGGCGTCCAACAAAGTGGATGTAGGCCTGCAATTGCCAAGCGATCGGGTGAGTGCCGAAGACCCAGGCGTCCCGGTGCCAAGACCGAACCGTGTTCCTCACGGCTTCGGGAACACTGTCCAAGAGTGTTGTCACCCGGTCTTCGGATACTTGCCGATAGTCCTCGAGCAAGCGCGCTACCCGATCGGGATTTGTCAGGCTCATCAGTGTGCTGAGGTCGTCGGCATGCTTCGCACGGACCTGCCGTCGGACGAACTCTTTTCGCTCGTGCTTTTGCTTTGCATCACGGGACAGTTTCTCTCGTCGATCTATTTCTGCGGCGGCCGCCCGGTCTCGCTGATCAGCGATCCATGCGTTTCGCTCGGCGATCTGCTGAATCAACTCCGCCTTGGATTGGTGCCAGTCGTGTTCCGCTGCGGGATGGGCGATCCATTCGCGATTCTGCGCGTCCGACAGGACGGCCCGCTCGAAGGCCTTGAGGTCATGGGGCGTGTTCCGATCCAGTCTGGAAAGATCGATCTCGAGCATCCGATGACCTGCGGACCGTGCCCATGCCCGCTTCGGATCATCAACGGCGTGCGTTACCCGGACCTCAATCAGTAGCGCCCCCTCCTCGTCCACGGCAAGGACGTCTGGCGTGAAGGCGTCAATTCGACGCTCCACGCGGACGTCGTCGAGGGTGCTCCATCTCTCGGGGAGGTCGACACGCCGACCCTCGTGCCAATAGCCGGAGATGTCTTGCACCAGCGGCGGGTTGGGGGTCGTTTGGGCGGACCCCGCCCACGTCGGCAGCAGCAGCTGCCTCCGCTCCGCGATGAGTTGCTTGGCCCTGAGGTGGATGCCGGTTTCCCGTCCGGTCGTGCACCCCTCATCAACCAGATGGGCGAAGTGCGGCCGCTTCCGGCGGCTGTTCTGCGCCTTCGCGGACAGAGGGGCGTGACACCCGGGACAGACACAACCACAGGCCTTTCCTTTTGCGACCTCGGCGGGCGCCCAGGCCCGTCCATCACGCAGCCCGAATGGGACGCGAAAGCCCGATCGCCCGGTAGGGCGGGGGGCAGGGGCCTCAAGCTGGAACGTTTCCGGCGGCGACGGCATTGTGCTTTCCTCGGGAGAAGGGAAAGCAAAAGGTCGGCGGAGGCCATGCAGGGAAACAGTACAAAAGGTGGAGAAACGGGGAATCCCCAGGTTTCTGCGGTGAGGCTCGCGCTGGCTTGGTTCGAGCAGAACGGGGGCCAGCAGCGGATTCCCATGGCTCTGCAGCACCTACTGGAGGCGACGTCGGTAGCGATCGCGCGAGGCGACGCGCCGCCCGAGAAGGACAGCCAAACGCTTGGTGACCTTTGGCGCCTGCAGAAGGGGGGAGACCCCGGCGGCCCCATTGCCCCGCTTCGAGCCGGGGAGATGGGGCGATGGTGGTCCAGCCGAAAGACCCACCTCGCACAGTTCTGCCGAGATCAGGGAAGCGAGCTTGTGCCGAGCTTGGTGATCCATGCTGGTGGGGGGCGGCATCACATGACGCGCTTCTCGATCGGCTTCGAGACGACGCCCCCTCTTGCCCCTGATGACCTGGATATAGCCGGGGATCTTCCCGACCAGGCGACTGCCGCCCCCCATCCTGCGAGACCGGTAGCCATCACGTACCGAATCGATCCCGCCAAGCCGGCGCTGTGGATGAGGCTTCTGGTTGGAAGCCAGCCCTTCCGCATCAATTCGTGGCGGGGCTACGTCCTGCTGGGATCGGCGGTCCTCAACATGGCACTCATCGGTGCGCTCGGCCTTCTCGTCTACTTGGACTGGTCCCGACCTCGGCCGGTGTCTACGGCAGACCTGGTGCACCTCGCGTTGGTGGTGGCTCTTTCGATCGGGCTGTGGACGCTCTCTCGCCCGGTCAGGGAACTGCCCAGCCGTCGCGTCACCCTCGCTGGGGTGTCCTATCTGGCGATCAGCCAGCTTCATGGCCAACTTCGCACCATGCACGACAGCGACCGCAAGATGGGAGGACGAGTCTTCTCTGTCGTTCGGCACTGGGGGGTATGCCCGTTGTGCTCGGCGGACGTGGATCTGGACGAAGGCGGCTCCGCTTATCCGGATCGACTCGTCGGGCGATGCCATGACGCGCCCAGTGAGCACGTGTTCTCGTTCGATCCGGTGACGCTGTCGGGGTCTATTCTGAACGAACAGAGTGGCAGTTCATTGCATTCCCGCGGTTGAAGCCCAGAAAGTGATCCGCCAAGCAAAGGCGATCCGAGATCTTCACGAATTTTTGCCAAAAATCTTTGGGAACTTGACGTGCCGCGCTGCTCGCCAGCTCGCAGGAAGGTCGCCGTTGGCGTCTAGGGCGTCAAAGATTTCCTTGACCAGTTTCGTATCGACAGCTTTAGCGTGCAGAAGTGCCTTCAGCAATTCATGTCCATGCCAGACGCGGATACCGAAGTCATCGGCCAATCTGTGCATGCTCAAGTCGTCTGTCGTGATGAGGCATCCTTTGACATAGCCATGGGCCAGTACGTGGCAATCCACGGGACTGGGCGGTGAACCGCCACCTGCCATGAACCTGGATGGATCATCCAAGACGGAGGCCCGAAGCACTCCTGTTGCCACCCTGATCGCTTCTTTCTCCTCTGCAGTCAGGCGCAATCTTGTGGCGAGCCGCTCCTCAGCCAGCAATTGCTCATCAAACCAGGGGAACTTGAACTTTAGCGTCGCACTGCGATGAACCTCGTCCTCGACATCTTTCAGCACGACCAACACATACTTCTTTGCGCCAAATTCCACGCCCAGCATTGGCCTGATGCGCTTGGCCAGACGCAGATATGCGTTGGTATCGAGAAGAACTAGCGTCAAAGGGCAAGCGCCCTATGTACAGACACGGAGTCCTTCAAAGGGATGTCTAGCACCTGTTGTACGTAACCGGCCCCAACTTCTCGCTCCTTGATGAGCCGCTCCAATGCTAGGAAGAACTCGGACTGGAAGACTGAGCCGGCGAGCGAAATGTACTTGTCAGCATCCGGGGGCATTGGGTCAAAGAGCGCCTCACTGACGGTCGGCCCGATTGCGCGATTTCGAACTTGATGAATAGTTCTGTCTTCGACTGCCAGCAGCGGTAAGCCACCATTCTTGGCATAGCGCTTGACCTGCTGATGCACCGTATTGAGCGAGACTTGGTGATGGTGCGCATGTTTGACCAGCGCCTTGATCAGCGCACTTTGTGGCTTACCCACAGCCTCGCGATAGGCAGCTTCTGCACATTCGTGGGGAAACAAAAGCGCTCCCGCGAATGCATCCGCAAAGTCTTCTCCTGCATCAGTTCCGGCTAATTCGGGTGTATAGACATGCGCTAACTCATGCGCAATCCAGAACTTGAAGTCTTCCAATCTGACGTCGAGATTGAGATACACAAACGTCACATCTTCCTCAGGAAGGCGGATATGAAGTGCGTTCTCGTGACGGTCTTTCTTGCCCCACAACACGGGCACAAGAACGGCGGAGTTTCGCAGGAACTCACCGATCAAGTGGTTGTACGAAAGAACGGCATGCTGACCGATGCCGAGCACGGCGCGCGTTTGCTCTACGGCCTTCCGCAATTGGCCGTACTCGCAGTCTGGCGAAGTAATGAGGGTGCGCAGGGGCCTTTTGCCTGGCAGCAAAGGCACTAGGGGCTTGAGCAAATAGCCCATCCCGCGGGCTTTGCTGATGTGATGATCGGTAGTCTTCGTGCCAGCCTTCTTGCGAAAGGCGATGACTGGCGTGGCCGTTTCACCGTTATCGACAAGCTTCTCGAATTCTAGGCCAAGCGTCACTGCCAGCTTTAACAATGCACTCGGCCTGGGGAAGTCACGCCCCCTCAACCAATTAGTGATCGTTTGGCTGCTGACGCCCACAAGCTTAGCTAGATGGGCTTGCGTCCAGCCCCGTTCTTGCATCTTTCCAGATACTGCTTCGATGCGGAGGGACTTAGCCATCCTGCGAGTCTAGGGCATCTTTGTCGGCAAATCAAGTTTCATCAACTTTTGTCTGCCGCATGCGGGGTGTATCCGTGGAAATCAGTTGGGCAGCCAGCTACCGCACGCACACCGACTCGATCAGGAGGCCTAGGAAGCTGGTCAACCAGTTGTCAGCCCTTACGGCGCGTCAATCAAGGCGGGAGAAGACTTGCGAAGCTGCGCCTAGCTCGATGTCCTCCGGGATGCATGCGATCAATCCGCCCTAGGATTTGGACGGAGGGGTTCCTCTCTTGAAAAGGAGATGTTTGCCCAGCGGTGTCTCGAACAGGACGCCTAGCGTCCAGGCCACCCAGATGTCTTTCTCGAGCAGATAGCTAGGTCGGCCCGTTTTGTCCGCAGCAATGAGTAGCGCCTCGCGCCGGTCTTCATTGCCCAGCGCGAGAAACCTCTCAGCCATGGGCGCTCAGTCCACGAAGCTCCGTCGCGAGCCATGTGGGCATGTAGCGCGTCGAGACTTGTGAGAGTTCGATCAGTTGCGCTTTGGCGAGTTGGTTCCGAAGCAATCGCGCCATGTGGGGCGCTTGCATGGGGCCTGCGCCCGCGAGCGCCCGTAGCGCTGCGCCGATCGGACGTCCTGCGCAACGCAGCTTCCACGCAGGGGCGTGCTTCAACTCAAGCACTTGCTTCCCAATCTGAAGGCGACGCGACTTGCCGGAGGTTAGGTACGTCTGGCGCACGGGGACCTGCGTGCTGAGGCCGAGCGCGTTCGCGGATGCCGCCTCATTGGGGGTGACCACTTCATCGCCGCGGCGCTGGATGGCTTCAACCACCTTTGCTGCCTCGGGAGCTCGGACACCAAAGCGACTGCTGACGGGGTGCAGATAGACCCCGCGCCCTGCTCGAAGCAGTTGGCCTGCCTTGGCAAGTCGGGAGAGTGCCTGGTCCACCGCCGCTCTGTTCCCAAGCTGCAGCAGCTCGCTGGCCATGAGGGGGGTGCCCTCCGGCTGAGAGGCTGCGAGGGAAAGGATCTGCTGGCCGAGAGACTTCATGGCGATCATGGTGTCAGAAGAATAGCCTAGGTTTCTGACAAAAGTGAAGCGGGTACGCTGATCGAGGGTGCCTATTCAGGAAGGGGTGACGCAACGCAAGCCCCTGTTTTACTTGGGCTGACTTACGCTTTGGTCACCTCCAAGGGGTCAAAGCCCCCGAGAAGTCGACGTCAGGCGGGCAGGCCAGTCTCGGCCGTCGTCGGGAGGGCGCTTGGGAGCGGAGCCCATCTGGGCCTTTCTACGCACAAGGCGGGTCCACGCCTCCGGCGGTCAGTCCTTCAACCAATTGACGCCCTTTGATTCACGGCATACCTTTTACTCAGTCGCCGTTGATGCGATCCCTAGCGGTATGGGCAACTACCGCCACACCTAGAAGCGAAGCGCGATCGGCTGGCGTGTCACGCCAGAAGCAGGCCCAAGGCCTCCGGTCCGTGATCGCCAGCGCATCTTGCGCATCGTTTTTGGCACGCGCCGCAGCGTACCAACCGCCTAGTAGGCCTTCGACTTGGCTCTTCGCGTAGAAGCCTCCGCGTAGCGCCGTATCTGTCGCTGCCTTGGGCGCTGCGTAAGCCGCTTTCGTGGGCCTCGTCCACGTAACGCCAATCCCTCGTTCCCGTCGAAGCCTGTGCTTCCCGCACCAGGCCTAGGCACTGCTTTGCCCGTTCTGCCGCTCGTGATGCGCCGCTGCACCGCTCCATCGCTGTCCTGCCCCCACCCCCGCCAACAAGCAAGAAGAGACATGAAAAGCCGAATTCGCTATGCGCTACCCGAAGACTTCGATGATCGTCATGGCGTCCTGATTCAGATCGCTCACTTGCCCGATGAAACGAACAGCGCGCCGCGCATCAATCGTGGCGAGGCGCGTTCGATCATCCGTGCGTCGCGCCTGGTCGCCCATCTGGCGTTCTTGCTCTGGAAGACGGTGTGGGACCGCTACTTCTGGATCATCGATGGGGACGTTTTCATTCGCCTTGCTGGCGATGATCTTTTCGTCGACGCGCAAACCGTTGAGAGGGATCTGTATCGATACCTCGAGAAATTTGAGGATTGGAGAGCGGCGACGCTTCTCAGCAACTTGTCGACGACGGATGATGCGGAAGCGCTAAGGAATGCAAATGAGGTGATCGAGAAGGCGGCAGAAACCACAGCGCCGTCTGGGCAAAGCCTTGCCGATACGTTCTCTGCGTGGGTTCACCGATTCGCTCGCGTGAGCGCCTTCAGCCTTCAGATCCCTCTCGGAGTTGCGGGAGCGCGCGTTATCCATATGCCTTCGAGCTCGCGAATCCTCCCGACGTTGAAGCCGCGTGGTGCGCACGGGATTCTTTCAGAGGTTCGTTGCGCGAAGATCAAAGCGGTTGCGGAGGCGATTCGTCTGCGGTCTGCGGACGGATCGGACTATCTCTCTTTCCGGGACGGCGCAGATGCCGAAGGACTGAGAGGACGGCTCATCTACTTTGATCGCCGTCCCGGATCGATGATCAAGCCATGGATCCGCGCGAGCTAAATGTCATGAAGAATCGAAGTTCCAACCCCTCATGTCCCATGGTGACTGTCCAGGTCGATGTTCCTGCAGGCAGTCCTTGGATCGCGAAAAAGAACGGGCGGATCGCCGCTGAAAAAGATTTCGAGAAGGCCTTTATCACGCTGCCGACGCTCCTTGAGCAGGAGGCGCGTCGCTACGTTTCGGAGGTCGACGAGCGTTGCGCGGTCACGGTTCATCCGCCGCTGGACGTTCTGACAGAACGCGCCCGATACTTTGTGAAGATCGAGTATCCGATGGATGCGACGCTCAATCCTGACGAGTTGAAGCACCGGCTCGACACCTTGGTGAGGACCGTTTGGGCACCTCAGAGAAATCGGCCGAGTGAGCCAGCCTTGGTAAAGCTGGGGCCTCCAAAGGACGTGGCGCTGACGGCGTCCGGAAAGAACTCGTTGGATACAGCGGGCGACGCTTACGACCCCGGAGTTGCCATCCCCACGCCGTCGTCAGTGCAGCAGAGACTTGGTGCTCCCCAGACTCCACCGCCTTCGGGCTTGTCTGATACGCCGACTGTCACGTCGGCTCCTTCGAGCCCGAAAGAGGCGCTTTCGGTTGGCGATCCTGA
>Ga0209278_1001402_pt1 | contig 14751 bp, 17 predicted proteins | sample JI81BgreenDNA_FD_187504 | JGI IMG/M metagenome (GOLD analysis project Ga0209278, IMG submission 187504) | Wastewater effluent complex algal communities from Wisconsin, to seasonally profile nutrient transformation and Carbon sequestration -... | ecosystem: Engineered > WWTP > Effluent > Algae... | reverse complement strand
CGGCCCAGTTCCGCCAGATCGTCCGTCTGGCGCTGCGCTTCGGTCAGATGTTCGGGAAAGGCCGCGATGATCCGCCCCGCCAGCGAGATATCCTTGGTCCCGACCGAAACCCCCGCCGCCGCCGCGAAGGACTGGATGATCGGCAGGAGCGAGGCCGAGGCAAGCTGCGGAGCCTCATCCACCTTGGTGTAGATGATGTCGGGTGTGGAATCTGCGGTCATGAAAGCCTGTCCTTCACAAGTTGCGGCCAAGGCCCCCGCCACACCGGCGCAAAGCCTCCCAGCCCGCCTCCTATCCTAGCCGCGCCACAGGACAAGCAAAAGCCGCAGCCTTGCCCCCCGGCGCGCCAACCTGCCGCAGTGCGGCAGCCTTGACGATCCGCCCGCCCGGATCAGGCCCCCCGATCCCCCGGCAGCATGCGAAAGGCCGCCACGGCCACCGCCACCCCGGCCAGCGCGGCCAGTTCCAGCCGCCGCAGGGCACCACGCGGCAACACCGCCAACCCCACCCGCAAGGCCCCCGTCACCATCGCCGCCTGCCGCTGCCGCGCCAGCATCCGCCGCGCCGCACGCCGCAGGACGACAGCCACGACCAACGCCACGGCCAGCACGCCCCCCGCCACCGAAAGCAGCGCAAGCGGCACCCCCATCACCGGCACCAGCCCCGCCACCGCCGCCGCGACCAACAGCCCAAGCGCCACCAGCGGGCACAGCAGCACAACCCCCGCCCCCAGCGCCAGCCCGGCCACCTGCGCCCTCATTCCCGCCGCCCGAACAGCACGCCCAGCAGCAGGCCCAGACCGGCCGCTCCGGCCAGCCATGCCAAAGGGTTGGCACGCACCTTCCCCTCCAACTCCCCCTGCATCCCGGCAACCTCCATCCGCAACTCCCGCACCGCCTTCAACGCCTCCGCCACCGTCTCTTCCGATGCCGCGCGCCCCTTCTCCTTGATCTCTTCCGCCGCGCCCCCGGCATAGCTGGCCACCGATCGCGCCAGCGCCGCCACATCCGCGCGCAGCGCCCGGATCTCCTCTTCGATCTCGCGCCCCGCCGTCTCGCGGGCCGTGGCTTCCGTCACCTTGCTTGCTGCCTTCGCCATGAGGTTTCCCTTTCCTTTCGGCGGACCATCCGGCCCAGACTCGCGCCTCTTCGACGCAAAGTCCTTAATCTGCGTCAATCGCTGCGACCCCGGCAAGGAAAGCGGCAGACCCGGCCCTAGGCAGGCGGTCTCCTGCCGATTTCGCGCTCCCCGCACGCCCCGCATGCCGCCACCCCGCGCCACTTCGGCGCGGCACATCCGCTTGACCCCAGCGGCCGCCATGCCATAGTTCGGTGAAATATCACCAAGTGAAAAATGACAATGATTCTAGAGCGTGACAGGGTGTTCCAACTCGTTCGGCAGGATATCCTCACCTGCGAACTCAAACCCGGCGAAGAATTGCGCGAGGCCGATCTCGCCCTGCGTTACGGCGTGTCCAAGACCCCGGTCCGCGACGCGATGCAGAAACTGGAATTCGAAGGCCTGATCGAGATCGAACCCCGCCGCGGCCATCGCGTGCGCCCCGTCTCGATGCGCGATGCCGAGGACATCCTCGAACTCCGCGCCGTCCTCGAATGCGCCGTGGTCACCAAGATCGCCAAACGCGCCGAACCCGAAGAACTCGCCTCGCTCGACGCGCTCCGCGCCTGCGACGGCGACACGATCCGCGCCTTCGCCGATTACAACCGCCGCTTCCACGCAACGCTGGCGGGCATGTCCGGCAACCGCCGCCTGACCGAAGAAACCGTTCGGGTCATGGAATTCTACGACCGCCTCGCCATCGTCTCGCTGACGCTCCTGTCGCGCGAAGGCGGCTTCGAAACGCCCCTTGCCGACCACAATGCCATCATCGACGCCCTTCAGGCGCGCAACGGTCGCCTCGCCGCGAAACTGGTGCGCGATCACGTCGAACGGTCACGGGCGCAGATCATGCGGGGGCTGACCCGCAAGCCGGTGGTGGATTGACCGGCACGGAACAAGGATACGGGGGGAACAAGAAATGAAGACCGGCATCTGCGGCCTTGGCCGCATGGGCGCGGCAATGGCCGAACGCCTGCTGTCGCAGGGCTGCGATCTGGTGGTCTGGAACCGCGATCCGGCGAAGGCCGCCCCCCTGCTGGCCAAGGGCGCGACCCTCGCCGAAAGCCCCGCCGCCCTCGCCCGCCAATGCGACCGGGTGCTGACCATGCTCTACGACGCCGATGCCGTGGATCAGGTCTATTCCGGCCCCGACGGCCTCATTTCCGGCCCGGTCAAGGGCAAACTCTTCATCGAGATGTCCACCATCGGCCCCGAGGCCATCCTCTCGCTCGGCCGCGCCGTCGCGGCAAAAGGGGCCGATCTGGTGGAATGCCCCGTCGGCGGCACCATCGGCCCGGCCCGCGAAGGCCGCCTTCTGGGCCTCGTCGGTGGCAGCGCGGATGCCGTGGCGCAGGCGCAGCCCATCCTCTCGCTCCTGTGCCGCCGCATCGAACATGCGGGGCCTCTGGGTGCGGGCGCGCGGCTGAAACTCGCCGTGAACCTGCCCCTCCTCGTCTATTGGCAGGCCCTGCGCGAGGCGATGGGTCTGGTGGCCGATCTCGACATGCCGCCCGACCGCCTTGCCGACCTCATGGCCGATACCTCCGGCGCCTGCATGGCGGTCAAGCACCGCGCCGGCGAACTCGCCGCCCTGCTCGCGGGCACGGGCGAACCCGGCCTTTCCTTCGAGGCGAAGGGCGCCGCCAAGGACCTGTCGCACATGGTCGCGACGGCCGCCGCGCAGGGGCAGGCCATGCCCGTCACCGCCGCCGCACGCGATGCCTTCACCGCCGCCGCCGCAGGCCCCATCGCCGGACGTGACGCCATGACGATCACCGCGCTCGACTGGGCCGCCCAGCGCGCCGCACGCCCCTGACAGGCCAAGGACCTTCCATGCCACGCCCCCCCATTCTCGACGAAACCGCCCTCACCCCCGCGCAGAAGCCGATCTACGACGCCATCCTGAACGGCCCCCGCGGCATCGTGGAAGGCCCTCTCCGCGTCTGGCTCCAAAGCCCCGGCCTTGCCGACCGCGCGCAGGCGCTGGGGGCCTTCTGCCGCTACGGCACCACCCTGCCCCCGGACCTCAGCGAACTGGCCATCCTCGTCACCGGGGCGTTCTGGCGTTCCGGCTTCGAATGGGCGGTCCATGCCCCCATCGCCGCCAAGGCCGGACTGGCCCCCGAGGTGATCGAGGCCATCCGTCAGGGCCGCCGCCCCGTCGGCTTGTCCGAAACCGCCGCCGCCGTGCATGACTTCGCCCTCGAACTGCACCGCGACCGCGTCGTCAGCGATGCCACCTATGCCCGCGCCGAGGCCGCGCTCGGCCTGCAGGGCGTGGTCGATCTGGTCGGAATTCTCGGCTACTACACGCTGATCTCCATGACGATCAACGCCTTCCACGTGCCCCTGCCCGAGGGCGCGCCCGATCCCTTCCCGCCGCAGGCCTAGCCCATGCAACTGGCCCAGTTCCTGCCTGTCCTCGCCCTTCTGGGGGCGGGGTCCGTCCTTGCTATCCAGGCCCCGATCAACGCCGCCCTCGCACGCGGATTGGGCGACCCTGTCGTCGCGGCCTGCATCAATTTCTTCGTGGGCTTCCTCGTCCTGCTGATCGTGAACCTGATCCGGGGCAGCGGCCCACAGGACGGGGCCTTCACCCTCACCCCGCTCTGGGCCTTCGTCGGCGGGGCGCTGGGGGCATGCTACATCGTCTCGCTCATCTGGGCGATCCCGCAGACCGGCGCGCTCACCGCCGCCGCCGCCACGATCTTCGCGCAATTGGCCATGGCCCTCATCCTCGACCGCATCGGCGCCTTCGGCCTGCCGGTGCAGGAAATCACATGGCCCCGCGTCGCGGGCCTCGCCCTCGTGATGTCGGGCCTTCTGCTCTCGCGCATGTGAAAAGGCCCGGCGGATCGCTCCGCCGGGCCTTTTCCAATCACGACACCCTCACTCCAGCCCGAGCAACCGCGCCGCCGTGCCGCCCGCGACCTTGGCGGTATCCTCCGCCGTAAGGCCCGTGCTGATGACATGTTCCACCGGGTCGTAATCGGCCATGTCATAGGGATAATCCGTCCCCATCACGATCTTGTCCGCCCCATAGACCTTCACGAGGTAGTCAAGCTGATGGTTGCTGAAGACCACGTTGTCGAAATAGATCTTCCGTAGGTAATGCGTGGGCGGCTTGGGCAGGCCCGCATTGCAATCCTTCCGCGCGCCCCAGGCATGGTCGATCCGGCCCGAATAGGCGGGCAGGTATCCACCGCCATGCACCGCAAGGATCTTAAGGTCCGGCAGCCGCTCCAGCGTGCCGGAGAAGATCAGGTGATGCAGCGCCACCGTCGTCTCCAGCGGGTTCCCGATCACGTTCGAGAAGTAGTAATCGCTGAACCGCTCGCCCCCCGTGAATCCGTTCGGATGGATCATCACCAGCGCGCCCAATTCCTCGGCCTTCTGCCAGAAGGGGGCGAATTCCGGATCGGCCAGTTCCTTGCCGTTCACATTGGTCAGGACCTCAACGCCCTTCATCCCCAACTCGCCCATGCAGCGCGTCAGTTCCACAACGGCCTCGGCCGGGTCATGCAGCGGCACCGTGCCCAGCGCGGCCAGACGGTCGGGCCGCTTGCCCACCCATCCCGCCAGCCCGTCATTCACCATGCGCGACGCGACCACCGCATGCTCCACGGGGATATGATAGAAACATTGCGGCGGCGGCGGCGCGACAAGCTGGAAATCGATCCCCATCGCATCCAGCACCCGCATCCGGTCATCCAGATCGGTCATCGCGATGGTGCGGTCCTTGTCCTGCGCCATGTTGATCGCCCGCGTCTCGGCATTCGAATGCTTGACCATCGCGATCTTCATCGGGTCGCTGTGCGGGGCCACATAGGCCATCGCCTCGGGGATGAGCACATGCGCATGCATGTCGATCGTCCGGCTGTCCAGCCGCTTCTTCCCGTCGGGGAAGGCCCGGCCCGCCGTCGGCCCATGGCGGTTGTGGCTGTCGCCGCGGTCGCGCGTGTCGATAACGGTATGCGTCATGTGCTGTCCTTGTCGATATCTGCAAAAACACCCCATCGGTGCGCCGCAGCGGGCCACCGGTCAGGGCAGGAAGACGGGGCGGCCCGGTCAGGAACCGCCCCGGAAGTTCGTGCTTACTTGTTCGCCTCAAGCCATGCGGCGGCCTCGGCCTCCACCTCGGCACGGTCGAAATCATTGGCGGCCGCGATATAGGTGTCGTTCAGGAAGGTGGTCACATCCACCTCCTGCGGCACCGCCCCCGACGAGACGAGGCGCGGCTGCAGCGCCGTCCAGACATCGGTCTGCAGGTCCCCAAGCCGCTCCGTCGTCGACACGTTCATCCCGATCGACATGTCAAGGAACAGCTGGCCCGCCGCCTCGTTCTCCCATTCCGCCGGAACGCCCTTGCGCAGCGCCTGCGCCACCATCTCGGGGTTCACCTTCGCGACATACATCCCCTTCGACCATGCGCGGAGGAAGCCCTCCATCGCCGGCCGCTTCTCCTCCAGCGTGTCCACGCTGGCGGCAAAGGTGTTGGCGGGGCTGGCCAGCAATTCCTCGGGCGTGATCAGCCGCACGTTGATCCCGTTCGCGTTCAGCGCGATCCAGTCCGGCGCCGCGCCCGAAATGGCCGAAACCTGCCCGTCGCGGATGGCGGCTGCCAGCGTCGGGCCGCTTTCGCCCAGAACCACCGTCTCCACGTCGTCGATGGACTTGCCCACCGCCGTCATCGCCGCCTGCAGGAAGGACCGGTCACGGTCCGACACGAGGCCGACCGTCGTGCCCACCAGATCGTCGACAGAGTCATATTCGCTGCTGTCCAGCACGCCGATGGCTTCCGGCGCGTTCTGCATCACCTCGTAGACGGTCGCGATATTCGCCCCGGCAAGCACGGCATTGATCGTCTCGACCGGGTCCAGCATGGCCAGATCCGCCTGCCCGTTCTGCACGAAGGCCACATAGGGGATCGAGGTATCCGAAGGCAGCAGGTTCACCTCGATGCCCTCTTCCGCAAAATATCCCAGTGCCTCGCCCACCACCAGCGGGAAGAAGTTGGTGGACCGCGGCAGCGGGTTGATCATGTTGACCGTGGTCATCTCCTGCGCTGCCACCGGCAGGGCCGTGGCCGCCAGCAGCGCGGAAACGGTCAGCGCCTTGAACGTCTTCATTTGGTCTCTCCTCCCATGTTGTTCTTTTCGTCCCTTTGGCCGCGGCGTGCCTTCCACGCCTTGGCCCTTGCGCGCGACACCGCAGACATGCGCGCTTCCCGACGCCAGAAGACGACCCTGTCGTCGAGCAATTCCATCCCGTAGAAAAGCAGCAGCCCCATCAGCGTCATGCTCAGCAGCGCCGCCAGCGACCCGGCCATGTCCAGCGCGAAGGACGCCCGCGCCATCAGAACGCCCACCCCCGCCGTAGCCTGCGCGAATTCCGCCACCACCGCCCCGATCAGCGCCGTTGTCAGCCCGATCTTCATCCCGGCGAACATCAGGGGCAGCGCCGCAGGCACCCGCGCCTTGAAGAAGACCTGCCTGTTGCTTGCCCCCAACGACCGGAACAGCTCCTCCCGGTCCGGGTCCATCTGGCGCAGCCCCGTCAGCGTGTTGACGAAGATCGGGAAGAAGCAGATCACCGCCGCCAGCGCGATCTTCGATCCCATCCCATAGCCGAACCACGCGATGATCAGCGGCGTCAGCGCGATCCCCGGCGTCACATTCAACACCACTGCATAGGGCGAGACATAGCGTTCGAACCGCTCCGACAGCGACGAGAACAGCGCAAGAAGGATGGCCACCACCGCCCCGATCAGAAACCCGAAGACCGCCTCGCCCAGCGTGATGAAGAAATGCTCCCAGATCGTGCCCTTGATCACATAGAGGTTGGCTATGGCCGCCCCGATCTTGCTCGGGCGCGGGATCATGATCGACGTGATCCAGCCCTGCGCGACCGCCACCTCCCACAGCGTCAGCAGTGCGGCAAAGATCACCAGATGCGGCGCGATGCGCACTGTCCAGTAGATCGCCCCGAAACCCGTGTCACGCATGGGCAAGCCCTCCCCGCCGCGCGGCAAAGGCCCGCGCACGCTTTTCCGTCATCCGCTTCAGCCCAGCTTCGTTCTTCCAGTAGGCGACATGGTGATCGACCATCTCCATCCCCTTGAAGATCAGGAACCCGATGGCCGTCAGCGTCAGGATGCAGGCAAAGGCCGAAGCCATGTTCAGGTTGCGCGTATAGGTCAGGATAAGCGCCCCGATCCCCTGATCGCGCTGGATGAACTCCGCCACCAGAACGCCCGACAGCGCCGATGTCATCGCCAGCCGCTCGCCCGCCATGATCACCGGAATGGCATCCGGCAAGACCAGCTTGCGCAGCACCTGCATCTTGCTGGCCCCCAGCGACCGCATCAGCTCCATCCTGTCGCGGTTGACGTTCAGCACGCCCGACAGCGTGTTGATGAAGGGCGCGAAGAAACAGACCAGCATGATGATGGCGATCTTCGATTGCGGCCCGAACCCCAGCGCCGCGATCAGAAGCGGTGCCACCGCGATCCGCGGCGTGGCCTCCAGCACGATCACGTAGGGCTGCAGGAACCGCCGCACCGTGGCGTTCATCCCCACCACCGCGCCAAGACCCACGCCAAGGATCGACCCCATGGTGAACCCCGCCAGCACAAGGCCAAGCGACACATAGAGGTGATACCAGATGTTCCCCTGCGTCACATAGATCCGCCAGAACGACGCAAGGATGTCCAGCGGCGCGGGAAAGAACAGCGGGTCAAGAAACCCGGTCCAAGATCCCGTCTGCCACAGGGCCATCAAGCCAAGGAAAATCGCCGCGTGATTGCCCCGCCGCCGCCATTTCAGGCGCGCGCCCTCGGGCGTCATGGTTGCCGCCTCCACCATCAATGCGTCCCCAGGATGTCGCGCACCTCTGCCACAAGCGCGTTGAACTCCGGCGTCAACTGCAATTCCGCCGGGCGGGGCCGGGCAAAGGGCACCTCCACCATCTTCGCCAACCTTCCCGGCCGTGGCGTCATCACCATCACCTTGTCGGCAAGAAAGATCGCCTCGCCGATGTTGTGGGTGACAAACAGCGTCGTGGCTTTCACTTCCGCCACGATCCGCATCAATTCGATGTTCAACCGCTCGCGCGTGAATTCGTCCAGCGCGCCGAAGGGTTCGTCCAGCAGCAGGATATCCGCCCCGGTCTTCAAGAGCCGCGCCAGCGCCACCCGCTGCTGCATGCCCCCCGAAAGCTGGCTGGGAAAGGAAAAGACGAAATCCTTCAACCCGACCATGTTAAGCAGTTCGATCGCCTCTTCCTCATCCGCCTTCGTGGGCTTGCGCACCATCTCGGTCGGCAAAAGGACGTTCTCCAGCGAAGTCCGCCAGTCCAGCAGCGTCGCCTTCTGGAACATCAGCCCCACATCGCGGCGCGGCCCCTTCACCGGTTCGCCATGCACGGTAAGCGTGCCCGCCGTCCGCTCGATCAGCCCCGCCACCATGCGCAACAGCGTGGACTTGCCGCATCCCGACGGCCCAACCAGCGAGACGAAATCCCCTTTCGGGATGTCGAAACTCGCCCCTTCCAGCGCCACGACCGCGCCATTGGCAAAGGTCTTCCCGACCCCCCGCCCCGAGATCACTATCCCGGCACCCTCGCCCCCTTTGGACATCTGGGTTTCAACCTCCCTCGCGATCATGTTCATCGTCGCCTCCGATCTCAGTCGGTATCTTCGTTCGTCTTTCTGATATCTCACCAATCAAAGCAGACTTCCGCGCCCCTGACGCATACGCTGCACAGCTCACTCGGTGACGGCGCGGCTCCGCAATCCCCGCAGGATCGCCGCTTCGGACCACGCCGCATGGCGGCGTGAGGCAGCTTGCGCCCGCGCGGCGTCACGCGCCTGCAAGGCATCGATTATGGCGTTATGATCAGCCAAGGGGCGCGCCCACCATTCCGGATCCGCAGGACCGGACAGCGAGACGACGCACATCCGCTCATATCCCTCCATCAGCCGCGCCAATTCCGACGCAATCCGCCCGTTTCCGGACAGCCGCGCCAATTCGGAATGGAAGGCGCGGTTATACTCCGCAAAGGCCCGCAGACTGGCCGTATCCCCCTCCCGGAACCGGTCGAGCGCCATGAGGTCGCGCTCCGCCGCACGCTCCGCCGCCAGGCGCAGCGCCGCCGCCTCCAGCACCTGCCGCAGGTCGATCAGATCCCCCGCATCCGCCATCGACACCTGCGCGACCCGGTGCCCCTGTCGCGGCACGATCTCCACCAGCCCTTCACGCTCCAGCTTCTGCATCGCGTCGCGCACGGGCGATTTCGACGTGCCGAACCGCTGCGCCAGATCCTGCTCACGCAGTTCGGAACCAGGCGCAAGGCGGCAGGAAAGGATATCCCTCCGCATTTCCTGAAACACCCTGTTCCGCGCCAGATTCACTTCTTTCAGCCCTTTGTGATATATCACACACTCTTGCGACCCCGCCGCCACCCGTCAAGCCCCATTCACACCCCGCCCCCGCCAAGGCGCACGGTTTCGCCGCTTGCCGCCGATTTCACTACCGCCTCGACCACCGCGATGTTCCCGATCTTCTGCGCATCGGTGAAGGCATAGGCCTCCTCCCCCCGGATCGCGCGGGCAAACTGCTCCAGATTGGCCCGCACCGAATCGGTCCACTCATAGGTCGTCACCTGCGGCGCCTCTCCCGTGACCTGCATCACAAGGATCGATGGGCCGGGCGTGTCCGGATGCGTCTCGTTGCGATACTCGACCCAGGCCTTCGTGCCGAAGACCGCGAACCGCAGGTAAAGCGGCGTGTAGAGGATCGCGTTCAGATAGGTCGTGACCCCGCTCTCGTGCCGCAGCAGCGCGCTCACCACATCGCCGTTCTCGCCCTCCAGCACGCGCCGCGCGGTCATCGCCTGCACCTCGGCCACCGGGCCGAAAAGGTTCACATAGGCATCCGAAAGGTGGATGCCCATCGCCGTCATCCCCGCCGCCGGGCTTTCCTTGGCGCTCCGCCGCCAGTCGGTCGGCGGCACGTTGATCAGCTTGTCATGGCTGAAACTCGACTCCGCATGCATGATCGTGCCCAGCGCGCCGGACCGCACCAGCCGCTCGATCTCCTGCATCGCCAGTTCGAACCGCCGCTCATGCCCGATGCCCAGCATCACCCCATGCTCGGCACAGACCGCGACACTCGCCTCCGCCTCCGCCCGCGTCAGGGCCAGCGGCTTTTCGCAGAACACATGCTTTCCCGCCCGCGCCGCAGCCGCGACCTGCGCGGTGTGCAGGCTGTTCGGCGTGCAAAGGATGACTGCATCCACCCCCGGATCGGCCAGCGCCTCGTCATAGCTGGCCCCCACCGGGATGCCATGCTCGGCGGCGTAATCCGCATGCCGCTCGGGGAACAGGTCCACCGCCCGCACCACCCGCAATTCCCCGGAACCGGCAAGGCGCTTCGTGATGGTGCGCCCCCACCAGCCAAGGCCGACCACGGCCACGTTCAACATCGTCTCTTCCCTTTCCCCTTCCTGCCGCCCGCGCCCTCCTCTGCGGCGCGGGCGGCAGCCCCCCTTCAGCCGCGCCCGACATCCCCCGTCAGACCGCAGCCTTCGATCCCCGCCAGCGCGCAGATCTCATCCATGTCGCCGGTATCGCCGCTCACCCCCACCGCGCCCACGATCCGCCCCGCCGCGTCGCGCAGCAGAACGCCGCCGGGGTTCGGCACGACCCGCCCGCCCGAGGCCATCGCCACCGCGTTGAAGAAATTGGGGTTGTCCGCCGCCCGCCCGTGCAGCACCCGGCTCGGCAGGCCAAAGCCCAGCGCACCATAGGCCTTGCCCGTGGCGATCTCGATCCGCAGGATGCCGGAATTGTCGGACCGCTTGGCCACCACCACATGCCCGCCCGCATCCAGCACGACGACGGTAAGCGGTTGCGCCCCCTTCTCGCGCCCCGCCGCCAGCGTGCCATCCGCGATCCGGTCCGCAATCTCCAAGGTCAGCATCACGCCCCCTCCTCCGCCATCTGTGCCAGCACCGCGAACAGCGCCGCCGTGTCCTGCTTGTGCCGCCCCTGCGCCAGACCCGCCTCGTAATAGGGCACCGTCGCCGCCATGAGCGGAACCGGGGCCTCCACCGCCCGCGCCTGATCCATGATCAGCGCCACGTCCTTCATGTAGACGTCCATCTTCATCGTGGCCGGCTCATACCGCCCCTCGATCATCAGCGGCCCGCGCACCTGAAACATCCGGCTCGTCGCCGCGCCGCCGCCCGCGATGGCCTCATAGACCATCCGCAGGTCCAATCCCTGCCGCTCGGCGAACATCAACGCTTCGGCGGTGGCAAGGTTGTGGATCGACACCAGCAGGTTCGCCACCAGCTTCAGCTTCATCCCGTTGCCAAACGCACCGACCGCCCGCACATCCGACGCAATCGCCTCCAGCACCGGCCGCAACCGCGCGCCGGCCTCGTCCGGGCCGGACAGATAGACGACCAGATCCGCCTTCTCCGCCTGTGCCCCCGTCCCCGATACCGGGCAATCCAGCAGCACCGCCCCGGCCTGCGCCATCCTCTCGCGCGCGGCCTCCTTCGCCGGGATGGGCAGCGTCCCCATCTCCGCCACCACCTGACCGGGCCGCAGGGAAGGCTCCATCTCCGATACCACCGCCTCCAGCGCCGCCACGCTGGGCAGCGCCATCAGGATGACATCCGCCCGCGCCGCCACCTCGGCGGGGCTATCCACCGCCACCGCCGTCGGCAACGCGGCCAGCCGCGCCCGCGCCTCTGACACCGGGTCATATCCCACAACGGCAAACCCCTTGCGCGACAGGTTCCCCGCATAGGCCATCCCCATGATGCCCAGCCCGATCAACCCGACCGTGGTCATGCCGCCCCCAGAAAATCACCCAAGGCCGCCGCGAAGGCCGCCGGGTTCTCCATGTTCGGCACATGGGCCGTGCCGGGGATTTCCGCGAAACTTGCCCCCGGCGTCGCCTCGGCCATCGCCCGCATCGCGGCGGGCGGCGCGCCCATGTCCTCCGCCCCCACGATGTAATGGACAGGAACCGTCATCCTCCCCAGATGCCGAAGGTAATCCAGCCGCTTCAACGCCCCCGCGCACCCCTCATAGCCGATGGGCGAGGTGGCAAGGATCATCGCCCGCGCCCGCTCCGGCACCGACGGATCGGCGGCGGGCGTGAACCACCGCGCCAGCGTGCCTTCGACGACCGCCGCCATGCCGCTCGCACGGATCGTGGCGATCCGGTCATCCCAGCTTTGCACGAAGGGCGGCGGCGCATCGGCCCGCGCATCGCAGACCACCATCCGCCCTACACGGCCCGGATGGGTCAGGCCAAGGCCCAGCGCCGTCATCCCGCCCAGCGACAGGCCCATCACATCGGCCCGCGCCGCGCCGACATGATCCAGCAGGGCCACCATATCGGCCACCAGATAGTCAAAGGAATATGGCCCGACCGGCGCCCCGCTCTGCCCATGCCCCCGCGTGTCATAGCGCAGTACGCGATGGGTCCGGGTCAACAGCCCGATCTGGTCATCCCACATGGTCAGATCGGCGGCCAGCGAGTTGGACAGCAGCAACCACGGCTTGCCCTCATCGCCATCCACCCGCGCCGACAGGGCCACGCCCCCGGCATCGACGGTGAACCGCGTCATTCCGCGGCCTCCGCCAACTTCTCGGCATCGTTGACGCGCGGCAGCACCTCTTCGGCCAACAGGCGCATGGAGGTGCGGGCCAGCCCCTCATCGGCCCAGTCATGCCCGGCATAAAGCAGCGTGCCGAACCGCCCCACCTCTTCGCGGAAGGCAAGCAACTCGTCGGCCACCTTGTCCGGCGTGCCATAGCAGACCAGCCGATCCAGCACGTAATCCAGCGTCACGTCCTCGTCCGGCATGGACTGGTCTTCCTTGAACAGGTTGGCGCGCCCGTTCTTCTTCAGCTTCGTCAAAAGCTGGCGGTAATAGAACACATAGGGGCTGTTCGGGTTGCGCGCATAGTCGCGCGCCGTCTCCATGTCCTTGGCCACGAAGATCGACTTCGCCACCCGCCAATTGGCAAGGTCGGCCACCCGCCCCCCCTGCGCGCAGCCTTCCAGATAGCTGTCCTTATGCGTCGCCACCCAGCGCGGCATCAGGAAGTTGGCCGAGATCGGGTCCCACCCCCGCGCCGCCGCCGCCGTCACGCCCTTGGAAAACGGCGCGACCGCCGTCACCACGATGGGCGGATGCGGGCGCTGCAAGGGCTGCCCCACGATGCCCTGCCCGATCTCTTCCATGATCGTGCGTTCTGTCGTGATGTTCCAGAACTTCCCCTTCAGCGCATAGGGCGGCTTTTCCCGCCACAGCGCCAGCACCATGTCGATGGCTTCAAGGAACATGGCGTTCCGGTCATTGTCGAGGTTCCCGAAGATCTCGGCATCCGACAGCAACCCGCCGGGGCTGATCCCGAAATTGAACCGCCCGTCCAGCAGGTGATCCAGCATGGCGATCTGCGATGCCACATGCGCCGGGTGCGTGTTGGGCAGGTTCACCGTCCCGGTGCCAAGCCGCATCTTCTTCACCCGGTCCACCAGCGCCGCGATGAACACGACCGATGACGTGATGTTCTCCGCCTTGTCGGTCACATGCTCGCCGACATAGGCCTCCGCGAAATCCAGTTCATCGGCAAGGACAAAGGCATCCCGATCCTCGCGCAGGCACTGCCGCCAGTCCTTGTCCAGCGGGTGGATGGGCATGGTGAAAAAGCCAAGTTGCATCTGAGACTCTCCGCTAAGCATCGGAACCAAAGGCTAGCGGGAAAGAGATATTCAGAAGAAACGATAATTTTCGATATACCCCATCACAGAGGGTGATACCCTATCTGCGCGGGATCGACGCGATGATCTCATCCCATTGCCGCGCGCTGCGCCGGTATTCGGCCTCCAGATGGGCGATGAATTCGGTTGCCGCCGGGGTGGGCGCACGGCGGGCGGGTTCGATGATGGAATAACCCACCGTCAGCACCGGCCCCTCGATCGGATGCAGCCAGCGCAGCCGCCCCTCCAGATCCTTGCCGCAGATCGTCTGCGGCAGGATCGTCGCATAGTCCGAGCTTGCCACGAAATCCAGCGTGGCGATCATCGCATCCATCGCAAGGATGGAATTGACCTTCACCCCCACCTGCTCGAAGGCCTCGTCCAGCCGGTCCCGCCGCGCATTCCCGCGCAGCGGCAGCACAAGGTTCAAAGGCCCCATATCCGCCAGCCGCGCCGGTTCCAGATGCCGCAGCTTGCCACCCGCCCGCGTGACCAGAATCTCCCGATCCTCGCCCAACTCCCTGGAACGGATGCCATCCCGCTCGGCACTGCGCGGCACCACGGCGAAATCCACCTCGCCCTCGGCCACCTTGTCCATCAGCACCGCCGAATAGGCCTCCACCACCGAAACCTCCACATTCGGATGCTCGGCCATGTAACCGCTCAGGACCGGCGCCAGCAGCCCCCGCGTGAAGGTCGGCATCAGCCCGACGCGCAGCGGACCGGTGATCTGCCCCGACAGATCGCGCAGTTCCAGCCCCACCCGGTCCAGTTGCCGCAGCACCTCGACCGCCGTGGCATAGAGCCTGCGCCCCGCCAGCGTCGGCTGCACCCCCTTGGCCGACCG
>Ga0209278_1001399_pt1 | contig 14771 bp, 10 predicted proteins | sample JI81BgreenDNA_FD_187504 | JGI IMG/M metagenome (GOLD analysis project Ga0209278, IMG submission 187504) | Wastewater effluent complex algal communities from Wisconsin, to seasonally profile nutrient transformation and Carbon sequestration -... | ecosystem: Engineered > WWTP > Effluent > Algae... | reverse complement strand
GCCGCCAGGCCCAGCGCCTGTGGCGACAGGCGCGTGCCCGCGGCCAGCACCTCGGCGCCCTCGGCCACGTCCTCGCCGCGGCGGCGGATGGCCAGGCCCACGGCGGGCACGGTGTTCACGCGCACGGCCGCGCCACCATCGAGCGGCTCGCACTGCTCCTGTATCACCACCGCATCGGCGCCCGCGGGCACCAGCGCGCCCGTGAAGATGCGCGCGGCCGTGCCCGGCTGCAGCGGCTGGCCCACGTGGCCGGCGGCGATGCGCTGCGACACCGGCAGCACCGTGCCGGCGGCCGGCACATCGGCAGCGCGCAGCGCGTAGCCGTCCATGGCCGAGTTGTCGGCGCCGGGCACGGCGATGGTGGCGCGCACGGCGGCGGCCAGCACGCGGCCGCGGGCGTCGAAGGTGGAGACGGTTTCCGTCTCGGTGATGCGGTGGGCCGCGGCGGCCGTGGCCAGGCGCTGCAGGGCCTCGTCGAGCGGCAGCAGGGGGCGGGGCGCGTTCATGCGGTCGCGTGGCTCTCGATGTAGGCCTTCACGGCCGCCACGTCGGGCGGCGTCACCGTGAAGCGGCGCGGCAGCGACTCGAGGTGCCTGAGCGCCGCGGGCGGCTCCGGCTCCACGCCCGTGGCCTCGCGGATGGTGGCCGCGAACTTGGCCGGCAGCGCCGTCTCGAGCACGAGCATGGGCACGCCGCTTTCGCGCTGCTCCCAGGCCACCTTCAGGCCGTCGGCCGTGTGGGTGTCGATGAGCAGGCCGTGCTGCTGCCAGCAGCGGCGGATGGTGGCCAGGCGGTCGGTGTGGGTGCTGCGGCCGCTGGCGAAGCCGAATTCGCCGCGGGCTCGCGCCATGGTCTCGGCGTCCAGCGTGAAGCCGCCCTGCCGGGGCACCTGCTCGCCGAACAACCGCGCCACCACGGTGCCGTCGCGGCCCAGCAGGTCGAACACGAAGCGCTCGAAGTTGCTGGCCTTGCTGATGTCCATGCTCGGGCTCGAGGTCTCGTGCGTTTCGGCGCTGGCGCGCACGCGGTAGGCCCCCGTGCGGAAGAACTCGTCGAGCACGTCGTTTTCGTTCGTGGCCACCACCAGGCGACGGATCGGCAGGCCCATGCTGCGCGCCACGTGGCCGGCGCAGACGTTGCCGAAGTTGCCGCTGGGCACGGTGAAGCTCACCGGCTCGTCGTTCGAGCGCGTGGCCTGGAAGTAACCCGCAAAGTAGTACACCACCTGGGCCAGCAGCCGCGCCCAGTTGATGCTGTTGACGGTGCCGATCTTCCAGCGCCGCTTGAAGGCGAGGTCGTTGCTGACGGCCTTGACGATGTCCTGGCAGTCGTCGAACACGCCTTCGACGGCGAGGTTGTGGATGTTGGCGTCCTGCAGGCTGAACATCTGCGCCTGCTGGAACGGGCTCATGCGGCCGTGCGGGCTGAGCATGAACACGCTGATGCCGCGCTTGCCGCGCATGGCGTACTCGGCGGCGCTGCCGGTGTCGCCGCTGGTGGCGCCCAGGATGTTGAGTGCCTCGCCGCGGCGGCCCAGCTCGTACTCGAACAGGTGGCCCAGCAGCTGCATGGCCATGTCCTTGAAGGCCAGCGTGGGGCCGTTGGACAGGGCCTGCAGGTGCAGCGTGTCGTCGAGCTTCTTGAGCGGCGTGATGGCCGCCGAGCCGAACACGGCCTCGGTGTAGGTGGCCTGCGTCAGGCGCCGGAGGTCGGCAGCCGGGATGTCGTCGATGTAGAGGCTGAGGATCTCGAAGGCGAGATCGGCGTACGGCAGGCCACGCCAGCGCGCCAGCGTGGCGGCGTCCACCTGCGGGTAGTGCGTGGGCAGGTAGAGACCGCCGTCGGGCGCCAGGCCCTCGAGCAGGATGTCGGAGAAGCCGCGGAGTGCCGGGTCGCCGCGCGTGCTGAGGTACTTCATCAGCTGAGCTCTTCCTTGCGCAGCTTGACGATCGGCGCCAGCACGGTAGGCAGGGCCTGCATCTGCGCCAGGGCCGCAGCCATGCGGCCCTCGACCGTATCGTGCGTGAGGATGATCAGGTCGGTCTGCTTCTCGCCCTCGGCGCTCTCGCGCTGCAGCACGGCGTCGATGCTGATGTCGTTTTCGGCCAGGATCCCGGTGATGCGCGCCAGCACGCCGGCCTTGTCGGCCACCACGAGGCGCAGGTAGTACGAGGTCACCACGTCCGCGATCGGCAGGATGGGCGTGTCGGCCAAGCTGCCCGGCTGGAAGGCGAGGCTCGGCACGCGGTGGCCGGGGTCGGCGGTCTGCAGGCGCGCGATGTCCACCAGGTCGGCGATCACGGCGCTGGCCGTGGGCTCGCTGCCGGCGCCCTTGCCGTAGTAGAGCGTGGTGCCCACGGCGTCGGCCTTCACGACCACGGCGTTCATCGCGCCCTCGACGTTGGCGATCAGGCGCGTGGACGGGATGAGCGTGGGGTGCACACGCAGCTCGATGCCGCTGTCGCGCCGCCGCGCGATGCCCAGCAGCTTGATGCGGTAGCCCAGCTGCTCGGCGTAGCGGATGTCGGCGGCCTGCAGCGCCGTGATGCCCTCGACGTGCGCCTTGGCAAACTGCACCGGCACGCCAAAGGCGATGGCCGACAGGATGGTGGCCTTGTGGGCCGCGTCCACGCCCTCGATGTCGAAGGTGGGGTCGGCCTCGGCGTAGCCCAGGCGCTGTGCCTCCTTCAGCACCACGCCGAAGTCCAGGCCCTTGGCGCGCATCTCGCTGAGGATGAAGTTGGTGGTGCCGTTGATGATGCCGGCCACCCACTCGATGCGGTTGGCCGTGAGGCCCTCGCGCAGCGCCTTGATGATGGGGATGCCGCCGGCCACCGCGGCCTCGAAGGCCACCGTGACGCCACGCTCGCGCGCCGCGGCGAAGATCTCGGTGCCGTGAACCGCCAGCAGCGCCTTGTTGGCCGTGACCACGTGCTTGCCCTGGCGAATGGCCTCGAGCACCAGCTGCTTGGCGATGCCGTAGCCGCCGATGAGCTCGACCACCACGTCCACCTCTGGGTCGGCCACCACGGCCGCCGCATCGGCCACCACCCGCGCGCGGCCCGTCACGATGGACTCGGCGCGCGCGGTGTCCAGGTCGGCCACCACCGTGATCTGGATGCCCGTGCCCGCGCGGCGGCGGATCTCTTCCTGGTTGCGGGCCAGCACCTCGAAGGTGCCGCTGCCCACGGTGCCGATGCCCAGCAGGCCGACGCGGAGGTTGGTGTTCATGTGGAGTGGCGTTTGCGGTAGCCGTGGAGAAAACGTTCGATGCGGCCGACGGCCTCGGTGAGGTCGTCGACGTTGGGGAGGAAGACCAGCCGGAAGTGGTCGTGCTCGGGCCAGTTGAAGCCCGTGCCCTGCACGATGAGCACCTTCTGCTCGGCCAGCAGCTCGTAGGCGAACTGCTGGTCGTCGGCAATCGGGTACATCCTCGGGTCCAGCCGCGGGAACATGTACAGCGCCGCCTTGGGCTTGACGACGCTGACACCCGGGATCTGCGTGAGCAGCTCGTAGGCCAGGTCGCGCTGCTTGCACAGGCGGCCACCCGGGGCCACGAGGTCCTTGATGCTCTGGTAGCCGCCCAACGCCGTCTGGATGGCCATCTGCCCCGGCGTGTTGGCGCACAGGCGCATGCTGGCCAGCATGTTCAGGCCCTCGATGTAGTCGCGCGCGGCGCGCTTGGCACCGCTCACCACCATCCAGCCCGAGCGGTAGCCGCAGGCGCGGTAGTTCTTGGACAGGCCGTTGAAGCTGACGAACAGGACGTCGTCGGCCAGGCTCGCGATGCTGGTGTGCGTGGCGCCGTCGTAGAGCGTCTTGTCGTAGATCTCGTCGGCAAAGACGATCAGGTCGTGCTCGCGCGCGATGTCGACGATGCCCTGCAGCACCTCCACCGGGTACAGCGCGCCCGTGGGGTTGTTGGGGTTGATGACGACGATGGCCTTGGTGTGCGGCGTGATGCGCGCGCGGATGTCGGCCAGGTCGGGCAGCCAGCCCGAGCCTTCGTCGCAGCGGTAGTGCACGGGCGTGCCACCCGAGAGGCTCACCACCGCGGTGTACAGCGGGTAGTCGGGGCTGGGGATCAGCACCTCGTCGCCGGCGTCGAGCAGCGCGTTCATGCTCATGGCGATGAGCTCGGAGGCACCGTTGCCGAGGTAGATGTCGTCCACCGTGACGCCGGCAATGCCCTTTTCCTGCGTGTAGTGCATCACCGCCTTGCGCGGCGCGAACAGGCCCTTGCTGTCGGTGTAGCCGGCCGCCACCTGCGAGGGCAGGTTGTGGATCATGTCCTGCACGATCTCGTCGGGCGGCATCACGCCGAAGGCGGCCACGTTGCCGATGTTGAGCTTGATGATGCGCTGGCCCTCTTCCTCCATCTGCCGCGCCTTGTCGAGCACGGGGCCGCGGATGTCGTAGCCGACGTTGGCGAGCTTGGCGGACTTGGCGATCGGCTTCATGGCGCGGGCGGGGTTGGAGGCCGCGGCGGGGCGCGAGCATCGCCATGGCGGAACCTAGAATTATCCATCCATGAAGTTCCAGCCCGACACGCTCGCCGGCACCAACGCCATCACTCGCTTCGAAGGCCACCGCCTCTGGGTGGGCAGCGCGCTGCACGCGGCCAGCGTGCTGGTGCCCTGGCGAGGCGAGGTGCAGGCCTGGGCGCCCACGGCGCCGGCCGGCCTGGAGGCCGGGCACTTCGAGCAGATCCTGGGGCTCCAGCCCGAGCTGGTGATCTACGGCAGCGGCACGCGGCTCGTCTTCCCGCCGCCGGCACTGGCCCGCGTGCTGTTCGAGCGCCGCATCGGCCTGGAGACCATGGACACCGCCGCCGCCTGCCGCACCTACAACGTGCTGGCCAGCGAAGGCCGCTCGGTGGTGGCGGCGCTGATCCTCGGGCAACCCTGAGCGCGGGGTGCGGGTGGCGGGATGCCCCTGCGCACCGACCTATAATTCGAGTTTGCAGCTGGCTCAGGCCACGCTAGGGCCAACCAGGGAACTTCCGAGAACATCCTCCATGACGCCTGTCATCAACAAAGCACTCCCGGAATTCGAAGCATTGGCCACCAGCGGCGTCAAGTTCACGCCCCAGTCCCACATCGGCAAGGCCGTCGTCCTGTACTTCTACCCCAAGGACAACACCCCCGGCTGCACCACCGAGGCCATGCAGTTCCGCGACCAGCACAAGGACTTCCTCAAGGCCGGTGCGGTGGTGTTCGGCGTCAGCCGCGACAACATGGCCAGCCACGAGAAGTTCAAGCAGAACCTCGAGCTGCCCTTCGAGCTGATCGCCGACACCGAAGAGAAGCTCTGCCACATGTTCGGCGTGGTCAAGAACAAGATCATGTACGGCAAGAAGGTCAAGGGCATCGAGCGCAGCACCTTCCTGATCGACGCCGAAGGCGTGATGCGCGCCGAATGGCGCGGCATCAAGGTCGCCGGCCATGTCGAAGAAGTGCTCAAGGCCGTGAAGGCGCTCAAGAAGGCCGCTTGAAGCCGCCCTTGGCCCGACGCCCGAACCCCGGCCGGTGGCGCCTTGCCACCGCCCTGCGCCCCTCCCCAGCCGCGCGGCCCTGCCGACGCGGCTTTTTTATCGCCCACGTTTCCCAACCCTAGCCCGGACCCGCCCCCATGCCCCTGCCCAAGCCGCCGTCGAAGAAGGGTGACCTGCTGCAAGCCGCCGACTACGAGGCGCAGGCCGCGCCGCGCCCCGAGAAGCGCTCGGTGAAGTCGCGCGCCGCCGAGGCCGCCCCGGCCCCGCTGGAACTGCGGGGCACCCCGCCGGCCCTGGCTGCGCGGCCGGCACCGGCGCAGGCCCCGGTGGCCACCGCGCCGCGCGCCCCCGTGGAGCCGCGCACCAGGCCACGCAAGCCACGCAGCACCGGCCCGGCCAAGCTCTTCGTGCTCGACACCAACGTGCTGATGCACGACCCGATGAGCCTGTTCCGCTTCGAGGAACACGACATCTACCTGCCCATGATCACGCTCGAGGAGCTCGACGGCCACAAGAAGGGCATGAGCGAGGTCTCGCGCAACGTGCGGCAGGTCAGCCGCGAGCTTGACGCCCTGGCCTCGTTCGACAAGAGCACGGGGGGTTCCGATCCCGAAGGCGGCATCCCGCTGGCCCAGACCGGCCACCGCGAGGCCGGCGGCAAGCTGTTCTTCCAGACCACGCTGCTCGACGTGAAGCTGCCCGCCGGCCTGCCCCAGGGCAAGGCCGACAACCAGATCCTGGGCGTGGTGCAGGGCCTGCGCGAGCGCCACCCGGGCCGCGAGGTGGTGCTGGTGTCCAAGGACATCAACATGCGCGTGAAGGCGCGTGCTCTGGGCCTGCCGGCGGAGGACTACTTCAACGACAAGACGCTCGAAGACGGCGACCTGCTCTACACCGGCGTGATGCCCCTGCCCGCCGACTTCTGGGACCGTCACGGCAAGACCATGGAGAGCTGGCAGCAGGGCGGCCACACCTACTACCGCATCAGCGGGCCGCTGGTGCCGGCGCTGATGATCAACCAGTTCGTCTACCACGAGGTGGCGGGCGGCCCCAACCTCTACGCGCGCGTCACCGAGATCACCGGCAAGACCGCGGTGCTGAAGACGCTGCGCGAGTACACGCACGGCAAGAACGCCGTCTGGGGCGTGACGGCGCGCAACCGCGAACAGAACTTCGCGCTCAACCTGCTGATGGACCCGGACTGCGACTTCATCACCCTCACCGGCACCGCCGGCACGGGCAAGACGCTGATGACGCTGGCCGCGGCACTCAGCCAGGTGCTGGACGACCGCCGCTACAGCGAGATCATCGTCACGCGCGTGACCGTGCCCGTGGGCGAGGACATCGGCTTCCTGCCTGGCGACGAGCAGGAGAAGATGGGCCCCTGGATGGGCGCGCTCGACGACAACCTCGAGGTGCTGGCGCGCAGCGACAGCGGCGCCGGCGAATGGGGCCGCGCGGCCACCAACGACCTCGTGCGCAGCAAGATCAAGATCAAGAGCCTGAACTTCATGCGCGGGCGCACCTTCCTGAGCAAGTTCGTCATCATCGACGAGGCGCAGAACCTCACGCCCAAGCAGATGAAGACGCTGATCACGCGCGCCGGCCCGGGCACCAAGATCGTCTGCCTGGGCAACCTGGCACAGATCGACACGCCCTACCTCACCGAGGGCTCGAGCGGCCTCACCTACGCGGTCGACCGCTTCAAGGGCTGGCCGCACGGCGGCCACGTGACGCTGGCGCGCGGCGAGCGCTCGCGGCTGGCGGATTACGCGTCGGACGCGCTGTAGCGGGCGGCCGCTACTCCGCGGGCCGCACGCGCCAGAAGCTGGCAAAACGCGGCAACCCGTCGTCGGTGTGGCCCTGGTGGCGGAAGCTCACGCGGCTGCCCACGGGCGGCGGCGTTTGGCGCTCGGCGTCGCTGAAGCCGGTGCCCAGGCGGAGCGTGCGGCCGTCGTCCAGGCGCAGCTGCAGCGCGCCCAGGCGGCCCTCGTGGCGGCCGCGGCCCGGCAGGTGGGCCAGCACCACGCCCTCGGCGTCGGACCAGGGCTTGAGCTTGAGCAGATCGGCGCTGCGGCCCGGCCGCCACAGCGCCGAGGCGCGGTGCAGCATCAGCCCCTCGCCGCCGGCGCGCACGACAGCGTCGAGCTCGCGCGCCAGCGCGGCGGCGTCGGGCAGCGTGCGCTGGGGCACGGGCTGCACGAAGGGCTGGCGCAGCGAGGCCGCGAGCGCGGCCAGCGCCTGGGCGCGCTGCGCGAAGGGGCGCGGGTCGCCGGGCAGGTCGAACAGCGCGTAGCGCAGCGCGCGCCACGCGCCGTCGTCGGGTGCGGCGCGGCGCACCGTCCCCACGGTGGTCTCGAAGCCGCCGCGGCCCAGCCACAACTCGCCGTCCAGCGGCGTGGCCGGCAGCGCGGCCGTGAGCCACGCGGGCGCGGCGATGAGGCCGCCGCTGCGGAAGCGCAGCCGGGCACCGTCCCACAGCGCGCGCACGCCGTCGAGCTTCTCGCTCACGAGCCAGCCGGTGGGGTCCAGGGCCGGCGGCGCGTCCTGCGCCAGCATGGGCGCGATCGGCGCCCTGGGCGGGCCGGCCTCGGCACGCGCCGCCGCGGCCAGCCACGGCACGGCGAAGGAACACAGGGCTTGGCGGCGCGACAGCGGCATGGCGGGCTCCTCGAAGACAGAGCCCCAGTCTGCGCAGCGCCGCCCCCGGCCGGCATCCCCCGCGCGGGCCGCCACCGGCCCCTCGCGCGGGCGCCCCCGCCGGGGCGCGTGGGGTCGGGTCAGCCGGCCACGAGGTCCTTCACCTGCTGCAGCGCCGTCGGGTCCTCGATGGTCGTCAGGTCGCCCGGGTCGCGCCCTTCGCACACGGCCTGGATGGCCCGGCGCAGCAGCTTGCCGCTGCGTGTCTTGGGCAGCACGCTCACGAAGCGCACGCGGCTGGGCCGCGCCACCGCGCCGAGCTGCTCGTCCACCAGCTTCATGATCGCGCCCTCGAGCTTGAGCGCCGCCTCGGGCGTGGCCGCAAGCGAAGGGTCTTTCAGCACCGCAAACGCCATCGCCACCTGGCCCTTGAGCTGGTCGGCCACGCCTACCACGGCCACCTCGGCCACGGCGGGGTGGCTGGAGATGCTCTCCTCGATCTCGCGCGTGCCCAGGCGGTGACCGGCCACGTTGATCACGTCGTCGGTGCGGCCGAGGATGAAGAAGTAGCCGTCCTCGTCGCGGATGCCCCAGTCGAAGGTGCTGTAGACCATGCGGCCCGGCACGCTGCTCCAGTAGGTCTTGACGAAGCGCTCGTCGTCGCGCCACACGGTCTGCATGAAGCCCGGCGGCAGCGGGCCCTCGATCACCACCACGCCCTTCTGGTTGGGGCCGGTGATGTCCTGGCCGGTCTGCTCGTCCACCAGCTTCACGTCGTAGCCCGGCATGGCGATGCCGGGGCTGCCGAACTTGCTGCGCTGCGGCTCCACGCCGTTGGCCACGGTGAGGATGGGCCAGCCGCTTTCGGTCTGCCAGTAGTTGTCGATGATGGGGATGCCCAGGGCGCCGGCGATCCACTGCGCCGTGGGCTCGTCCAGCGGCTCGCCGGCCAGGAACAGCGCGCGCAGGCTGGAAAGGTCGTGTTTCTTGAGCGCCTCGGGGTCCTGCTTCTTGAGCACGCGCACCGCCGTGGGCGCCGAGAACATGGCCGTGACCTTGTACTTCTCGACCAGGCTCCACCAGATCGCGGCATCGGGGCGGATGGGCAGGCCTTCGTACAGGATGGTGGCCATCCCCGCGATCAGCGGCCCGTAGACGATGTAGCTGTGGCCCACGACCCAGCCGATGTCGGAGGTGCTGAAGTAGGTCTCGCCCGGGCGGCCCATGAAGATCTGGCCCATGCTGGCGGCCAGCGCCACGGCGTAGCCGCCGGTGTCGCGCTGCACGCCCTTGGGCCGGCCCGTGGTGCCGCTGGTGTAGATGGTGTAGCTGATGGCCGTGCTGTCCAGCCAGACCACGGGCACCTGCGCGCCGGCGTGGCGCTCGCGCTCGGCGGCGTAGTCCACGTCGCGGTCGGTCACGCGTTCCATGGGGGCCAGGCCGCGGTCGACCATCAGCACCTTGGGCACCTTGTGGGCGCTGAGGCGCAGCGCCTCGTCGAGCAGCGGCTTGTAGGGCACGACCTTGCCGCCGCGGCTGCCGGCATCCGCACTCACCACGAGCACCGGCTCGGCGTCCTCGATGCGCGTGGCCAGGCTCACGCTGGCAAAGCCGCCGAACACCACCGAGTGCACGGCGCCGATGCGCGTGCAGGCCAGCATGGCGAACACGGCCTCGGGGATCATGGGCATGTAGATGAGCACGCGGTCGCCCTGCTTCACGCCCTGCGCTTGCAGGATGGCGGCCATGGTCTGCACCTCGGCCTGCAGTTCCTTGAAGCTGTAGATCTTTTCCTGGCCGACCTCGGTGGAGACCCAGATCAGGGCGTTCTGCTCGCCGCGCGCGGCGGCGTGGCGGTCCACGGCGTTGTGGCACAGGTTGGTGGTGCCACCCTCGAACCAGCGCGCGAACGGCGGCTTGTCGTGGTTGCAGATGCGCTGCGGCGGCGTCTGCCAGTCGATGAGCTTCGCCTGCTCGGCCCAGTAGGCGTCGCGCTCGCTGAGCGAGCGGCGATGCAGGTCGGCGTAGCGGGTGGGCGTGTTCATCGGTCTCGTCTCCTGGGTGTTCGGCTCCGCACCGCATCGTGGCGCGGCAAGGCGGTGTGCGGCAGTCGGGGATTGTTCGGATGGGCGGCTTGCAGGGCACTGACGCCGCGGGGCCAAGCCCCGGCGGCCCGGCGCGGCGCTGCTATGCTGCCGCGCCCATGCCGAAGCACCCCCCTGCCCTGCCCCTCGTGCGCCCCCTGGTGGCGGCCGCACTGGCCCTGGCGATGGGGCTGGCCACGGCCCAGCCCGCGCCGCCGGCGGCCGGTGCCTCGGCGCCGGGCAGCGGCGACGCGGTGCTCGAGCTGCTGCGCGAACGCGGCCTGCTGCCCACGCCGGCCCACGTGGAAGCCACGCGCTTTGTCCAGCACATGCGCGAGACGGCGTCCGAGCTCGTGATGACGGCGATGAACTTCCTCGGCGTGCCCTACCGCCTGGGTGGCAACAGCGCCGAGCAGGGTTTCGACTGCAGCGGCTTCACGCGCCACGTGTTCGAGCACAGCATCGGCCTCGTGCTGCCGCGCCGCTCGCACGAGCAGGCCACGCAGGCCGGGCTGCTGCCCGTCAAGCGCGAGGAGCTCAAGCCCGGCGACCTGGTGTTCTTCAACACCATGCGGCGGGCCTTCTCGCACGTGGGCATCTACGTGGGCGAGGGCCGCTTCATCCACGCCCCGGCCACGGGCGGCGAGGTGCGTGTGGAAGACATGCGCGCGGCCTACTGGCAGCGGCGCTTCAACGGCGCGCGGCGCGCACCCGCCGTGACGCCCGCGCCAACCACCAAGGCCACCCCGGGCAGACCCTGAACGGCCGACCCTGGTGCCGTCAGGTCCGAGGCGCGCGGCACAATCGCCGGCCATGGGTGAGTCCGTCATTCCGCTGGCCGATCTGCGCACGCTGGCCACACCGGCGCGTGTGCCGGCGCAGCCCATTCCCACCACCGGCCTGCTGTCCGACCGCCTCGGCCGACCGCTGCGCGACCTGCGCATCTCGGTCACCGACCGCTGCAACTTCCGCTGCAGCTACTGCATGCCGAAGGAGGTGTTCGACCGCGACTACCGCTTCCTGCCGCAGTCGGACCTTCTGAGCTTCGAGGAGATCACGCGCATCGCGCGGCTGTTCGTGGCGCACGGCGTGGCCAAGCTGCGGCTCACGGGCGGCGAGCCGCTGCTGCGCAAGGGGCTGGAAGGCTTGATCGCGCCGCTGTCGGCGCTGCGCACGCCGAGCGGCGAGCCGCTGGACATCACGCTCACCACCAACGGCACCTTGCTCGCGCGCAAGGCGGTGGCGTTGCGCGAGGCGGGCCTGAAACGCGTGACGGTGAGCCTGGACGCACTGGACGACGCCATCTTCCAGCGCATGAACGACGTCGGCTTCCCGGTGACCGAGGTGCTGGCCGGCATCGACGCCGCGCTGGCTGCGGGCCTGGCGCCGGTGAAGATCAACATGGTCGTCAAGCGCGGCACCAACTGCCACGAGATCGTGCCCCTGGCGCGCCACGTGCGCGAGCGCTTCGGCCCCGGCGTCGTGCTGCGCTTCATCGAGTACATGGACGTCGGCGCCACCAACGGCTGGCGGCTCGACGAGGTGCTGCCCTCGGCCGAGGTGCGGGCGCGGCTGCACGCGGCGTTCCCGCTGGAGAAGCTGCCGGCCTCTGCGGCGGGTGAAACCGCGGAACGCTGGCGCTACGTGGATGGTGGCGGCGAGGTGGGCTTCATCAGCAGCGTGACGCAGGCCTTCTGCGGCGACTGCAACCGCGCGCGCCTGTCCACCGAGGGCAAGCTGTTCCTGTGCCTGTTCGCCACACGCGGGCACGACCTGCGCGCGCTGCTGCGCACCGGTGCCAGCGACGCCGACATCGCCAGCGCCATCGGCCTGGCCTGGCAGGAGCGGGACGACCGCTACTCCGAGCTGCGCGGCTCCGGCGCCGCCGAGCCCGGCAGCGGCGAACGCCGCATCGAGATGCACTACATCGGCGGTTAGACCGGACGGGCTGCGCCCGCCGGTCCAACTTGGCGCCGTTCGAAGCGACATCGGCCCCGGTGGGGCCGCTGCGCCTCAACGCGCCAGGGGGCTCGCCGGCATAGCCGGCGTCGCTGGCGGGTGGGTCAGTCGGCGTGGCCCTGGGCGGGCTTCAGGTCGTCGTCGGCCGGCGTCGTGATCTCACCCGGCGTGCCCTTGCGCGCAAACAGCGTGTACACCGTCGGCACGACGAAGATCGTCAGCAGCGTCCCCACCGTCATGCCGCCCACGATGACCCAGCCGATCTGCTGGCGGCTCTCGGCGCCCGCACCGCTGGCCAGCGCCAGCGGCACCGCGCCCAGCACCATGGCGCCGGTGGTCATGAGGATGGGGCGCAGCCGCATGCTCGAGGCCTGCACCACGGCCTCCATCACCGTCTTGCCCTGCTGGCGCAGCTGGTTGCTGAACTCCACGATCAGGATGCCGTGCTTGGTGATCAGGCCGATCAGCGTGACCAGGCCGATCTGCGAGTACACGTTCAGCGTGCCCCCAGTGAACTTCATGGCCAGCAGCGCGCCCAGCATCGACAGCGGCACGCTCAGCAGGATCACGAAGGGGTCGATGAAGCTCTCGAACTGCGCCGCCAGCACCAGGAAGATGAACAGCAGCGCCAGCACGAACACCAGGCCCAGCGCACCGCTGGAGGCCTTGAACTCGCGACTCACACCGTTGAGCTCGGTGGCGTAACCCGGCGGCAGCACGCGGCCGGCCAGTTCGTCCATGAACTGCAGCGCCTCGCCCAGCGAATAGTTGGGCTGCAGGTTCGCCGTGATGGTGACGCTGCGCCGCTGGTTGAAGTGGTTCAGCTCGCGCGGGCTCACGGCCTCGCGGATGGTGACCAGGCTCGACAACGGCACCATGGTGTCGTTGCGGCCGCGCACGAAGATCTTCTCGATGTCTTCCGGCGTGGTGCGGCCGCTGGCCGCGGTCTGCACCAGCACGTCGTACTGCTCGGCGTCGCGCTTGTAGCGCGTGACGACACGGCCGCCGAGCATCGTTTCGACCGTGCGCGCCACGCTGTCCACGCTCACGCCCAGGTCGGCGGCACGCGCGCGGTCCACGTCCATGAAGACCTCGGGCTTGTTGAGCTGCAGGTCGATGTCGGGCTGCACGATGCCGGGGTTGCGCGCCATCTCGGCCAGCATCTGCTGGCCGACGCGCGCCATGTTCTCGTAGCTGTCGCCGCTGACGATCACCACCTCGAGCGGCCGCGAGCGGAAACCCTGGCCCAGGCTGGGCGGCGTCACGGGGAACGCGCTCACCCCGGGCAGCGCCATCAGCCGCGGCATCAGTTCGCGCTGCAGGTCCTGCGTGGTCTTGTCGCGCTCGGCCCAGTCCACCGTGCGGAACACACCGAAGGCGCTGGACACCTGGCCGCCGCCCACGAAGAGGAAGCGGCGGTCGAACTCCGGGAACTGCGCGCCGATGGCGTCGATGGCGTCGAGGTAGCGCGCGGTGTACTCGAGCGTGGCGCCGTCGGGTGCGCGCACGGGCATGGCGATGACACCGCGGTCCTCGTAGGGCGCCAGCTCGCTCTTGGTCGTGGTGAACAGGTACCAGCTGCCACCGGCCGAGGCCAGCATCACGCCCACGATCAGCCAGCGCCGCTGCAGCGTCCAGGCCAGCACGCGGCCGTAGCCGTCGGACAGGCCGGTGAGCAGCCGCTCCATGCCGCGGTCGAAGCGGCCGGGCCTCGGGTTGTGCCTGAGCAGCTTGCTGCACATCATGGGCGTGAGCGTCAGCGCCACGAAGCCGCTGACCAGCACCGCGCCCGCCAGCGTGAGCGCAAATTCTCCGAACAGCCGCCCCGTGCGCCCGGGCGTGAAGGCCAGCGGCGCAAACACCGCGGCCAGCGTCAGCGTCATCGCGATGACCGCGAAGCTGATCTCGCGGATGCCCTTGATGGCCGCCTGGAAGGGCTTCATGCCCTCCTCGATGTGGCGGTAGATGTTCTCGAGCACGACGATGGCGTCGTCCACCACCAGGCCGATGGCCAGCACCAGCGCCAGCAGCGTGAGCGTGTTCACCGTGAAGCCGGCCAGCGCGATCAGCGTGAAGGCGCCGATCAGGCTCACCGGGATGGTGACCAGCGGGATGATGGACGCACGCAGCGTGCGCAGGAACACAAACACCACCAGCGCCACCAGCACCACGGCCTCGGCCACCGTGGTGTAGACGGCCTTGACGGAGCGGTCGATGAACACGCTCAGGTCGTTGGCCTGCACCACCGTCACGCTGGCCGGCAGGTCGCGCTGGATCTGCGGCATGAGGTCGCGCACGCCGTTGGCCACGTCGATGGGGTTGGCCGTGGCGTTGCGGATGATGCCGGTGCTGATGCTGGGCACGCCGTTCAGGCGCACGCGGCTGCGTTCGTTCTGCGCGGCCTCTTCGATGCGCGCCACGTCGCGCAGGCGCACGGTGTAGCCGTTCACCGTCTTCAGCGCCACCTGCTCGAACTCGCTCACGCGGTTGAGGTCGGTGCGCGCGGTGACGCTGAACTCGCGCTGCGCGCTTTCGATGCGGCCGGCCGGCACCTCCAGGTTCTGGCGGCGCAGCGCGTCTTCCACGTCCTGCAC
>Ga0209278_1001398_pt1 | contig 14783 bp, 11 predicted proteins | sample JI81BgreenDNA_FD_187504 | JGI IMG/M metagenome (GOLD analysis project Ga0209278, IMG submission 187504) | Wastewater effluent complex algal communities from Wisconsin, to seasonally profile nutrient transformation and Carbon sequestration -... | ecosystem: Engineered > WWTP > Effluent > Algae... | reverse complement strand
TTTCAGCAGTTCGGGTTGCAGCCGGGGCCTTTGCTGTTCACTTCGGCGCCTGATCTGGTTTGGGGGTTGATTGCGTCGCTGCTGGTGGCCAACGTCATGTTATTGGTGCTGAATCTGCCGCTGATCCGGTTCTGGATCCTGCTGTTGAAGATCCCGCAGCCATGGCTTTACGGCGGCATCCTTGTCTTTGCCACGCTGGGGACGCTGGGGGTGAACCCGTCGCCGGTGGAGTTGATGATGTTGGTGGTCTTCGGGACGCTGGGCTATATCATGCGGTTGTATGGCTATCCGATAGCACCTGTTGTGGTCGGTCTGATCCTTGGGCCGATGGCGGAGCAGCAGTTGCGCAGGGCACTGTCGATTTCGCAGGGGGATTGGACGACGCTTGTCGCCTCGCCCGTGGCGGCGATCCTGCTGGGATTGGCGGCGGTGGCGTTGATCCTGCCGATGATCCTGCGGGCGCGGGGTCGGGGGGATGTGCTGGCACAGGTGGGGTCGGCGGAGGACTGATCCGGGCGTGCTGCACGCGGTGCCGTAAACTGTGCCGCAAAGTGTATGCACGCAGCGAACGCTGGAAGGGCAAAGAATTAACCACGAGTGAAGGCCGGCGGGGACAGGATGCCCCTGCCGGCCTATCCGTTCAATTCAGTTCGAGGCGGGTGCCGTCAGCGAATTCGACGGTTTCGACATGGATCAGGAAGGCCGATCCATCCGGTCCGTCGATGCGGTGGCCTGCGCCTTCGGGGGCGATGGTATAGGCCTCGGCTGGGCCGGGGAGGAGGTAGATGTCCCGCCCGTCGCCGCCGTTGATGCCGTCGCGCCCTGCGCTGGCGGGGAAGGTGTCGTCACCGCCGAGACCGGCGAGGTAATCCTCTTCGTCGGTGCCTTCCATGCGGTCGCCGGATTCGCTGCCGCTGGCGGTGAGGCCGTGCAGGTATTGCGCGCCGCCGCCTTCGCCCCACCACGATCCGCCCTCGGCCTGTTTGGAGAGGATGAAGCGTGCGCGGGGGGGCGCGTCGCCCGGCCACGCGAGAAGGCCCCATGAGCCCCAGCGCGTGGGTCTGTCGATATCGGTGAAGTTCATAAAGGGACCGTCGCCGATCTTGCGCCAGCCATCCCAGAGCAGGCTGTAGAGCGCGGCCATTTCCGGGCTGCGGACGAAGCCGCCAAGGAATCCGGTCAACTCTTCCGCGTCGGCATCGGAGAGGCCTTCGATGGCGAAGCTGTGGTGGAGGTGCTGGCCCCCCTCGTAGAGCGTGAAGCGCATGTCGCTGGCATGGGCGAGATCGCGCTGTTCGGCGAGGGCGGCGAGGACGGCGGGCACGGCGTCGCTGGCCCGGCCCATCAGGGCAAGCTCATCATAGAGCCAGGGATAGGCGCCTTCGCCCTGCTGGCGCGCGCGGGTCATCAGGGTGTCGCGGCTTTCGGGGTTCGCGACGAGGGACGCGCCGAAATAGGTGGTTGCGGCGAGTTCCTCGAACACCTTGGACGGCGCAATGAAGGTATCGGGGTCGCGTTCCTGCCATGCGGACGCGGCGAGGCTGACCTCGGTGACCCAGGTGGCGGTGGCCTGCGTGGCGAGGACGTTGACGAGCCGATCCTGCGCAGCGGTGCCAAAGACCTCTTCCCAGAGGCGGGCGACATGGGTGGCGCGTTTCGTGTGGTAGGCGTAGATCGCCTCCCAATCTTCGGAGATGTCGTCGCCCCATTCTGCGACAGCCTGTTCGCGAAGCCAGTCGAATTGAGGGAAGGCCCCGTTCCAGGTTTCGTTGGAATATTCGACATGGGCCTTCAGGCGCGGGTCGAGATTGTCGCGGACATAGGTGGCGAAGTTGCGGATGAAGTCGTCTTCGGCGTTGTGGGGCATGGTGAACCATGGGTCCACGCCCGCCTCGTTCGCGAGTTGGACCATGATCTCGACCGGGACGGAGGCTTGTGCCCATGTGGCGGCAGCGGGCTTGGGCATCTCTGCCCAACTGGTGACCGGATCGCTGTTGGTCATTTGCCAGGTCATGAAGCGGAGTTCGCGCGCATCGGTTGTGACGGCGAGCCAGTCGGGATCGAAGATCGCGCCTGCCTCGTGCAGGGCGAGGTCTTCGGCGCGCAGGATGGAGATGCCGCGGATGTGGTCCTGCGGAAGTGTGTTGGTGATGTCGAGCCAGAAGGTTCCGCCGGAGGTGTTTTCGAAGATGATGCGGCCTGCGCTTTGGTTGATGACCTCGACCTCGCCGCCGAGGGAGAGGGTGCCCTTGCCCTGATAGGAGAGGATGTAGATGCCCTCGCGTTCCGTGCCGCCGGCCTGCGGGTCCCAGGCCCAGACGGTGCGGATGCCCTGCATGCCTTCGGGGATGCCGCGCGGATAGCCGTTCTCGTCGAGGAGGCCAGTGGCGCGCAGTTCCTCGTGCGACATGCTTTGCCACGTGTCGGCGGTATAGGCGAAGAAGGGGCGCATGGTGCGGGCGATGTCGAGGAAAGGGCGCCCGGTTCCCCAGTCTTCGATGGAGGAGACACCCCAGGACATGTTCGGATCCTCGACACCCAGCGCGCCAGCCGTGGCGGCCTGTGGGGCCGTGGCGAGGGTCAGCGTAGCGAGGGCGGGAAGGAGGACGGCCCGTGACGAGAAGGCGACCGGGCGCGGTTGGCCTTTGGTGGGCATGAAGAACCTCGGGATCATACATCTATGTTAACCCCATCCTAGTCGGAGAGGCGGCCCCCGGTCGACAGGGCACTTGGTCGGACGGCCTTTGTCCGGGGCTTTGGTCCAGGCGGGCAGGGCCTTGGTCGGGCTTCGGCGGCATCGTGCGGCGAGGTTCGGAAGGTGCAAGCGCGGAGCCGGCGAAGTGGCGTTTTCCGCTTTCGTTTTGACAATTTCGCACATCGCCAAGGAAGAAGGACGGATCGCGGGCAAGGCATTGGTCGGAGGGGCTGCGGGCGGGAGAAGGTAGCGGATGCGGTTTTCCGGGACTTTCGGCGGAAGATCGCGCGTCCCGGATGATTTCGCTTTCCGAATCAATCTGTGCCCATCTGATAACCTTTGGTTACTAGGTGTTGACGTAACTCAACCCTAGCGCGAGTTCCATCTAAGGGCGCGTCACAGTTCAGCCAAATTTCCGCCAAGGTTCAGACCGAGCAGTTGCGGCATTGTCGCATATCTGGCGACAGTCTCCCGCTAAATCATTGAATTATCGATAAATCGACATGGCAATCGGGGCGAAATCAAGGCGAAAGGACGGCGAGATATAAACTTTCGTTTAGACAGGGGGCCAAATTAAGATAGGTTAACTGTCGGGGGCATTGGAACGCGGTCGGTTTAACCGGCCCGGCTATGCAAGTAGGAACGACATGCTGCAATTCGCTTTTTCCCGCGACCGTTCGACCGAGCTGCCCGGTCTGGTCGCCGCTCTGCGCGCCTTTGCGCGGGCTCGTTTTGAGAGGACTGGCTAGGGGTCTGTTGGTGCGGGTCCGAGGGTATTTTCCGAGGATCCGGTTCTGAGGCTGGATGAGTGTCTGCACGCTGCAACGGCGGACCGTCCTTCTTGATTCCCGATGCTGGAGGCTCTGAGATGAGCGTGCGTATTCACGACGGTGTAACCGATTACGAAAAGCATAACGTCGCCAAGCGGGTGACGTGGGTTGCGCCGCGGCGTCACCGTTTCTACCGCAGCCTCGGCAAGCGGTTCATTGACATCTTCCTGGTGATCATGGCGCTGCCGATGGTGCTGCCGCTTGTTCTGCTGCTGTCGGTTCTGATCATGATGGACGGACATTCGCCCTTCTACCGTCAGGAGCGCGTGGGTCGTGGCGGCCGCATCTTCAAGCTGTGGAAGCTGCGCACCATGGTGCCCGACGCGAAGGCGGAACTTGAGAAGTATCTGGCCGGCAATGACGAGGCACGCCGGGAATGGGACGCCTATCAGAAGCTGACGCGCGATCCGAGGATCACGAAGGTGGGGCATTTCCTGCGCAAGTCTTCGCTGGACGAGATCCCGCAGCTTTGGAACGTGCTGACGGGCGATATGAGCCTTGTCGGGCCGCGCCCGATGATGCCGGAACAGCGGGACCTTTATCCGGGGCGGGCCTATTATGCGCTGCGTCCGGGGCTGACGGGGATGTGGCAGGTTTCGGACCGCAACGCCTCGACCTTTGCTGAGCGGGCGGAGTTCGACACGACCTATGAGCGGGATGTGTCGATGGGTCTGGATGCGAAGCTGATCGTGGCGACTGTGGGCGTGGTTCTGCGCGGCACGGGACAGTGAGCAGGCGCTGGCCTTTGCGTCAGCTACGCGATGCGGCGGCGAGGCGGGCCGAGGCGAATTCCGGGTGCGGCGGGCGATTGCCTCGGAAGCCTGCGGAAGCGCCTGCGAGGAGGAGGATGGCCATGCCGGTGAGGGAGTAGGCCGCAAGGGCCGCCCAGAAGGAGCCGGAAATGGTCAGCGCGGCGATCGCCGCAATCACCCCGAAGCCTATGGCGGTCAAGAGCACCCCTGCCAGCATTGCCCCAATCACTCCCGATTCCCTGCAACACCCGTCTGACGCTAACGGTCGCGCCGATTCGTGGCAAAAGTAGGGCGGTTCCTTGGGCGGAAAACGGCGGGTTTCTGCTGCACCTATTCAAAGCATTGAAAATGTTTGGTTTTGGGAGGATGGCCCCTTTGCGTTTCCTGCCTGTTTCGTCGTTTGGTCGCCTTGATTGGGGAAGAAGGTCGTTTGGGATGACGGGATCGGCGGAGAATGGCGCAAGTGCCGAGGGGGCTGCGGGGGCACGGAAACCGTGGCTTTGCCGCAAAGAGGAGCGATCCAGATGGCTGTCACCGCCTGTTGGGGTGCGCGCGGGGGTCAATAAATGTTAACCAATATGGCAGTGAGGATGTCCCGGATGATTCGTCCGTTTCCCGCACCTTGCGATGCTGGCCGTGCAAGACCGGCCAGAGCGGGGGTAGGAGCGGGTGATGAGGGGGAAACCGGGCATCGCGAAAGAGTCATGAGGTCCGTGCTGCCACTGCCGAGTTCCCTTGAGTTGGGCGCGATCCGCGCTGACTTCACGACGTCGCATGTCGTGGGGGCTGCGCTTTCTGGTCTACCGTGCCTCGGAGCGTCGGCATGAAGAAGGGCAGTTTCTGGCATGGCATTCCCGGCCTGAGCCGTTTCGTGAACCGTGGCGCAGGGGCGGGGCAGGGTGAGACGGTAGATGCGCTGCCGATGCGGGCCGAGCCGGCGGCGCCACGCCCGCAGCCCGCAGCGCCGGCCAAGGCGGCAACACCCGTACCTTCGCCCGTTGCCCCGCCTGCAGGCGCGGCGATGTTGCCGGTCGCATCCGCGCCCGCCCGCCGCCAGCCGCGGGCGAAGCCTTCTGCGCAGGCGGTGCAGACGGGGCTGGTGCCGGTCTCTGCCACGGGGACGGCTGTGGTGCCCGCGACTTGGTATGCGAACCTGCCCGCGGCGCAGCCCGCACCGCCCGAACCGGGGATCGGCGGGCCGGTCCTTGCCTCGTTGGACATCTATACCGAGCATTTCGGATTGACGGCGCAGCCCTTCGCCCTGACGCCGGACCCGGATTTCCTGTTCTGGTCGGCCTCGCACAAGCGGGCCTATGCGATGCTGGAATATGGCATCATGACCCATGCGCCGATCACGTTGATCACCGGTGAGGTCGGGGCGGGGAAGACCACGCTTTTGCAGCATCTGCTGCGGTCGATGGCACCCGAGGTACGGGTGGGGCTGATCTCGAACCCCGTCGCCTCGCGCGAGGAGTTGATCCGCTGGATTCTTATGTCGCTGGACCTGCCGTCGCGTCCGGAGGAGACCTTTGTCGACCTCTTCGCCCGGTTCCAGACTTTCGTTCTGGAGGAATTCGCGGCGGGGCGGCGAGTGATCCTGATCTTCGACGAGGCGCAGAACCTGGACCGGTCGGCGCTGGAAGAATTGCGGATGCTGACGAACATCAACACCGGGCGCGACGTGCTGCTGCAATTGGTGCTGGTGGGGCAGCCGGAGTTGCGCGACATCGTCGGGCGGCGCGACATGCGGCAGTTCGCACAGAGGGTGGCGGCGCTGTTCCACCTGCCCGCGATGGACCGCAACACGATGCGGGAATATGTGCAGCACCGGCTGCGGGTGGCCGGGCGGACGCGGCGCGTGTTCAATGCGGATGCGCTGGACCTCATTCACGCGCAATCCGGTGGGGTGCCGCGGCTGGTGAACCGGCTGTGCGACCTTTCGCTGGTCTACGCCTTTACTGCCGGACGCAAGCAGGTGGATCGCAAGATCGTGGAGGAGGTCATGAAGGATGGCGCCTTCCTGCCGGTTGCGACGGAAAACTCCAAGGATGACACATGACGACGGCTTTTGACGCCCGCTTCTACATGGCGCAACTGGTGCGGAAGCTGCCCTATGTGCTGCTTCTGATAGCGCTTACCACGCTTGCCGGGATCGTGACGGCCTACAAGCTGCCGCCGGTCTATCGCGCGGAATCGCGGTTGCTGGTGGAAAGCCCGCAGATCCCCGACGAGCTTGCGGCATCGACGGTGCGGTCGACAGCGACGGAGATCCTGCTTTCCATCCAGCAGCGGATCTTGACCACGGCCAATCTGATGGACCTTTCGGACCGCTATGGCGTCTTTGCCGATGCGCCCGGGATGCCCACAGATGCAAAGGTGGAGATCATGCGCGCCCGCATTCGCATGGACATGCCGCCTATGGAGCGCAACACGGGCATCGTGACGGTTTCCTTCGATGCCGGCGACCCCGTGCTTTCGGCGGAAGTGACCAATGATCTGGTGGAGCAGATCCTGCAGCAGAGCGTGGATCTGCGGACCGGGGTATCTGGGGGAACGCTGGCCTTCTTCGAACAGGAGGTGAAGCGGCTGAGCGAGGAACTGGCGCAGCAGAATGCGAGGATTCTGGAGTTCGAGCAGGCCAACCGGGATGCCCTGCCCGAAAGCATCGAATTCCGCCGCAGCCGTCAGGCCGCGCAGCAGGAGCGGCTGACGCAGGTGGAGCGGGAGCTTGCCGGTCTGCGCGACCGCAGGCAGCGGCTTTCGGACCTGTTTGACCGGACGGGGCGGCTGTCGCCCTCGATGGGGGAATTGACGCCGGAACAGACGCGGCTGGACCAGCTGCGGCAGGAGCTTGCCTCGGCCATGGTGCTTTATGCGCCGGAGAACCCCCGGGTGAAGGCCTTGCAGGTGCAGGTGGCCGCGCTGGAAGAGGCGGTGCGTGAGCAGTTGGGCGGCGATCCGGGTGGCGATGGCGCGGTGACGGCCTTCGACCTGCAGATGACCGATATCGACGGGCAGATCAGCTTTCTGGAGGATCAGAAGGTTGCGCTGGAGCAGGAACTTGAGGATCTGGCGGCCTCGATCGACGCGACGCCGGCCAATGCCATCGCTCTGGGCGAGTTGCAGAGTAATTTCGACAATCTGCGCGTGCAATACGATCAGGCGGTCCAGAGCCTTGCCAATGCGCGGATGGGGGACCGGATCGAGGTGACCTCGCGCGGGCAAAGGATCACGGTGATCGATCCGGCGACGCCGCCCTCTTCGCAGGCCGCGCCGAACCGCAAGCTGATCATCGCGGCGGGCTTCGGCGGGGGCGTCGTGTTGGCGGGGCTGCTGTTCTTCCTTATGGATGTGCTGAACCGCACGGTGCGGCGGCCTGCGGAACTGGTGGGCGCGCTGGGGATCACGCCTTTCGGCACGATCCCCTATCTGGAAACGCGGGCGGAGATCGCGCGACGGCGGCGGGTGACGATCACCAGCCTTGTGCTGTTTGTGGTGGGGGTGCCGATCCTGATGCTGCTGGCGGTGCTTGCCATGGGCGAGTTGCAGTTCGGGGATGTGCAGACGATGATCGGGTCGGATGCGACCCAGGCAGAGAACTGAGGGGGCCGAGATGGAGCGCATCCAGACCGCGATTGCGAAGGGGCGGGCTGCACGGCAGGGATTGCCAGCGGTGACGCCCGCGGCACAACTGCCCGCGACGGTGAAGGCCGACGAGTCGGTGGTGGCATGGTCGGCGCTGGCCGAGATGCCGATAGACCGGCTGCATCTGGAGGCATCGCGGATCGTGGCGCATGAGCCGGGCGCGGCGGCGAGCCCCTATGACATGATGCGCACCAACCTGATGCGGGCGATGCGCGATCATGGCTGGACGCGGGTGGGGATCACCTCGCCCGGCAGTTCCTGCGGCAAGACGACGACCTGCATCAACCTTGCCTTCAGCCTTGCGCGGCAGAGCGAGTTGCGGGTGATGGTGCTGGAGCTGGACATGCGGCGGCCTGCGATGATGCGGACGCTGGGGATCGGTGGCGGCCGGGGGCTGGCGGCGGTGCTGGATGGGACCGTGGTACCCGAGGCGGGGCTAGTGAAGGTCTGGCCGAACCTTGCCTTCGGCTTGAACCGGGAGCCGGTGGCGAATGCGTCGGAATTGCTGGCATCGAGCCGGGCGGGTACGGCGATCGATGCGATCGAGGAGAAGTTCAAGCCGGACATCATCCTGTTCGACATGCCGCCGATGCTGGTGATCGATGATACGATGGCCTTTCTGGACCAGACGGATTGCGCGCTGCTGGTCGCGGCGAGCGAGCAGAGCACGGTGGCCGAGATCGACAAGGCCGGCAAGGAACTGGCCGCGCATACCAGCGTGCTGGGCGTGGTGCTGAACAAGTGCCGCTACATGGATCAGGGCGAAGGCTATGGGTATGGCGGTTACTGACCGGAGGTGCGAGCCCGCGCCCCATCGACCGAACCGCGTGTGGCGACTGTCATCAGGTGAGCCATCCGCCCTTTGAACTCGGCCTGGAAATCATGAGCGCGGGCAAAGGTGATGGCAGAGTCGGCCGATTTTGCAATTTCGGCACGGGAGGTATGTGCGATCTTGGCCGCAAGCGCGTCTATGTCGCCCACCTCCACGCACCATCCGCCTTGGCTTGCACGGCAGAGAGGCCCCCACATCTCGTTTCCGTAACCGGCTATGGGCAGGCCGCAGCCCATGCTTTCGATGTAGGTGCAGGAGGGGTCGCCCTGACGGTGGCAGGACAGGAAAAGGTCTGCTGTGCGTCTCTGCCAAGGCACGAGTTCAGAGGCGAAATCGACATTGCCGTGCAGGCGAACGTGATCCGTGAGGCCGTTCGCGACGATGGCGGAGGCCATCTCCGAGCGGAGGATGCCGTCGCCGAAGATGTCGAGGTGGAATGCGATGCCGCGGGCCGCCAGCCGGGCTGCGATCGGGACAAGGTCCTGAGCGCCTTTCATTGGATCCAGCCGACCGGAATAGACGAGGCGAAGCGGGCCGCCGCCCTGCAGCCTTGCGCGGCGACTGTCCTGCTCTTCGGCGGTGGCGTAGCGGTCAAGCGTCATGCGGTTGTCGAGATAGAGGTGGAGGTCGGGGTTGAGTTCGGCATAGGCCGCCGCGCAGGGATAGCCGTTGGACTGGAGGGCCGCTGCGGCCCGGAAAGCGGAGCGGCGGCGTTTCTCCTGACGTTCCAACCAGAGGCGGCGCCTCAGACGCCGCAACGGGCCGATGCCGCGGTCCAGAGCGAGGATGTCGAGCCGGGTCTTGTGGGTGTATTCGACGGAATAGACCACGGGAGTGCGCCCGGAAGCAGCCAGATCGAGGGTTTCGGACATGTCGCCGGCTGCCGCTATGAGATCATGCGTCTGGCCTGTCCCCGGGGGAAGGGCCGCCCCCGCAGGGAGGGTCGAGAGGCCCCAAGGCAAGGAATGCCGATCCACCTCGACTGGAAAGGGGATCTGGGTGGCCCCTTCCCAGAGAATGCAATCGAGCGGACCATCCCAAGCGGCCGTTTGCGCCTCCATCCCTTCGGCGAACTTGACATCCAATATGACGCGATCCCCTTTGACGATGACAGGGGCCGACGCGACCATCAGTAGACTGGGCATGATTGATCCGTAAGAAACCGGCCGCCAGCATGCGCGGTCTGGCCGTGGAATGGAAGCAACTTCATGGGTTTGACCGCCGAAATCAGGGGTTTGCGGGTCGGTCGGCTGCCGTTGTCCTGCCAGAGGATTGCCGCTTTGACGGAGGGCGGTGCCATAGTATCAGCAAGAATCTAATATTAATGAAGATAGTGAATGGGATGTGCCGGGTGGCGGCGCTTGGGCCCCGTTGACAGGGGCAGGCGGTGGATCGCTGCGCCGCTTTCAGGAGTTTGACGTGAAAGCCGACTATGACGAAATGCGGGAGAGCCCTTCGCCCGTTCCAGGGCTGCGGGTGGCCTATCTGGTGAACCAGTATCCGAAGGTGAGCCACACCTTCATCCGGCGCGAGATCCTTGCGCTGGAGGCGCGGGGGGTGACGGTGCGGCGGTTTGCGATCCGGGGCTGGGATGCCGAGGTCGTCGATCCGGTGGACCGGAGCGAGCGGGAGAAGACGCGCTATCTGCTGCAGGGCGGTGTGGTGCCTTTGTTGATGGCCTTCCTGCGGGTGATGCTGGCCGATCCACACAAGGTTTTCGTGGCGTTTCGGGCCGCGCTGGCCATGTCGCGGCGGTCGGTGCGGTCGTGGCCCTATCACCTGATCTGGCTGGCGCAGGCCTGCCAGTTGCGGCTGTGGTTGCAGGAGGCGGGGGGTGAGGTGTCGCATATCCATGCGCATTTCGGGACGAACCCGGTGGATGTGGTCTGTCTTTTACGGATGATCGGCGGTCCTGACTACAGTTTCACCGTGCATGGGCCGGACGAGTTCGACAATTCGCAGAGTCTTTCGCTGCCGCGCAAGGCGGCGGGGGCGCGTTTCGTCGTGCTGATCAGCGACTATACGCGGGCGCAGTTCATGCGGGCGGTGCCGCCGGACTGCTGGGACAAGCTGAAGGTGGTGCATTGCGGGCTGGACGAGGGGTTCTTTGCCAAGGAACCCGTGCCGTTTCCGGAAGACCCCGTGCTGCTGTGCATCGGGCGGCTGAACGAGCAGAAGGGGCATGTGACGCTGCTGGATGCCCTTGCGCGGCTGGGGCGGCGCGATGTGAAGGTGGTTTTGGCCGGGGATGGCGAGTTGCGCGACATGATCGAGGCCCGGATCCGGGCGCTTGGTCTGGAGGGGCAGGTGCGGATCACGGGCTGGATCTCCAGCGACGAGGTGCGGCGTCTGTTGACGGAAAGCACGGTTCTGGTTCAGCCGAGCTTCATGGAAGGTTTGCCCGTGGTTCTGATGGAGGCCCTCGCGCAGGGGCGGCCTGTGATTTCGACTTATGTGGCGGGCATCCCCGAACTGGTCCAGCAGGGCAAGAATGGCTGGCTGGTGCCGACGGGGGATGCGGAGAGCCTTGCCACGGCGATCGGGGCGGCGCTGGATACGCCGGTTGATGTGTTGGCCGAGATGGGGCGTGCCGGGATGGTGAGGGTGCGCGCGCGGCATCACATCGATACCGAGGCCGGAAAGCTGGCGGCGCTGTTTTCCGGGCGCGACGCTGTCTGATCGCGCCCGGTGGCGGTGCAGGCCCGTCAGTTTGCGGGAACGCCCGTGCGCGGGTAGGACGTGGCGACATCCCAGGCGACCGATTTCAGGTAGCGCGCCTGTTCCTGCGTCAGCGTGTCCTCGGGGGCGAGGCGGTCGGGGATTTCGGCCGGGTTGCGCTGGTAGATGACGGCGTAGACGAGGCTGGACACGGCATAGTTGCCGGTATCGTTCAGGTGGATGTCATCTTCGAAGATGTCGCCGATGGAGGCGAAGGGTGCGGTCCCCGCTGCGATGTCGTCATAGATGCGCGCAAGGAGCCTGTGGCCGGGGATCATGTAGACGGGTTTCATCCCGTCGGGCCGGTTCGCGTTGGCCGAGTCCTGCATCCGTTCCCACAAGGCGCCCTGCACGTCGAGGCGTTCGCGGAAGGGGACCTCGCCCGAGCCGTCTGCGGGCTTTTCCGAGTTCGTGTAGCGCCAATGCGGCCATGTGGAGTAGAGCATCAGCTCTGCCCCCTTGCCGCCGTTGCCATTCTTCCAGGTGTTTTCGACCCAGAGGTCGAGATAGTGCAGCGTATCTTCGACGAACCACTCCTCGTTCAGCATGAGGGGTGACCCTTCGGTGATCACGAGCAGTTCGAAATCGCCGATATCGCGCCGCGCGTCCGTCTCGGTGGGATTGTCCCAGCGCCAGCGCATGGGCGAGCCGGGGATGGTGGAAGCCTTGATCGTATCATGCGGCTTGGTGCCCCGGATCCTTTCCGTGGCGAGGATCAGGCGGCCCGGCCAGGGATGGATCATGTAGGTATCGGTCAGGCTGTGGCCGCTGTGGATCTGGCGCACGGTCGGGGGACTTGGTTCGCGCGGGGGAAGCTGTGTTTCCGCGAGGACGGGGGGCGTGGCCAGCGTCAGGGCCATGAGCGCACCACCGAGCGTGGCGCGGAAACGGGTAAAGGGCAGCATGCGCGTCGATCCTCTTTCTGGAAAGGTCTTTGTTGATGGCTTTGTCTATATGATCGGCGGTCCTTCGGGACCGGTTCCCCCCTCGGCTAGGTTTGGGTTGGATGGGGGCCTGTCAAGGCGGCAGGGCCGCGGAATTTAACCTTTGTAAGGAAATTCCGCCGTTTCGGTGCCCCGTGTCAGCGGCCGCGGGTCCATTGGTCGCCGGGCTTCTTCAGGCGGACGGCGACATGGACGGCTGTGTAAACGGCGAAGGCCAGCGGGTCGCGCAGGGCGAGGCGGAGGAGACCCGCCTTGCCGAGCGGGGCCTTGGATTCGTTCTGCGGCAGATCAGGATAAAGGCGGGCGATTTCGAGGACACCGGCATCCTGCCTGCGGCGGACGCGGACGAGGTTGGCGAAGCCTTCCACCATGGGCCAGTGATAGCGGGATGGCACCTCGATCCTTTCGGTGGGGGTGAAGTGGAGGCGTGCGTAGGTGTCGTCGGAGATGATGCGGGGCCATGGGCCGAAACGCGCCCTGCCGGGGCGGTTCATCGCGAAGAGGCCCGCGCCGACGGCCCCGCCCTTGACGAAGGGGAGTTCCACCCAGAAGCGGGCATAGGCGCGGGTGATGGCGGTGCGGGCAGGGGCCACGGCGAGGCGTCCGGTCGCGTAGCGCGGTTCGGGCGTGGCGAGGGCGCGGGCGAGTTGGGCGAGGAGGTCCGGGTCGCAGATCACGTCGGCGTCGAGATAGACGAGGGCGCGGCCGAGGGCGGCGGACTCGCCTGCTGCCAGCGCGCCGAGCTTGCCGCCATCGGGCAGGTCGAGGACGGTGAGCGTCCAGCCGCGACGGGTGAAGGCGGGTTCGATGGCGCGGGCCTGTGTGACGGTGCCGTCGGTGCAGGCATTGGCGGCGACGATGACCTGCACGGGGCCGTCGGGGACATCCGCCGCCGCTGCGAGGGCGGTGAGGCAGGGGCCGATATAGGCTTCTTCGTTGCGGGCGGCGATGATGATGGAAAGCGGGAAGGTCTGGGTCATCGGGATGCGGTTTCCATCGGGAAAACGTAGAAGTTAAGCAACATTACCGCAGAGACGGAGCGGCTGGGCTGGACAGGGGCCTGCGGCTGCTTCATGGCTGCGGCGGATGAGGCATGGAGGGTGCGGCAGTGCGGCGGGACGGGCAATTCGGTCGGGACGGTGAGGCGCTGGCCGGGGCCGGGGTGCTGCGCCTTGTCGATGTACCGACACGCGCGGCTTTGCTGGCAGACATGGCCGCACATTGGGAGCGCGGCAAGGGTTTCGCGGTGGCGACTCTGAACCTTGACCATATCGTGAAGCTGCGCCGGGATGCGCGGTTCCGGAAGGCCTATGCGGCGCAGAGCCATGTGGTTGCGGATGGCAATCCGGTGGTGTGGCTGGCGCATCTGGCGGGGCGGCGCGAGGTGGAGTTGGTGCCCGGGTCGGAACTGATCGAGCCGGTTGCGGCGATGGCGGCCCGGATGGGTGTGCCGATGGCCTTTCTGGGATCCACCGAGCCTGTGCTGCGGGCTGCGGCAGAGCGGTTGGAGGCGCGGCATCCGGGGCTGAAGGTCGTGGCTTGCGTGGCGCCGCCCATGGGGTTCGATCCGGAGAGCGCCACGGCGGATGCGCTGCTGGACGAGGTCGCGGCATCGGGTGCGCGCATCTGCCTGCTGGCGCTGGGCGCGCCCAAGCAGGAGGTGCTGGCGGCGCGCGGGGTGCAGCGGCATCCGGGTCTTGGGTTCCTGTCGATCGGGGCGGGGCTGGATTTCGTCGTGGGGCATCAGACACGCGCACCCCTGTGGGTGCGGCGGATCGCGATGGAATGGCTGTGGCGGATGCTGACCAATCCGCGCCGTCTGGCGAAGCGCTATTTCGACTGTGCCGTGGTTCTGCCGGGGCTGGTCATCGCGGCGCGGAAGGAGCGCGACGCGGGCTAGGCGGCGGGCATTCGGTGCCGCTTGGGGGTAGCCGGGAGCCTTGCCCTGCATCATTTGTACTCGATCAGGCCAGCACGGCGGCCAGCGATGCGGCGCAGCCAGTATTCGGCGACACCGAGCGCTTCGGGCATTTTGCCGATGGTCAGGAAGGCTGCGCGGGAGAGGCCGAGCCGCGGCGCAAGGCGCAGGATCTGCAGGGGCCACAGCAGGAGGATCAGAAGCGCCCACGGCGTGAGGGCCGTGCCGATCAGCGCGGCCAGCGGGATGGCCGCGCCCCAGAGCAGCGCGCGGCGGGTTTCGGTGACGAAATGGCGTTCGGGGGGGCTCCCATGCAGGGCCGCCCCTTCGGCATAGGCGTGGCCGGAGCGGCGCATCCGTTTCCACCATTGGCCGAAGCGCGTCATGGCGGCGTCATGCAGCGTCATCTCGGCGTCGAGGCGGTGGATCTTCCATCCGGCGGCGCGCAG
>Ga0209278_1001395_pt1 | contig 14795 bp, 12 predicted proteins | sample JI81BgreenDNA_FD_187504 | JGI IMG/M metagenome (GOLD analysis project Ga0209278, IMG submission 187504) | Wastewater effluent complex algal communities from Wisconsin, to seasonally profile nutrient transformation and Carbon sequestration -... | ecosystem: Engineered > WWTP > Effluent > Algae... | reverse complement strand
GAGATCCGGCTGGAGATCAGCGACAACGGCAGGGGCCTGCCCGAGGGACTGGACCTCACGCAGGCGAAGAGCCTGGGCGTCGCCATCGCGCTGCAGTTCGCCCAAAGCCTGGAGGGCAGCCTGACGTTGCGCAACCGCAGCGATGGTCAGGGGGCGCTGGCCGCGCTGGTGTTCCCCCGGGCCCCGTCCGGGGGACGCGGGGCCGACGGCTAAAGCCCGTTGATCGGGACTTTCAGGAAGCGCTTGCCGTCTTCGTCGGCCGGGGGCAGGTCGCCGCCGCGCATGTTCACTTGCAGCGACGGGATGATCAGTTTCGGCATCGCCAGCGTCTTGTCGCGCGCGGTGCGCATCGCGACGAACTCTTCGCGGCTGCGGCCCTGGCCGACGTGGATGTTATGGGCCTTTTCCTCGCCCACGGTGGTTTCCCACCGGATCTCGCGGCCGTTCGGGCCATAGTCGTGGCACATGAAAAGCCGCATCGCCTCGGGCAGGGCCAGGACCTTCTGGATGCTGTCGTAAAGCTGACCGGCATCGCCGCCGGGGAAATCGGCGCGGGCCGAGCCGCCGTCGGGCATGAACAGCGTGTCGCCGACAAAGGCCGCATCGCCCATGACATGGGTCATGCAGGCCGGAGTGTGGCCGGGGGTATGCATCACCCGGCAGGTCATCCCGCCCACCTGATAGCTGTCGCCGTCCTGGAACAGCCGGTCGAACTGCGAGCCGTCACGCTGGAACTCGGTCCCCTCGTTGAAGATCTTGCCGAAGGTTTCCTGCACCACGGTAATCGCCGCGCCGATGCCGATCTTGCCGCCCAGCTGGCGCTGGATATAGGGCGCGGCCGACAGGTGGTCGGCATGGACATGGGTCTCGATCAGCCATTCCAGCCGCAGGCCCTGCGCCTTGACATGAGCGATCATCGCATCGGCATGGTCATGGGTGATGCGCCCGGCGGCATAGTCGATGTCCATGACGCTGTCGACGATGGCGCAGGCCGGGCTGTCCGGGTCCTTGACCACATAGCTGATCGTGTTCGTGGCGGGATCGAAGAAGCCCGTGACCTCGGGCTTGACGGAAAGATCGACGGTGACGGTCATCGGAAGCTCCACGGTCAGGCGGGTCTGCGGGCCGGAAACCGGGACTGCAGCAGCCGCGCGATGAGAAGACCGCCGATCAGGGCGGCCAGGAACAGGAAGACGAGCGGATCGCCCGTGCCAAGCGCGGGGATCGCGCCGCCCGGGCAGAAGCCGGCGATGCCCCAGCCGACCCCGAAGGTGGCCGAGCCCAGCACCAGCCGGCGCGAGATGACCCGGGTGTCGGGCAGCTGGAACCCGGGCTCGAACCTTGGCCCGGGGCGGGAGAGGACCAGCCGGTAGCCCGGGATGGCCACGGCCAGCGCCCCGCCCATCACAAAGGCAAGGCTTGGGTCCCAGGTGCCGAAGAGGTCGAAGAAGTTCAGCACCTTGGCAGGGTTGATCATCCCCGAGACCGCGATGCCAAGCCCGAAGATCATCCCGATGACGACGGCGGAAAGCAGGCGCATCTCAGGCCCCCAGGATGTGACGCAGGACGAAGACCGTCAGGAAGGCGGTCGCCATGAAGGTCGCCGTCGCCACCAGCGAGCGGCGCGAGAACCGGGCGATGCCGCAGACGCCATGCCCCGAGGGACAGCCGCCACCGTAGCTGGCGCCGATGCCCACGATCACGCCGCCCACGACGACCGCCATGGCAGGGACCGGTATCTCCATCTGCGGCATCCCGCCGGTCGCCAGGAGGTAGAGCAGCGGCCCGGCGGCCATCCCGACCACCAGTGCTGCCCGCAACGCCCAGTCCGGCGGATCGTCAAGCCGCAACAGGCCGCCCAGAATGCCGGTGGCCCCCAGGATGCGGCCATGCAGGGCCATGAGCAGCACCGCCGCGAGACCGATCAAAGCGCCTCCCCCAAGCGACGCCAAGGGGGTGAATGTTGTTTCCATCAGGTCCTCAGATCTTGCAGGTGTTCATCCCGACCAGCCGGTAGAGCGGGCAGAACCCGATCGCGGCCGTTGCCAGCATGATGACACCGACTGCCGCCGCTGCCCAGACCATCCAGCCGGAAAACCAGCCCAGCACAAAGGCGCCAAGCAGGGCGGTGATCCCGATCAGCGCCCGCAGCGCGCGGTCTGCCGTTCCAACATTGCGTCCCATATCGCATCCTCCAGACGACTCGATGCAGACAGCATAGGATATGGGGGGCCCGGGCGTCGGTGACTAGGTCACAGAGCTTGCCATCCGCCGCAATCCCTGGCGGTCCAGGATGCGGATCTCGCCGCGCGCGGTCTCGACCCAGCCGCGGCGGTGGAACTCGGCCAAGGTGCGGGACACCACTTCGCGCGCCGTCCCAAGCTCGACCGCGACGGCCTGGTGCGTGGCGACGATCACCCCGCCGCTTTCCATGTCCAGCAGCCGCTGGGCCAGCCGGACATCCATGCGCTGGAACACGATGGCGTCGATCAGGCCGAAGAGATCGGCGATCCGCCGCCCATAGGCGCGGAAGATGAAGCTGCGGAAGATCGCCGAGCGTCCGACCAGCTCGTCAAAACCCGCGCGCGGGATCACCACGGCCTGGACAGCGGTTTCGGCGATGCCCTCGGCGGAATAATCCTCGTCGGCCAGCATGCAGGCGGTGGTGAGGACGCAGCTTTCGCCAGCCTGCACCCGGTAGAGAAAGATCTCGCGGCCGCTGTCCGAGACCTGCTGCACGCGCACACTGCCGGACAGCAACAGAAGCATCGCCTCGGCGGGCTGGCCCGGCCGGAAGACATGCGCCCCGGCCGGCAGGCTGGCGCGACGGCTGCGGCGGTGCAGCATGTCCCGAACGTCTTGGGGCAGGCCTGCCAGCTCGGCAAAGCGGTCGATCCAGGCTTCGTCCGAGGGATCAGGCATGGATGCGGGTCCCCGCCGGATCGACCAGCGGGCCCAGCGCCAGCTCGGCCGGGATCTCTTGCCCTGCGACGACCAGCGCATAGCGTCCTGCCGTGACCCAGGGCTCGGTCACTCCGGCCGCGTTGCGCAGATAGCCGTAGCCGATGCCCTTGCCGATGCTGTACCCATACCCGCCCGAGGTCAGATACCCCACCGGCCGGCCATCGCGCAGGATGGTCTCGCGGCCCAGAAGCACGGCGTCCGGGTCGGTGATCGTAAAGCCGACCAGACGCTTCTGCAGCGCCGCCCCCTGGCGGGCGACCAGTGCCGCGCGGCCAAGGAACGGCAGATCCGTCTTCAGCTTGACCGCCCAGCCGAGCCCGGCCTCGAAGGGCGTGTCGTTGGGCGTGATGTCCGCCGCCCAGGCCCGGTAGCCCTTTTCCAGCCGCAACGAGTCGAGCGCGCGGTAGCCGACCGGCTTCAGCCGCGGATCGGCGGCCATCAGGGCATCGTAGACGGTGCCAAGGGCGGTGATCGGGACATGCAGCTCCCAGCCAAGCTCGCCGACATAGGTGACGCGCAGCGCTCGCACCGCGACGCCCGCAACGGTGATCTCGCGCGCCGAGCCGAAGGGCAGCGCAGCGTTGGAGACGTCCGACGCAGTGACCCTGGCGAGAACGTCGCGCGACCTCGGCCCCATGAGGGACAGGGTCCCCCACGCCTCGGTCACGTCGCGGAAGGTGGTGCCGGTGGCGGGCAGATGGTCGGCGATCCAGCCGAAGTCATGGGTGCGAAAGCCGGTGCCGGTGACGATGTAGAAGCGGTCCTCGGCCAGGCGGGCGACGGTCAGGTCGCATTCGATCCCGCCGCGGGAGTTCAGGAGTTGCGTGTAGGTCAGCCGTCCGATGTCGCGGGCGACCCGGTTGGCGCAGATCGCCTCCAGCGCCGCAGGCGCGCCGGGGCCGGACAGTTCGTACTTGGCGAAGGACGACTGGTCGAACACCCCGGCATGGGCGCGGACGTGGAGGTGTTCCTGCCCTACCGCGTCGAACCAGTTCTGCCGGCCCATCGCGTAGACGTCCCTCGCCTCTACCCCCGGGGGCGCGAACCAGTTCGGGCGCTCCCACCCCAGTTTCGCCCCGAAGACCGCGCCGGCGGCCTTCAGCCGGTCATAGAGCGGCGAGACGATGCGGGGCCGGCCGGAGCTGTATTCCTCATGCGGGTAGGCGACGGTGTAGTGCTTGCCGTAGGCCTCCAGCGTCCGTTCGGCCACCCAGGTACGGTCGCGGTGGAGGGTGGAGAACCGGCGGATGTCGACGGCCCAGAGGTCCAGGGGCGCCTCGCCGTTCATCACCCAGTCGGCCAGCACCCAGCCCGCACCGCCCCCGCTGGCGATCCCGAAGGCGTTGAAGCCCGCGCCGACGTACATGTTGGCGCATTCGGGCGCAGGCCCAAGGATGAAGTTCCCGTCCGGCGTGAAGCTTTCCGCACCGTTGATCATCTGCTTGACGCCCACCTGCGCCAGGGCCGGGACGCGGGCGATGGCCTGTTCCAGGTGCTGGGCGAAGTGGTCGTAGTCGTCGTCGAAGAGGCGAAACTCCCAGTTCTCCGGGATGTCGCCGGTGACCCAGCCTTGCGGGTTCGACTCGTAGCCGCCCATGACCAGACCGCCGACTTCCTCCTTGAAGTAGGTGCGCCGGTCCGGGTCGCGCAGGGTGGCGGCGTCCGGGGCAAGGCCGGGGATCTTCTCGGTCACGATATACTGGTGCTTGACGGGATGCAGCGGCACCGCGACGCCGGCCATCGCGCCGATCTGCCGCGCCCACATGCCGCCGCAGTTCACCACGGTCTCGCAGGCGACCACGCCGTGCGAGGTCTCGACATGGGTGATCCGGCGACCGTCCATCCGGAAGCCGGTGACGCGGACGCCTTCGTGGATCTTCGCCCCATGCATCCGCGCGCCCTTGGCGAGGGACTGGGTGATGTCCGAGGGGCTGGCCTGTCCATCCGTCGGCAGCCAGGAGGCACCGACCAGGTCCGAAGTCTCCATCAGCGGCCACATGCGTTTGACTTCGTCAGGACCGATCAGGTCCATCTCCATCCCGAAGCTTTTCGCCGTGGTTGCCAGCCGCTTGAATTCCGTCCAGCGGTCGGGAGTGGTGGCCAGGCGCAGGCAGCCGGTCATCTTCCAGCCGGTGTCAAGACCGGTCTCGGCGGCAAGGCCCTTGTAGAGGTCCACGGAGTATTTCAGCACCTTGGTGATCGAGGCCGAGGACCTGAGCTGCCCCACCAGCCCCGCAGCGTGCCAGGTCGAGCCCGAGGTGACCTTGCCCTGTTCCAGAAGGATCACTTCGGCCTTGTGGTCACGGGCCAGATGATAGGCGGTGGAACAGCCGATGATCCCGCCTCCGATGACGACGATCCGGGCTTGGGCAGGCAAGGTCATGGCGGATGTCCCGGGGCTGACACGTCACGGCACCGGCGCGGAAGCCGCCGGCCTGTCCCAAGGTTAGTTGCCGCCGGGGTTGAAAAGAAGGATTCTCTGCGCCCGATGGCTTGCGCCGTGTCGCAGGTACGGAGGGTCGAACCTTTCCACTTGCCCCGGCCAGAATTCCCCCCTAAACGGGCAGGCGGAGACGTGGCCGAGTGGTCGAAGGCACGCCCCTGCTAAGGGCGCAGACCCGAAAGGGTCTCGAGGGTTCGAATCCCTTCGTCTCCGCCACCCAAACTACTCATATCATTGGCATTCCGTCTCCGTGCGGAATTCCGCCCTGTTTCCGGGGGTTAGCAGGGCGCCCGCACAACAGAGACGCACTCACCGCGCCGATTTCCCTGCGTTTCCGCCTCCAGTCTCCGCGGGCGCACCGCCCCGCTCCGTTTGGCGAGATTCCAGGAACAGGGAAGATTGAAGCCCACGGGCGATCTGGCCGGTCTTTGAGCTTGAGTAGCAAAGCGATTTCCGCGGGCTATGAGAGACCTCCCTTCTCGCCTGGAACAGGGAAGTCGATCTGCCGCAGCTGGGAACGATGCTCCCCCGAACAGCTAAGTCTCTCTGACGATCAGGGAACGCGGATTCTGCGGCTTCCGAGCTGTGAGGCGGGTCGAGAATGAAGGATCGCGGGACCAGTCGCGTGTCAAACAACGGAAAAGATCCGACGCTGCGCGGCCCAATCCATCGGCAGGTCGTCGCGGATGAGCCGGGCGACCGACAGAGATGCGGGCTGACGTCCGTCCAGGATCGCGGCCTGAAGATCAGGGGCGAGGAACGCCAGACCGATCCGCGCCCGGAGGTAGGGTTTGGAATGTCCGGTGCGTCGGGCAATCTCGATCAACTGTACGCCATCCTTCAAGTCCCGTGCCCATTGATGCGCTTCGGCAAGAGTGCGCTGGAGAACCGGGTCGGGTGCAGGAACCATTTCTCCGGCGATGATCTTCGTCTCGATGCCGCGCCGACGGAGCGTGAAAGGATGTGACAGCTTCAGGAACCCAACAGCAAGCCCGTCTTCGGGCACGGCCAGATCACCAGCGATGCCGCCGGGGTCGAGGTGCAGTTCCAACTGACTTTGCCCAATGATCCCCAAAGAAATGAAGGTACCGACCAGGCTTGGGTCAGCCTCAACCCGATCTGCCATCGCATTGGCACGCCGGAGCAGGTCTGCGGCCCCGCTGGCATCCGGCTTTGCCAGGATGGCGTGCGAGGCAGCCAGCCTGCGCAGATGCCCGACGACGATCTGTCGGATGGTTGCTTCCAGCGCTGGGCCTGGCAGCCGCCACGCCGATGGATCGGTACCACCAGCGATCAAGCGGTTCGAGACATAGTACCGAAACCGTCGTCCATGCCGAAGCGTGTGGGTCGGGGTCAGAGGATCGCCGGTCTCATCTCGGAGCTTGCCCATTAGGATGCTGGAGTCTGTTGGCGTCTCGTTGCGGCCCCGCGGACGCGCCGCGGCTGCGATAAGTTTTGCCTGTACCCTGTCCCAGAGGTCAGCCTCAATAATCGCGATCTGCTGACCAGGGTAGCTCTGACCCTTGTGCCTGATCCGCCCGATGTAGACCGGGTTGGTCAGGAGGTGGTGGAGTTGACCTCGCAGGAAGAGAGCGCCACCCCGGACCTGTCCGGACGACTGGGTCACGGACTTGGATCTAAGACCAAGTCGTTTTGCTTCAAGTTCGACCAGCCGTAGATTGCCGAGATCGTCATAGAGGCGGAAGAGCGTCCTGACGACTTCCGCCTCTGCCTGATTCACCACCAGTTCGCGGCGCATCGGATCGGGATGGCGATCATACCCGAGGGGCAGAGTGCCACCCATCCAGAGGCCCTTCTTCTTCGAGGCTGCGATCTTGTCGCGGATGCGTTCAGAGGTGACCTCTCGTTCAAACTGGGCGAAGGACAAGAGCACGTTCAGCGTCAATCGTCCCATTGAGGTCGCGGTGTTGAACGCCTGGGTCACTGAGACGAAGGAGCAGCCCTTGGCATCCAGTCGTTCGACAAGACGCCCGAAGTCGACCAGCAACCGGGTGAGCCGGTCAATCTTGTAGACCACGACCATGCCGATGCGGCCAGCGTCGATCTCCACTAGAAGGCGCTGCAGCGCCGGGCGGTCGAGCGTACCGCCAGATATACCCCCATCATCGAAGCGGTCGGGCACGAGCTTCCAACCCTCGTGGCGCTGGCTGGCGATGTAGGCGGCACAGGCCTCGCGCTGCGCGTCAAGCGAGTTGAAGGCCTGATCCAGTCCCTCGTCGCTCGACTTCCGGGTGTAGATTGCACAGCGGATGACCGGCTTCTGCGTCATGCTGCATACCCCCGCTTCGAGGTGACAGGCACGGTGCGCTGCATCATCCGGTTTGCTGTCTTGGCTTTGCGGGTTTTGGCGCCGGAACCCTCCTCCGCGCCGACCAGCCCGAAGAACCTTGGCCCCGACCAGCGCGCCCCGGTGATGGCGCGGGCGATGGCGGAGAGCGAGCGATAGGGCGTGCCGTTCCAGAGAAAGCTGTCAGGCAGGACATCGACGACATGGGTCGTGCCGTTCCATTCCCGCAGGAGGCGGGCACCGTGTTGCAGGGTGGGAGAGGCCTTGCGCTCTTCGCCTGCGGCGATCCGATCGAGCCGGGCGCTGAGCGCGGCTGGCAAGCCACCCTCCGACTTGGCCTGGAGCTCGAAGGCAAGAAACCGGCGCTGCATCGGTTGGCTCATGCCGGTTGGTACAGGACCGCAAATGAGGTCCTTCCAGAGACGGGCGAGGTCTGCTCTCTCCATCGCTTCGAGATCAGCGAGCGTGGTCATGCCTCGGCCTCGGTCACTGGGATTGCGGATTCCGCGTCCGCGACTGTAGCGCTTTCAACTCCCGAGGCATTTGGCAGAGCTTCCGCCCCCGTGGCGGCATCGGTAGGTGTGGGATCCGCCTCAGCTGCTTCAGCAGTACCTGCCGCGATTGCATAGATCGTGTCCTCGCCCTCCCGACGCCGGGTCAATGTCAGGCCTTCCTTACGCAGCCGGCTCAGGGCCGCGCGCAGGGTGTGGGCCTGCCAGCCGGTCATACCCATGAGGGCCGCCATCGATGCGCCGCCGGGGTCACCCAGACGCGAGCAAAGAAGCGCGGACTTCGTTTGGCGCGGCTGCTTAAGGGGGGATGTCGCTGCAGCCATGGGCGCACTTGCCGACGCAGTCTCAGCCGCCAGAGTGTCGGCAGCGCGGACGGCCTTCTTGGTCGTCTTGCGGGGTTTGATTGGTGCTTTCGTCATTCTTGGCTCCTGGTTATCGGGACAGGCGGACTGCCCAGCCCCGGTACCAAGGCAAGCCCGGGCGGGAACCGGGCACGGGTCGCAGCAACGCTCTGGTGGCGCGCGAAGTCCAGTCGAACTGACTGCGGCCGCGGAACTTTCTGCTTGTTTCTGAAATGACCCCTACTAATGTGCGGCCGACAATGGAGAGGTAAGCAACAATGACTTCGATCGATCTGCAGAGCCTGTCTCTTTCGGAACTGAAGCAGCTTCAAAAGGACGTTCAAAGGGCGATTGAAGGCTTTGGTGATCGCAAGAAGCAGGAAGCGATGAGCGCGCTTGAGGCTAAGGCCCATGAGCTCGGCTTCAGCCTGTCGGACCTGATCGGGACGAAGAAGAAGCGCAAAAGCTCAGGGGTAATCGGGCCGAAGTACCGGCACCCCGATAACGCCGCTGTAACTTGGTCCGGACGTGGGCGTAAGCCAGGGTGGTTCACTGACGCGCTGGCGGCGGGAACAAAGGCTGAGGCCCTGGAGATCTAGGCTTCAGTCGGCGTAATATAGTCGCCCCTAAGGCTGTTTTGCGCGGAAAGCCGCCATTCGCTGCAGCTTGAACGCAGTACCGGTTTGGGGTCGAAGTTGACCGTCTGCATTGAGGTAGAGCGATGCAGGACCGTGGCCCACGATGGGGTGCTACGGTCAAACCATGTTCACGCCAGCAGATCCAAGGAATATGCTAGGCGGATTGCCCCATTTATCGCGCTCGGCGACGTACATCAGTAGCTTGCGGGCTCGCGTTACGCCCACATAGAAGAGCCGCTTTTCAGCATCAACGTCATCAGACCGATAGTGCGGGAAGGCGCCTCTCCGCAAACCGATCATTGCCACAGCTTCGTATTCTCTGCCCTTTGCGTAGTGGAGGGTTGAAAGACGCAGTGCTCGCGTGGGACTGGAGAAAAGGCCAAGATCTTCAATCGCGAGGTTCGCGGTATCAACATTCTGGCGCTGCATATCCGCTTTCATCTCTTGGACTGAAGCGTAGAAAAGCCTGCTCTGCAATCTATCCAGATAGCCAGCCGACAAGAGAATGGTGCCGGTGGCTTGAGACATGGCGTCGAGCCAGGCCACCGCCCCTAACGCGGTGCCCGACAAACGCCTCGCCTCCCGCATGAGCCGTATCAGAACCACACGTCCATCGTGAGAAAAGACGTCTACGTGACGCTGCCCCGTCACGTCCTGGATCGCGTGGAATAGGGCTCGCTCCAACTGCCGGCTCGTCTCCTGATTGGGGTCAGTCAAGGCCCCACATAACTGCTCCGCCAATTGGGCGAACAGGCGCGATCTCTTGTAGGGTCTGGCGCCAGGGCCAACGATCGGCGTTCCATACTCACGGAGCAGGCGGGATAGTCCGATCAATGACGCCCAGTCTTTCGCTAGGATCGTCGCATCGCCGAGCTGTGTCCCCGCAGCTTCAAGCCGCGGTAGAAACTCTTCCGTGATAGCCTGAAACACGGTGACGCCGCTTACCAACACCGGCTCGATCGCACAGTCGCGATTCTTGCCGACTGCCATCATGGCAGGCTGCCGTGGAAACAGGCGCTCCGCGTGGCCAACGATGTGCTTGGTCGATCGGAAATTCTCCGAAAGGGACAAATCTTGGCGGGCACCGATGTGCGCCCCGAAGGGCGCGACCAGCTCCGGGCGAGCTCCCGCGAAGGAGAAGATTGATTGGGCCAGATCTCCTACAGCGAAGAAGCTAGACCGCCCGGTGGCGTAAAAAAGTTTCAGGATTTCGATCTGGAGTTCGGTTGTGTCCTGGAACTCGTCAATCAAGAACCAGCGGAACCGGGCGCATAGTGACATCGCGATCTTCGGGTGGTCTCGAACAAGGCAGTAAGCGCCGTAGACGATCCTTCCGAAGTCGACGTATCCTAGCTCGTTGCAGCGTGCCCAGAAATATGGAGCAGCTCGCTTTACTGACTCATTCCGAGCGGCCAGACCGATTAGATTGCCTTGTGCATCGACCGCCAACCCTTCGAAAGCATCATAGTCTGCTAGGCTGAGTCGGAAAAGATTCACTTGGGCAGCTGCGTGCGCGCAGATGGACTCGAAGTCCGGGCTTTCTCGAGTGAGAATCCTCCGTTGACCGGCAAACTCGGGTTTCAGCCAACCGTAGGGCCGGAGGATCTCATTGAGGCAAAAGGCATGGATCGTAGATACAACGAAGTACGCGTCATCCCCTGGCTGTACCTGTTCGCGTGTTCGCTGTTCGATTTCCTGAACCGCTGTGTTGGTATAGGTGATGCAGCAAATCGCCCGCGGCGAACCCCGAACGTCTTCGATCTCGGCGACCAGCTTCGCGATCAAGGTTCGCGTCTTGCCGCTACCCGGACAAGCCGTCAGCAGCAGATTGCCGTGATTATCTACCGCGGCCTGCTGCTCGCCTGTGAGCCTGACTAGACCTCCCGTAGCCATGTGATTGCATCCGTAACATAGGTTGGAAGAGCGCCGGCTTGGTTGACGTGGCGGGCGGCGACTTGCGCAAAGCGAGCTTTGCCGAACCGCTTCGCGGTTCTTAGCACCTTATCCTTCAGTGCGTCGGGAACTTGACCACCGACTATATCTTGCACTTCCAGATCCAATGTCACCCTTGGCGCGCCCAAATCTCTAGCTGCCGCCGCTAGCATAATAAGATTGGCATCCAATGTGATTTCTCGCTCGAAGGTCGTCGCGCCAACAAACGCCCGCACATAAGGCCCTTCAAGCAACGCCAAATTCGGATTCTCCACCGGGTCGTCGCCCTCAGGAAGATCGCCAGCCTCCAGGTCCGCGTCGGCCACGATGGCGCAACGCTTAGGCAAGCAAGCGTCCGAGAACAAGCGGGAGAACGGTGCGAAATGGACCCCGTGTATCGCGACGAGCGAGATTCCTTCCCGTTCGAGATCGATGCCCAAGACCTTCTTCACCAGCGGCGGTAGTAGCAGGAGTTCGGCCGCTCCTTCAACCAACATGACGCGCCGGGCGAACAAGATGTTGGACTTCGTTGCATCGAGATAGCGTTCAAGATCGTGACGGTCGACCGCTGTGAGAGCAGGCGAACCCAGCGGAGTTGTGACCGCGGCCGCAATCGCGGGTCTTTGGGTAAGCATGATGAACGAGGAGAGCGGTGCCTTCGACGTCACTTGAGTGCTGTGGGTGGTAGCGATCACCTGGAAGGGTAGCTCGCGCAGCGCTGCAACCAGAGTCGCCTGCAATTGCGGGTGAAGATGGGCTTCCGGCTCCTCAATCAGAATGAGCTCACCGGCGGATTTGCCTGCGGCAGCCCGCTTCCGCAAATGTTCGATGAGGATCGCGATATAGAGGATATTGTTGAGGCCAAGCCCGTTGCGCCGAGGTTCGAACTGTCGAAGCGCCGGATTTGATAGCAACACGATCAAGTTACGCACTATCGCCTGGAACGTCGGCGAGGAAAGGCCGAGCTCTACGTCAAGGCTGAATGCTGGGCCGGTGATCTCTTTCAAGGAGCCGTCAATCGAAGCGGCGATCGCCTGGATAGTCGGCGAGCCTTCGATTTGGGCGTTCGCGGTTCTTATTGCGTCCACCAATGCTTGTTGCTCAGCGGGCCCGATGTTGCTGGCCTCTATGAGGCGCATCAGTGACGATCGCCGCGATTGCTCAAGATCTGCCTCGACATCCCGCAAAGCTGGTAGAAACGCGACGAGATAGGATTGCAGATACTGAAGCCCAACCGAAGACGCTCCAATATCAGCGTTCTCCGTGTCCCAGTCGATGGCGGTCAGGTCGACCGCCGGGTTGCCGCCGCCGAACAACTCCCACCCAAAATCGTCGAGCGTTGTTGGCCGACCTAGTCCACCCTGCGCCAGCAGCTCCCGGACGGCACGCTTAGGCCGGAAGCGATAAAACAGCCTGGCCCTGTTGTCGCCAATCTGCGTGCCGTGAAGCAGAGCTTCCTCGTTTTCGTTTCCCTCAAAGCCAGTGAACTCGACGCCGACCAAGACCTGAAAGGGCTGTGTCTGATCAATTGCACAATACACGTCGTCCTTAACCAACATGCGAAACGTGGACGACAGTCCAACATCGAGGCATAGTCGGATTCCGTGAACCAGGCTCGACTTGCCGGTGTTGTTCTCGCCGATCATAATTGTCGTAGGTTCGTGCAAGGTAACGTCCGCGAACTGGACTGACCGCAAGTTCTTGATGACCACACGACTGAGACGCATTGGCCGACCTTTCTTTTTGAGTGCCAATACGCGCCGTTTATTGTGTTTTTTTGCGTAGCGGTGTCCGTGTTTTGGCCACCACGCTATTCAGATCGGTCCACGGTGTGCGACACCCTCTCAACGACCGGATGTAGCATAGATGCGAAGTCTTGGCTGAGCTTACCCGCGGCGTAGATCGATATCGCATGATGCAACTCCTATCGGCCGCCCGTCGGCCTGGTCATTGGTCGTCCCGTGTTGGCCAGGTGAGCGGTATCAGCGCTCGCCCGGACGCTCGCGTCCATCGCTCCCGCGTGGCGGCCACGTAGCGTGGATCGTCGGCGAAATAAGCATGCTCGATAAGCAGCACCTGCAGGCCCTCGCGACGGGCGGTCTCGGCGAAAAGGAAGTCGATGTGGCGGCGCATTGCCTGAACGTCCTCGTCCTCCGCGCCACCGGAAATCTCCGCCTCATCCACATCTTCGCCGCTCTGAGGAAAGTAGGGCCGACTGATTTGGTCTAGCACGAGCAGGCCCGGCACTGGCGCGGCCACGGCCTCGAAATAGCGTTGGAGCGCGAACGACAGAGCAATGTGGATCGCCAAATAATTCTGGTCGGAGCCGACGTCGGGCAGGCGCAGCACCGCGCCGCTTTCCGCCTCGATCACCGTGACCTCCGGCTGCCGAGACGAGAAGTCGAGCTCAGACCCGATGCACGGCGCCACCGTCGGCAGAGCGCCGAAAGCCTCCGAGGCAAACTGTGAAATCCTGGCCTCCGCCCGACGGAGCTTGACTTCCTTCGCCTCCCGATCCACGAGCGCGGCGATCTCCGCGCGCAGCACGCTAAGGTCCCGCGTAGGCTGGAGGGGTTCGTCGACACTGGCCTCGAGGAAAAAGGAGATTCGCCCGAGTAGATGCGCCCGGAGCTGCCCGACATCGGCCAGCTTACGTGTCTCCTCGCTCTGACGGAGCCAGGTCTGAACTTGGTCATCGACGCGACGAAGCTCTGCATTCAAGGCGCCGATCTGCCCTTCGAGGGCCTGCTCGTGCTCGACCAGGCGAGGCTTGACCCGGTCGACAGCGACGCTCTCGGCCCGCACCTTGGTCAACGTCTCCTGAAGGGCTGCCACCGTCTCACGACCCCGGTCGGAAGGTGCATCGCAAACCGGGCACACCCCGGAAATCTTGTCGAGGTGAAGGTGTTCTGCGAGCGCAAGCTTTTCGCGTTGTCTCGCAACTGTGCCATGGAAGCCAGTTGCTTCCTGCAGCGCGATGCGGGTCGCTTGCCACTGGCGGCGCAACGTAGCGAGTTCGGCAAGAATCTCCCTCCGTCGCTGGTTGAGCGCCCCGAGTTCACCTTCGTTCGCATAGGTGGCGGCCTGTAATTGCGTCTCAGATACGGCCTTCAGGTCGGCCAGCAACGCGGCCTCGGACGCTTTATCGGACGGCGGTGCCGCCAGTCCCAGCCGCATTGCCTCATCCAGAAGGCTGATTGCCCGCTGCTTGAGCAGGGTTTCAGCAGCGGCTCGGGAACGCGCCCGGACTTCTTCCTTCTCGAGCGCGCGCTGCAGCTGCCGCAGCCTCCGCTCGTCGATCGCGCTGGCCTCGTCGGTCACGCGCAGAAAATAGGGCATGGCGGCGACGATGTCTCTCGCCTTGTCCGCCTTCTCCAGACCGTGAAGAAGGGTGGATTCGCTGTAGATCACCTCCTTGGTAACAAACATATATGGCGTGACCTGTCGCACGGTGGCCCGTCCTCGCGCACCCGCCCCGTCCGGGTCGCGGCCAAGATCTCCGATGCCGAACGCCCGCTCGATGAACGCCTTGGCAGCTTCCAGCGTCGTCGCGCCATCGAACGCATCAACGTTCGCGGGCAGCAGGAGATTGCGTCCGGACGCGGCATACATGTGCGTGCTGGTCGCCTGGCCGACCGGCGGGACGATCCGCCAACG
>Ga0209278_1001394_pt1 | contig 14826 bp, 14 predicted proteins | sample JI81BgreenDNA_FD_187504 | JGI IMG/M metagenome (GOLD analysis project Ga0209278, IMG submission 187504) | Wastewater effluent complex algal communities from Wisconsin, to seasonally profile nutrient transformation and Carbon sequestration -... | ecosystem: Engineered > WWTP > Effluent > Algae... | reverse complement strand
CCCCCCCCGACAGCGGCCTCGACACCGACCTCGATGCCCGCATCGCGGCGGCCCTCGTGGCCCGCGGCCGCCTGAAGGACGCCGACCTTGTCCGCGCCGAACGCCTCCGCGCCGAGACCGGTGGCGCCCTGCCGGGCCTGCTGGTGAAGCTCGGCATGGTCTCCGAGCGCGACATGGCCGACACGCTCGGCGACGTGCTCGGCCTGCCGCTGATGGCGGCCAAGGACTGCCCGGACGCGCCGCCGGCCAACGTGCAGCTGTCGCTGAAGTTCCTGAAGCACCACGCGATCTGCCCGGTGGGCGAGGACGAGCACAGCGTTACCGTCCTCTGCGCCGACCCGCAGGACGCCTACCTCGCCGACGCCGTGCGCCTCGCCACCGGCCGCGCGGTCAAGCTGGCCGTCGGCCTGCGTTCCGAGATCAGTGACCTCGTCGAGCGCTACTACGGCCAGGGCCGCAGCGCGCTCGGCAGCATCGTCGAGGACGTCGGCGAGGAATCGCGCGAGGAGGACGACGTCGAGCACCTGCGCGACCTCGCTTCCGAGGCGCCGGTGATCCGCCTCGTGAACCTGCTGATCCAGCGCGCGGTCGAGACGCGCGCGTCCGACATCCACATCGAACCCTTCGAAACGCGGCTGAAGGTGCGCTACCGCATCGACGGCGTGCTCATCGATGCCGAAAGCCCGCCGGCGGCACTGACTGCCGCCGTGATCTCGCGCATCAAGATCATGGCCAAGCTCAACATCGCCGAGCGTCGCCTGCCGCAGGACGGCCGCATCATGGTGCGCGTGCAGGGCAAGGAGCTCGACCTGCGCGTCAGCACCGTGCCGACGCAGCACGGCGAGAGCGTGGTGATGCGACTGCTCGACCGCGAGTCGGTGGTGTTCGACTTCCACCAGCTGGGCTTCACCGACGAGTTCCTTCCGCAGTTCATGAAGGTGCTCGACCAGCCGCATGGCATCCTGCTGGTCACAGGCCCCACAGGCTCGGGCAAGACCACGACGCTGTACACCGCGCTGTCGAAGCTCAACACCGACGACGTCAAGATCATCACCGTCGAGGACCCGGTCGAGTACCAGATCGAGGGCATCAACCAGATCCAGGCGAAGGCGCAGATCGGCCTCGACTTCGCCACGGCCCTGCGCAGCATCGTCCGTCAGGACCCGGACATCATCATGATCGGCGAGATGCGCGACCTCGAGACCGCGAAGATCGCCATCCAGTCGGCCCTCACCGGCCACCTCGTGCTCAGCACGCTGCACACCAACAGCGCGGCCGGCGGCATCACCCGCCTGCTCGACATGGGTGTCGAGGATTACCTGCTCACCTCCACGATCAACGGCATCCTCGGCCAGCGCCTCGTCCGCCGCCTCGAGCCCACGCACGCCGAGCGCTACGCCGCGAGTGCGGAAGAGATCGAGAAGTTCGGCCTGCGCCGCCTGCAGCCGGAAGGTCCGATCTATCTCTACCGCCCGAAGCCCTCCGCGCTCACGCCGACGGGCTACCTCGGCCGCACGACGATCATGGAATTCCTCGTGGTCGACGACGCCATCCGCAAGCTGGTGATGCAGCACGCGACCAGCGTCGAAATCGAGCGAGAGGCCCGCGCCCGCGGCATGCGCACGATGTACGAGGACGGCCTCGCCAAGGCCCTCGCCGGCCAGACGACCATCGAGGAAGTGCTGCGCGTGACGGAAGAGGCGTGATCGCGTGGCGCTGTTCCGCTACAAGGCCCTGAGCGCCGCCGGCGAAGCCCTCGCCGGCACGATGGAGGCCGCGCGCGCCGAGGATGTCGTCGCGCGCCTGCAGGAGCAGGGCCATCTGCCGCTCGACGTCGGCACCTCGCTGGACGAAGGCGCGGGGGCCGGGCTCGCGGCGCTGTTCCGCAAGAAGGCGCTCGACGACGCGGCCGTGCTGCAGTTCACCCAGCAGCTCGCGACGCTGCTCGGCGCCGGCCAGGCGTTGGACCGCGCGCTCGGCACCCTGCTCGAACTGCCCGACAATCCGCAGAGCCGGCGCGTGATCGAGCGCATCCGCGACGCCGTGCGCGGCGGCCTGCCGCTCTCGGCCGCCCTCGAACAGCAGCACGGACTGTTCTCGCGGCTGTACGTGAACCTCGTGCGCGCCGGCGAGGCCGGCGGCGGCCTGCAGGTCGCGCTGCTGCGCCTCGGCGACTACCTCGAGCGTGCGGCGGCGCTGAAGGCGCAGGTGATCTCGGCGCTGATCTATCCGATCCTGCTGCTGGTGATGGTGCTGGCCGTCTGCGCGCTGCTGCTCGGTGTGGTGGTGCCGCAGTTCAACGACCTGCTGGCCAGCACCGACGTCACGTTGCCCTGGTACACCGAGCTGGTGCTGGGCAGCGGCATGCTGATGCGGAACTACGGCCTGTACCTGTTCATCGCCGGCGCGGTGGCGCTGCTGCTCGGCGCTAGGCATTTCCGCCAGCCCGAACCGCGGGCGCGGCTCGACGCCTGGCTGCTCGGCCGCCCTCGGATCGGCGAGCTGCTCGCGCGCTACGAGACGGCGCGCTTCGCCCGCACGCTCGGCACGCTGCTGGGCAACGGCGTGCCTTTGCTGAACGGCCTCGGCATCGCCCGGCAGGTGATGGACAACCGCGCGCTCGGCGCCGCGCTGGAGCGCGCCACCGACGAGGTGAAGACGGGCCAGGGCCTGGCTTTCGCGCTGTCGCGGACGAAACTCTTTCCTCGCCTCGCGGTCCAGATGGTGCAGGTGGGCGAGGAATCCGGCGAACTGGGCGCGATGCTGCTGAAGGTGGCCGACACCTTCGACGCGGAAACCCAGCGCGCCATCCAGCGGGCTTTGGCCGCGCTGGTGCCCGTCATCACCGTGCTGATGGCGCTGCTGGTCGGCGTCGTGATCATGGCCGTGCTGGTTCCGATCTACCAACTCACGAGTTCCGCAGGAGTGTTGTGATGCGCAAGACGTCCCCCGGCTTCGCCGCCCGTTCGCAGTCGGGCTTCAGCCTGATGGAGATCCTGATCGTCGTGGGCATCATCGCCGCGATCATGGCGTTCGCGGCCAGCCAGATCTTCGGCGGCAAGGATCAGGCCAACGTGCGCCTGACCGAGACGCAGCTCGAATCGCTGGCCGCCAAGGTCGAGCAATACCGGATGGACACCGGGCAGATCCCGTCGTCGCTCGACGCGCTCGTCACCAATCCCGGCGCCAGCGGCTGGCTGGGCCCCTACGTGCGCAAGACCGAAGACCTGCAGGACGCCTGGCGCCGCCCGATCCAGATCCGCACGCCGGGCGCGAACGGCGAGTTCGAGCTGGTGAGCCTCGGCAGCGACGGCAAGCCCGGCGGTGACAGCACCGCCGCGGACCTTGTGAAGCCCTGAGGCGCAGGTCGCCCGCGCGTGATCCGATGAAGGCCCACGGATGAAGCACGCGACGCGAGCGGCCGGCTTCACGCTGATCGAAGCGCTGGTGGTGATGGCGCTGATGGCGACGGCCTTCGCGCTGTTCGCCGGCGCGCTGGTCGGCGCACTGCCCGGCCAGCAGCTGCGCGACGCCACCCATCGCCTTGCGGCGGAAATGCGCGCCACCCGCGCGCGCGCCGTGGCGACCGGCATCGACCAGAGCTTCGTCATCGACACGCAGGCGCGCACCTGGCGCAGCGGTGCCAGCGATGAGCTCGTGGCGGCCTCCACGCCGATGCCGGGCACGAAGCCGGGCTCGACCCCGGGCGGCGGCGTGCGCCGCCAGGGCGAGCTCGACGACGCTTTGTCACTGGGCGCCACGGTGGCCCGCGAAGAGCAGCCGGGCCCGGGAATCGCCGCGATCCGCTTCTTCGCCGATGGCAGCAGCACCGGCGGGCGCGTGGTCGTCCGCCGCGGCGATGCGGCCTGGCGTGTCGACGTGAACTGGCTGACCGGCGCGGTGCGCGTCGAGCGCGGCGAGGGCGGGCGATGAGCCGCGTTCGGCGCGTGTCGCTTCGCCCCGCATTCGCGCGCCAGCGCGGCTTCACCCTGCTCGAAGTGCTGGTGGCCTTCGCCCTGCTGGCGGGGGCGTCGGTGATCCTGCTGTCGATCCTGTCGAACGGCCTGCGCGACGTGGCCGATGCCGAGCGCCACGGCGAGGCCGCCCTGCATGCGCGCAGCCTGATGGACAATTTCGGCCGCATGGAGCGCCTGCGCCCCGGCGGCCGCAATGGCCAGCTTGATGATGGCCGCTATCGCTGGGCCCTCGAGGTGCAGCGCGTCGCCGACCCTTTGCCCGCACCGCTGCCCGCGCCGGGCGAGGCGGCGCTGGGGCCGGGCGAGGACGGCATCGTCGATGCCGGCGAACCGGTGCTGTATCGCCTCGACCTCACGTTGCAGTGGGGCGAGGGTGGCCCGAAGCAGACCTTCCGCACCTCGACGCTCCGCGCGCTGTATCCGCTGCCGGAGGACTTGTGAGGGCGCGCGGTTTCTCGCTGCTGGAGATGCTCGTGGCCGTGGCCCTGCTCGCCACCGGCCTCGCGCTGGCGTTCGGCATCGTGCAGGGCAGCGTGCGTGCGTCCACCTCGGCGGAGCGCGTGGCCGCGCACAGCGATCGCGTGCGCACCGCCCACGGCTTCGTGCGCCGGCAGGTGGCCGCGGCGCTGCCGCAGCCGCTCGATCCGGCGGCGGGTTTCGAGGACATCCGCCTGCTTCGCCTGTCGTCGGATCGGCTCGAATTCATCGGCGAGATGCCGGGCTATCTCGCCCGTGGCGGTCCCTACCTGCAGGTGTTTCGCCTGCAGCGTGGCGCCCGGGGCACGGCGCTGGTGTTCGAGCACCGGCTGATGACGCCCGAGGGGCCGCTGAAGGCCGAGCGACCGCCGGAAGTGCTGATCGAGGGTTTGGCGGATGCGCAGTTCAGCGCCCGCGCGTTCGGTCCGGACGGTCGGCCCGAGGCTTGGGCGTCGGAGTGGACGCGGCTTGGCCAGCTCCCCGCCCAGGTGCGGTTCACCGCGCGCTTCAGTGAGCCCCGCCTGCGCTTTCCCGACCTCGTGGTGCCGCTGCGCTACAGCCTCTCCGGTGCCACCGGCGCGGTGCCCGACGCCGCGCGCCGCGACACCGGCGGCGAGGGCGAGCAATGAGCGCTCGCCGGGTGCCGCGAGGCGCATTCCGCCGTCAGCGTGGCGTCGCGCTGATCGTGGTGATGTGGCTGCTGGTCCTGCTGGCGGCGATCGTCGGCTTGTTCGCCCTGAATTCGCACGCCGAGGCGGTGCAGGCCTCGGCCGTGCGCCAGCGCACCGAGCTCGACCACGCCGCGGAAGCCGGCATCGAAGCCATCGCCGCGCGCTTGCTGGCGGTCGATGCGCGCCGACGTCCGGTGCCGGACGGTCGTGAATCGGCCTTCGACTTCGGCAATGGCATCACGGTCACCGTGGCCGTCACCGACGAAAGCGGCAAGATCGATCTGAACGTGGCCGATGCCGGCCTGCTTCAGCGGCTGTTCGAGGCGATGGGCGTGAGCAGCGAGGAGGCCACGCGGTTGGCCGGCGCCATCGTCGACTGGCGCGATGCCGACGGGCTCGTCAGTGCGGCGGGCGGCGGCGAGGAGCGGGATTACCGCAGCGCGGGCCTGCCCTACGGCCCGGCCAATCGGCCGTTTTCACAGGTCTCGGATCTCCAGCGCGTGCTGGGCATGCGGCATTCGCTGTATGGCCGGGTGCGACCTTATCTCACCGTTTACACCGGCCTTGCCCAGCCCAACCTTGCCTTCGCCGACCGTCCGGTCCTGGTCGCGATGGGCCTGGCGCCGCCGGTGATCGAGCAGATCCTCGCCGCCCGCGCCTTGGTGCAGCCCGGCCAACCGCCGCCGGCCCTGCCCGGCGGCATCGTGCTCGCTGCCGGCGGCACCGGCACGTATAGTGTTTCCAGCCGCGCCGCGCGTGCTGACGGGCCCAGGGCCGAACTCGAAGCCACCGTCCGGGTCGGCGCCGGGGGCTTTCTCGGTCAGGTCTACACGCCGCTGGTCTGGCGCTACGGACAACAGGACTGATGGCCACACCCCCCGCTGCCAATCTCCCGTGGGACACCCTGCGCCTGCGCTGGGCCGCGAGCCCCGTACCGGCCGCGCTGTCGCGCTGGTGGGATGACCTGCTCGATCTCCTCCCGCCCACGCTGGCCCGGCTGTGGTTCCCGCCCGTGCGTCGGCTGTGGCTGCGTTGGGAGGGGGATGCCCTGCACCCGACGGAAGAGGCGGGCCGCGAGCGCGTGGTCCTGCCGCCGGTGCCTCTGGCCGATGGCGAGGGTGCCGCGCTGCTGGCTGCGAGCCTCGACCGCCGTGGCGTCGATGGCGAAGTGTGGTTGGCCCTGCCGGCGTCGCAGGCGCTGGTGCGCACACTGTCCCTGCCGCTGGCCGCCGAGGCACAGCTCGAAGGCGTGCTTCGCCATGAGATCGATCGGCAGACGCCCTTCAGCGCCGACCAGGTAGTTCACGCAGCGCAGGTCGTATCGCGCCATCCCGCCGAAGGCCAACTTCGCGCCGAGCTGGTCGTCGTGCCGAAGGCCACGCTGGACGCCGCGCTGGCCGCGGTCGGCCCGTTGGCCGCCCGCCTCTCCGGCGTGGACGTCGACGACGCCGCGCACCGGGCGGGACGTCGCCGCAACCTGCTGCCCGCCGCGCAGCGCGTACAGCGCACCGACCGCGACGCTCGCGCACGCCTCGTGGTGGTCGCTATCGCCGTCATTGCCCTGTTGGCCGCCGGATTCATCACGCTGGGCAACCGCGAACGCGCCCTGGCGGCGCTCGAGGCCCAGCGCGATGCCGCTTTCGACACGGCCCGCGAGGCCCGCGCACTGCGCCTGCAGCTCGATGGCGCGGCCAGCGCGGCGAATTTCCTCGCCGAGCAGCGGCAGAAGCGTCCGACCATGCTCGAGGTGCTGGACGACCTGACGCGCCGCTTGCCCGATGACGTCTACCTGCAGCGCTTTTCCGTCGAGCAGGACCGGGTGACGCTCAGTGGTGCCGCGCGCTCGGCCGGGAGCATCGTCGCCACGCTGCAGGGCTCGCCCTACCTGAAGGGGCCGGCGCTGGCCGGCGCCGTGCAGCAGGACCGCAGCACCGGCCGCGACGGCTTCACCGTCGTCGCCGAACTCGTTCCGGGAGGCCGCGATGCGTCGCCGCCTTGAGCGCTTCCGCCCGCTGCTGTGGCTGGGCATCGCCGCGGTGCTGGGCTATGGCCTGCTCGTGCACTGGTGGTGGACGGCGCCGATGCTGGCGCTCGGCGACCAGATCGCCGAGGTGCGCGACGAGGAGCTCGGCCTCCGCATGGAAGGCGAGCAGATCCCGCAACTGCAGGCGCGCCTTGCGGAAGTGCGCGCCGCCGAAGCGACGAACCCCGGCTTCCTCGCCGAGCCGAACAAGGACCTCGCCACCGCGGCGCTGGTGCAGCGGCTGGAGTCCGAAGTGCGGCGCATCGCGCCGAACCCGCTGGCCTGCGAGGTGGTGTCGCGGACGCCGATCGAAGCGCAGAGCAGTGACCCCTACCCGCGGGTGACGGTGCAGATCCGCCTGCGTTGCGACGCGGCCATGCTCGGCGCCCTGCTGCACGGCCTGGAAAGCGGCAGCCCCCAGCTTTTCATCGACAACCTCGCGTTCAACAGCATGGCGGCGTATTTCGGTGCAGGGCAGGGCGCGACCGACAGCCGCGTGGACGCCGTGTTCGATCTCTACGGTTACCTGCGCCCCACCGCGCCGGCTCCGGAGGGCGACCCGAATGCTTGATTCGCTGCGTCCCGCCACCTGGCTTGCGGGTGCCGTCGCCGCGTGGAGCGTCGGCCTGCTGCTGCTGGCGTTCGCCGGCCTCGGTGGCCGCGTCGCCCCGCATCCGTCCGATCCGGCGCTCGGTCCGCCGATCCCCGCGCTGCGCTTCAGCGAAAGCGCGCAGCGCCTTGGCGCGGCCACCGATTACCTCGCCGTCGGTGATCGACCGCTGTTCAACCCCGATCGCCGCCCCGCGCCCGTGGCCATCGCCGCTGCCGAGCAACAGGCGCCGTTCAATGGCGTGCTGACGTCCGTGCTGCTGACCGACACCCTGCGCATGGCGATCTTCAGCGAGGAGAACGGCCAGGTGAGCAAGCGCGTCCGCCTCGGCGATACGGTGCCCGGCACCGGCTGGCGCCTCGCGTCGCTGGAGCCTCGTCGCGCCGTGCTCGAGGGCCCGGAGGGCCAGCGGGTGCTCGACCTGCGCGTCTTCGACGGGCAGGGCGGCGCGGCCCCGACGCCGGTCGCCACGATCGTGGAGGACAAGCCGGATGTTGCGGGCGCACCGTCGCCGCTGCCGGGCCAGGCCGGATCCTCCAACCCGCCCAGCCTCGTGCAGCAGGCCTCGCAGGCCGAAGCCCAGGCGCAACGCAGTGCCGCCGACCAGGCGCAGATCGACGCCATCCGCGCGCGCATCGAAGCGCGCCGTGCCCAGTTGGCCGAACAACAGGCCAAGAACAACAACGCCCCCGTTGTGGAGCAATGAACGACATGACTTCCCCGCGCCTCCTGCTTGCCGCCGCCGTGATGACGGCCCTGGCCGGCTGCGCCACGACGCCGGTGCCCGACATCGTGCGCAACCCGGACCCTGCCACGGTGCCGACCATCGCGAGGAATGCCGACGGCGAGGTGATCGGCGGCCCCACGTCCGCGGCCGAGCCGGAGATCCGTCCGGGCAGCGGCACCGTGATCAATGAATCCCTTGCCGCGCAGGCGCCGCCGCAGTTGCCGGAGGGTGGCGAAGCCACCTTCAATTTCGAGGGCGAATCGCTGCACGCCGTGGTGAAGGCGGTGCTGGGCGACCTGCTGCAGCAGAACTATGTGATCGCGCCGACGGTGCAGGGCACGGTGACGCTCGCCACGCCGCGCCCGGTGAGCCCGGCGCAGGCGCTCTCGCTGCTGGAGATGGTGCTGGGCTGGAACAACGCGCGCCTGGTCTGGAGCAATGGCCGCTACGCCATCCTGCCGGCCGACCAGGCCGTGCCGGGCAACCTCTCGCCGCGAACCGGCGGCGCCGAGGATGCGCGCGGCTTCGAGCTGCGCGCCGTGCCCTTGCAGTACGTCTCGGCCATCGAGATGGAGAAGCTGCTGAAGCCCTACGTGCGCCAGGGCGCGGTGGTCCAGGCCGACGCCGCGCGCAACCTGATCGTGCTCTCCGGCAGCCGCAGCGAACTCGAGAACTACCTGCGCACCGTGCGCATCTTCGACGTCGACTGGCTGAAGGGCATGTCGGTCGGCGTGTTCCCCATCCAGAGCGCCGAGCCGGAGAAGATCGTCACCGCGCTGGAGCGGGTGTTCGGCGCGGAAGGCGGCACGCCGCTGGCGGGCATGTTCCGCTTCCTGCCGGTGGAGGGCAGCAATTCGATCATCGTCATCACGCCGCAGCGCCAGTACCTGCAGAGCGCGCGCGAGTGGATCGAGAAGCTCGACATGGCGGGCGAGGGTGCGCGCCTGTTCGTCTATGAAGTGAAGTACATGAAGGCCGGCGACCTGGCCTCGCAGCTGGGCACGGTGTTCGATGCCAGCGTGAGCAGCAGCGGCACGGGCGGCGGTGCCTCGATTTCGCCCGGGCTGACGCCCGTGGAACTGGGGGCGGTCTCGCGCGAAGCCTCCCAGATCTCCCAGCCGACGCCGCCGGGTGCCGGCGGTGCGTCGTTGGCCTCGGGCAGCGGCGAGTCGGGGATCGGCATCAGCGCCATCGAGGAGAGCAATGCGCTCATGGTTCGCGCCAGCCCCGCGCAGTGGGAGTCGATCCGCCGCGCGATCGAGCGCCTCGACGTCATGCCGGCGCAGGTGCATATCGAGGCGCAGGTCCTGGAAGTCGCGCTCACCGGGGACCTCAGCTACGGCGTGAACTGGTTTTTCGACAACGCCGTTCCCGCCGAGCTGGCCGCCACCCGGCCGAACGCGGAAAGCTTCGGCCTGGTCGGCGGAAGCCTGGCACAGGGTCGGAACGCGCAAGGAGGCTTCACCGGCGCCGCGTCCACGCTGATGACCTTCACGCGCAGGAATGCGGCGGCCATCGTCGACCTGCTCGATTCGAACACCGACCTGCGCGTCCTGTCGACGCCGTCGATCTTCGTCCGGAACAACGCCGAGGCGCAGCTCAACGTCGGCCAGAACCTGGCCGTGGAAAGCACCAGCTTCAACCCCGGAACCGGCACGGGCGGCACCATCAACAACGTGCAGTACCTGCAGACCGGCACCAAGCTGAAGGTGAAGCCGCGGATCGGCGGCGATGGCATGGTGTTCCTCGAGATCGAGCAGGAGATCAGCTCGCCGTCGGACGTCGAGGGCGCCAATGGCAACCCCAACGTCAATTCGCGCGTCGTGACCACCGAGGCGATCGTCCGCGACGGTGACACCGTGATGCTGGCCGGCTTGATCAGCCAGGTCGATGGCCGCGGCACCTCGGGGCTCCCCGGGCTGTCGCGCGCGCCCTTCATCGGCGGGCTGTTCGGCCGGCAGAGTCGTTCGACCGACCGGACCGAGGTCGTGGTGCTGATCACGCCGCGCGTCGTTCGAAACGCGCAGGAGACGCGGACACTCACCGACGATTACATCCAGCGCTTCCAGGGGCTGGCGCCGCTGCGGGCGCCCGGCGAGGCCCCGGCGACCCCGGCTGCCGACCCGCCGCCGGGCGGCTGATCGCCGATGCGGCTCGCTTCGGGCCCGGTGCTGCGCGAACTGCTCGCCCGCGAGTGGCGCGAGCGCTACCAGGGCAGCGTCCTCGGCGTCGCGTGGCTCGGCCTGCTGCCTTTGGCGCAGCTGGCCGTGCTGGCCTTCGTGTTCGGTACCCTGCTGCCCGCGCGCGCCTCGTCAGGCGCGTTGCCGTACCCGATGTTCCTCGCCCTCGGCCTGTTCCCGTGGCTGCTGTTCGCGAACGCGGTGAACCGCGGCGTCACCGCCTATCTCGACAACGCGGGCCTCATCGCCCGCGTGCCGCTGCCCCCATCGCTCTACGTGCACGCGCGCGTGCTGGGCAGCGTGATCGTCGATGGCGCCGGCCTGCTGCTGGTGCTCGGCGTGCTGGTGGCCTTCGGCCTGCGCTTCGATGCGGTCGGCGCAATGGCTGCGCTTTGCGGCGTGGCGGTGCTGGCGCTGACGGCGCTCGCGCTGGCGCGCATCGCCGCGCTGCTGCAGGTGTTCGTCCGCGACCTCGCGGCGCTGGTCGGGCAGCTCACCGGTCTCGGGTTCTTCCTCGCGCCGGTGCTCTACGAGCGCTCGCAGCTGCCGGCGGCCACGGCCGAAGCGCTGGGGTGGAATCCTCTCGTCGCGCCGCTCGAAGCGATCCGCCACGGCCTCTCCGGCGAAGGCGCGCTGCCGTGGGCGGCCTTGGGCGTGTCGGCGTGCGTGGCTGTCGTGCTGCTCGGGCTCTCGCTCGGCTTGCAGCGCCGCGCTGGTCGCCATATCGAGGATTTCCTGTGAGTGGCGCAGCCACGCCGATGACGACTCGCGAGGCCCCGCTGGTGCGCGTCGAGGGGCTGTCGAAGCGTTACCCCGTCGTCGGCGCCAGTGGGGATCGCTTGAGCGCGCTCGGGCGCCTGCTGCTCGGCCGCGCGCCCCTGCGCGAGGTCGAGGTGCTTTCGGGCATCGACCTCACGATCCATCGCGGCGAATCGCTGGGCATCGTCGGCGAGAACGGCGCCGGCAAGTCGACGTTGCTGAAGCTGATCACCGGCACGCTGACACCAAGCACCGGCCGCGTGGTGGGCGAGGCGCGCATCGGTGCGCTGCTCGAACTGGGCGCCGGCTTCCACCCGGAGTACAGCGGCCGCGACAACGTGCGCATGGCCGCGGCCATCCACGGGCTGGCCGGCGAGGCCCTCGCCGCGAAGCTGCCCGAGATCGAGGCCTTCGCCGAGATCGGCCGCTACTTCGACGAACCGGTGAAGCACTACAGCAGCGGCATGGTGGTGCGCCTCGGTTTCGCGGTGATCGCCGCGACACGCCCCGACCTGCTGATCACCGACGAAGTGCTGGCCGTCGGCGACGAGCGCTTCCAGAAGAAGTGCATCCGCTGGATCGACCAGTACCTCGCGGAAGGCGGCACCCTGCTGCTGGTCTCGCACAGCCTGTACCACGTGCAGAAGCTCTGCCGCCATGCGATCTGGCTGAAGGACGGCCGCATCGAGGCCCAAGGCGACGCCTTCGACGTGACGCAGCGCTACCAGGCCTGGCTGGAGCAGCGCGAGGCCGCGGATCGCACGGCCATCGCCGCCGGTGGCGATTTCCGCATCGATGCCATGGAGGTGGCGATGCACGGCATGGAATCACCTCAAGGCGGCACGATCCGCATCGCGCTCCGCGCCAGCAGCCGGCACGGCGAGCGCCCCCATCTTCTCGTCGGGCTTTCGCGCATCGACGGCACGGCGATCTTCGGCACCGGCACCGAGATCGACGGCGTCCAGGCCTGGCCGATCGGCTCGCCAGGACAGGTGGGCGCGCAGCTGGTGCTCGAGGACGTGCGCCTGCAGCCCGGCGACTACCGCTTGCGCGCGCACGCGATGGACCCTGAAGCCCTGCGCGTGTTCGACACGGTGGAGCGCACCTTCAGCGTCGGCGGCGCGAGCCGCGAGTTCGGCCTGCTTCGGCTGCCGCACCGCTGGGAGGCGCCATGAGCCCGAAGATGGCCGCGCTGCCGGTCGTCGTCGTACCGGTGTTCAACGCGCTCGAAGCGCTCGACGCCTGCCTCGCCGCGCTGGACCGCACGCTGCCACCCGGTGCGCGCGTGCACGTGGCCGACGATGCCTCCACCGACCCGCGCGTACCGGCGCTCATCGCCGATTGGCAGCGGCGCACGCGCCTCGCCGTGACGTCGGTGCGCCGTGAGCGCAACCTCGGTTTCCCCGGCAACTGCAACGCCGCCTTCGCGGAGACCGGTGAGGCCGACGTGGTGCTGCTGAATTCCGATACCGAGCCGGCCGGCGACTGGTTGTCGCGCCTCGCCGCCGGCGCCGCCGCCGACCCCCGCCTCGCCAGCCTGACGCCGTGGACCAACAACGGCGAAATCGTCTCCTTCCCGAACTTCGTCTCCCCGAACCCGCTGCCGGACGACCCGACGGCGCTCGCCCGAGCCGCGGCGCGGCTCTCGCCGCGCTACCCGACGCTGCCGACCGCCGTGGGCTTCTGCATGTACCTGCGTCGCGCCGTCCTGGCGGCCGTCGGCGGCTTCGACGCCGAGACCTTCGGCAAGGGCTATGGCGAAGAGAACGACTGGTGCCTGCGCGCCGAGGCCCACGGTTGGCGCCACGCCCTGTGTGATGACGCCTACGTGGTGCATCGCGGCCACGCTTCGTTCGCGGCGACCGGCCTCGCCCCCGGCGGCGAGAACCTGCGCCGGCTCAACGCCCGCTGGCCGGGCTACAACGAGCGCATCGCCCGCTTCATCCTTGATGACCCGCTGCGGGGCGACCGCGAGCGGCTGTCCGAGGCCCTCGCTATGCTGGCGGCCGAGAGCCCGCAGGGAGACCTGTTCCGATGAGCGACGCCCCGCCGCCGCTGGCCTTCACCGGGGAGCGCTACCACCCCGAGGTGCCGCGCGAGATGGCCTACGAGCACTGGCATCGCTATGCGTTCGCGATGGAGCTCGCACGCGGGCGCCATGTGCTCGATGCGGCCAGCGGCGAGGGCTACGGCGCCGCGCTGCTGGCGCGCACCGCTGCGTCGGTGGTCGGTGTCGATCTCTCGGCCGAGGCGGTGGCGCACGCTCAGGCCCGCTACGGCGGGCCGCGGCTGCGCTTCCAGCAGGGCGACGTGCTGCGCCTCGATGGCATTGCCGATGCCAGCCTCGACCTCGTCGTCAGCTTCGAGACCCTCGAGCATCTTGGCGAGCACGATGAACTCCTCGCCGCCTTTGCGCGGGTGCTGAAGCCCGACGGCCTGCTGGTGATCTCCACGCCCGACAAGCACACCTACACCGACCTCGCGGGCCACCAGAACCCGCACCACGTCCGCGAGCTGTACCGCGAGGAATTCGAAGCCCTGATCGAGCGCCATTTCCCCCGCCATCGCCTCTACGGCCAGCGCGTGGTCACGCATTCGATGCTTTGGCGCCTCGATGGTGGCACCGGAGCGACGACGGCCTACACGCAGGACGGCGAGGACGTCTTCGGCGGCCTGCGCGCGCTGCCGATGTACCACGTGGCCGTCTGCGCGAAGCGCGGCGAAGCCTTGGCCGGCCTGCCGGCGCTGTCCTGCTTCGCCGATGCGCAGCAGAGCGTGTTCGCCCATTACCAGCAGGTCATCCGCGAGCTGATGCTCACCGACCGCTACGCCCATACCCTGCGTGAGCGCCTGCGCGCTGCCGGACTGCCGGACGGCCCTTGAACCCGAATGCCGTCGACGCCGTCGTCGTCAGCTACGACAGCGCCTCCACCATCGACGCCTGCCTCCGCGCGCTGCTGGCGCAGCCGGAGATCGCCAGCCTGCGCGTGGTCGACAACGGCTCTCGCGATGACACCGCGTCTCGTGTCGAAGCGATGGCCGCCGCGGAACCGCGCATCGTCCTGATCCGCCGGCCCGGCAACCCCGGGTTCGCGGCGGGCTGCAATGCCGGCGCGGCCGCCAACGCCGCCTGCGGACCGTCGCCGTGGCTGCTGTTCGTGAATCCCGACTTGGAACTCCCGACCGGCGCGCTGGGCCGGTTGCTCGCGCACGCCTCGGCGATCCCGCGGCCTGGTGCGCTGGGGGCCGATTTGCGCGATGCCTCGGGGCAGCAGGATCCGGCCGCGCGCCGCCGCGACCTCTCGTTGTCGCGGATGCTGCTCGCGGCCGGGCGCCGCGCTGCCTTGGACCTCGCGGCCGATGGCGCGCTTGTGGTGCAGCCGGTCGAGGCCTGCTCCGGCG
>Ga0209278_1001393_pt1 | contig 14834 bp, 13 predicted proteins | sample JI81BgreenDNA_FD_187504 | JGI IMG/M metagenome (GOLD analysis project Ga0209278, IMG submission 187504) | Wastewater effluent complex algal communities from Wisconsin, to seasonally profile nutrient transformation and Carbon sequestration -... | ecosystem: Engineered > WWTP > Effluent > Algae... | reverse complement strand
TCACCCAACTTTCCAAACCTATGAGTTCTTTAAACCTTATGGTGTTAAGATTTTCTTAGACCAATACTCTCCAAAAAATTTAGCAGAAGACGCACTAAGCACAACTCGTTCATTTATAGGATTCTTAACAGATTTCCCTCGTGAAGTTCGAGAAATTTTGCATAAATTAAGAAAAGGTAGAATACATATAGAAACTGAATTAATGGGCTACCAGCCTGCTATACAAAGTATTACAAGAGCTATTCGGTACCTTGCAATCAGTATTCTGATTGTTGGGCTACTTGTTAGTTCTTCCATGATGGCAAACATAGAATTTTCAAAAATTTCAACTATTAGTATTATTGGTTTTAGTGCCGCAGGGCTTTTAATGTTTAGTTTATTTTGGAAATCTTTTTTTACAGATGATTAATGAAAAGGTGTTTGTATGTATGTCTTTTCTTTTTTTCTATTTCAGTAGTGGCTCAAAACCGATTGGATAGCTTACTCAATCAAATACCCAAAGCTACAAAACAAAACTATCGAGAAATTATTCATAAAACAATTGAAGAAATCAGAAAAGTTAAAGAAAAAAAGAGTTTAGAAAGTTCCTTAGATATTTTTTATACCAAAAGCCAACAAGCCTCTTTTGTTGGTGTGACTTTACTTGCTCAAATCGAATTGGCTAAATATTATTTTGACCAAAAACAAGAATCTAAAAGTTTAGAATTAGCATTTGAAGCCTATTACAAAGCAAAAGACGTAGAGTCATTTTATGAAGTTGCAGAAGTATCTGCATTTTTAGCTTCTTTGTATCTTCTTGGTGAAAATAATCAAAAAGCCATGACTTATGCATTGGAAGCCCAATCTATCTATCAAAAGATAAATATGCCAGAAAAGGCAAGTTCTTTGTTTTATAGCATGGGGCTTATACAATATAGATTAAAGCAATGGGATAAGTCATTACATACTCTCTTGCAAATCCAAGAAATAGAGCGTTTGAGTCTAAACGAACAAGAAGAAATTAATTACTACAATGCTATCGGACTTTTATATAAAAGGACTCAAAAATATTCAAAAGCTTTTGAATATTTCGATAAGGCAACAAGAATTGCCGAAAAATTTAAAAGAAATGAATGGGTAGGCATTATCAAAGGTAATATTGGCGATGTATATGGAGCTCAAAAACAATTTGATTCAGCTCGTAGATATTGGCAAATAGATATTGACACTTGTATTAAATATAAAATTTGGGGAAATTTAGTTGCTACCTCTAATTATTGGGCTGATAGCTATCAACAAGAAAACAAACCTAAAGAAGCCCTTCAATATTATCAGAAATCCCTTCAATATTTAGATTCGTTGCCTCATAAAGAATATGAAAATCGTTTTACAACCTATAGAGGTTGTTCCAATATTTATTTTCAATTAAAAGATTTTGAAAAAGCTTTTTTCTATCAGAAACAAGCTAATATTTACTATGATTCTTTACAAAACTTTTTAAAAGCTTCTGAAGTATTACAAACACAAACAAATTTTGAAGTATCCATCAAAGAAAAAGAGTTGTTGAGTAAGCGATTAGATGCAGAAAAACGTGAAAGATTTATTTGGGTAGGCATAAGCATTTTGCTTTTGTTGATTGGTATATTGGGATGGTTATTGAGAAGGCAATATCTTCTTAACAAAGTTATCTTAGAGCAAAAAAGTAATATAGCAGACCAAAATGAAGAAATAAGCAGACAAAATGAAGAATTATGGGAACAACAACAAGAAATTCTCTCACAAACTGAAGTGATTTATGAAAGAAATCAGGAGCAAGAAATGCTTATTCAAAAACTCCATGAGAATGAAGCTTTCTTGAGAGAAGCTCTTGATGAGGTTGTTAGAAGTGAGAAAATTATCAATGAAAAGAATGAAACACTTTTATCTTACAACAAAAATTTAGAAGATGAAGTTGTTTTAAGAACTCAAGAATTAAGTCAGAAAAATCAGGAACTAATGCAAACCAATAGCCAATTAGAGCAATTTGCTTATGTATTGGCTCATAATTTACGTTCCCCTATTGCTCGCTTGAGAGGTTTGGTGAGTTGTATTGACACACAGAACCCTAATAGTTCCGAAAATTTTAAAATTATAGAATATATTGGTACTTCTTCTCTTGAATTAGATTCTATTGTAAAAGATTTGAATAAAATTTTAGAAATCAAGAAAAATGTAAAAGAAGTTTATGAATTAGTAAATATTTATGAAAGAATTAATGAGAATTTACAAAATATAAAAGATGCTTATCCCAATTTAGATTTTGATTTGGATCTGGCATTGCAAGTGAATGAAGTATATTCTGTAAAAGCGTACATCAATAGCATTTTTTATAATTTAATTAGCAATGCCTTCAAATATAGAATTGCCAGTAAAAAACTAGTCATCACCATTAAAACAGCAGAAACCAACGATTTTATTTACATTGAATTTTCTGATAATGGCTTGGGAATTGACTTAGAGAAGTTTAAAGATAAGATTTTCACACCCTACAAAAGATTTCACGAGGGTGTGGAGGGCAAAGGTTTGGGGTTACACCTTGTTAAAATTCAGGTAGAAGCCCTTAAAGGAACTTTGGATATAAAAAGTGCTGTAAATGAAGGCACAACATTTCAAATTTATTTAAAAAAATAAGCTCCTCATTTAAGGAGCTTATTTTTATTTTTTTGTATTTACCAAAATACTGAGTTCTTTCAGTTGCTCTTCACTAATTTCAGAAGGAGAATCTATCATCACATCTCTTCCAGAATTATTTTTAGGGAATGCAATAAAGTCTCGAATACTATCTGCACCACCAAATAATGAACACAATCTATCAAAACCGAACGCAATTCCACCATGGGGAGGAGCTCCAAATTTGAAAGCATTCATTAAAAATCCAAACTGAGCCTCTGCTTGTTCAGCCGTAAATCCAAGAATTTCAAACATTTTGGCTTGTAGAGTCTTATCAAAAATACGAATAGACCCTCCACCCACTTCAACACCATTGATTACCATATCGTAAGCATTTGCTCTGATTTTTCCTAAATCGCCAGTCTCCAAATAATGTAAATCTTCTGGTTTGGGTGATGTGAAAGGATGGTGCATAGCAAACCATCTGTTTTGTTCTTCATCAAACTCCAACAAAGGAAAATCAAGAACCCACAAACAAGAAAATGTATTTTTATCTCTTAATCCCAAACGAGTTCCCATTTCTAAACGCAATTCATTGAGTTGTTTACGAGTTTTATGCTCATCACCACTCAAAACAAGCAATAAATCTCCTGCTTCAGCATTCATGGCAGTAGCCCATGCCTTCAAATCTTCTTGAGAGTAAAACTTATCCACAGAAGATTTAAAAGTTCCATCTGTTTTACATTGCACATATACCAAGCCTTTTGCTCCAATTTGGGGGCGTTTGATGAAGTCTGTAAGCTCATCTAGTTGTTTACGAGTGTATTCTGATGCTCCTTTTGCACAAATACCTACCACAAGCTCCGCACTATCAAAAACCTGAAAACCTTTATTTTGAACAAGTTTCGTAAGTTCTACAAATTTCATTTCAAAACGAGTATCAGGCTTATCAGAACCATAAAACTTCATGGCATCTGCGTAAGTCATTCTAGGCAAACTTGCTATTTCTATTCCTTTTACAGTTTTGAATAAATGATGAACCAAACCTTCAAAAGTATTCAAAATATCCTCTTGTTCAATAAAAGACATTTCACAGTCTATTTGAGTAAATTCGGGTTGTCTGTCTGCTCTTAAATCTTCATCACGGAAGCATTTTACAATTTGATAGTATCTGTCAAACCCAGAAACCATTAATAACTGTTTGAATGTTTGAGGAGATTGAGGCAAAGCATAAAACTGCCCTTCATTCATACGACTGGGTACCACGAAATCTCGTGCTCCTTCAGGAGTCGATTTAATCAAAACAGGCGTCTCTACTTCTATAAAATCCTGGTTATCAAGATAATTACGAGTAGCCTTTGCCATTTTATGACGAAGCATTAAGTTTTCACGTACTACATTTCTACGCAAATCCAGATAACGATACTTCATACGAAGTTCATCACCACCATCTGTTTCGTCTTCTATTTTGAATGGAGGAATTTCAGAGGTATTTAAAACTTTTATATTTTCTGCCCAAATCTCAATATCACCAGTTGCAATTTTAGGGTTTTTAGAAAGTCTTTCGGCAACTTTTCCTGTTACCTGAATTACAAACTCACGTTTTAATGTATGAGCCACATCAAACAACTCTTGAGCGGTTTGTCCTTCTTCTAAAGTAATTTGTGTAATTCCATATCTATCTCGTAAATCTATCCATAAAATACTTCCTTTATCTCTTATGGTTTGTACCCAGCCACACAGATTTACTGTTTGGTCTTTGTGTTCTATTCGGAGTTCTCCGCAAGTATGTGTTCTTAGCATGATTTTATATAATATCGTCTTTCAAATTAGATAATTCAGGGTGCAAATTTAAGTATTTTTTTAATCAAAACACAATATCCGAAATACCAGTATTAGAAGCTTTTATTTCTACTTCTTTTGTTTCTTTTCCTCTTACTACCAAAATCTTAAATGTTTTGTTTTTAGGATATTCAAATTGATAAACTCCTGTTTCACAAATAGTTTGAAGATGTATTCTTTCTTTTTCTGAAATCAGGTGTACTCTTGCATAATTGATTTTTTTTCCTTGTTTATTCACTATTTTCCCTGAATAAGTAACAAGCTCCTCTCTTACAAACTTATCAACATTAAACCATCCCATTGTGTTGAGTTTATATTCATAAAAGGTTGGTTCTAATATTTCTTTGTTTTGTTTTTTCCATTCTGCATTCAAGAGATTGTATTGGTTCCAAGCTTCTTTTAGTTTAACTTTTTTCTTTTCATTAAATTCCTCTCTATCAGCTAGATATTTTTTAATCCACTCTATTTTTTTAAGTTTTTGTCTGATTTTTTCTATAAAACTCACTTCCCACGATTCACTATAAACACTTTTAGAATCTTTGAAAACATATTTACTCCCTTCCAATCTGTAGTTTTTTTCTATACCTTTCAAAAAAGCCACAGTTTCTTCATATTGCTTTTTTAATTTTTGCTCATTGAGTGTAAGTCCAAACTCATCTAATGTTTTTTGAGGTGGGGTGGGAATATCTATTTTCTCTTCTTTTTTACTATCAAGTTTCCAATTAATATCTCCTTGCTTGGTTGGATCGCCAGCAAAAAAACGCATGGCTGTATCCTTTTGTAATGCAGGAACAGCAATACAAACTCCCTGATTATCAGTGTTTATTTTCAGTTTCTTACCATTTTGGGTTGCGTCAAAATAATAAGACCCTGCTGTTTGCAAGATTTTCCCGTCAGAGGTTGTTGAAATTCTGGATTTTACAAAATCTTTTATTTCTTGTGCTTCTCTCAATTCAATTTGTATATTTCCTGTAATAGCTTGCCCTTGTTCATTTATAAAAGCTTGAGGATGAATAACTATACAAGCTCCTTTTTTGGTAATTAAAAAAGTTGTAGAATCAGTTGAGATATTATAATATTGTTTTTCTAAGCTGTCTAAATGAGATTGTTTCACAGACCTTATTAAATTGGCATCATCTTTATTCTCTCCCTCATTTTTTTGAGAAGATTGACAATTTGATAAGAGAATAGTAAAAATTATATTGATGCAAATTATATTAATTTTCCTAGATGTATAAAGCATAATTTTCCCATTGATAGTGATTTACAAGGTACAGAAAATAAAAAATATGCAAAAACATTTTTGCATATTCTAGTATTCTTCATAATGGACAATCATATACTTCTACAGAAATATTTCTTTCAGATTACATGTAGATTCAACACCTATTTTATCAAAATTTTGTTCGAGCCATTCTTCTGCTGCTTGTCTGCCATAGCCTCTTAAACGCAGTAAAAATTTCCAATCTGCATTGAGTTTACTTGAAACGCTCATTTCACCCATCAATTCTTCTGGATTGATATGATGAATATTGAGCTTACGAGATTTTCCATCTAAATCCAAACCTAACTGTAAAAGCCTCTGAACCATATTTACACGCCTCATTTCATGCATCAGACTTGTATTAAAACTAAGTGTATTGATACGATCTCTGATTTCATCAGCAGTACGAGGCAAATCTTTAACTTTGATTGGATTAATTTGTATGAGTAGAATATCGGAAGTAGCAGTATCGTTGATAAGAGGGAAAATTGGAGGGTTACCCATATAACCACCATCCCAATAATGCTCGCCATCTATTTCCACAGCCTTAAACAAGAATGGCAAGCAAGCTGATGCCATTACTGCTTTAAGGCTAATCTCTTCTCCTGAAAATATTTTGGCTCTCCCTGTACAAACGTTTGTTGCACAAACAAAAAGTTTACAGCCTTTATAAGATTTAAGTTCATCAAAATCTATTAAGTTATCCAGCAAACTCTCTAAAGGATTGTAATCCAAAGGATTAAATTGATATGGAGAAAAAAGCATGGTATAGAAATCGAGCATTTGGTAAACAGGCGAGTAATCTAGCTTTCCTCCATCTCCAAAAGTTTTTTCTAAAAGACTGGGCTGTATGAGTGAGAATCGTTGTTCATCAGCAATTTTTTTCCAAAACTTATACAACAAATCTATTGCACCTTTTCTACCATTTTGCATCAATCCATAAGATACAACAGTAGCATTCATGGCTCCTGCACTTGTCCCACACAAACCATCTATTTGTATGCGTTCGTCTTCAAGTAAACGTTCTAAAACACCCCAAGTAAAAGCTCCATGTGAGCCACCGCCCTGTAATGCCAAATCTAAAGTTTTCACCATGGCTGATTGCGTATTTATATCAAAAATATAACTTTGTAGAGTATTTCTACAAAGTTATTCGTTCACATCTCCAATGGCATTCTCGTCAGGAGCAATGTCTTTGGGTTGTGGTAAATCTTTTAAACTACTAATGCCAAAATAATCCATAAACTTATCACTGGTTCCATACAAAAGGGGACGTCCAACAGAATCGGATTTTCCTCTAAGTACCAACAATTCTTTTTCTAACAGTTTTTGGATAGCATAATCGCTGTTTACACCTCTAATTTGTTCTATTTCAGTTTTAGTTACAGGCTGTTTATAAGCTACTATTGCCAATGTTTCTAGGGCTGCATTTGACAAACGCTTTTTAGAACGTTGTTTGAGCAAAATCCCAATACTTGCCTGATAGGCTGGCTTTGTCAGAAACTGATATCCACCAGCCATTGCATAAATCTGAAAAGAATATATATCCTCTTCGTACTTTCTTTGTAGTTTTTCTATTGCCTCTATTATATTTTCTTCAGGAATCTCAGCCTCAAACATTTCCACAAGACAGCTCCGTATATCTGATAATTTGATAGGTTCTGTTGCAACAAAAATAAGGGCTTCGATATGATTTTGAAGAAAATCCATTCTTATTTTTTACTCATTTTTGCTTCGATAGAGTGCTGTGTATGAGGCACTATCATTAAGCGTTCTTTTGGAATTAACTTGCCCGTATCAATACAAAGCCCATAAGTCCCGTTTTTAATACGAATGAGAGCTAGTTCTAACTGCTGAATAAACTTTTGTTGTCTTGCAGCAAGTTGAGTTACATTTTCTTTTTCCAAAGTATCCGAACCATCTTCCATCAGTTTAGAATTACTAGCTGTGGAATCTGTACCTGGGTCATTCTTCTTGGTTAAAGTCTCTTTTAAGTCAGCTAGTTCTTGTTTCGCTTGCTCCAATTTTTTCTGGATGAGCTCTTCAAATTCTTTCAACTCTTCTTCCGAATAGCGTGTTTTTTCGGTTGTATCTGTTGTCTTTTTGTTCATATTGAGCAAACTTTAAATTTTGTGCAAATTTAAGTATTCCTTAGCAGAAAAATAAGTATTGTTTTAAGATTTTTTTATTATTTTGCCAAAAACAACTCAATATTATGGCAAAAAAGGTGCAAAATGAGCCTATAGACGTGGAACTGTCTGAAGACGTAGCTCAAGGAGTTTATTCTAATTTAGTAATGATTTCACATTCTCCTAGTGAATTTGTGATGGACTTCATCAGTATTTTACCTGGCATGCCCAAAGCAAAAGTACGTTCACGAGTGATTCTTACCCCCGAACATGCAAGAGGTTTATTAGCTGCCCTCAAAGAAAATTTAGATATTTATGAAGATAGTTTTGGTAAAATTACAAGGGGGAATGAAAACATCACATTACCTTTTGGAGGGAAAATAGGAGAAGCATAAGCTAGAATTTTATGATAGAGATTTCCAAGAAGAAACCTTCTTACCTGATTACCAAAGATTTAAAGCAGTATTTACAAAAATATGGAAGAAATACACATCTACCTGTTTGTTATGATGATTTGCTTCGATACTCTGATGCTTTTCCTGTAATTGATAAAAAAGGAAAAGATACACTTTGGAATTCAGTTATTTATCCTCAATCTGCCATGCAAGAACTAGATAAGGCTCTTACATTGGTTTATGCTTTGCTCAAAACAGATGGTGATACTTCTGTTATGGAACATTTACATGTAGATAGAATAGATTATTGTGTTTTTGGAAATTCAAATCCTTTCCGTATTCGTATTATTAATCATTTTAATGATAACTACGATTATTTTTATGTAAAAAGAGCCGATGCCTCTCGTATTTATGGTTTAGAATTAGAACATTTACTTTCCCCTAATCGCATCAATTTTATTGTTCATAAAGAAACCCTTATCGAAGAACATATTGCAGGAATCCCTGGGGATGCTTTTATTCAAAATTATCTTAAACGTCCCGAGCTCAATCAGGTACGTATAGCCAAAGAGTTTGTGAAGTTTAATGAACGTTGTTTTATCAGGCTTTTGGGAGATATGCGTTCTTATAACTATGTTATAGATATTACTCCAGATTTTGATAATGAACAATACAGAGTAAGAGCCATAGATTTTGACCAACAATCGTTTGAGGGAAAACGAAAAATGTATTTACCTCAATATTTCAAAGAAAATAATCCTATTGTAGATTTATGTGTAAAGCATGTAAATTTAGAAACTGCCAAACAATATCAACAAGAAGAAAGGACTTTGATGGCTCGCAGGCTCAAATCTGCTCGTTATAGAGTAAAAGATTTGATTGATACCATGCGAAAAGATACGATTTCTACACCTGAAAAAGAAAATCAGCTAAAAAAAGAATTAGCTGATTTCCATAAAAATAATGACTTTTTGAAATGTAAAAATATGGGAGATATTGTCCGAATGCACTTAAAGGTTATTCTTACCAAAGCCAAACGTTAGAATTTATTAAATTCTTCTCCAATAATCATTGAACTTGTTGTTTGTGGTGTAGATTTGATTTTACCTTTTTCAAATACAAAATCTACTCTACCCAAACGAATGCCTGCCCAACCTACTTGATTGATAATGGTTTTATGTCCTGATTTTGAGATAATTTCATCTGGTTTATCTAAAAATGTGTGTGTATGTCCACCTAAAATAATATCAATACCCTCTACTTTTTGAGCCAAAAGAATATCTGAAACTCTGTTAGAGTCTTCTTCATATTTATAGCCTAAGTGAGATATACAAACAATTAGATTACATTTTTGAGCTTTGAGGGTTTCAACCATTTCTTTTGCAACACCTACAGGATCGATATACTTAACTCCTCCAAAATGTTTGTCTAAAACTAAACCTTTCAACTCTATTCCTAAACCAAAAACACCAATTTTGATACCTTGCTTCTCAAATATTTTATAAGGTTGGAATGTCGATTTTAGCGTATTTTCTTGAGAAAGATCATAATTAGCTACTAAATATGGGAATTTTGCAAAAGGAAGCATTTTTTCTAATCCAGCTATCCCATTATCAAAATCGTGGTTTCCGAGAGTAGCAGCATCATAACCCATTTGACTCATGAGTTTTAGTTCTACTTCTCCACCAAAAAAATTAAAATAAGGTGTTCCCTGAATAATATCTCCTGCATCTAAAAGTAAAACGTTGGATTCTTGCTGACGAATCTGCTTAATTAAACTTGCTCTACGAGCCATGCCTCCCAATCCGCCCCACTTTCTACCATCATTAGGGAATGGTTCCACACGAGAATGCATATCGTTGGTGTGTAGAATTGTTAGTTTTACAGGCTCAGGGCGTGCCCAAAGTTCTTGTGGAGCAAAAGTGATGGCTGCTAAACCAGTTGTTGCTTGCTTTATGAATTTTCGGCGAGTGGTGCTCATAGGATATTTTTTGCGATTTTACGATTTTTTTCATAAAAAGCAAAGTGAAGTTTTCTTTATATCAAGAAGTAAGGTATGTTTTCTAATTTCTTAAGTTTGAGAAGAATTTTTTAAGTAACATTTCACATTCTTCTTCCATAATACCACTTGTAATCTGGGTTTTTGGGTGTAGAATATTTTGTTCTAATCTAGCAAAACCTCTAGTACTATCTTTTGCCCCAAATACAATTCTTGAAATTTGCGACCAAGCCAAAGCTCCAGCACACATTACACAAGGTTCAAGAGTTACATATAATGTACAGTTTGTCAGGTATTTACTTCCTAAATATTCGGAAGCTGCCGTAATAGCCAAAATCTCAGCATGAGCAGTAACATCTTTGAGTTTTTCTGTTTGATTATAAGCTTTTGCGATTATTTTGTTTTGAGCTACAATGATAGCCCCAACTGGAATTTCAGCCTCTTCATAAGCTTGCATAGCCAAACCATAAGCCAAATTCATCCATTTATAATCAACATCAAGGCTTTTTAGGCTCATTTAATTTTAAATTTTTAATCTTAATTGTTTGCATAATCTGAGGAACAATCATTGCCCATTCTTGTTGATATTTTCGGGGACAATTAAAATTTACAACTATTACTTTATTTTCTACTACGGTGTACATCATATAGTTATATTTAGAAACAGTGTTTTTTCTTCCTAAAGCATTTGCCTTTTCATCATCATCAGCAACTATTCCTAAAAACTCTAAAACAGCGTATTTTCGTTTATTAATAGTAACAACTTCTTCTTTTAGAAATTCTACTTTTGTATAATTTGCTCTGAGACTACCTTTGAATAAATCTTTGAGAAGAGCTATATCTTGTGCCTGCCAGTATGTATTGGTGATATTTACACCCAAATCGACCTCTCCCGAACTATTGGTGTACATGGCTGTTGGTTTTTTGGGGGTAAAATATTTTTTAGCAAGCATTTCATCATTCATCAACACAAAATCTTTAGGCATAGCTATAGAAATGCCTGGGGTAAGTTGTACTTTAGAAAGTTTAATATTTTGTCCAAAAACTTGGGTAAATATTCCTGAAGAACAAATTAAAGTCCACAGAATCAATTTTATTGTTATATTTTTCATTTTAAATTACTCTAATTTCTACACGTCTATTTAACTGTCTTGCTTTTTCCGAATCTTCTGTTGTTAAGGGGCGAGTTGATCCAAAGGCTTTATAATCTATACGTTTTTTAGCTACGCCTTTTCTAGTAAGATATTCTTTCACAGCTATTACTCTATTTTTAGATAGTTTCATCAGCCCTTTTTTATTACCATAGATTTCGGTATGCCCTTCCAAACGTATTTTTACATTTGGGTTATCGTTCATCATTTTTACAACCTTATTTAATTCGGCATAAGACTCTGGCAATAAAAGAGATTCTCCACGAGCAAAAGAGATAAAATTAAGTCGAATTGCTTGATCTTTTTCAAGAGGAACTAATAAAAAATCTTTTTCTAACTCTGTATAATCTTTCAGCTCAGAGGCATCTACAATTTCTTCTTTTGGAAAGAAACCTTTTGCTTCTGCTGTAATCAAGTACTTTTTACCCAAGGTTAGTTTGGTTGTATAGTTTCCTTGTTCTGCCTTTAGGTTAGTGGGTGTTTTTGTGTTTGTTTCTTCTATAATCAAATTAGCTGTTATTGGCTCATTATTTTTAGCATTTAATGTTTTACCACTCAATACTAAAACTGGCTCAAGCATTCGTATTTTGTAAATATCTCCTCTTGAACTATAATATCCAAAAGTTCCTTGTTTGGAAAAATAGATATCCATTCCATTTGTATTGATACTTGAACCTAAATTTTCGGGTTCTGACCAGTTTGTCCAAGTATCATCCAATCTCTTAGATACAAAAATGTCAAAATCTCCAAAACCAGAAAAGCCCGTTGATGAAAAATACAAACTCTTTCCATCATCATCAATCCAAGGGGTTGCCTCTTCTCCTGCTGAATTGATTACTTTACCCATATTCACTGGTCTTGAAAATGTATTCTCAGATTTTCTAAATGAAACATATAAATCATTGCCTCCCTGTGTCTTGTCGTCTGAAACAGACATTACAAGCACTTTTCCATCTTTTGATAGCCAAAACTCCGAAAAATCACTTTTATTGATAAATTCCTCAATATTTAAAGGTTCTGGCTTACCCCAATTGCCATCTGATGTTTTTTTAGCGATAGATAAACCCTTATCCAATCTTCCATCTGGCAAATATCTGTTATTCAACAACATATAGCTCTCATCAGATGCTATTGTAAAGGCTGCATTGTGTTGGCGATTATTGAGTGGAGAACCTACATTCACAGCTTTTCCAAACGTTCCATCATCATTAATATTCGCATACCAAATGTCTTGTTTATAAACTATTTGATTTTTGATAGTATCTTTTATATTTTCAGGGTGATTTAATCTTGTGAAATACAATCTTTTACCCGATGGACTTAAAACTGGATTCGCCTCTAAATAAGGAGAATTTACCTCAGAACTCAAAGGTTCTGGCTTAAACTTAGTAGCATTTCTTACAATATTGGGAGTTATTTCTGGCGGGCTATCCAATTCCGAAATACCAATTGCATCTATCTGATTTTCACCAACTACCTTTGACGTATTAAGTGTAACTTTGATTGAAACTACTTTATAAGGTGTTTGAGGTATCGTAATATTAAACAATCTTCCTTTTGCAACAAAACCCATAGCAGGATTCTTATAAATCAGATTGGCTGTGCCTGCTTCATCATAAGCAAATACTTGTGAAATGCTTCCTGCATTAAAACTTTCAGCAATAATCACTTGCTTGATTGGAATAGCCTTTTCAAAACCTACATGAACATACTCTTCTCTAATATCGTTTTCTGCTTGTGCAGGAGACCAAGCAGAAGAGCTACTTCTAAATGCAGGTAACACATTAGGCTTCCCTAAAACTTGTTCTGCCTTGTACTGACTCCCATCACCTTTCTTCTCAGAAGAAACACCTATAACTTTACTTGCCCATTGAATTTGTGCTACACTGGGGAAGATAGTCATAATGAATATTATTGTAATTAGAATTTTCATTATAATAAAAGTAAGTTTGATTTATTTAAATATGACTCTATAAATATCGCCTTTTAAACTATAATATCCAAAAGTTCCTTGTTTTGAAAAATACATATCCATTCCATTTGTATTGATACTTGAACCTAAATTTTCAGGTTCTGACCAGTTTGTCCAACTATCATCCAATCTCTTAGATACAAAAATGTCAAAATCTCCAAAACCAGAAAAACCTGTAGATGAAAAATACAAACTCTTTCCATCATCATCAATCCATGGAGTTGCCTCTTCTCCTGCTGAATTGATTACTTTACCCATATTCAATGGTTTTGAAAATGTATTCTCAGATTTTCTAAATGAAACATATAAATCATTGCCTCCTTGTGTCTTGTCGTCTGAAACAGACATTACGAGCACTTTTCCATCTTTTGATAGCCAAAACTCTGAAAAATCACTTTTATTGATAAATTCTTCAATATTTAAAGGTTCTGGCTTGCCCCAATTACCATCTGATGTTTTTTTAGTGATAGATAAACCCTTATCCAATTTTCCATCTGGCAAATATCTATTATTCAATAACATATAACTTTCATCAGGTGCTATTGTGAAAGCTGCATTGTGTTGGCGATTATTGAGTGGAGAACCTACATTCACAGCTTTTCCAAATGTTCCATCATCATTAATATTTGCATACCAAATATCTTGCTTATAAATAGTTCGATTTCTGATAGTATCTTTTATATTTTCAGGATGATTTAATCTTGTGAAATACAACCTTTTGCCTGATGGACTTAAGACTGGATTTGATTCCAAATAAAAAGAATTTATTTCTACTGGTAATAATTCTATCTTTGCATTCGTGTAGTTTTTTGAGATTTGAACAATTTTAGGCATAAAATCATTACTGGATATACCTATTGCATCTATTTCATTTTCACCTTCTACCTTGTTTACATTGAGAATTAGTTTTAAACTTTTTACTCTAAAAGTAGTTTTTTTCATTTTAATACTAAATACACCTCCCATTCCAGCATATTTTGGACTTTCATTTTCAAATACTATATAAGGTTTTTGTTCATCTGAATATATAATTATTTTTAGGATACTGCCCGCATTAAAATTTTCATAAATAGCTATCATTGCCACTTGTATAGCTTGTTCAAACTCAACATGAATAAACTCTTCTTTACCAAGAGTTTCAACTGGACTCCAAGCAAAAGGACTGCCTTGAAGATTAGGAAATACATTCGGTATACCTAAAACCTGCTCTGCCTTATAAGAATTACCTATACCTTTTTTTTCTGAAGAAACAGCTATAACTTTACTTGCCCATTGAATTTGTGCTACACTTGGGAATAGAATAAAGTTTAATATAAAAAGTATTAAGATTTTTCTCATAATTGTTTATGTTTGAATGGCTAAAATAAAGCTATTTTTTTAATTCAGCCTTAACTTTGTTATCAAAATTATTTTTTTATCAATATAAAACGTCCTATTTTGCAGAAAAATTATCC
>Ga0209278_1001392_pt1 | contig 14851 bp, 11 predicted proteins | sample JI81BgreenDNA_FD_187504 | JGI IMG/M metagenome (GOLD analysis project Ga0209278, IMG submission 187504) | Wastewater effluent complex algal communities from Wisconsin, to seasonally profile nutrient transformation and Carbon sequestration -... | ecosystem: Engineered > WWTP > Effluent > Algae... | reverse complement strand
CGCGCGCAGGGCCTGCAGCGCGGCGGTGGTGCGGCGGCGCGCGCGCGCCTCCAGCCACTTGCCCAGCAGCACCAGCGTCACCACCACGGCCGAACTCTCGAAGTACAGCGCGTGTTCGTCGCCCACCACCAGCCACTGCCACAGGCTCAGGCCGTAGGCGGCGCTGGTGCCCAGGCTCACCAGCAGGTCCATGTTGCCGGTGCCGGCGCGCAGCGCGGCCCAGCCGGCGCGGTAGAAGCGCGCGCCGAGCACGAACTGCACGGGCGTCGCCAGCAGCCACTGCACCCAGGCCGGCGACATGGCCGCGTGCATGGCGCCTGCGCCCGCCAGCGGCCACAACAGCATGGGCGCCACCAGCGGCGCGCTCAGCAGGGCCGCGATCAGCACGCGCCAGCCCTCGCCCAGGCGGCGCGGCGCGGGGGCTGGCGCGCCGCCGGTGTCGAGCTCGGCGCCGTACCCTGCGGCGCGCGCGGCGGCCAGCAGCGCGGCGGCGGTCTCGGCGCCCGTGCCCTCGGCGCCGGTCACGCGCACCAGGGCGGTCTCGGTGGCCAGGTTGACGTCGGCCTCAAGCACACCCGGCACGCGCTTCAGTGCCTGCTCGACACGGCCCACGCAGCTGGCGCAGCTCATGTCGTGCACGGCCAGCGTCAGCGTGTGCGAGGCGATGGCGTAACCGGCCTGCTCCACGGCGCGCTCCAGCGCGCGCGGCTCGAAGCCGGGGCCGGCGCGCAGGTGCAGCGTCTCGGTGGCCAGGTTGACGCTGGCCTCGGCCACGCCGGGCACGGCACGCGCGGCCTTCTCGACGCGCGCGGTGCACGAGGCACAGCTCATGCCGGCCACGGGCCAGGCCTGCTGGCCGGGTTCGGCGGCGGGGGCGGGGCGCGCTTGCGCCAGGTCAGCGGCGGCGGGGGCGGTTGGTGGCACAGTGTCGCCATTGTCGTTGCCGCGCCCTGCCTGCCATGGACCACGCCTTCACCGTCCCCAATCTCTCGTGCGGCCACTGCGTGCGCGCCGTGACCGAGGCCGTCAAGGCCGCCGACCCCGCCGGCCAGGTGCAGGCCGATCCCGCCACCAAGCAGGTGGCGGTGCACACCAGCCTGCCGCGCGAGGCCGTGGCCGCCGCGCTGGCCCAGGCGGGCTACGCGCCGGCCTGACGCCGGATCGGCCGGCACGCCGGGCGCGCCGTGGCTACACTGCGCGCCCCCATGAGCGACGCACCCGCCGCCGAAGGCCCCGAGCGGGCCATCCACATCACCGACATCGAGGCCGCCATCAATTGGTGGCGCGAGCGCTCGCCCTCGCCCGACGGCGTGAGCCTCAGCCCCGAGGTGCGCGCGCTGGCCGAGATCTACGGCCTGCTGGTCTGGCACCGCGAGGTGCTGGCCGACGAACGCAGCATGCCGAAGAAGGCCCTGGCCGCCTGGCTGGCCTGGTACAGCACCACGCCCGATGCGCCCTGCATCGCCATCTGCTCCACCAGCCAGGGCGACGAAACCTGCAAAGGCTGCGGCCGCTTCTTCAGCGAGGTGCAGCACTGGCCGGCCTTCACGCCAGGCCAGAAACGCGCCGTGTGGCGCCGCATCACCCAGGAAGGCACGGCCTGGCGCTTCAACCGCTACGCCGAGCGTGCGCGCCACGCCAGCGGCGAGGACCACCCCGACCCGCGGCGCTTTGCCGCGCCGCCCGCGGGCGCCTGAGCCCGGCTTGAGCGCGGCAGCAGCAAGCGGCCCAGGCTGGCGCGACAGCGCCCGCCGCATCGGCCCCCTGGCCTGGCCGGTGCTCGTCGGCCAGGTGTCGGTGCTGGCCTTCGGCACCATCGACACCTTGTTCGTGGCGCGTTTTGCGGCCCACGACCTGGCCGCGCTGGCCGTGGGCGCGGCGGCCTACATCACGGTGTTCATCGGCTTCATGGGCGTGCTGATGGCGCTGTCGCCCATCGTCGGCCAGCTGCAGGGCGCGGGCCGCCACGCCGAGGCCGGCGCGCAGCTGCACCAGGCGCTGTGGGTGGGCGTTGCGCTGGCGCTGCTGGGCAGCACGCTGCTGGCCTTCCCCGCGCCCTTCCTGGCGCTGGCGCAGACCTCGCCCGAGGTCGAGCCACGCGTGCGCGGCTACCTGCTGGCGCTGGCCTTCTCGCTGCCGGCCTCGCTGCTGTTCACGCTGTTCCGCGCCTTCAACACCGCGGTGTCGCGGCCCAAGGTGGTGATGGCCATCCAGCTGGGCGGCCTGGCGGCCAAGGTGCCGCTGTCGGCGGCGCTGGTGTTCGGCATCCCGGCGCTGGGCGTGCCGGCCATGGGCGTGGTGGGCTGCGGCATCGCCACGGCGATTGCCATGTGGGCGCAGGTGCTGCTGGCCTGGCGCGTGCTGCGGCGCGACCGCTTCTACGACCGCTACGCCATCTGGGGCCGCGGGCTCGACCGCCCGGCGCGCGCGCCGCTGGTGGCGCAGCTGAGGCTGGGCGTGCCGCTGGGCCTGTCGATCCTGGTGGAGGTGACGGGCTTTGCCTTCATGGCCCTGTTCATCGCGCGGCTGGGCACCACGGCGGTGGCCGGGCACCAGCTGGCCGTCAACCTCGTGAGCCTGATGTTCATGGTGCCGCTGGCCATCGGCAACGCCGCCAGCACGCTGGTGGCACAGGCCGTGGGCGCCGGCCGCCACGACGAGGCCGCGCGCCTGGGCTGGCACGCGCTGGCCGGCGGCACGGGCCTGGCGCTGGTGCTGGGCTTGTTCATCTTCGTGCTGCGCGAGCCCGTGCTGGGCCTGTACACGGCCGACCCCGCCGTGCGCAGCGCCGCGCTGGCGCTGGTGGCCTGGCTGGCGGTGTTCCACGCCGCCGACGCCGCGCAGACCATCGCCGCCTTCGTGCTGCGGGCCTACAAGATCACGGTGGTCTCGGTGCTCATCTACGTGGCCGCGCTGTGGGGCGTGGGCCTCACGGGCGGCTACTGGCTGGCCTTCGATGTGGGTGGCAGCACGCCGGTCGCGCTGCGGGGTGCGCCGGGCTACTGGTTCGCGTCGACCGCGGGCCTGGTGGTGGCCGCGGTGGCGCTGAGCGCGGTGATGGGCTGGGTGCTCAGGCGCTCGCAGCGGGCACCGGCGCCGCAGCCGGCAGGCTGAGCACGAAGCGGCTGCCGCCGCCCTCGCGCGGCTCGCAGCGCGCGCCGCCGCCGTGGCGCTCGGCGATCTGGCGCACGAGGCTGAGGCCGAGCCCGACGCCGCCCTCGCGCTCGGCGTGGCCGGGCAGGCGGAAGAAGGGCTCGAAGATGCGCTCTCGCCAGGCCTCGGGCACGCCGGGACCGCGGTCGGCCACCACGAGCTCCGCGCCGCCGCCGGCCTGGTGGCGCACCAGCACCTCCACGCCCTCGCCGGCGTAGCGGCGCGCGTTCTCGAGCAGGTTGCGCACGGCGCGGCGCAGCAGCCGTTCGTCGCCGCGCAGCGTGATGTCGTCGCCTGCGGCCTGCGCGCCCACGCGCGCGGCCTCTTCCGCGGCCAGCGCCAGCAGGGCGACGGGCTGCGGCGGGCCCAGCGTGGCCTGGGCGTCCAGGCGGCTGGCCAGGAGCACCTCTTCCACCAGGGCGTCGAGTTCGGCGATGTTGGTGTCGATCTCGCGCTTGAGGCGCGCGCGCTCGGCGGCCGGGGCCTCGTCGATCATGGCCATGGCCATCTTCAGGCGCGCCAGCGGGCTGCGCAGCTCGTGGCTGGCGTTGGCCAGCAGCGTCTGGTTGGCGCGCAGCAGCGCCTCGATGCGGCCGGCGGCGCGGTTGAAGCTGGCGGCCACGGCGGCGACCTCGTCGCGCCCACCGTCATCGACGCGGCGGTGCAGCTGGCCGGCGCCGAAGTCCTCGACACCCGACTTCAGCGCTTCCAGCCGCCGCGTGAGGCGGCGCACCACGGGCCAGGCACCGGCGGCCACGGCGGCAAACAGCACGGCCAGCAGCGCCAGCAGGCCCACGCCGTCGGGCCAGGGGCCACGCGGCAGCGGCAGCCAGCCGGCCCCGGGTGGCGGGCCCTCGCGGGGGCCCGGGCCCATGCCGCCGCCCATCGGCCCGCCCATCGGCCCGCCACCGGGCGCGGCCTCGCGCAACAGCCGCGCGCGCAGCCGCGGCGCCCACAGCGTGCGGCCGTCGTCCAGGCGGATGGGGCGCAGCCGCTCGCGCACCTCGGCCCACTCGAGCCCGCGGCGCGTGATCTGCTCGGTGGCGGCGATCAGGCGCCCGTCGGCGCTCTCGAGCGCCAGCGGCAGGCGCAGCCGGCGCGACCACTCCTCCAGCGCCTGTGCCTGCTCGGCCGCCGGCGCATCGGGCGGTGGCAGCGACGCCTGCAGCGCGTCGGCCCAGATGGCCATGCGCTCCTGCAGCTGCCGCTCGGCCATCTGGCGCTGCTCCTCGAGGTGGCGCTGCACCAGCCAGCCCGAGACCAGCGCAAACAGCGCCAGCGCCGCCACCACGGTGAGCCAGATGCGGACGTACAGCGAGCGCATGGCGCGGCCCCCCCTACTCGGTGTCCTGCTTCTTGGCGAAGAGGTAGCCGGCGCCGCGCACGGTGAGCACGCGCCGCGGGTTCTTGGGGTCGTCCTCGATGACGGCGCGGATGCGCGAGATGTGCACGTCGATGCTGCGGTCGAAGGCCTCGAGCGGGTGGCCCTTGAGCGCGTCCATGATCTGGTCGCGCGAGAGCACGCGCCCGGGCGCGCGCGCCAGCACGGTGAGCAGCTCGAACTGGTGGCTGGTCAGGTCGCAGGGGTTGCCGTCCAGGCGCGCCAGGCGCGCGCCCAGGTCCACCTCGAGGCGGCCGAAGCGCAGCACCTCGTCCTCGCCGGGCTCGGGCGCAGCGCGGCGCAGCAGCGCCTTCACACGCGCCAGCAGCTCGCGCGGCTCGAAGGGCTTGCCCAGGTAGTCGTCGGCACCGAGCTCCAGGCCGACGATGCGGTCGGTGGGTTCACCACGCGCGGTCAGCATCAGCAGCGGCAGCCGCCGCGTGCGGCGCTCGGCGCGCAGCTCGCGCGTGAAGTCGAGGCCGTCGCCATCGGGCAGCATGAGGTCGAGCACCAGCGCGTCGTAGCTGCCCTGCTTCAGGCGCTCGCGCCCCGCAGCCAGCGAGCCGGCGGTGTCGACCTCCAGGCCGTTGCTGCGCAGGTAGCCGCCCACCATGTCGGCCAGGCGGGTGTCGTCGTCGATCAGCAGCAGGCGGGGCGTCATCGCAGGGCGGGGGAGGAACCGGCAAAAAGCCCCGGGGCTTGCGCACCGGGGCAAAAGGGTCGAACACGACCCGTCCGAGGGAACAGGATAGCGGCTGCCAGGCTCAGCTCTGCGGCCGGGCCTGGCCCTGCTCGCGCAGCTGGCGGTGTTCGCGCTGGTGGCGCTGCATCATCTCGTGGCGCTTGGCGCTGCGCTCGGCCAGTTGCTGGCGCTGCGCGGGGGTGAGCACGCGGCTCACGTCGAGCATCAGCTGCGTCATGCGCTTGCTGCCGGCGTCGTGCTGGGCCAGCATCTGCTGGCGCAGGGTCTCGGCGGCGCGGGCGTCCACCGTGGGCTGGGCGAACAGGGCGCGCTGCTGCTCGCGCAGCGTGCGGCCGGCCTCGCGCTGCGCCTGCAGGTCGGTGCGCGCCGCATCGAGCAGGCCGCGGATCTGCGTGCGCTGCTCGGGCGTGGCGTTCACGCTGTCGAGCACGCGCTCGGCCATGCGCGGGTGGCCCAGCGGCAGGCCCATGCCACCGCCCATGCCGCCATGCATCTCGCCGCCGCCGCGCATGTGGGCGGGGTGGCCACCACCGCCCATCGGGCCTTCCATCATGCCGCCCATGCCGCCCGGCATGGCCAGGGCGGGCTGCGCCAGCGCCGCCAGGGCAGCGACGGCGGTGGTGGTGGCGATCCAGGCGCCCAGGGCGCGGCGCGGCTGGGGCTTGTGTGCGTGGGCTTGGCTCATCTCGGGCTCCTGCGCCGGGGGCGCGTTGTCGATGGGGCCACTGTGCGCCGCGGTCTTGTCGCCGCCGTGCCCACCCGGTAAAGATCTGTGGCGCGCCCTCGCGCTTCAGCGCGCGGCGGGCTCGATGCGCAACAGCCGCCGCTGCAGCGAAAACGCCGGGTCGGCGCTGCGCAGGTCCAGGCGCAGCAGCAGGCCGCTGGCGCGGTCGATGACGATGGCGCCTTCGAGCCGCGTGCTGGAGTCGCCCCGCTGCGCGTCGCCGAACAGCTCCACGACCACGGCGTCGAAGCGCCGGTTGCCCACGGTCTGCGGGCCCGTGGCCACGACCTGCCCGCGCAGCCGGGCGCGGGCCAGCGGGTCGCCGACGACGAACAGGTCGCCCGAGGTGATGGCCCCGAGCTCGAGCTCGGGGCGCAGCAGCCGCGGCCACACCAGCGCGCCTGCGGGCGCGGACAGCTGGTTGCCGGCGGGGTCGGTGCGCCAGGGCTGCTGGTCGGCGCCCGTGAGCTCGATGTCCTCGCGGCGCAGTGCGGCCAGCGTGAGCGTGCGCTCCACCGCGGCGCGGCGGGCATCGGGGCGTTCCTCGTAGACCAGGCGCTCGCCCTGGGCCACGGCCAGCACGGCGGCGCGGCCCGGGGGCAGCTCGGGGCCGGCTTCGGGGCACTGCTTGCCACGCGAGGCCACCACCAGGGCCTCGTAGCGGCCCTTCAGGCGCGCGAGCTCGGACGCTTCCACGCCGGCCGGCCGCGCCGCCAGCAGCGCGGGCCAGAAGACGCTGAAACCCAGGCCCAGCGCGAGGATGTTGGTGCCGGCGCGCTCGTCCACCGTGTAGGCCAGGTCGGCGGCGCGCAGCTGCACACGGTCCTTCTCGTCGACGATGCGCTCGCAGCTCCAGGCCAGGAACTCGGCCGGGTTGCCGGGTGCCGGCGCGATGTCGACCGAGCGCGACGCGCAGCCGCCCAGCAGCACCGCCGCCGCGGCCAGGGCAGGCCAGGCACGGGGGGTCTCGGCGCGGGTGGGCCTCGGCATGGTGGCGCGCATTGTGCCGCCGCCCCGAGGCGGGTGACCCCCGCGCTTACATTGGTGGCCTTCCCCGGCCCCCACCCATGTGCACGCGTTACATCAGCCCCGAAGCCGGCGACATCGAGCGCCACTGGCACGTGGGCTCGCGCACGCCACCGTCGTGGCCACGCGAGCTGTTCCCGCGCTACCGCGGCCCCTTCATCCGCGCCGCGCGCGACAGCGCCGAGCCACGGCGCGAGCTCGTCGTCGGCCAGTGGGCGCTGGTGCCCTGGTTCGCGAAGACCGCCACCCTGCCCTACCTCACGGTGAACGCACGCTTCGAGGAGATCGGCGCCAAGGCCAGCTACAAGCAGCCCTGGGCGCGTGGCCAGCGCTGCATCATCCCCGCGGCAGCCTTCTTTGAGCCCAACTGGGAAAGCGGCCGCCATGTGCCCTGGCGCTTCGAACGCGCCGACGGCACGCCCTGGGGCCTGGCGGGCCTCTGGGCCACCTGGGTGGAACCGGCCACGGGCGAGCTGGTCGAGAGCTACACGATGCTCACCATGAACGCCGACGCCCACCCGCTGATGCGGCGCATGCACAAGCCCGACCCCAAGCTCGCACCCGACGCGCAGGACAAACGCAGCGTCGTGCCCATCGAGCCCGAGGACGTGGACACCTGGTTGTTTGCGCCGCGCGCCGAGGCGGCGGCCCTGGTGCGGCTGGCGCCCGAGGATCGCTTCAGGGCCGGCCCGGCCTGAGCCCGCGGCGCGGCGTTCAGCGCGGCCCGCGCTCCGGCAGGCCCAGCGCCGCGGCCCAGCGCCAGCGCTCGTGCCACGCGCCCAGGCGCTCGAAGGCCGGCAGGGCCTCGGCCGCGGCGCGCTCGCGTTCGGCCGCGGTGGCGTCGGCCAGCGTCGCCAGCGCGGCCTGCGCGCGCGCGCGCTCGTAGGGCATGTCGTGCGCCTCGGCCAGGCGCAGGGCCTCGGCCAGCGCCGCACGCGCCTCCGCGCCCGTGGCCAGGCGGCCCTTGAGCCAGCGGCTGCGCGGCAGCACATTGCGGAAGCGGCCCGACAGCTTGAGCAGCGCGGCCACGCCGCGGCGGGCATCGGCCGCGACCTCCGGTCGCTGCGCCGCCGCGTCGATCAGCACCTCGGTGGCCACGGCCAGGAAGTGCACCCAGTGGTAGCCCGAGGGCGGCTGGCGCGTCACGAGCTGCAGCACCTCGCGCGCGGCGGCCAGGGCCTCGTCGACACGGCCCTGGCGCCAGCGCACCACGGCCGTTGCCTGCGCCTTGTCGGCGGTGCTGCTGCCGTCGTTGGGGGCGGTGGGCGTGGCCAGGGCCTGTTCGAGCGCACGCGCGGCGCCGTCGTCGTCGCCGGCGCCCAGCAGCGCGTCGCACTCGTCGAGGTGGCTCCAGCACAGCACCTGCGGGTTGCGCCGGGCCAGCGCGAGCTCGCGCGCGCGGGGCCAATCGCGCGCCAGCGCGGCGTAGTCGCCGGCGCAGTCGTGCACGGTGCCGCGCACGATCCAGACCTCGGCCTCGAGGTTGTGGTCGCCGATCTGCTGCACCAGCGCCAGCGCTCGCTCGTTGGCCGCCAGCGCCGCGCCCCAGGTGCCGCGCTGCGCGCGCGTGAGCGCGGTGATGTTCCACACGTAGGCCTCGGCGCCACGCTGCCCGCCGTCGCCGGCCATGCGCGCGGCGGCGTCGAGGTAGGCGTCGGACCAGCGGTCCAGCCCCAGCCAGCCCATCATGCTGCCGGCGTTGGCCAGCACGCGCGCCAGCGCCGCCGACGGGCCGGCGCGCTGGCCCACGTTGACGCCGCGCAGCGTCACGTAGGTCACACGGTTCATGGCGTCGCCGTCGAGGTAGTAGATCTGGCCCAGCGTGCGGTAGATGTCGACGGCGGTGTCCAGCGCCGCCTTGCGCCCCGCCGCGCGGCCCAGGAAGCGGCCGGGCGCCAGCGCGTGCAGCGCCTGCACCGCCAGCTCGCGCAGGCTGCCCACGCCGGCCGCGGCGCCATCGGGCACGGGGCGGTCGATCACGGCCAGGGCGCGCTCCAGGCTGTCCTGCGCACCGGGCATGTCGCCGAGGAAGTAGCGCGCCGTGCCCTGGCCCTTGAGCCACTGCGCCATGCGCTCGGGCGGCGTGCCCACACGCGCGCCGGTGTCGAGCGCGCGGCCGAAGAACTCGAGCGCCTCGACGAAGGCGCCGCCGCGCAGCGCCTGCTCGCCGGCGGACTCGAGGTGCTGGAGCGCGCGCTGCGGCTCGCCGGCGCGGTCCCAGTGGTAGGCGAGCACGGCGTGCGGCGGCGTGCTGTCGCGGCCGCGCGCGGCCTCCAGCGCCTCCAGCGCCTGCGCCACGCTGGCATGCAGCGAGCGGCGCTGCACCAGGCTCATCATGTCGTAGGCCACGTCGCGCGTGATCTGGTGCTTGAAGCGGAAGCGCGGGTCGTCGCCGTCGGCGGCGATCTCGGGGCCGGCCTCGGCCAGCATCAGCTCGGCGCGGCACAGGGCCTGCAGCCGCTCGGCGATCTGCGTGCGCTCGTCGTCCAGCGGGTGCGCCTGGGCCAGCGTGCGCAGGTTGAACTGGCGGCCGACCACGGCGCCGAGCTTCAGGCACAGCTGCTCGGGCTCGCGCAGGCCGTCGATGCGCGCCACCAGCGTGCCCTCCACGGTGGTGGGCAGGTCCATGCGCTCGAGGTCGCCGACGAGGCAGCGGCCGTCGTCCACCTGCAGCGCGCCGCACTCGCGCAGCGCGAGCAGGAACTCCTCGCAGAAGTACGGGTGGCCACCCACGCGCGCCAGCACGAAGGCCTCGAGCGCCGGCGGCAGCTCGGGCACGCCCAGGCGGCGCGCCATCAGGGCGCGCATCTCGGCCTCGGCCAGCACCTGCAGCTCCAGCAGGCGCGCCGGGTTGGCCTGCCGGCACAGGGCGCACAGCTCCAGCCAGGCGGCGTCGGCCTGCGGCTCGGCCAGGCTGCGGCTGGTGGCCACCAGCAGCAGCGGCGGGCCCTCGCGCGCCAGGGCCAGCAGCAGCGCCAGCGACGAGGAGTCGAACCAGTGCAGGTCTTCCAGCACCAGCAGCGTGGGTCGGCGCTGCGCCGCGCTGCGCAGCAGCGCCAGGGCAGCGGCGCGGGTGTTGCCGGCGCGCACCTCGCCGCGCATCTGCGCGGTGTGCGGCGTGTCGTCGATCGCGAGCTCGAGCAGGTCGCCGATGAGCGGCGCGCTGTCGCCCAGCTGCGTGGCCAGCAGGCCGGGCCAGCGCGAGCGTGGCACGCCCTCGTGCAGGCCGAGCAGGCGCCGCATCACGGCCCGCCAGGCGTAGTAGGGCGTGCTGCGCTCGATGGACGCGGCCTGGCCGTGCAGCAGCTCGACGCCGCTGCCCTGGGCGCGGCGCATGAGCTCGGCCACCAGGCGCGACTTGCCCAGGCCGGCCTCGGCGCTCACCAGCGCCAGCCCGCCCTGGCCGCGGGCCAGCGCGGCCAGGGCTTCGTCGAGCACGGCCAGCTCGGCCTCGCGGCCGACGAGGCCGAGGTCGTCGGCCGGCAGGCCGCCCACGGCGGGCTCGGCCGGCGCCACGGCCGCGGCGGCCCGCCACACGGCCACGGGCTGCGCCAGGCCGCGCAGCGGCCATTCGCCCAGCGGCTCGAACTGCGCCGCGCCGCGCGCGCCCTGCACGGTGGCGCGGTCGCAGAGCACCTCGCTCTCGCGCAGCAGGCTCAGGCGCGAGGCGAGGTTGACGACGTCGCCGCGCATCATGTATTCGCGCCGCAGGTGGTTGCCGAAGACGCCGCAGAACGCGCGCCCCGTGGTCACGGCCACGGCGCTGGGCAGGCCGGCCTCGCGCAGCGCGGCCACGAGCTCGAGCGCGCAGCGCACGGCGCGGCCGGCGTTGTCCTCGTGGCTGCGCGTGGGCAGGCCGAACACGCCCAGCAGCAGCAGGCCCTTGTCGTCGGCGTCGACCTTCAGCGTGCCCTGGTAGCGCGCCAGCACGCGCTGGAAGGCGCCGATGCCGGCGTGCAGCTGCGACAGCGAGAGGGGATCCGAAGGCAGCAGCGGCGGCAGGCTGGCCAGCATCACCGAGACGTTGCGGAACTCGGCCATCCAGGCCTTGTCGGTGATGAGCTCGCGCTGCAGCACGATGGCTGGCACGTAGGGGCGCAGGCGCTCGGGGTCGATGGCCGGGGCCGGAGGCGGCAGCGCAGCCGGTTCGGCCCGTGCTTCGGTCGGCTCGGCCGGCAGGGGCTCGAGCAGGGCCTGGCAGGCCGGGCACAGGCGCACCTCGCCGGGCGGGCAGGCGCGCTCGGCGGCCACCACGCGTTCCAGCGCCGGGCCGCCCAGCACCAGGTCCCAGCGCTGGCCGTGGCCGCCCACCTGGCCCAGGGCCAGCGGGCCGCAGGCCACGCCGATGCGCGTGGGCATGCCGCCGTCCGCCAGCGACGCCTGTACGCGGCGCGCGGCGCGGGCGGCGCGTTGCGCGGCGCCGGCCGGCGTGGGCTCGCCGGGCGCGGGCGGGAACAGGCACAGGAAGGCGTCACCGGCCACCGAGAGCACGTCGCCACCCTCGGACAGCACGATCTCCGCCAGGCCCGCGAAGTAGGCGTTGAGCTGCTGCGCCAGCGCCTCCAGGCCCACGCGCCCCTGCTCCACCGCGTGCTGCACCAGGCCCGAAAAACCCTGGATGTCGGACAGCAGCAGCACGGCCTCGAGCTCCTGGCTTTCGGGCTCGGCCTGGGGCGGTGCCGTCGCCAGGCGGCGCAGCAGGAACTCCGGCAGGTAGCTCCGCCAGTGGGCTTGGGACAGGGTGATGCCGCTCACGTCGGTCTGATGGCCCGCGCCGGCATCCGTGGCCCGACCCGGGGCTTCGAAGTCGGCGCCGGCGGTGCGTTCCACGGGGCTGTTCCCGTATGCTACGGGCGGGCCTGGAGCCCCACAACCCGACAAGACCCTGCGCCCGGTCATCCCGCCGGCCGCCGCGGCCGCGGGCCACGCGAAGGAGGAGCATGCACCCCCGACTGCACCACCTGGGCCTGCCCGGCCCCGGCCAGCCCGCGGGCGCCCCGGCCGCCGCATCCCCCGAGCCCACACGCTTCGACCTCGGCCTGCAGGTCGAGGAGCAGGTGCAGTGCGGCCTGTTCCTCGTGCTGCCGCTCAAGACACCCGCGCAGATGCCTGCGCTGCTGCGGGCCATCCAGGACGTGGCGCCCACGGTGCACGCCGCCCTGCGCGACCTGCACTACGTGCACTTCGCCCGCTTCGTGCCCGCGCCCGACTTCTCGGCGCTGTACGTCGTCACCGAGTTCGACGGCGATCCCGCGCCTGAGGCCTACGAGGAGGCCATGGAGTCCTACCTCATGGACTTCGTCGTCACGCTGGGCGAGGTGTTCGACGTGATGCTCGACTTCGTGGCCGGCGCGCCGCGGCTGCCGGTGAAGCAGTACCCGCGCGACTTCATCGCCTTCGTCAACAAGCAGAACCTGCCGATCCCGGTGTGGTCGGCTGCGCCCGACGTCACCGTCATCGACATCCTGGCGCGCCGCCGCGTGCTCTGAGGGCCAGCGCCATGGGCATCGACTTCTCCGACGTGCAGGCCAACATCCTGCGCGGCTTCAACGCGCAGCTGGCGCGGCACTTCCTGCTCGCCGGCACGTCCGCGTCGGGCACGGCACAGTTCATCGGCGCGCTGCTGCAGGGCCCGGGGCCGCGCATCAGCACGGCCGAGGCCTGGACGGAACGGCCGCACTACGCGCTCACGCTGGGCTTCACGGCGCCGGGCCTGGCCGCGCTGGGTCTGCCGCCGGCGCTGATGGCGTGTTTCCCCGACGCCTTCACGGCCGGCGCCGCCGCACGCGCGCACACGCTGGGCGACGTGAAGGCGGGCGCACCCGGGCAATGGGCCTACGGCGGGCGCAACGCCGAGCACCTGGTGCTGTCGCTCTACACCGACGAGCACCGCCGCGGCCGGCTCGACGAGCTTTCGCGGCAGCTGCGCGGCCTGATGGCGCAGCACGGGCTGGCCGAGCTCGGTGCCTTCGACGCCGAGTCCTTCCCGCAAGGCGAGGTGCACTTCGGCTACCGCGACGGCATCGCGCAGCCGCGCATCGAGGGCGTGCCGCGCAAGCGCGCCGACAACCCGCCCGACATGCAGCCGGCCGCCAACCCCGGGGAGTTCCTGCTCGGCAAGGACTACCGCAACGCCTTCGACGGCAACTGGCTCGGCGACCTGCCGCCCGAGCTGGGCGACAACGGCAGCTACGGCGTGCTGCGCATGATCCGCCAGGAGGTGGCCACCTTCGAGGCGCTGATCGTGCGCGTGGGCCAGCGCTACCAGGTCGACCCCGAGTGGGTGGCCGCCAAGCTCATGGGCCGCTGGCGCAACGGCGTACCGCTGACGCTGGCGCCCACGGCACCGCCCCAGCAGGCGCAGCCGGCGCCGCTGCCCGCGCACCAGCTCAACCGCTTCGACTACGCGCCCACGCCCGAACACCCCACCTTCTACGACGACGCGCAGGGCCTGCGCTGCCCCATCGGCTCGCACATCCGGCGGCTCAACCCGCGCAGCGCGCTGGTGATGGGCAAGCCACACACACGCCGCCTCATCCGCCGCGCCATGCCCTACGGCCCGCGCTGGCAGCCCGGGCAGCACGACGACGGCGTGGAGCGCGGCCTGCTCGGCTACTTCGTCTGCGGCGACGTGGCGGCGCAGTTCGAGTTCCTGCTGCAGACCTGGGCCAACCGCGACTTCGCCACCCACGGCCTGCGCGGCACGACCGAGCCCATCCTGGGCCTGCAGCCGCCGGAAGGCGGGCGCTTCGTGATCCGCACGGACAACGCGCTCGACCCCATCGTCATCGACCCGCTGCCGCAGCTCACCGTCACGCGCGGCTGCCTGTACACCTTCCTGCCCGGCATCGGCGGCCTGCGCCGACTGGCGGCCCTGGCATGACGCCCCCGGCAGGCCCGATAGCGGCCGGCATTGCCCTGCCCGGCACCTGGGCCTGGCCCGACGGCAGCGCCGACGCGCCACCGCTCAGCGGCGAGCTGCTCGGCCTGCAGCTGCTGCGCGTGGCGATGGCCGCGCCCGGCACGGTGTGGCTGGCGCGCGCGGCCGGCTGGCCCGGCTTCGTGCAGCAGCGCCATGCCGACGAGCCCGTGCCGCTGGCCCTGGCCGACTTCGCCTACCACCTGGCCGACGGCCAGCCGCGCCGCGCCTTTGGCCTCGCGCCGCTGCTGGCGCCCACCTTCGGCAGCGCCGCCGCGCAGCTGCGCAGCCGCGTCGTGCGCTGGTGGCTGGACCCACGGTTCTTCGTCGGCGACACCAGTTTCCCTTCCGATCTGCAGCTCGACGCCGGCGACGGCCTGGGCCCGCGCCCGGTGCCGGCCAGCGGCCTCATCACCGCCTTCTACGGCCGCGCGGTCGAGGCCGTGACGCTCACGCTGCACGCCGGCGGCCGCGTGGCGCGTGCGCAGGTGGGCATGGGCCCACCGGCGCCGCCACGGCCCGACCAGCACATCGAGCTGCCCGGTGCCACGGCCTGGGTCTACCTCGCGCCAGGCCGCAGCCAGCCTGTGCGGCCACTGATCGTCTGCGAGGGCTTCCCAGGCGGCTGGCCCTGCGACTGGCTGCACGACATGGTCGCGCAGTGCGGCCTGATGGCCGAGCTGCACGCACGGGGCCACGACGTCGTGCTGCTGGGCTTTGCCGACGGCAAACGCGCCATCGACGACAACGCCGCGGCGCTGACCGAAGCCATCGCCCGCTTCGACCCCGCCGTGGTGGGTGGCGTGAGCATGGGCGGGCTCGTGGCGCGCCAGGCGCTGGCCACGCTGGACGCCCAGGGCCAGCCGCACCACGTGGAGCTGTTCTTCACGCTCGACACGCCGCACCAGGGCGCCTACACGCCGCTGTCGGTGCAGTGGTTCGTGC
>Ga0209278_1001391_pt1 | contig 14860 bp, 17 predicted proteins | sample JI81BgreenDNA_FD_187504 | JGI IMG/M metagenome (GOLD analysis project Ga0209278, IMG submission 187504) | Wastewater effluent complex algal communities from Wisconsin, to seasonally profile nutrient transformation and Carbon sequestration -... | ecosystem: Engineered > WWTP > Effluent > Algae... | reverse complement strand
CGGTCGACCAGCGCGTACTGGAAGATCCAGCCCACGCCGGTGGCGTCCGGCCCCAGCGACGATTTCGCCGCGGCCGGCAGCCGGCCCTGCACCTGGTTGAGGTACTCCAGCACGCGCGAGCGCGCCCAGTACAGGTCGGTGCCGTCATCGAAGAGGATGTAGACGAAGCTGTCGCCGAAGAACGAGAAGCCGCGCACCGTCTTCGCACCGGGCACCGACAGCATCGTCGTCGCCAGCGGATAGGTGACCTGGTTCTCGACGATCTGCGGTGCCTGCCCGGGCAGCGTCGTGCGGATGATCACCTGCACGTCGGACAGGTCGGGCAAGGCATCGACCGGCGTCGTGCGCACGCCCCACAGGCCCGCGGCCGCGAGGAACAGCGTGGCCAGCACGACGAGGAAGCGGTTGGCCACCGACCAGCGGATCAGCGCGGCGATCATCGCGGCGCTCCGGTGCTGCCGTGGCCGGCATGCGGGTCGGTCGCGGCAGGTTCGCGGTCGATCGCGGTGACCACGTGCTCGTCGCCCTTCTGGCGAAAGCGGAAGCGCACCGCATCGCCCGCCTTCAGCCCGCGTGCGAGGTCCGGCCGCGCGAGCTGGAAGGGCATCGTCATCGCCGGCCACTTCAGCGCAGGGACGGCTTCGTGTTCCAGGGTGATCGCCGCCGCGTCGAGCTCGACCACCCGGCCGCGGGTGCTGAACTCGCCGGTCGGCCCCTGCTGCGCGCTGACCGCCGTTGCGGCCGCCGTTGCAGTGGTCGCGGCCGCTTCCGCCGGGGCACGCGCGGTCAGCCCTTGCAGGCTGGCCTCGGAATCGATGAGGAACTGTCCCGAGGCCACCACCTGCTGCCCAGCCTCCACCCCCTTGAGCACGGCCACCCGGCCGTCGACCTCCGCGCCGAGTTCCACCTCCACCGGCCGATACCGGCCCGGCGCGTCGACCACATAGACCAGCGCGCGGCGACCGGTGCGGATCACCGCCTCGCCGGGGACCGTGACGACCTCGGCGCCCTGCCCCGCGCCGAGCAGGCGCACTTGGCCGAACATGCCGGCACGCAACCGCCCACCCGGATTCGGCACCTCGACGCGCACGCGCAGCGTGCGCGTGTCTCGGCTCGCCTCAGGAAGCACGGCCGCCACCTTGCCGCGCCGCACCTCGCCCGGAAACGCCACCAGCCGCAGCTCGGCGGGCTGGCCCGAGACCACCGCCGCGCCCAGCGCCTCGGGCACCGCCGCCTCGACCCACACCGTGCCCAGGCCGTTGATGCGCGCCATCGTCATGCCGGCCGACACCGTCATGCCCTGACGAACCATCAGCTCGGCGATCAGCCCGCCCGACGGCGCCACGATGGTCGTGACCGCCTGCGGCTGCCCGCTGGCATCAACGCGCTCGATGAGCGCCGCCGGCATGCCCAGCAGCGTGAGCCGCGCGCGGGCTGCCTGCGCAAGGGCCGGGTCGCCGGTGGCCCGCACCGCGAGGTACTCGCGCTGCGCCGCCAGCCAGTCTGGGTGCAGCACCTCGGCCAGCGGGGCGCCCGCGGGGATCACGTCGCCCGGCGCACGCGGATGGACACGCTCGACGAAGCCGTTGGCTCGGGCCTGCACGATGCTGACATCGCGCTCGTTGAGCCCGACCGTACCGACCGCGTCCACCGCCGCCTGCAGCACGCGCTTCTCGGCCGTGGAGACGCGAAGGCCGAGCGACTGCACCGCCTGCGGCGACACCGCCACCGCAGACCCGGCGTCGGCACCAGCCTCGTCGGCGTACCGCGGCACGAGCTGCATCTCCATGAAGGGCGACTTGCCGGGCTTGTCGAAGCGCTGCGTCGGCACCATTGGGTCGTACCAGTACAGCACCCTGCGCTCCGGCGCGCTGGCTGCGGTTGCAGCAGCCGTTGCCGGAGCGGCTGCACGACCGCCACCCGACAACCACTGCGAGAGCGCCCAGCCGGCGCCCAGGCCGACCAGCAGAAACACGGCGCCAGCCGCCAGCGTCTTCGTGGATGAGGGGTTGGATGAAACGCTCATCGTCTTACTCCGCAATCAGGGTGGACAGGCGCAGGCGCAGGGCGGCGCGCTGCGCGTCAAGGTCGATGGCGCGCAACTGGGTTTCCAGCACCTGGCTGCGCGCGGTCAGCACGGCTGCGAGATCGCCACGGCCAGCCTGGTAAGCCGCCGTCGCCAGGGCCACGCGCTCGGCGGCCAGCGGCAGACCGGCGGCCCGCAGCCGCTCGGCCTGCGTGTCGAGCGCCTGCAGCTCGGCCAGCATCGCGTCGGTCTCCGCGGCATGGCGCCGCAGCAGTTCCTCGCGCTCGGCCTCGATGCGTTCGATCTCGCGCCGCTTGGCCTCGATCTGCGGCTGCTGGCGGCGATCACGCTGCCACGGCAGGTCGAAGCTGAGCTGGAACGACACCATGTCGTCGTAGCGTGGCCGCCGGCTGTACGCCACCTCCCACGACCAGTCGCCGCGCTTCTCCGCATCGGCCTCGGCCACCTCGGCCTGGGCCATCGCACGCATCGGCGTATACGGTGCCAGCTCGGCGTGATGCGGCAACGAGCTGCGCAAGGCGTCGCCGTTCACGTCCATAGCCGGCGCTGCGCCCTGCAGCGGCGCAGCGGCTCGCTCACCGATCCATCGGCGCAGTTCCACCCTCGCCTTGCGCACATCCCGCGCCAGCTCGTCGGTCCGGTCGGCGATGGCCAGCGCTTCCTGGCGCGCCATCGTCAACTCCGCGGGCATGGCCGAGCCGGCGGCAATGCGGGCCGGCAGCGTGTCCTGCAGCAGCCGGTTCTCGCGCTGGAGGCCGGCCACCTGCGACAGCCGGGCCTCCGCGAAGTGCACAGCGAGCCAGGCCAGGCCGGCTTCGCGGCGCACCGCGAGTTCCGTGGCCGCCAGCGTCGCCCGATCGCGCTCGATGCGGGCCTGTGCAACCTGCTCGCGTGCATCGCGCTTGGCCCGGTTGGGCATCTCCTGCATCAGCGCAATGCGCTGCATCGTGCCGGCATCGCGCGTCGTGCTCCAGCGATCCGGCCCGGCGATCGGCAGGTTCTCGATGCCGACGGACAGGCGCGGATCGGGCAGCGTGGACGCCGCTGGTGCCAGGGCCGACGAGCCGGCAAGCGTGGCCTGCTGCGCACGCAGTGCCGGTGCCGCCTGGCGCGCCAGTTCGAGCGCCTCGGCATAGCTCAGCGACGCAGCGTCAGGGGCAGCCCACGCAGCGCTGGGTGCCAGGGCGGCCAGGCCCAGCACCCACGCCAAGGCCAGGGTGGACGGCTGGCGCCGCCCGGCGTGCCGGCGCGGCACGCGAACGTTGAATCGGGACACGACACTCTCCTTCGGATCGAACGCACGGCGAACGCAAGAGACCCGGGCGCGCCGAGACAGCGCACCCGGACCCGGGTCCGCAGGTCAGTTCCGAAGGACGAGGAAGGAGAGGTACAGCGGTGGTGACCCGACGGGCGGCCCGTCGGCCACCGAGGAGGGCATCGTGGCCGCCAGCTGGGCGGCATCGGCCACGTCGACGATGCCGACCAGGGCCGCGCCGACCGCCATGGCCGGCGGCGCGTCCGGCGCGGCCACTTGGCTGTTCACCGACGTCTTGCCGGTCTCGCAGTGGGCCTTGCACAGCTGCGGCTGGTCCGGGTCCATGCGCGTGGGCATGCTGCCGTCGCAGTCCGGCATGGGCGCCATCGCGGCCGCAACGTCGTCAGGCGCCGGCGAGAGCTGCGGGCAGGCGTACGCCGCCGTGGCCAGCTGCGTGAACAGCACCAGGGCGATCAGCCAGCCGGACAGCCAGCCGCGATGACGACGCAACGCGCGCATGAACCAAAGTCTACGTTCCCCCCGGCCATCGCGCCTTGTCCCGCGTCAAGCGCTCCGCACGTGCGCCTCAGCGCGTCAGCAGGAGGTTGAGGTCGACAGCCTGGCCCGACTTGTTGGTCCACATCCAGCAGTAGTCCTGGTCAAGTACCACCTGAAGGCGCCCGCTGGCGCCGGCCAGCGCATCGCGGCGCTCAGGGTAGCGCACATCCTTGCCCTCGTGATAGTGGATGTTGAAGTTCAGCGGGCCACTGGCCTCGAAGCGCCAGGCCACTGAATCGGCCCGGGCGAGCTTGCCGCAGACCTCGGCGAACTTGCCCGGGGCCACGCTGACACGACGCTCGAAGCGGCCCTGTTCGTTCCAGGCGATGTCGATGATGTCGGCCCGCGCTGCGGTGGAGCAGAGGATCGCCAGGCTCAGAGCAACGGATATGCGATGAATCATGCGCGTACTGTAGAGACAAAGCCGAACCAGAGATGCGGCTCACCGCGCGCTCGGCGCGGGCCCTCGGATCGGCCCCGGAAAGGCTGCACGGGCGTCCTCTGCCATCCGCCGCGTGCACCACGCCGCGTAGTAGCGCCCCACAAGAGCCCCCAGCAGGCGAGCGAGGCCTCGCCCCGGCCGCGCATAGTCGATGAAGACGACCAGCCGCGAGCCGCCGCCCAGGGGCGCGATGCTGAAACCCATCCGGTAGGCGCCGATGACAAGCAGTGTCGGTTCGCCCACGGTCTCCCAGACCTTGCGGTGCGGAGGGGCGTGTTCGGTCACTACCTCCTCGAGCCCGAGCCGCACGCCCAGGACGCGACCGCTCATCCGGATGACCGAACCCACCGCCTGGCCGTGATCCGCATCGGTGTCGATCCGCATCGAAGCGCCCGCCGTCATCAGCGACGGCTTCTCCATGTGGCCGGACAGGCGGCGGTGGTCGTCCAGGTGGGCGAACAGGCGCTCGGGCTCGACCGGCAGCACGATCTCGCTGCGATGGTGAAAGGCCAGCGGCGACTCAGCTTTCACTGGGACGCCTCCGACGAACGAGCAGAAAGGTCCCCACGAGCACCAGCGCCGCATAGTTGAGCACCATGAACCACGGCGTGGTCCATGCAATGCCATCGAACCCACGCTCGGTGAACGGGTAGAGCACCGGCACCGCGTAGTAGTCGGCTGAGTGCGTGAACACATCGATCACGAGGTGCGACCACCAGCCGAGCAGCGGGAGCCAGAACACACGTCGCACCGCCCAGCCGAGCGCGGTCACGAGCCCAGCAACCGGTGCGCTGTGCATCACGCAGTGCAGGTGGTGCGACCACAGCTCGACGATGGGCGGCAGCCACGGCTCCTGCCCGGGCGAGGCCAGCGCGTAGCCGCGCACCGCTGCAAAGCTGCCGTCACCGAGCGCCCACCAAGCGGCAAGCGGCAGCAGATGCATCACGTCCGGCAAGGCCGCGAGGACCAGCGCGGCCGCCACCGTGCCTCGCGACAGTGGGCGGCGACGATGGACCGCCGCCGCCCCCGCAGCGGCCCAGAGAGTGTGCGCGACGACGTCCACCGCGTGGCGTGGGTCAGTCCCGCAGGAGCGCTGCCTTGCGCAGCCGCAGCGCGTTGCCGATCACCGACGCCGAACTCAAGCTCATCGCCAGCGCCGCGATCATCGGCGACAGCAGCCAACCGGTGAACGGGAACAGCAGCCCGGCGGCGAGCGGCACGCCGAGCGCGTTGTAGATGAAGGCGAAACCGAGATTCTGCTTCATGTTGGCGATGGTCGCCTGCGACAGCAGCCGCGCCTGCGCGATGCCGCGCAGGTCGCCCTTCACCAGCGTGACCGGCGCGCTGTTCATCGCCACGTCGGTGCCGGTGCCCATCGCCACGCCCACGTCGGCCTGCGCCAGCGCCGGCGCGTCGTTGATGCCGTCGCCGGCCATCGCCACCACCCTGCCCTCGCGCTGAAGCTTCTGCACGAGAGCCAGCTTGTCGGCGGGCTTGACTTCGCCGTGCACCTCGTCGATGCCGAGCCGCTTCGCGACCGCACGCGCCGTGGTCAGGCCGTCGCCTGTGGCCATCACCACGCGCAGGCCGGCGGCGTGCAGCGCAGCCAGGGCCTCGGGTGTGCTCGCCTTCACCGGGTCGGACACCGCGAGCAGTCCCGCCAGGCGCCCGTCCACCGACAGGTGCATCACGCTGGCGCCCTCCGCACGCAAGGCCTCGGCCTGCCCGACGAGGGCGTCGACAGCCACGCCTTCCTGGTGCATCAGCGCGGTGTTGCCCAGCGCCACGCGGTGCCCATGCACGCTGCCCCGCACGCCGATGCCGCTGCTGGACTCGAATCCCTCGGCCTTGGCCAGTGCCAGCCCCTGCGCGCGGGCGGCCTGCACGATGGCGTCGGCCAGCGGATGCTCGCTGCCCTGGTCCAGGCTCGCGGCGATGCGCAGCACCTCGTCGGCCGCGAAGCCATCGGCGGGCACGGCGCGGTCGAAGGCCGGCTTGCCTTCGGTCAGGGTGCCGGTCTTGTCGACGATCAGCGTGTCGACCTTGCGGAAGTGCTCGATCGCCGCCGCGTCGCGGAACAGGATGCCGCGCGTGGCCGCGCGCCCGGTGGCAACCATGATGGACATCGGCGTCGCCAGACCGAGCGCGCACGGGCAGGCGATGATCAGCACGGCAACTGCATTGATCAGCCCGTAGACCCAGCTCGGGTCGGGACCGAACACGCCCCAGGCGAAGAAGGTGGCCACCGCGATGGCCACGACCGCCATCACGAACCAGCCCGCCACCTGGTCGGCCATGCGCTGCATCGGCGCCTTCGAGCGCTGCGCCTGCGTCACCATCTGCACGATCTGCGACAGCATGGTCTGCGCGCCGACACGCTCGGAACGCATCACCAGCGCACCGCTGGTGTTCAGCGTGGCGCCGATGAGCTTGTCGCCCGGGCGCTTGCTCACCGGAACCGGCTCGCCGGTCAGCATCGACTCGTCGACCGCGCTGGAGCCTTCGGTCACGACGCCGTCGACTGGCACCTTCTCGCCGGGCCGCACGCGCAGCAGGTCGCCGACATGCACGTGCGTCAGCGGCACGTCGGCTTCGGTGCCGTCGGCGCCGATGCGCCGAGCCGTCTTCGGCGCCAGGCCGAGCAGCGACTTGATCGCCGCCGAGGTCTGCGAGCGCGCCTTCAGCTCGAGGATCTGGCCGAGCAGCGTCAGCGAGATGATCACGGCGGCCGCCTCGAAGTAGACCGCGACACGACCCATGGCCTGGAACGACGCGGGGAACACGCCCGGCGCGACCGTGGCCACGACGCTGTAGACAAAGGCGGCCCCGGTGCCCAGGCCGATCAGCGTCCACATGTTCGGGCTGCGCAAACGCACCGACTGCACGCCGCGCACGAAGAACGGCCAACCGGCCCACAGCACGATGGGCACCGACAGCACCAGCTCGATCCAGCTCTGGGTGGCCATGTCGAACCACTGCAGGCGGTGTCCAACCATGGCCAGCAGCGTGACCACCACCGTCAGCGGCAGCGTCCACCAGAAGCGGCGGCGGAAGTCCGCCAGTTCGGGGTTCTCGTCCTCGTCGAGCGTAGGCAGCACCGGCTCCAGCGTCATGCCGCACTTGGGGCAGTTGCCGGGATGGTCCTGGCGCACCTCGGGGTGCATCGGGCAGGTGTAGATCGTGCCTGCGGGCGAGTCCGGTGGTGGTGAGGCAGGCGGCCCAGCATCCCCCGCCGCGTGGCCTTGCGCCGGCCCGTGCGCGGGGTCGTGCGCATGGTGATGGTGCGAGTGGTCGTGATGGCCGTGATCGTGGTCGTGGCCTTGGTGGTCACCATGCTTCGGGTGCGCCTGCATGTCCATCGCGTCAGCCTCCGTGGGACCCGTGGTCGGACCCTTGCCGTCCATGAGTCCCGTGGCGCCCGTGTCCGCCGTGCCCATGGAAGAGGTGCATCAGCGGGCAGGCCAGCAACAGCAGGTAGGGCCACAGGCCGGCCACGTGACCCCAGTGCTCGCGCAGCAGGTAGAACACCACGATCAGCGCCACCATCAGCACTGCCACCGTGAGCGGCTTGCGGCTGCGCGGTGTGCCGGCGTCTTGGACGGGATGGTTCATGAGCAGCTCCTCGGTTGGTTGGGCATCCGTGATGCCCGGGCGGTACAGGTCAACCATAGGCCTTGCCCCCGTGTGAAGGTCAAGCGGCTCCGCGCCGGTGCCTCAACGGCTGGCGGCCCGGTTCAGCTCGTCGTGCCGGGCGCGGATGTCGGCCGGCCACTGCGCCTTGATCCACGAGAGCGCGGCGACGATCTCGGCGTCACTGAGCACGCCGTCGTAGGCCGGCATCGCCGACGCATAGTCCTTCAGGTTCGCGGCCTTGGCCACGCCGTGTTTGGTGATGCGGAACAGCAGCTCGTCCGGGTGGTGCCAGGTGTGCCCGCTCGGGTCGTGCGGCGGCGCCGGCAGCCGGCCATCCGGGCCGCGCTCGCGCCAGTTGGGCTGACCCTCCAGCCGCGCGCCGTGGCAGGCCGCGCACTGCGCCGTGTAGACCTGCTGCCCGAGCGCAATGACGGCCGCATCGCCTGGCCGCAGCTGGACTGGCCGCTCCGCGGCGGGGTCCGCTTTCCAGACCACCGCCGCGTAGACGGCGATTGCGGCGACGGCCGCCGCCATGAGCGCGGCGGCCTTCCAGGGCTTGCTGCGAACCGGCATGGCTCAGGGCCGGGCCGGCGGCGGACCCATGCGGTCCATCATCATCTGCATCATGGACTGCATCATCTCCATGCGCTTTTCCATCATCTGATGGCGCGTGGCCATGTCCATCGGGGCGCTCGCCGCACCGGCCGGGCCCATGGCCCGCATGCCTCCCATCCCCATGCCGCCCATGCCGCCAGGGCCCATGCCGCCCATCATCGCCATGCCTTCCTGCATCAGCTTCATGTGGTCGGCCATCAGGGCCTGCCGCTCCTGCGGCGTGCCCGCACGCGACATCTTCTCGTGCATCTCGCGCATCTTGGTCATGTGCGTATCCATCATTGCCATGCGGTCGGCGGGCGCGGAGGCAGGAGCCGCCGTACCGGCAGGATGGTGTGCGGCGTGGTCCGCGGCGCCGGGTGCGCTGGGGGTCTGAGCGCAGGCGGTGAGCACGACGGTAGCCGTGCCAGCAAGGACGAGCGATCGAAGCGTGGTCATGGTGAGACTCCAGTGGTGAACGTGAACGGATTGCCGTCGCAAGACGGCGCATGACGGGGAAGGAGCCCGCGGCGGCAGCAAGCCGGGCAGACAACGCGTGATGGGCCGGCAGCAGCGCGGGCAAGCAGCCACGCGCGCACCAGCCCGGCGCAGGGGCTACCGCGTCAGCCGCAGGAACGCGATGGTCACGGGCACGCCCGGTGGCGGGGGCGCGGCGCGCGATCGCCAGCGGGGCTCGGCCCGATCCGGTGCCTGCGACGGCCAACTGCCCAATGCAGCAGGCGGCGGCATGCCAGAGTCGGCGTTGCCATCCGCCTTCGTGGGCTGGGCCTTCGCGACGACGCTCTGCTCCAAATCGCAGAAGCTGATGCAGGACTGAAGGCCGGCGTCCCGATCGTCCTCCGCTCCCGTGTCCGCCGCAGCGTGGTGCGCCCGGACATCGGCACCGGCGTCGATCCGCCCGTGGTGTTCAGACCGGCGCTCCGCGGCCGCAGACGGCTGCACGAGGCAGGCGTTGGCCCAGCTCGCGAAGGTCGCGAACAGCCAGACGAACAGCATCGCCGCCGCGGTGCGGCGGGGCCGTGGAAGGAGCTTGGCCGTGGACATGAACAGAGTGGCCGACGAGCGATGGCCCGTCAGCGCCCTCATGCTAGGCGCAAGCGCAGCACTGAGGTTGACGCTCGTCAAGCTCCCAGGCCGCTGAAACAGCGGGACCGCGCTGCACGGCTACTTCGCCGGCTCGATGATGGTCACGACATAGCCGCTGCCCGCCTTCTCGGCACGGAACTTCACCTTGTCGCCCACCTTCACCTTGTCGAGCAGTGCGGGCTCCTTGACCTGGAAGACCATCGTCATGCCCGGCATGTCGAGGTTCTTGATCTCGCCATGCTTGAGCGTCAGCTTGCCTGCGTCCTTGTCGATCTTGCGGACCTCGCCGTCGGCCATGTCTGCGCTGTTCGCCGCCGCCGCCGTCGCAGGCGTGGCGGCATGGTGCGCGGAGTGGTCATCGGCTTTCTGCTGTGCCAGGGCGGGGCCGCTCAGCAGCGCGGCGACGAGCAGAGTGGAAGCGATGTGGTTCATGAGGACTCCGTGATGGGTGGGGTGGGTGATGGAAGAGAGTGCTGTTGCGATTCGGAGCGATCAGGCCGTGACGTTGATGGTGCCGACCATGCCCGCCGAGTAGTGACCCGCGATCAGGCAGGCGAACTCGAAGGTGCCGGCGCGGTTGAAGGTCCAGACGATCTCGCCGGTCTTGCCCGGCGACACGTGGGCCATGTACGGCTCGTCGTGCTCCATGTTCGGATGCTTGATCATCATCTCGGCGTGCTTCGCGTTCTCGGCCTTGGTGCCGATGACGAACTCGTGCATTTCCTTGCCCGCGTTCTGCACGCGGAAGCGAAGCGTCTCGCCGCGGCGCACGTCGATGCGATCGGGCGTGAAGCGCATGTTGTCGCCCATGCGGACCTCGATGGTGCGGCGGACAGACTTGGCATCGCCGGCGATGCCCCAGTCCTTCTGTTCCTTGACGACAGGACCGGACTTCTTGGCGTGATGTTCATTGCTGTGCGCGCGTGCGAGCCCGGTGATACCGAATCCGAGAGCCGAGGCGGCGATCAGGAGATGGCGCTTGCTGCTTTGCATGAGGCTTCCTTGTCGATGTTCAGTTGGAGGAGAGTTTGCTGAGAGGTGCTGGAGTCGGCGGCCCCGTCAGTGGCCGCTGTGTCCGCCCGATGGCTTGCGAACCTTGACCTCGACGTCCTGCGCTGGCCTGGCGACGGCAGGCATTGACCCCCGGCCCTCGGCCTTGAAGCGCGCCGGGTCGGGCAGGCTGCCGGTGAACTCGTAGGCCACGGTGCCTGGTGGATGCTGGTACCAGCCGGGATCGGTGTAGTCGCCTCGCTTCTGATCCTTGCGCACCTTCACCACGCTGAACATGCCGCCCATGCCCACGGCGCCGAAGGGGCCCTGCCCGGCCATCATCGCCGCCGTGTTGTCGGGCAGCGGCATCTCCATCTCGGTCATGTCCTTCATGCCACGTTCGCCCATCACCATGTAGTCGGGGATCAGCTTCGTGATCTGGCGCGCGACGCCGCTGTGGTCCACGCCGATCATGGTGGGCACGCCGTGGCCCATCGCGTTCATGGTGTGGTGGCTCTTGTGGCAGTGGAAGGCCCAGTCGCCCTCCTCGTCGGCCAGGAAGTCCAGCTGCCGCATCTGGCCCACCGCGATGTCGGCCGTCACCTCGTACTGGCGCGTGCTCTTGGGCGTGGGGCCACCATCGGTGCCGGTGATCAGGAACTCGTGGCCGTGCAGGTGGATGGGGTGGTTGGTCATCGTCAGGTTGCCCACGCGGATGCGCACCTTGTCCATGTGCCGCACCACCAGCGGGTCGATGCCGGGGAAGATGCGCGAGTTCCAGCTCCAGAGGTTGAAGTCGAGCATCGTCATGATCTTCGGCGTCGCACTGCCGGGGTCGATGTCGTAGGCGTTGAGCAGGAAGCAGAAGTCGCGATCGACCTCGTCGATGAGCGGGTGCTTGCCATTCGGGTGTGTCACCCAGAAGCCCATCATCCCCATCGCCATCTGCACCATCTCGTCGGCATGCGGGTGGTACATGAACGTACCCGGACGTCGGGCCACGAACTCGTAGACGTAGGTCTTGCCGGGCGGGATTCCGGGCTGGTTCAGGCCCGTCACGCCGTCCATGCCGTTGGGCAGGCGCTGACCGTGCCAGTGGATGCTGGTGAGCTCGCCGAGCTTGTTGGTGACGAACAGGCGCACGCGATCTCCTTCCACCACCTCGATGGTCGGCCCCGGGCTCTGGCCGTTGTAGCCCCACAGATGGGCCTTGAAGCCGGGCGCCATCTCGCGCACCACGGGCTCGGCGACGAGGTGGAACTCCTTGACGCCGTTGTTCATGCGCCAAGGCAGCGTCCAGCCGTTGAGCGTGACGACGGGGTTGTAGGGCCTGCCGGTGTTCGGCACCAGCGGCGGCATGGTGTCAGGCTTGGTCTGGATGATGGGTTCGGGCAGGGCCGCCATCGCCACCTTGCTGACAGCGCTGGCCGTCACGGCGGCAGCCGCCACGCCAGCACCGTTGAGAAAGTTTCTTCGGGAAACCATGGGTCGTGTCCTTGTGTTTCGGTTCGGGTCGACGCGGTGCGTCAGTGGCCGGGATCGCCCGCCGGACCGGCCGCCATCGCCGGGACAGCCGCGGCCGTGAGGCTGGGCTTGCCGACGAGCGCCATGTCAAGGTCGGCCTGGGCGATCCAGAAGTCGCGCAGCGCGTCGATGGCGCCGTTGACGCTGGCGATCTGCGAGCGCGCGTCGGCCAGCAGCTCGAACACGCCGATCAGCATGCCGTTGTAGCGAAGCAGGTTCTCTTCCGAGATGCGCGCCTTCAGCGGCACGATCTCGTCGCGTTGGTGCTTGGCGATGTCCCAGGCTGAGCGATAAGCGCCGTAGGCCTCACGCACCTCCGAGCGGGCGTTGATCGCCGTCTCGGCGGTGCGGTGCAGCGACTGCATGTAGACGGCCTCGGCGCGCGCCACGCGGGCACTGCCCCAGTCGAAGAGCGGCAGCTCGAAGCCGATCTCCCAGCCCTTCTGCGTCGGCCCTTCGTTGCTGCTGTTGCGCACCAGGCCCAACTCCAGCACGTTGACGAAGCGCGTGGTACGCGTCAGGCCCAGGTTGCGTGCGGTGGCCTCGACGCCACTGCGGGCTGCGGCCACATCCAGCCGCTGGGCCAGCGCGGTGCGCTCGACGTCGGGCAGGTCGCGCGGCTGGGTCGGCAGGTCGGGCAGACGCTCGGGCAGCTGGAAGGCGGTCTGCGCACCCCACAGCCCCAGCAGCCGTGTGAGGCGCTCGCGGGCCGCGCGCTGCTGCTGCTCGGCACGGGCCAGGTTCAGCGCCGCGTCGGCGTAGAAGCCCTGCTCGCGCGCCTGCTGCAGCTTGTTGAAGTTGCCCACCTGCGCCATGCGCCGCGCCAGCTCGGCACCGGCCTCGGCGGCCTGCATCACCTGACGGCTGTAGCGCACCGACTCATCGGCGGCCACCGCCTGCACCCAGGCCTTGCGTGTGTCGGCTGCCAGGGACAGCACCTGCATCGCGACGGTGGTGCGCACCTGATCGAGGCGGCGTGCCTCGACGCGTTGCACCAGCGGCATCGCGATGAGGCGGGCCAGGTTGACGTGCAGGCCGCGCTCGAGCTCGATCTCGTCACCCTTGGTCATGCGGCCGAAGCTGAAGCCCGGGTTCGGCAGGCGGCCCGCCTGCACGATCTCGGCCTCGGTAATGCCTAGTTCGGCATAGGCGGCCTGCAAGCCACGGTTGTTCAGCAGTGCAACCTGCACCGCATCGTTCATGGACAGCGGCTTGCCGAGCAGTTGGTTCACGCGCTGGGCGATGCGGTCCAGGTCTTCGGGCTGCCGGGCCCAGGCCAGCTGCACCGGGGCTCCGATGCGCTCGGCCGTGGCCTTCTCGACCTCACCGAAACCGCCATCGGGGCTCAGGGAAGCGCAGCCGGTCAGCACGAGCACCAGGGCAGCCAGGCCCGTGAGACGGAGAGGCGCTGAACGGGCGATGACGTGGGGTGTTGGTGGTTGTCGGGTCATCCTCATCCCCTCAATGCATCTTGTGGCCGCCGTGCGCCGGTGCGGCGCCCGAAGCCGCCACCGGCGCGGGCACAGCGCGACTGGCCGGTGCCGTGGGCGCCGGCTCGGGCTGCTGCGCTTCGCGTGCATAGGCGCGCCAGCCCCCGATGCGGTTCACCGCCTCGTTCGCCTCTTTCCAGTCGATGCGCTTGTCGTCGCCCAGCCGGCGATAGCTGGCCAGCGCTGACGAGTGATTGGCGGCCGGTACGCGGACCTGCGCATCGAGCGGGTCGGCGCGTTCGGTGCGGGCGGCCGCGCCCTGGGACTGGGTTTGCGCTTGAACGAGCGATGCTGCGGTCAGCAGCGCGATGAGGGGGAGGCCTCGACAGCAGTCGAGGCGAAACGGAAACAGGGGCATGGGAACCTCGCGAGAACTCGAACGACGGTCCTGCGGCCAAGGCACGCAGGTGCGCAGGTGAGGATCTGGCGCGATCCGCCGGATGGGGCGAGAGTTCGGTCCGGTGGACCGTTGGTCAAACCGTCAGATGAACCGACGGGCGGGGCGCCAAGGTACCCGCGTCACCCCAGGGCGTCGCGCCGAATCAGGCGAGGACGGTTCGAGGCGGACGGTCTAGGCCGTCAGGTTGGTGCGATGCGACCGGTTCCACCGGCGACATGGGCGCAAGATGCTCTGGGCTCGAAGGCACCGGGAGCACGAAGCTGGCCGGCAGCACCAGCGCGGAACAGCAGGCGGCGCAGGCGCTGCAGGTGAACTTGCCGTGATGCTTGGACAGGCCATTCACACCGCTGGCATCGGCACCGGCGGCGGGCTCGTCTGCGACAGGGTACTCAGGTGACGCGTGCTCATGCACGGCATGATCCGCAGCCATCCGGTCGTGCCCGGGCGCGGTGGTCAGACTGGAAGCCAACGCCGGTGCGTCGGCCATCAGCCCTTGCATCATCCGCTCGTGGCTCGGCCCGCAGAACAGCATCACGGACGCAGCCATGCCCTGCACGGGCATGGCGATCACCATGACCCAGACAAGGAAGGCGCGGAACACGCGGTTCATATCGTCAGTGTATCGAAACCGGTTTGACGATGCTCAGGCATCAGCGCGGCAATGTGCGCGGTCCGGTCCGGGATGAGGCTGCTCGCTGCCGCTGAGCGACCGCGCCGCGCGAATGATCGGCGGGAGCGCCGGCCAGTACCGGGCCTGTCGCCTCCAGCGTGTCGATGATCGGGCAATCCGGTCGATCGTCGCCGTGGCAGCCGTGGACCA